>Ga0210383_10003709_pt1 | contig 13649 bp, 16 predicted proteins | sample IncBWC14OmetaG_FD_160072 | JGI IMG/M metagenome (GOLD analysis project Ga0210383, IMG submission 160072) | Forest soil microbial communities from Barre Woods Harvard Forest LTER site, Petersham, Massachusetts, United States - Inc-BW-C-14-O ...
ACACTGAAAACCGCCAGGGTACGCCGGCTGGCAGCTTCGGGCCGTTGAACAAATCTCGCATTGAGTTTTTCGATGGCTTGAATCACGCAAATTGTGATGGCGCCTTCTATCGCCGCGCTGGCCGCAAACAGAGCCAGAGAAATCGCCACCACAGGCCGGGGCATGGCGACCCCCGACAGCAGCAGCTCGCCAAGCGCGAGCGATCCACTTACCAGTACCGACAGGAATGCCCCAGCGAAGATCGCAAAGCGTCGCCACTTCGCACCCCACACGTAAAACGGCCAGTAACCAGCAAGCACGCCGATTACGGCCATATTGAAGACATTGGCTCCCAGCGCGAGCACGCCGCCGTCCTGAAAGACAAATGCTTGAATAGCGATGATCACGGTCATCACCAGAACCGCCGGAGCCGGGCCCAGTGTGAAGGCCAAAAGCGCGCCGCCCACCAGGTGTCCACTGGTGCCGACGCCCACGGGGAAGTTGATCATTTGGGCCGCGAAGACGAACGCTCCCATGACGCCCAGCAGGGGAATGCGCGTATCTTCCAGTTCGCGACCCGCCTGCCGCACCATCAGGCCGAGGGCCGGAAGGGTGATGGCGTCCATCGTCGCCCATACTGGTGGCGATAGAAAATTGTCCGGAATGTGCATCGCGCCGCAGTCATCAAAGTAGCACGATTTTCTAAAGCGTATGACGCCGCGCAGCCTTGCCGTGGGAGGCCGGCTCCGCTAATCTGGCTATACCGATGAGCGATCTCAGCCGTATTGGCGTGGCAATCGACGCCAGCCTCCTGAAGAAATTCGACCGCTTGATTGCGGCCCGCGGATATACCAACCGCTCGGAAGCATTTCGAGACTTGATCCGGGACGAGTTGGTCGAAAAGTTGTGGGAGCGGCCCGATGCCAATGTGGTGGGCACTGTCACCCTGGTCTACGATCATCACGTGCGTATGCTGAATGAAAAGCTGACCGATCTTCAACACTCGCACTTTCATAACGTCCTATCCACCATGCATGTGCATCTTGACCACGACAATTGCCTGGAGGTTCTGGTGGTCAAAGGACAGGCGGGCACTGTCAAGAAAATCGCGGACGCCCTGATCAGCACCAAGGGTGTGAAGCATGGACGGTTGACTATCCCCTCCACTGGAGTGGAGCTGTGATCGTCGGAACGGGCGTCGATCTCGCCGAGGTGGACCGTATTCGAAACGCTATCGAGCGACATGGCCGCCGCTTCATCGAACGCATTTATACTCCCGCTGAAATCGCCTACGTCGAGCGGAAGGCTAACCGCTTTGAACGCTATGCGGCACGATTCGCGGCCAAGGAAGCCGGGATGAAAGCCATCGGCACGGGGTGGAAACGCGGCGTCCGCTGGCGCGACTTTGAGGTAAAGAACCTGCCATCGGGGCGTCCGACTCTGCAATTTCATGGTGTGGCGGCGCAATTTGCGGACAGCCTGGGCGTCAGGAATATCGCACTCTCGATTACCCACACGGCGGTGCAGGCCATGGCGACGGTGATTCTGGAGAGCTAGCGTCGCTCATGCTTATCTTTACTTGAGACAACTCGTTGCTCTACGCAACTTCCCTGGCATGAATAGCCAAAAACCACGTCCCGCAAGACGAATGGCAACGGTGCAGCGCGCGTACATCGAAAAACGCATCTACTTTGTTCGTAGTCAAAGGGTGATCATCGATACCGACCTTGCGACGCTTTATCGCGTTCCGACCAAGGTATTTAATCAAGCCGTTCGCCGCAATATGCTACGTTTTCCGGCGGACTTTTTGTTTCAACTCACTTCGGACGAGACTGAAATCTTGAGGTCACAGATTGTGACCTCAAGTTGGGGAGGCCGGCGCTACCTGCCTTTCGTATTCACGGAACAGGGTGTCGCCATGCTCTCTAGCGTGCTGAATAGCGACAGAGCTATCCAGGTGAATATTGCGATTATGCGCGCATTCGTCAAACTGCGCGAACTGCTTGCCACTCATCAGGACCTCGCCTTCCGCTTGGAAGAGTTGGAAAAAAAGTTTCATAGGCACGACGGGCAGATCCGGGAAGTCTTCGATGCCATCCGAGCGCTCCTCGCCTCGCCGAAGGCTGCGATGGGGTTTCGAGTTCAGCCCTCCCAGCAAAAGGTGAGAGGAGTTCCGCCCGTGGCCCACTAGGTCTATGTCCTCAAAGCTACATGTTGGTCCGGATCACGTTCGTGCTGGCCCTGACAACGGCCACCCTGGCCTCCCAATCAGCCGATCCCGCTTACCAATATCTGGAACGTGCCTATCAGGCTTTGCGCGATAAGAACTACGATCAAGCCATTGCCGGCTTCGAGCGGGCCATCGCGCTTGCTCCGGAGCGTGCTTCCATTCGGAAAGATCTCGCTTACACGCTGCTGAAGGTTGGAAAAAACGAAGACGCACGCGACCAATTCGGCGAAGCCGTGCGTCTGGATTCCACCGATGGACACGTGGCGCTCGAGCACGCGTTCCTGTGCTTCGAAAACAAGCAGCAGGCGCGGGCGCGTCGCGTTTTTGACCGCATCCGGAAAACGGGCGAAGGGTCGCTCCGGGAAACGGCGGAGCAGGCCTTTCAAAATATCGACGGACCTCTGGCGGCGGGGATTGTACGTTGGCAAAAGGCGCTGGAGGGCGAGCCCAGCAACTTCAGTGCGCACCAGGAACTCGCCGCACTGGCCGAGCAGCGCGATCAACTTGGGCTGGCTGCAGAACATTATCAGATAGCGTGGACCCTGCGGCCCGCCGAGCGTTCCCTGATGCTGGATTTGGCCCGGGTCTGGAAACTAAGCGGTCGCGGCGAAGACGCCGATTCGCTGCTACTGGCGGCGTCGCGCGGCGGACCACCGCGTCTAGCGGAACAAGCGCGTCAACTGCTGCCTGGCCGCTATCCATACGTTTACGAATTTGAGAAGGCGCTCCAATTCGATCCGCAAAACTTCGAGTTGCGCCGTGAATACGCTTACCTGTTGCTGGCCATCGGCAAAGCACCTGAGGCCGAACATCAGTTTCAAGCCCTGCATGAAGTGTCTCCAACCGATCAGCTTACAACGGCTCAACTGGGATTCCTGCGTTTGAACCGGCAGGATTTCGCCGGCGCTCAGCCTCTTTTGGATCAAGTGTTGAAAGGCGGCGACAAAGAACTAGCCGACCGCGTGCGGGCCGCGCTGAAGCTGCCGCAAGGTCTCAATCAGCGCGAAAATGCGGCTCAACCAGAGCCACCCGACGCTAAGGCTCTCGCCGAAAAAAGCATGCAGGCCGGCTATTTGAAGGATGCGCTGAAATATCTCACGATCGCCCACGAGAACGACCCGTCCGACTTCTCCACCATGCTCAAGCTGGGGTGGGCTTACAACATCCTGCATGACGACCGCGACGCAATCCAGTGGTTTCGCGAAGCCAGCAAGAGTTCCGACTCGTCTATTGCCAGCGAAGCTAGCAAGGCTTATCGCAACTTAGCGTCCGAGTTCAATCCCCTCCGCACGACGGTTTGGATTTTTCCGTTCTTCTCTACCCGTTGGCATGACGCTTTTGGCTATGGCCAAATCAAGACCGAATTGAAGCTCGGCCGTTTTCCCGTTCATCCCTATCTCTCCATTCGACTGGACGGCGATGTGCGCCAGACCATCGGACCCACACTCGGCATCGTCAACCCTCAATACCTTTCGGAAACCTCGTTCATCTTCGCCGCGGGCGCGGCCACGGTGCCCTGGCGCGGTATTACCGGATGGTTTGAGGCGGGCGAAGCGGTGAAATATCTTCCTAACCGTGCCGATGTAGGCGCGATGATACCGGACTATCGTGGTGGCATATCCGCCGCCAAAGGATTCGGACATATGCTGGGCAGTTCGCACGGCTTTTATCTCGAAACCAACGACGATGCGGTATTCGTGAGCCGCTTCCAAAACGACATGCTCTTCTATTCACAGAATCGCGCGGGCTACACGTTGCCGTCGACGGAAAGCATCGGCGGGCTGGAAGCGCAACTCTATTGGAACGTGAACGCCACCACAGACCGGTTGCGGCAATACTGGGCCAACTTTGCCGAGACCGGTCCAGGCTTGCGATTTCGTTTGGGCAATATGCCGAAGTCGTTGTTGTTTTCGGTGAACTTCCTGCGCGGGGCCTACCTGGTTAATCTGGATAATCCACGCCGCCCCAATTACTTCGATCTCCGAATTGGAATCTGGTATGCGTTTACGCGTTAATCTCACGCTTGCCTTTCTCGGGTGGGCGGGTTGCCTTCCGGCGGCCACTCTGAAGTACCAGATCGCGGGCGACGATGCCGGCTCGTGGCCGCAAATCTTGGCTTCCATCGGACTGACACGCTCCGTAGGCGGTCCGGCGAATCTTTTTGTTGTGCTTCACACGACCGCCGGATCTGCGCCGCAATGGATCCAGCGCATCGATCAAGGCAGCACGGTGATCCTGGAAGGCGAGAGCGACCTGGCTGCGGCGCTTGGCATTGCCCCCGGCAGCAAACGCGTAACGGTTCGGAGTATCGTTGATCAGCGTGCGCCCAAGCTGCCCATCGTTTGGGAATCACCGCTCGAAATTCCGGTCTTCAACGCGCCCAAGGACGCCATCGTACTCGCCACGGAGCGCTGGGAGCACGCGCCCGTCCTGCTGGCTTTGCATCGCGGCATGGGCGCCGTCCTATGGATTGCAACCTCGCCAGGCAAAGAAGGATACGAACGATTTCCATACTTGCTCCAGGCCCTCAACGATCTCGGATTGCAGCCGCCCTTTCAGAGTCAACGCTTATGGGCGTTCTTCGATGGCGCTTATCGCTCGCGGGTGGACCTTGACTATTTCGCCGACCGCTGGCGAAAAGCAGGCATCGGAGCACTGCATGTTGCCGGCTGGCACTATTACGAGCAGAACGCCGAGTCCGATGAATACTTGCGCCGGCTGATCGAAGCTTGCCACCGGAAAGCCATCTTGGTCTATGTGTGGCTTGAATTGCCGCACGTCAGCGAAAAATTCTGGGATCAACATCCGGAATGGCGCGAGAAGACGGCCATCCTCCAAGATGCGCAACTCGATTGGCGCAAGCTGATGAACTTGAACAATCCGGATTGCTTTGCGGCGGTGTCTCAAGGGGTAAAGCAATTGGTTGGCCGCTTCGATTGGGACGGTGTCAATCTGGCCGAGCTGTATTTCGAATCACTGGAAGGCGCCGCCAACCCGGCCCGCTTCACGCCCATGAATAAGGATATTCGCGGCGAGTTCCTGGCCCTCAATAACTACGATCCGATTGGGCTGTTTCAATCGGCCAAGACAGATGACAAACGGCTACAGACATTTCTCGACTATCGTGCCGATCTGGCGCGCAGGCAGCAGGAGAAATGGATCGATCAGGTTGAATTGATCCGCGCCTCGAAGCCCGATCTCGATCTTGTTCTCACCCACGTAGACGACCGCTTCGATACACGGATGCACGATCTCATCGGCGCAGATGCGGCGCGAGTTCTGCCGTTGCTGGATCACCATGACTTTACATTTCTGATCGAAGATCCCGCAACCATCTGGAACTTCGGGCCGGGGCGGTATCCGCAAATCGCTTCGCGATACCAGCCGCTGACTTCCCATACCAATCGCCTGGCAATTGATATCAACATCGTTGAGCGTTACCAGGACGTATATCCGACGAAACAACAAACCGGCACGGAATTGTTCCAACTCGTTCATATTGCGGCGCAGTCCTTCCCGCGCGTCGCGCTGTATTTTGAGAATTCAATACTCACGCCCGATTTTCCGCTGCTCGCTTCCGCCGCCGCGAACGTCGATAAGGCGGAACAAAACGGATCCCGGCTGGTGATCGAATCGCGCTACGGCGTCGGCGTACCATGGCGGGGATCAGCGCTGGTCAACGGCCGCCTGTGGCCTGTTCAAAACGACACGACGCTGTGGCTTGCCGCGGGGCCAAGCATGGTTGAGCCCGCGCCGGCCGCATCTGTTCCGAAAGAAGCCGCTTTGAAAATGATCGATTTCAACGGAGACTTGCGCTCGGCCAGTGTTGTTGCGGACGGCTTGCGTTTTTCCTATGAAAGCAGCGCTCGTGCATTGGCGATCGTGAACGCCCGGCCTCGCAAGCTCGAAATCGACGGCGCGTCTTGCGATCCAAAGCCGGTCGAATCGGGCGCTGGCTTTGTCCTGACCTTACCGCGTGGCCAGCACGTCGTGCAGTTGACGCTCTAGGTCTGCAGTCAATTCTTTTTCGCCCCATACGAGTTCAACCGTGCAAGGAACAGGCACCGCGATTCCATTTTTCATGCCCGGGGTAAATCGCCATTGGCCTACCACAGCGGTGGCTTCACTACCCCAGATGGGATGGGAAGTGTTCAACGCGTGCAAGTGGATAGGCACACCGTGCTCATCGATGTCGAATGCGATTTTGGCCGTCGCCACGCGTCCCATTGCGACTACCAAGAGGCCTTCTTCCATCGCCTCGGACCCAAGACCAGCTCCTATTGGATATTGCGCGTTCACGAAAACCGGACGTTCCGTCTCGATCGGTGTGTCGAATTGTACTTGCATCAAGTGCCAGCGCGATTGATGCGCACTGAGGCGAAAATCAACAGCGATTTGTGCAATCGGCCGGGCCTCTTGTGGTTGAGTCCACACGGGCTGGAAATGCCACTGCTTCACTGCGTCCATGGCATTCTGATCCAGCCCAAGCCCAACGGGTTGGGCCACTTTCAGATTCCGCGCGAAACCCTCTTCATCGATTTCGCCCCTGAGAACGACCACCCCTTCTAGTTCCGCGAGTCGAGCCTCTGCGGTGTAATCGGGTTCTGTCTTTTGAAGCGGTTCGACCATTCGAGGAGGAAGCGGGGTGGTGGACATCACTCGCCCCGCTTCCATAGGGACACCGTTCAACAATGGTTCGACGCGCTTGTGTCTCGGGACTTGCGCGCCGGGGTCCTGACAAACTCCGCGTACAGAAGGTAGGCATAACAGCCCCGCCACAGCTAGTGCTCTAATCCAAACAGGCATGTTTAGTGCCCCAATCCGGACCGAACCCCCGTTGTACGTTGTCGCCCACGTACTTCGCACCTTCTTGACGCAGCCCGTGTCTCCTGCGTTGATTATGCGCTTTTTGGCCACCGCCTGCTGAGACCCCATCCGAAAGAAATGGATTGACTGCGAGGCGGATTTATCATACGCTGTTAGACAAATGGCAAGGCTCGATTCTATTGGCCAATTCGAACAATTGGTACTCACCGCGATCCTGACCCGGCGCGAGGATGCCTATGGGGTGACCATCCATTCCAAGGTCGAGGAACTGGCTAGCCCCAAGCCAGTCTCGCTGGGCGCCGTCTATGTGACTTTGGACAGATTAGAAGACAAGGGCTTGGTGAAGTCGTGGCTCTCGGATCCGACGCCCGAACGCGGTGGCCGCGCCAAACGATGCTACCGCCTGGAGGCGCTGGGAGAGCGGGCGTTAGAAGAATCGGCCGTGACAGCCAAGCGCATCTGGGATGGCATCGTCGAAGTCTGGGGCAAGGAGTGGGTCCGCGCGCAAAGTAAGGAGTGGGGCAAACGCCTTGGAAAGGAAGCTGGCTGATGTCTGCACGCCCATCCAAGGCCATCCAAGCCATCGCCGCCATCTTCATTCCTTGTGCGTGCCGCGAGGAAGTGTTGGGCGATTTCGAGGAACGCTGCACATCGTCGCTGCAGTATTGCCGGGACGCAATCGTCACGGTGCCCTTGGTAATTCTAAGCAGAATCCGCCGGACTGCGAACCCCCAACTGCTCTTGATGCACGCTTTCGTTCTGTATTTATCGTTTTACGGCGCGGCCTGGTTCAAGAGTCCGGAGTTGCTTTATGAATCATGGGGACGAGTGCGCCTGGCGATCCCCGGCGCCGTAACTTTGTTGGCTTTGGTTCTCGAAGATGCATATGCCAAGCCGGGTTATCGATCGCCGCTGCGGCTGGTTCGAGGACCGTTACTCGGATTCGCTTGGACCATTCTCTCGCAGGCCGCATTCCGTGCCAGCCACTCCAGCCTCACGCTTCCGCTCTGGATCGTGCTGTATGGAGGCGCACTGGGTCTGCTACTGACCTCAGCGCTCCGAATGTTGTTTTCACCACCGTCGACATCTCCACAAGGACCGATATGACCATCCAATGCATCCCCACGCCGTTCCTTCTGCTCATGGTTTCGTGGGCCGTGGGACTAGCCATGCTCCGGCGGCACTGGCGCGGTTAAGTTTCGTATGTTTCGAACTCTAACTGATCGCCAGAGGATGTTCGGGTAGCCTGCGCGGTACCGCTGGGCAGTTCGAGCACTGAGTGAGCGAATAAAGACGCGGCCATGCGCCAACGCGGCATCGCTGCTCGAATTTTCACCACTTTTCGCTTCTTGTCCAGGAACAAGACATCGATAGGAAACTTCATCCCAACGGTATGGATGCCCTCACAGGGTGTAATCCAAAGGCCTTCGCCCCTCTCCAACCGGTCGTGCTTCAGCAGCCCCGTTTTGCGGGTCTTGCTATTGTCGGCGATCAGGGCGCGGTCTGCCAGCGTGGTGTCTCGGGATTTGTTGTGCACGCGCAATAGTTTCATGGATCTGGAGTATTTATCGCCTGATTCAAGATCGAACATTACGATCCGCCACCTTAATGTGTTACCAAGGAAAACAGCCATGCCCAGCCGCCGGGATTTCCTTACAACTACAGGGATTCTGGCCTTATCCACAAAGCTTTCCCAGGCGCAGCGTGCTAAGCCGAACGTCGTGATACTGCTTGCGAGCGGCCTGCCCCAGGCTGCGCTCGACTCTAGCGTCCCCCTTCCCAATTTGACCCGCTTGGCCAGCGAAAGCGTTCAGTTCGAGCGCAGCTATGTTTCTTGCCCTGAGACCGGTCCATCGCAAGCCGCCTTGACTACGGGCCGTTATCCGTTTGCATGCGGCGTTCTTCGCGATGGAATGCTCTTATCGGCGGATCAGCCAACTATTACGCAAAAACTAAAAGACGCGGGTTACCAAACAGGAATTATTGGTGACTGGCGAATCGGTGGTCCAACTCAGAGCCCTGAGACAGACGTGGCGCTGGAGTGGATGAAACAGAATCGGAACAATCCGTTTTTTCTCGTAGTGGCTTGGCCTCGTGCGGATCCCACTGTCGTCGACGATAACGCCGGGCGGGTACTCGGAGTCATCGACAATCTGCAACTCAAGAACGACACCATCGTCGTGCTCACCTCCGATCATGGCTATGGATCGGGCCCACTCGAAACAGCCGTGCGAATCCCCTGGATGCTCCGTTATCCGCAGCTTAAGCCTGGCCGGCGCACGGGCATCCTTGCGTCGAACGTCGACCTGACGCCGACACTGCTCGCGTTGTGCGGAGTAAGCGCGGGCGATTCCATGCAAGGCCGCGATCTCCTGCGCGACCAGCCGCAGTCAATCTATTGCGCGGGCCAAATCGGAACGCCCAACGCATGGCGCATGGTGGTTCGCGGACTGGACAAACTGGTGGTCGATCCATCGCAAAACATCACTCATCTTTATAACCTGGGTGAGGACCCAACGGAGATGGACAACCTGGCGCGAGATCCAGCGCAAGAGTTGAAGCGCAATGAACTAAAAGCGCTGCTGAACGATTGGATGCGGCGCTCTGGCGACGGCATGGACCCGTCTGGGCTTAAGCGACGCGCGCAGGTGGAACGCCGAACATTTGCTCAGTCTCGCGATTCAGCAGCACCCACAGACCATAGATTCCCAGGGCAGTATGGAAGGGAAAGCCCAACAGATCGAATGCCGAAAGTATAATCCCACCCATGCGCGCCCAGGACCTGTGTTGTACCAACCCGATGCCGATGATCAGGCCCGGCAGCGAAAGTGCCAATACAAGGATGAACACAAAGACACCGATGAAGCCTAGAATCGGGATGGCCGTGACACTATCGGCGGAATGATTAGCCGCTACCATAGCTGAAATGCCGCCGAAAATAAGAAGCGCGCCCAGCGCCCCGAAGACCCCGAGGGCCCCAAAAATAATATGCAAAATCCCCAAGAGCTTCACGTGCTGCGCCATGCGTCCTCCACGTTTTTCTGAGTATCTCGATTCTACCCCTTATACGAAGCCGTTAACGCACCGGTTCCGTGATTATTTGTCGAACGTGATCTTGGAATCGGCCCCGAATCGATGGTAATCACTGTACCGAATGGTCAGACGGACGCGTTGTGCCCCGCCCCGGAAATACAGCGTGTCACCCCCGAAAGTGGTCACCGGAAAGTAGTAGTCGCCTTCCACTTTTTGCCGCAGCGTAGTGAAATGGGGAAACAGGTTTTCACTCTTCAGCGTGTGGATCTGCGGCACCGCCTGCCCTACGCTGCGAATCACCGAATAATCTTTCTTCGATACCCAGAGCATGCCGTCGAACAGCCGCTGGCCGTCCAGGATCTGCCTGGGCTGAATCTGGACCACCCAACAATCCACGCCGTCCATGGTTTCGTCACCTCGAAACTGCGTGGCATAGAGGAACGCCTGATCTTTGGTCAACAGAAACGGCTGGATTTCCCGCATGTCGCGAAAGTCTTCGTCGGTCAATTTCAAATGCGATAGGGTGCTGTACGGCTTGCCAACCATTTGTTCGGTGCGCTCCTGGGCCGGCGAAAAAATGACGTCGCGCACTTCGCGATAGGTGCCCACGGCTAAGCCACTCGGGTTCATTTCGTCCAGGGTAACGGTTTGACGATACGTATAGTTGCTCTGCGCCTGGGCTGTGTCAGTCTCTCGCGTGGCGATCAAGCGGGTGAGATTCGGCGGAGGGTCGTCAGCCGCGGTGAAGGCGGGAAATGAAAGCACCGATGCTAGGATGAAGCAGATGCGCCAGTTCCTGACGACGCTGTCCCTGGTTTGGATAGCAGCCTGCATCGCAGCGTACGTTTACTCCCAACAACAGCATATATCCACCGCAATAGCGCTGGCGGTGGTGCCTGCGTTCCTGGTGGAGTTGGGTTTCTATCTGGTTCCCGGATTTGCCTCAGTCCGAAAAAGCTTCGACGCGCTTGGTTCGAAGGCGCTGCGCGCCGCGTTATTAACAGCCAGCGCCATGATTCCTTACCTGCTGGAAGCTACCTTTACAAAGTCGTTCCGCCTGACTGCCTTTGCCGAATTGCTGGGTTTCGTCTTCGTTGGCGCGTTCTGGTATGTGTGGGCTCGCCGCAATATTTTAGTCGACTGCCTGTTCCTGGCGTTCATGGCGGCGGTATATCTGAGCAGGCAATTCATTCACATCTATAGACAACCGGCACCGCACGTCACGCTCGCGATTCTCGGCCAGTTGATGTGGATCCGGCTAGGCTTGATGGCCGTGCTCTCGCTGCGTTCGCTGGATGACGAGCGTTTCAGTTTCCTGCCCAGCAGGGAGGAATGGCGTATAGGCGCACAGAATTTTCTGTACTTTCTGCCGATCGGCGCAGGGCTGGCCTACGTGGTGGGTCTGGGGGAATTTCATCCGCGTTCGCTGCCCTGGTGGGAGTTCGGACTCATCTTGGCGCTCACGTTGATGGGAATGTTGTGGGTGGTATCGCTGGCCGAGGAATTCTTTTTTCGCGCGTTCCTACAGCGCATCATCGCGCGCGACACGCATAGTCAGGCCGTGGGATTGTTCACAGCAGCCGTGCTTTTCGGATTGGTGCACCTTCCGATGCGGAATTTTCCCAACTGGCGGCTTGCGATTGTGGCGGGAGCGTTGGGCGTCTTCTGCGGACTGTCGCTGTTGAGAGCAGGCAGCGTGCGGGCCAGCATGGTGACACACGCGCTAGTGGCCACTACCTGGCGGATGTTTTTTTCGGGATAGTCTTCTTCACTTTGAGAGCCTGGCGGCTGTTGAAGAAATCTTTCCATGGATCGGACCCGGCCAGAACCTTTTCGTAATTGCCGAGGTTGTACTTGGATGGATCGAGCGACGGTTTGACGTCAGCCCAATCGAGCGGCATCGAAAACGGCGCTTTCTCGCGGCGTCGAACCGAATAGGGCGCAACCACTGTGGCGCCGAACGCGTTTCGAAATGGATCCAGATACACGCGTTGCCCGCGGGCCGCGATGCGCTGCTCCATGGTCAGTTCCTTGGGATGCTCGGCAGCCAGGCGTTCGCAGATTTCCTTAGCAAACGGAAGCACCTCGTCATAACCCGGCCCAACACGCAGCGGGACGAAGACATGCAGGCCGCGGCTTCCGGACGTTTTCGGGAATGACGCCAGGCCGAGTTCATCCAGCTGTTCCTTAATGAGCAGTCCAGCTTTGGCGGCATCGGAAAACTTGCCAGACGTAGGGTCAAGATCGAAGACCACCCAATCCGGCTTCTGTGGCTGGCTGGCGCGGCTCTGCCAGACATGCACGGGAATGCAGCCCAGGTTTGCCAGAGCAAGCTGCGTGTCTTTCAAGCCCCCAACCACATATTCGACGGCGCGATTTTGGTGACGGATTCGATGGGTGGGCGTGCCTTCAGGCAGCCCTTTCGGCGCGGCTTTCTGATAGAAACAATCGCCGAGCATGCCTTCCGGACACCGCTCGAGCGACAGCAGGCGATCATCCACGTAAGGCTGGAGCTTAGCGAATACCGCGTCGTAGTAGCGGGCCAGATCGAGCTTCGTGTAGCCTTCGTCCGGCCAAAACACCTTGTCCGGATGAGTGATTAGATCGGTCACTTTCATTTGGCCACCGGTAATGTCACTTCGTTGGGACTCTTGTCGTCGCGCAAGCCCAGGAAAACCGGCTGTCGCAATTTGCGATCGTCGGTCCATTCGCCATAGGCGATCTGCGCTACCAGTCGCGGCGTCAGCCAAGTGACGTCATGTTCTCGCGGCGGATTGGCGACGGGAGCTTTGGCGCGTACAAGAGATTGGAATGTGCGAAAAAGCCGTGCCAATCCTTCTTGTGAAAATCCGGTGCCTACCTTGCCGACGTAGAGCAACTGGTCGCCTTCGTATGCGGCCAGCAGAAGCGCTCCGAAATGTTCGCGAGCGCCGGCGGGCGCCGTGTACCCGATGATGATAAATTCGTCCTCCAGCTTCACTTTGAACTTGAGCCACTTTGAAGATCGTCCCGGGATGTAGCGAGACGATTCGTCTTTCGCCACAACCCCCTCGAATCCTTTGCGTTTGGCGATCTCGTAGGCTTTCAATCCGTCGGCCGACAGGCGTGCTGAACAGAACAGTGTGGGCTGTTTGCCGGCGGGTTTCGCCAAGACGTGCTCCAGCTCCGCGCGGCGCGATTGAAGATCCTGGCGGCGCAGATCGCGGCCGTCGAGATAGAGACAATCGAACACGGCGAAATGCAAGTTCTCAGCGAGATTTTGAAGAAGTTGGAAACGTGAGACGCCTCGGCGGTCGAAGGCGACCACTTCGCCGTCTAGCAGCAACGTTTCGGGCTTTAGTGCTGCTACCGCCTGAGCGATCGCTTGAAAGTGAGCCGTCCGATCTTTCGCATTACGCGAAAGCAGCGTTACATTGCGTCCTTCCTTATAGGCGAGGATACGAAAGCCGTCGTATTTTTCTTCGTAGACCCATCCAGGCTGCTGGAATGGTTCTTTGACTAACGTAGCGAGCATGGGCTGAAAGCGCGGAATCATGCGCGCGCTGCAACTTTGGCTGGATCGCCCTTGGCTGCTTTAGCC
>Ga0210383_10003711_pt1 | contig 13646 bp, 17 predicted proteins | sample IncBWC14OmetaG_FD_160072 | JGI IMG/M metagenome (GOLD analysis project Ga0210383, IMG submission 160072) | Forest soil microbial communities from Barre Woods Harvard Forest LTER site, Petersham, Massachusetts, United States - Inc-BW-C-14-O ...
TTCTGTCAAACTGGAAAACTGGATCTGGCCAGATCTCCTACTAGTAGCTCCAGATCGAGATCTTGAGCCAAAATCTCTATTTGTCAATATCATTAGAAGTAAACAATCGATCAATTTCATAATTGACTGCATATGATACGCTGTCCAGAGAAAGTGGGTGGACATTGCGAGATTCATACAACTGAAAGTTGTCAGATGAATATGCACTCAACGATGGTCCAGCTGAGATGGAATGTGAGTAGCCACGGACTCTGTAAAAAATTGTGGCCCAGATTCCGAACGGGACAATGTTATATTAAACACACGTAAACACCCTTTTCTCTCCATGACACGATACATTGTCCTACCTAACTAGCAGCATTCAGACGAGACCAAGAAAAATTACGAGTTTCCTTCTTTCATTGATTGAGTACAGCTAGCGCAAAACAGATGAAGGGGGAGGATGGATGGATGGTGGGCAAAATATAAGAGGGAGAGCTATAACTATAACCACAAGTACGAGCACGACGCCAAGACGAGAGGAGGGATGAGAGGGAATGGTCAGTTCTGGGACATATATCATCCGGCAATCACCATGAGGACAATCACGTGAAGCAATAATGTAGAGGAAGGTTGACTGACCGATCAGTTGACCTTGGGAGCCTCCTTGACGGAGATGGCCTGCAGGAGAACGGAAAAAGATGAAAACGTGAGAATGTGGGGTTGGAAATGAGGAGGGTCGGTGGTGTTTAATTTGGGGGGAGGGAGGGAATGGATGTATGGGGCTGTGATCAGAAGACAACGTACCTGTTCCTCGCCCATAGCGCTAATGATGGTGACCAAGAGATCTTTTCCATCGTCAAAGTCGGCTTGGATCTGTTTGCCGAGATCGCCCTCGGGGACTTTGACGTCGTCTTTAGCGACGCCATCTTGGGTCATGAGGTTGAGAAAACCGTCATCGATATTAACCTAAAAGCGGGAATAATGAGCTATGGTGGATAGGAGGAAGCGGAGGGACCCACAAGCTGGTATTCGTTACGGGAGACGTTGGGGACATCCATGTTGTGTGTGGAGGGGCAGATATCTTCCTGTGAGGGGGTTAAGAGAAGAGAAAAGAGGCCAGAATGTGAAATGACTTGCCAACTTTTTGCCGGTGAAGATCTGAATAGAGATAGTTTGTCAAAACGCCACCAAAACATAAGTGAACACGACTTACGTCGATGGCGATGAGATGGACCTTGGCATGACCGTGTTTACCGGTCTTGGAGGTAGACATGTCGACGATCTTGCAAGGGCGGCCTGGGTGGACAGCGGAGTGTTGAGATGAGCGATCGATGAAGAGATCGAGATCAACTAGCCTTTGATACAGACATGGCCGTTTTTGCGAAGAGCAGAGCATTGCATGGGGTAGGTGGTAGAGGCGCCAGCACTGGCCTGGAAGGAACACGCGAAGGGATTTCGAGTTGATTATCGGGTGACATCAGAGAGGAGTTAGATTGCTCACCTGCTCAAAAGTTTGGTTGTGGCTTTCATCGTCGGACATGATGGGCAGTCGTGGAAGGGGAAAAGATCAGAAGCAAGGCGAGGGAAGGAAAATCTAACGAGCAGGAGGTGGACGAAGTTGTTAAGATGGCAATGGTACCCAGATCCTTCAAAATCAGAAAATTTCACCCATAGTCAGTTCAAACTCCGGTCGCTACCGTGGGACATTGAGTCATTAGAGCAGCGCAATCGAGTTCGAATATTACAGCTCTTCATCTCAACCACCATCATGCACCCCTTTGGAGGAACCCCAATATGTCCCCGCTGCGAGAGGCATGTCTATGCTGCTGAGCAGGTTTGTGCAAAGTTCAGTACCGTCTGCATGGACACCTCTAACTACTGATGTCATCAGGTTATGGGCCCAGGTAGAAAGGTGCGCAATCACTGAGATCCTTCCTTGACTTCATAACTGATTATTTATGTGTAGCTTTATCACAAGGTCTGCTGTGTTATTATTCCAGTTGTAAGTAATCCTAACGGAGATGCGCTACTCAGCCGTGTTTGGCGTGCACAATATGTAGCAAGAGATTAGATTCTCTGACGCTGTTGGAGCACGACCAGAAGGTGCGTATGGTGTTCATTCACTCAATTCTTCATCCACTGACTGCTATCACGACCACAGCCATACTGGTACGTGGTGTCACCATATATGCAATTTACATACTGATGATCATATAGTAAATCATGTCACGTCAAGCACTTTGGCACACGCGATCTCCGACAGGCTAATCTTCCCCATCGCGAGGGCTCTTCCACGCCTCCATCCCCAATAAAGAGCAACGGATCCCCGCAAGGAAGGTCCACGTCGTCTCCTACATCCCCGTCACACATGTCCTTCCCTCTCCGTTCCCATGGGACTGGGAATGGCACCGCAGCTTACAACAGCGGAAATGGCAACGGAAGTGGCCTTGGGGCACCACGACTAAGGCCGAACAGGACTCTAACACCCACATCACCGGCATTCCCCCGAAACGACACTTATGATTCCCTAGCAGAAGAAGACGAACTGGCTGAAGAAGAAAGAGATACGGTTGACCTGCTCTCCGAATCTAACAAATATCCTCCAACCTCACATCTCCCCCCACTTAGCAACTCTTACTCTAATGCAGGAGCACCTACCGACACAGACCGACCGGGGTATAACGGGATCCCCCGAACAGCCCCGACACAGCGGCTCGCCGCTACGACGCTCGGGAGGAGCAATAGCACGGCGACGGCGACTGTGATGGAACGGGAGAAGGAGAAGGCGGGGATGAGACCGCTTATGCAGACTTCGACTGGGACGGGGACGAGGTATGGTGCTGCGCTGGGTGGGGGTATTAGTACGAATGTGACTGGAGCAAAGAAGTGGGGGTTGGGTACGACACCGAGTTGTCCGAGGTGTGGGAAGAGTGTTTATTTTGCCGAGCAGGTGAGTGATAATCAATGTTTGTTACTCTTAGGTTTACCGACATGGATTTCTATAGGTCAAGGCTGTAGGCAAGACGTATCATAAAGGATGTTTGAGGTGTACGGAGTGTAGTACGCTTTTGGACTCCAGTCGGTTGAGAGACCATGATGGGGAGCCGATCTGTATGATATGTTACGGAAAGGTAAGCTGTTCGTTTTTTATTCTTTGAATCTGTGAATGAATGTATCGTCTGATTGGCCTGGTCATTTTCTACAGTATCATGGACCCCAGGGAAGTGGATATGCATTACTTGGGAAAGCTGGTGGTTGATGATAACCTGAATTATCATCGAGACGGGATTATGTGTGACTATCATTATGATCGATACGACTTTGACGGTGTACCATTACCACCTATTTAACCTACCTACATACCTTACCAACATCATAAATGTATCCATTTGTCATTTCTTTTCATTTCGAGAAGGAGATGCGATTTATGCTTAGAAAGTTATGACAACGTTTGAAAAAAGGATTAAAGGGTAGAATCAGGCAACAACGACAAGAACATCTTCTGCGACTCTCCATTCCGCCTTGGCTGCGTCCACATCGAAGTCGCGTTGGCGTTTTAGTGTCAATGCGTTTTCGGGCTCTTCTTCACTGCTGATCGTACTGCTGAAAATGGAAGGACCACTCGTAGTGATAGAAGTATTCGAATCAGAAGCAGGGGCGGTGGTAATATTGCTGGCAGCAGCGACAATCTCCGCATCAGACAAGTTGAGGTTGATGTCAAGGGTGTAGGATGTCGGGAAGGGGATGTGGAGGATCAGCCGACGGGGTTCGAGGTCGAGCGTTGAGAGGGGGATCAAGGTGTGCGTCTGATGGAGTAAATTAAAATTAAATTCAATCAGACGAACGAGACTAAAGGAAGAGAGGGGTTCGCGGTGGTAGTAAGATTGTATGGATTGATGATATCAGCGTAGGGAGGACATTCGAGAAGGAAGTCGGCGGAGGAATGGAGACGCACAAGCTTAGGCACCCGAATCATGATCTGTAGTCGACCGTCTTGCTCTGCCCAGCTCCATGTGGGCTTCACTGGAGCCATATTTGCTTCTGTGTTGGCGTTTCTGGGTGACTTGTCTGAGTCAGATCGTTGTCCTGTCTCAAGGATCCCCTTTAGTTTGGTCCCGGTATAACCAGAATCAGAATCAGCGCGCGTGGGTGTTGGTAAAGGAATAGTGATCTCTTGGATCAAGTTTGGGTTTGCCGTTGGCGTGGCAGTGGGATTGGCATCGGAGTGGCTAAGAGATAAGAAAGAAGGAATGAACACTGTGCGTGATGACAGTTTCCCCTTGGAGGCGAGATTGGGCGCGCCGAGTTGGCGGGATAGAAGAAGGTGTGTCTGTGCTTCTAAACGCTGGAGGGCTAGTTCTGTGCGATTCGAAGATGGTCAAATTTTAGGTTGCTTGAGTTGAGCAGGAGAAAGAGGAAGAGGAGGATGAGTTTGGAGAGGGATAGTAAGAGGGGATGACAGAAATATTCTGACCAATAATAAATACTCTGAACTCGGAGTCTTTGAAGGCCCGTGACTTTATGGAGGTGTTGAAGACGCAGTCAAAGACGAGGCAGGGGTGACCGGCTGTAACGGTGAAATGAAATTGGAGTTAGATGCATTGTCAACGGAACGCGACTGCGCGTCGGGATCGGGGTAGGCACAGAGAAAGAACTATGAACGTGCGGAACCACGAATGTAGGTGGCGGCGCGTTATAGAGATGGCTATCAATTCTGGTGATCGGCTTGATATAGCCCAGACAATCATCGCCGCAACACAGGGCGTCATTGTAAACAATCCAGAACATAGTGTGCAAGATGACGTCTCGCATACCTCGGTCCAACATTAACCAAGATTAACCGACGAATGGCAAATCGAAAGGCACCAACCTTTATCCTTGTCCTGCCTCCCTTCAGACACGACGACAGGAACATACCACCCATCTGGATTGAGCTCGTCGACATCGTCACCAACCATCGCGCGCTGGATGACATCTTCGCTGCCCTCTGGAGGTGGTGGGACGTTGGGATCCCAAGCAATGTTAATGAATATTTTAAGTCCTTTTGGAATCGGGATCGGTGCGATCCGTGGGTCAAGGGAATTGGGAGGCGGGTGTGGCCGGTTGAATGGAGAATAGATAGCGGGCTGTAAAGTAGATGTCTTTACGCAGAAACCTGGGGTTGGTTTGAGGGTGACGGGGGTTTTCGAAGAGGACATGGTAACTTAAGTCACGTGCAGGCACGTCAACTTTTTTTTGACAGATTTGTATCAGAGCAGCATACGCTACTCCTCCGACAAGTCTGCTACAATTGACATTCCCGTTAGGCTGTGCGATTCCAAAGGTGGGTTTACATCCGTGTCATTACCCATACGTGGGGTTTCCATCCACATATTCTGATTTGTGATCGAGATTCGACAGTTTGACTTGAATCAACTGTTCCACGCGCAATAATGGGATCTACCAGCCGTATAAAAGGAGCTCCACGGTCGTTCAGATTCGGTAGCTACCAGACAGCTTCTTTCGGTTCATTAACTTCTCTGCCAACTCACCTTCCGGCCTAGACATCCCTGACGAAGACATGTACAACGTATCCCCCTTCCCCGACTTTGAGGATGCCGAGAAGGTGCAGCAATACATCCAGGATAGACGTGTCATTGGGGTCAGTGGCTAGATACTTTAGTGCTCAGGCTGTGTCTCATACATACACCGCACAGTATGACCCTCTAGTCCAACCGGCTCTTCTTCGGCACGAGATTGTCTCTTCTCCTGCCGCGCAGAAAACCATTGCCTCCGCTCGGTACAATGCTGCTAGAATCTTGGCAGGTCATGATGATCGTGTGCTGGTGATCGTCGGTCCATGCTCTATCCATTCCGCCGAACAGGCAATAGAGTACGCACACCTCCTCAAGGAGAAGCTACCTGCCTGGCCTAACCTCTCGATTATCATGCGTGCTTATTTGTACGTATTCTTGTGTGTGTCTATATTTAGGGAATGTGCTCATTATATACACTTGCAACAACAGCGAAGTAAATACACTCACTATACTGCTACACCTGTTCGGTGTCCTAACTTTTGTTCATAGAAACCCCGCACAACCGTAGGATGGAAAGGTCTCATTAATGACCCTGACATCGATGGTTCCTTCAAGATCAATAAAGGACTGCGGATTTCGCGTCAATTGCTATGTGACCTTACCGACCTCGGTGTACCTGTTGGCTCAGAACTGCTTGATACAATTTCCCCTCAGTATATTGCCGATCGTACGTGTGCCTCTTTCATACTTTTATGGAGATGTTATTAATGGGAATGGTACAGTGATTTCCTGGGGAGCGATTGGGGCACGGACAACCGAGTCTCAATTACACCGGGAACTAGCATCCGGAGTGTCGTTCCCTATTGGGTTCAAAAATGGGACAGATGGCAGGTTCGTTGTTTCCCCCTTGTCGTCCAATCGACCTACCTTACTCACAAGTCCCCTTTTTCAGCGTATCTGTAGCGATAGATGCCATGCACTCCTCCTCCAACCCACACGCCTTCATGGGCGTAACGGAACAGGGGCTCGCTTCCATCGTCAAAACCCGGGGAAACAAAGATGTGCATGTTATCCTACGGGGCGGGACCAAAGGCCCGAATTACAAGAGCGAGGATGTGAAAAACGCAGTTAAGGCTATTGGGAGGAAACGGGAGTGGGCGAGTATCATGGTTGATTGCAGTCGTCAGTGTTTCTTCCTTCCTTCCTTCGTGTTACTTCGTCCTTATCATCTCCTTTATTTACGATTCACAGATGGTAACTCGCAAAAGAACCACAACAACCAGCCCCTTGTTGTTGCTGACATTTGCTCCCAACTTGCGGCTGGGGAGAGGAACATCACAGGGGTGATGATAGAGTCACACATAAACGGAGGAAGGCAAGATGTACCGGATGAGGGACCACAAGGTTTGAAGCATGGCGTGAGCATTACTGATGCTTGTGTGGATTGGGAGGCTACGGTTGCGATGCTCGACCAGCTCAATGAGGTGTGTCCGAGTTATACCAAAGCTTTTGGGACTGGAGCTCATGATTTCTACCCGAAACAGGCTGTGGAGAAGAGACGAATTGCTTTGATTGAGGCCGGTTTCAAGAGACCTGCTGGGTTTGAGAGGTCCTTACAAGAGGCTTTGTCTTGAATGCTGACTATATTTCCTTGGTTGATTGTTGCCTATCTCTACTCTATCCGGTTTTCACCACTATCCCACCCCAAGCCGGTACCACATCCCCTACCCTGTCATCGTTTTTTGTATTATTATAATGCTACATACTCCTAGAAGCCTGGAAATTCAATTCACTTCATTCTATAATGAGTGATTGTCTTTAGCTATATATCTGGAATAGTATTTCTATCATCTGGAAGACGACTTGATATGGTTACAGTTATGTGATCGATGAATGAATGACGGCCAAAGATGTTTTTATCGCACCACTTTGCTACACAGCGATTTTCCAAGCATTGATAATCTCGTCAAGGGATCTGATCGACCACCCCGATCCCAACGCAGTAGTCATCTTGGTACCCGTCCCGTGCAACACTTCCTTGATCCCCCGGTCTAAGGCTGCAGCATCACTCGTTCCCTCCGGCATAGGCAGGCCCAAACACTGCGCATGCGCATCTCGCGCAAGTCCCCTCAAGATAATAAGCAGTGTGGATACTGGGACTCCATTTCGGAGTAGGTACCAGGCGAGTTGCTGTGAGAGGTCTTGGGACAAATCATCATCGGAAACGATTTCTCCACGAGCATATTCTCCTAAAGCTTTGAGGAACTGTGGGAGGGTTCGAATGTCGTCAAGTTTTTGATCGAGTGCGTGGAGCGCGCCTGAGACGGTGTTGTCGCGGATGAGGGGCGGGCGAGTATTATTTTCAGATCGACCACTAAATCGTCTGTCGTATATCTTGCTGTAAAAGTCGGCGGCAAACCGGAGGTCTTGCAACCGCAGGTGGAAGTACCGCGAAGTAGGCGACATGGTGCGGTAGCGGTATAGAGTAAGGTGTGACTGGAGAGTCTGTGGTTTGTCTTGGAGGATGCTGTCGAGGAGACTTGCGTGGCAATATGTGTGGAACAGTCTTTCTTCGTTTGTCTCACCGTCTCCTCGAGAGAAGTGGTCAGCAAAGGCAAGGAAGAGAACGTCATTAGAGAAGGAGGTAATGAATTCGGAAAGATCCCCTGCTGGGTGGATCTTTGCGTCCGTCAACTGGGGAAAGTCAAGAGTTGCAGCGTCGCCTGCTGACGACCCTGAGCGGACAAAGAGACTACGGCTCCCTCTCGGGTCTTCCGTGTAGCTCAAAAACGCAGTACGTCGTTTCACGTATAGCGTTTGACTGCGAAGTAGGCCTTCCTTGTGACGTGGTAGATTCTCAGTGTCGAGGTAGAATGGCCAGTATCGGGGAGTATCGACTCGTATGGACATTAGCTTGTCCAGGTCAGGGATAAGTGTGGGCGATATTAACTGCGTCGTTCCAATTGCACTGCCTTCTTTCATTGTGATCTTCACAGGCAGATACACAACTTCTCTGGTATCCACATCGCGTGCAATTAGACACCTTGGTTCGACAGCAAGGACCCATAGATGCCGAAGGGCTTGCAGGTAACTTTTGTTGTCCGAAGGAACGTGGTGGGAACGTGGGAAAAAAGCGGTAACCATACAAGCAATGGCAGCATCGGAGGTCCCCAAAGTAAAGCGTCCCCCACCTAGAAAGAGTAAACCTAATGACATGTGGGTTGCAACGTGAATGCCGTATTTGTACGCTTGCTGGTACATGCCATACGCATATCTGAGTCGACGAAAACATGTTATCTCCCCTGTGCCGGCCATGACCATACTCAGAGCAATCGAAATCACGTTAAGTCCGTCTCGGACAGCGGAACGCTTAATTTTATGATCAAATGCCGGACCTAAGGAGGCATCAATTTTAACTCGGCAATCAGCCAAAAATGGTGTGCTCACCATGTGAGTAAACCAATCGGCTGAATAGATCAAAATAGCTAATGATCATCAAGTACGCTTCTTGCCGAGCAGTGCCAGCATATTTTAATCCGATAACAAAACAACAGCCAGCCAGAATATTGTAATAAGCAAGCTCCAAGGCGTCGTCGACGGCTTTTCCCTGGAAACGCACTTCCATAGCTTTGGCGATGGATCTAGGTACTTGAGCTGTGAGCCACTCGGTCGTTGGTGCGATTGCATTCCACATAATCAGAGACCTCGCCAAGGTACGCATCAGTAGGAAGCTGGGTTGAATGCGGTTCAATGCCAAAACGGTGTCCGGAATGGTTAGGATATCAGCAATATCTTGACGCTCTGTCCGAAGATACATGAGGCCAAGAGCAATAGTCGCCGCAGGAGACGTCAAGTTAATGTCAAATGGAGGTCGTTTCTTTTTACCAAGAGGAGAATTTGCATCGCCGTGGACAAGTATGCTCAGACGCGACAATAAAGCCATATCGGCAGGAATCGTTGAGCCCTTGCCAAGCAAGATCATGCCAAATGCGAGAGCAGCAGAGTACGTATAGGCCTCCCGATGCTCATTGCTGAGGTCAGGCTGAACAAGATCCTTGCGGCTGATTTGGTTGAGACAGACCTCTGCCATCCGCCTAGATTTTGTCCCCATGTAGAGTAAACCGACGCCAGCCAATCCAGCAGCTTGAGTCATGAGAGACACGTTCAGGTCGACGGTGGGGGTCGGTAGTAAAGCTGGCGTGTGAACCGCGAGTAGCTTGGTGACGTGTTTGTTGCCACTTCCAACATTTGCTGCCGACAATCCAAGAAGGACCGCGATTGACGTCAGATCGTGTTTTGGCGTCAGATATCCGAAAGTGTGCCACGTTAACATCTCCTTGAGATGTCCCGTAAGACCCAATCCAAACAGAAAACCGGCGTGCTCTGGGGTCAACTCGGATGGTTTATTAAAAGCAATCCAAGAGCTCTCAATACCGCTAGATGATGGAGATATACGCAGTCCGGCAGCAACTCCGTTGTGGAACTCACCCCAACTCAGGCATTCCGCCGGGATTTTTCCAGCTTCGGGTGCGACAGTGACATTGAGAGGTTGAATCCGAACGGTGTACTCGAGTTTGGGAACAGCGTATGCTTCGTGTGTCACAGTGGGGACGGTGCCGAAAGTGAACATTGCTCGCCCGTACGGCAAAGCAAGCGTTCGTTCGGCGACCCGTAAGACTTGATGTTGCTGTTCCTTGGTTTGATCATGTTCGCTGAATTGGTCGGCGTATTAGAGGCTTTTAGTAAACAATACGAAACGAATGCAATACCTCAACTCGGGATGTTCCGATATTCTGACAGAGGGAATGCCGGATGAACACAACATGCGGGCAACTTCTTCTAGTCGACGATCCTGGCCGAAACGGATATCTGTAAACTCTTCGAGGTCGAGTTCGATCCCAGATACCGCATCAAATTCACCTCCACCAGAGGCCCTAGCTCCAGAAACAATTTCACTAGTAGCTTTACGAGGATGGGATGGGATCTAAAGAGTAAATGGTTGGAAAAGCGGCTTCAATTTTGAAGGACTATTTTCTTACTATATAATCCTTGATGGACCGATATCCGTCGCTAAAGAGCATATCTGGGGAGTCACTTGCACATGCAGCCAAGTCGTTGCGTCCGATAGCGCGGTAAGCTGACAAAGGCCAGTCCCCCGGAGGAGCAAGTTGGCATGTTCTTGCCGCCTCTCTGAGGGGGGATGCAATGCCAAGGGGCAAGCGGTTCATGAATTCAGGTCCTGCTTGAGAGGTCACCATAAGATAAATGGCATTTTCGGCTCTCTTTTGACCCTGCGCAACTTTGTTATCCGCCAAACATTTGTAAATTGCGGTGAGTTGATGAAGAGATGCGAGAGGCTGCAGTTGGCCGTACTCGAAAGAGGGGGTGATCTCGAAACGAACCGCCATATGATGAGTATCGTGCCAAGGAACCTTCCAATCAGGATTGCTGATTCTTCCATACAGTATGGCTGAGACATCAGGGGGCCACACTGGGATGCGGTCGTCGAGATATTCGATGACTGTGGACACTCATCAGCGCTGACGATTGAGATATTCCAAGGCGAGCTCACCAGTGGTTGCTGGGGAAGGCCAGGCTATTGCAGGATCAGGGCAAAGACGCTTCCAATAATCAGCCCACTCTGGGCGGATAGAAAGAGCGATCCTGCTTATGACAGGCACTAGTTTTAAAAGGCAGTCGTACCGATGAACCATGAGCCGTAGATCCTCTCCAAGGGTATGCAAGGCATAAAGAACAGGAGCAAGAAGGTTGTGTGGTTTATGTAAGTATTTCAAAGATAATGATGGTTTTGGATAGGACGGAGTGGTTAGATGTTTGAGTACTGGATCCTCTCGAAATCTGCCATGCGATGAGGATTTAGCAAGTGCTGTCCAGACGTGGTCGTGGATGGATGGAGAAATGATGGATGCTTCTTCAAGACCTAGGACGTTGAATAAAGCGGCAGTGAAGCAATCAAATTCTGTGCCATCGGAAGTCCTCAGATATGACGAAGACCATTTTTCCAGGAACGTGCGATGTAACGCAAAAGATGTCTCAGCAGGCAATGTCAAGGCCAGTATTTGTAAAGATTGGTTCGTCAACGTATCGCGAGGCACGAGATCGATACTTGTACGAGCTTTCCAACCATCTTCAAAGACCAGTGTAGCTGAGGAGAATGCACCATTCTGTACAGAAACTACTCTACCATGATCGATAGAGGGATGCAGTATGTTTGCATCCACGTCCATAACGGTGCCATTATGAGGCGTCATCGAATTTTGTGGTCGGAGTTCGATTGGTAGTTCACGAGTGCCGTGGGTTAGGACGGTAAGATGATGATCAGGTTTCACAACGAGCAGATCCCATACATTGCCGCGGGTAGCCCGGATCGACGTGGCGGAAATAGCTGGGAGTTGAGCTAAAGGTGTTACTTTGAGCATATCGTCCTCGCCAGCTGCAAGGGAAAAGAGAGTAAGCGTCTTGGTGGACGGCAGGCATACAGACATCAGGGAACGCTCGGCTTGACCATCCCAACGGTGATCGAACAGTGCCACTGAGATATCGCGCCAGGATTGAGAGCTGAAGTAAAGACAGGTTAAAAGGAAACTCTGTGATCTTTGGCATGACTCTCACTCGGTATCTGAAATTTCCTGAGAGAAAAGCTTTTCCATCCAGTATGCAGCCTTCATCCTGCCATGCTCAATTGGTGTCAAGGTCGTGTCCGCGTCAAGTCTCCTCCCCAGAACCATCCTATCCATCGTTACACTCAGATCGTTGCGAGTGAGAGAATCGCGTCTACCCTTGTATTGCGCAGACGACTGAGAGGATCCACCAGAAACGAGTGAGGCCATCGTAGTTGTAGTCGAAAGGGAAGGCGCCATCCCAGGGAGCGCAGAAAGTGGTGGTAGATCTGGAAATTCTGGAAACTCTAAGTTTGGGGATTGTTCACGAGACCGAATATTGGGAGACAGCGGATGCAAACGGTCTCTCCGATCGACCATGTCGTTGAAAATAGCGGAGGTTCGGCGACTCCCCACTCCAGACATCGAAAGCCGCTTCCGAGCTCTGCTACGTGCCCGCGTACGTCCCAAAGGAATGGGAATATCCTTTGGCTTGATATAAACGTACCTCCAGACGGAAAGTTGGCGTTTCTCAACGTCCACAGTGACTAGAACATCATCATCAGCCTCTGGACCTCGATGGGAAGCCCAGATGACCATTTCTGTCGGTGCGACCGATTTCAAAGGCTTCGACGAGTTTTCGTCCTCGTCTTGGAGAGATGCAGGAGTTTTGTGAAATCCGCCAATGATGCCAGTAGTCAATCCAACTGTACCAGCTTCGGAAAACGGACTGGTGACAGAAAATATCGTGGGCAGGACGGCATCTCCAGTAACTTCGGCCTCCTCCAATTCGCTGGGCTCTAAAACTCTTTGTATCATCACTCCGTGAGGTGACAGTGGCCAAGCTTTCCGCACTATGAATGGTAACGAAAACGTGTACTCTAAACCGTTCTTGAGAAAGATCTTGCCAATACTTCGCAAAAAGACAAAGACAGCTGAAACGGGACTTTCCTTCTCCACCTCAGGCTTAGAATTCCGCCGAGCTTTGGCAAACGGTCCAAAAGTGGGCCTCTCCGAAGGCGGGGGTGGAGTCGGCGGAGGATTGGAGGTGTAATGCGCCGAACTGTGGGATGGCATCGAATTTTTCGAACCGTTCTGTTCGAGCCAACCAATACATGCCCATTGAATAGCCTGTCCCTCCTCTTCGAAATTCCACTTCTTCCGCATCACCCCCCCTGCGCTCACGATCACAGTGTGAGCATTCCAAGTCAACTCTTCTTCATCCCAAGTCTCTACGTTAGATATCGAGAACGTGGAGTGCACAGAAGACAGAAGGTCAGTTCCAGAGCCCCGCAATGCGATACGGATTGACCTCAATAGATGAGATTCTTCTGCTGGAGGTGTGATCGATGCTGAGGTTCGAGCAAGATATTTGGTGGCAGATGATATTGGTGGACCGAAAAAGGGTATGGAGATAGTCGGAGTGGTCATTTCAAAACACTAGGTAAAGGGCTCGACGGCTCAGAGCCAAAGACTCGGACGCGCTGTGTAAGACGCGATTCTTTGGCACTGTTTAGCCAAGTGAGGA
>Ga0210383_10003713_pt1 | contig 13644 bp, 11 predicted proteins | sample IncBWC14OmetaG_FD_160072 | JGI IMG/M metagenome (GOLD analysis project Ga0210383, IMG submission 160072) | Forest soil microbial communities from Barre Woods Harvard Forest LTER site, Petersham, Massachusetts, United States - Inc-BW-C-14-O ...
GACGTAGACAGCCTCCAGCTCCCCGACCTTGCGGCCGTCGGCGTCTACCACGTCGTGGCCCCGCCACTCCCGGATATCGGTCGCCTCGAACATGCGAGTCCTTCTTTCTTCTTTGTTTTCCTTTGACCCGGCGCCTGTTCCTGGCCGGACCGCAGCCCGCGGCCGCCAATCACCGTGCTTACGGCCGGTGTCCCTCTGGTCGGTCCTGATCGGCTATGTGTCTCCGTCGTTTCGCAGGCTCACCGCCTACCCGCTGGGTCCGGCTGCGGGGGGCTGGAGGAGTTCGCCTCTCAGCTTCGCGGCTGCGTTTCTTTCTTCCGCAGCTTGCGGTCGTCCCGCAGTTCCGAGAAAGGCTCCTGCTCGGCTGGATGCCCGGCCGCCATGGCGCGGCCGCGCTCAAGCTCGGCATTGAACTCGGCGCCGAGCAAGATGGCGACATTGGAGATCCACATCCAGATCAGGAAGATGATGACGCCGGCGAGGCTGCCGTAGACCTTGTTGTAGTGGCCGAAGTTGGCGATGTACGCGGCGAACAGAGCGGAGGCAACCAGCCATAGCACGACGGCGATGAAGCCGCCGGGGCTGACCCACTGGAAGCCGTGCCTGACGTTCGGGCTGGCCCAGAACAAGATGGCGAGGATCAGGCCGATGATGATCAGCAGCACCGGCCACTTGGCGATGTCCCAGACAGTGACCGCTGTCGAGCCGAGCCCGAGCACGTTCCCGACTTTCTGTGCCAGGCCGCCGGTCACGACCACGATGACGGCCGCCGCTACAAGCAAGATCATCGTCGCCACGGTGACGCCCAGGCGGGTCGGCGCGGTTTTCCAGATCGGCCGGCCCTCGGGCACGTCGTAAATGACGTTGGAGGCACGCATGAAGGCCGCGACGTAGTTGGACGCCGACCACAGCGCGAGCACGATTCCAGCGATGCCCAGGATCCCGGAGGCTGCATGATTGTGCTGCAGATTGGTGACATCGCTCATGATGATCTTCCGCACGGACGACGGAGCCGCGTTGCCCAGGTTAGTGATGAGGGGCTGAGTGGCGGACTTACCGAGAACGCCCAGCAGGGAGACCAGGACAAGAAGTCCCGGAAAGATCGACTGGATGCCGAAATAGGTCAGCGCCGCCGCACGGTCCTGCAGGTCGTCGGCCTTATATTCCTTCAGGGCTCGCCTGGCAGCCGCGAGCCAGGACCCTCCGCTCAGATCTGTCGGGTCGTTCGGCACATCGTCGCGAGCGCTGCTGTGCGTAGTCTGCGATCTGGCCATAGGCGATCACCTTCCCTCATTCGTCGGCGCGGCGGTTGGATCCCAGTTACCCGGGGGCATGGCAGAGACTGCGAGCTGCGCATAGGTCCGGAGAAGGACCTAGGGGCTAGAGCGGTCCGCCAGGATAAAGCCGCGTGTGGCTGCCGCGGTGGTTAGCGGCGGCTGTCGGTTACGGTGTCGCGGGCTGTCCGTGCCTGATCCCGGACGTCGTGCGCCGAGCTGGCGGTCTCGTCCTTGACGGCGGTGGCGGCGTCGGTCGCTGCGGCCTTGACCGACTCGGCTGCCTGCTTTGCTGGGTCCTGGAGGCTGGCCGCGGCGTCCTTGGCCGCGCCGGTGACGGCTGGCGCGGCGGTTTCTTTGACCTTCGTCGCCGCATGCTCCTCGGCGCTGCTGGCCGGCAGGAGCGAGCCGGCGAGCCAGCCGACGCCTACCGCGATCAGTCCGACCGCCAGCGGGTTACCCGTTACCTGACGGCGAAGGCGGTCTGGAGCCGCTGACGCCTTTTCTTGAACTGCCGATGCCTTTTCTCCCGCCGCGGAAGTCGTGCTGGAGACGGACTGTGACGCTGCACCCATGACCTTGTCCTTTACTCCGAGTACGGCAGAACGTGCGCTGGCTGCCTTGCGTTTTGCGGCATGCGCCGGGTTGACCGTGTCGGCCAGGGTGTTGACGTCTTCGCTGAGGCTGATGCGGGTTTCCTCGATCTGCTCGCGGATCTGGTCCGGATCGCTGGTCATGATGTGCCCTCGTTTCCTTTTATTGCGTCAGGAATCTTCTTCACCGTCTGCGCGGTCTGCGGGACGCCCGGTACTGCGCTGAGCTCCCGGCGTCCCATCAGCGCGAGGATCGCCGCGGCAATCAGCCAGATTGCCGCCACGATCAGCGCCGACCAGCCATGACCGGTGGTGTCGCCGATGCCCCACCACGCGGCGACCGAAGCGAACAGCAAGACCATGTAGCCGCTGATGCCTGCACCCGCCAGCATCCCGGCGCCCTTCCCAGCCCGGGTGGCTGACTGACGGAGCTCGGCCTTGGCCAGCTCAGCCTCCTGGCGTATGAGCGTGCTGAGATCCACGGCAACATCGGAGAACAGCTCGCCGACCGAGGACCGCGAATCGGGCGGCGGCGGCAGGGTGGGATCGAACCGGCTGCTCATAGCGTGCCCTGACGGGCCGCCTGGTCATCAGTGACCAGGGGGGTCCGCTCGCCGTACGCTGGACCGGCCTCCCGGGCAGGATCATCGCTGGTTGGCGCCAGGCCGCTGGCGGGGACGGAAAGGCCCGGCGTCTGATCGCCCGCGGCCGTTGCCGGCGGGTAGCTGGCCAGGTCAGAGGGCGGGGCCCACTGCCCGTTTACCCCGTGCGTGGCTGCAGGCGCCGCGGCCGCGGAATTATCGCTATTTGCGTCCTTAAGTCCTCGGGTGAGACGGCCGGCCACGAGGCCCGCTCCCACCGCCAGGGCCAGGAACGCCGCCGGCCTGCGGCGCGCGAAGGACTGCATCTCGTCCGCCACCTGGCCGGGCTGCCGGTCGTCCAGCCACTGTCCAGCAGTACGGACCCTCGAGGCCGCCTGACTCGCCAGGCTGGCGACCATGCCGTCCTGGCCGGAGGCACCTGCCATCGAGCGGAGCTCGTCACTGAGCGAAAACAACTGGCTCGCCAGCTGCTGCTGTCCCTGGGCTGCTTGCTTCCCCAGCTCGCCTTGAGCCTGGCGTAGCAGGTCCCTGCCCTGACGGCCGGCCTCCGCCGCCACGCCCGAAGCCTGCTCCCGGGCCACGTCGGCCACGTGCTTTCCTGTCTGAATACTGCTGTGACTCAGGTCGGTCGCCTGACTCTTAACGACGTCAGCCGTGCCCTGCTCCTCCGCAGACGCGGGCGGGAGCGGCTCGCCACGCTGTGGCGGCGTAGATGCGTACGGGTAGTTATCTGTCATCCGGGCTATCTCCTCGATTGAGCGATTTGCGGGCATCCGCATCAGCGGGCCGCGCGGCGTCTGAGCCCGCTCGAGGCAGGTCCCCGTGCGCCGTCCGGCTGGGCCCCACTACCCGGCGCCAGATGACTTACACAATAAACTTACATTAGAAGCTTACCTGGGAAGTTTACAGTGTCCACTTAGCGGCGTAGCCATCCTGCCTGGGGGCAGCACCTCGGCTGGCAGGCCGTCTACCGCCGGGGTTTGCCGGCCGCGCCGGAACCGGGATCAGGGAGACAGTTCCGGCAGGAAAGATCAGGCGGACGGTCCCGGCAGGCAACGGCCGCGGCTTACGGGCATCAATCTGGCCTGACACCCGGGTCGCCGGCCACGAACACCGCAATGCGGTCAAGCATGTCTTCCAGGCCCGTCTCGAACTCCCCCTCCCACCGGTCCTGGGCGAGTCCCGCCGCCAGGCGGTGCACCGTCGGGAAACGCCTAGCGTCAATCCCGTCCGCGGGATCGAGCAGCTCGCGCGGGCTGCCGGCGTCCTGGAGCGCCTCTCGCTGCCCGGCAGAACGGACGGGGCTCAGGCCGCCGATGACCGGATCGGCGGCTGCCTGCCCGCCGGATCCGCCGCCATCCTCCGAAACAGTGTCGGTACCGGTGAAAGATCCGTCGCCCGGCTTCGGATCCCGCAGCGTCATGGCACTGGTTTCCAGGAGCAGGTAACCGAGCAGGAAGCTGTTGAACGTACGGTAGGTGAACAACACCTGCTCGTCGCTGAACCCCTCCCGGGCCAACCCGGTCAGCATCGCCTCGACCCAGCGCAGCGACCGAAGCGGCGGGTTCACCCACGGAGCCGCCGGCGGCCGGGTAGCAACCAGCGGGAAAGCATGGGGATGCGCCCGGGCGTAGCGGCGCACTCCGTGCGCCATGCCGGCAAGATACGGCCGCCACCCGTCCACCGGACGCAGCTGGACTTCCGGATCGTCGGCGAGCTCGTTGACGATCCGCTCCACCACCGCGTCAAACAGCTCATCGCGGTCCTGCACGTACCTGTACAGCGACATCGAGCGAACCCCCAACCGCGACGACACCGCCCGCATCGTCGCCGCCCCGATGCCCTGCTGATCCATCAGCTCTAGCGTGACTGTGACGATCCGGTCCAGCGACAGACCACGACCCGGCCGGCTACGACGCCCGCGCCCGCCCTGCGCTCGTATCACCGGAACCTCACCTCATGACGACTGCCGTGATGTTAGCGGTTAGCCGCCATCGGACCGGCCGCTGGCGCATGGTTGCATTATGGTCATCCTAAGATTCCTTCGCCGCATTAACCGGGCTAGATGCAGGCCACGATTACGGCCAGTAGGTCCGTTACGCCGAAACGCCGGGCTGAACGACATCACGCAGTTCCGCCCGAGCGCACGAGCTGCCCAAGAACATTCCGGGCACCGGGCAAGCCTGCCCGGCGGCGCAGTAATCGTCCGGCAAGTACCGCCGGACCGTAGCGGGTCCGGACCGTAACACCACGGCCCGTTCGGCATAATTCAATCTTTTGCCGAACGGACCCTGGTGCCCGCAGCTGGCCGCTACCAGCTCCGCAGGGTCGGCCCGGCCGGGCCGGATCAGTCCGCGCGCCCGGTACCTGGGCGCCGGTGCCCACTACAGCCAGCAATAAAGCGCCGCCTGTGTCTGACTGTTCACATACGGTGCATCTGCATAATCACGGTAAGTAGCGGGTTTAGACCGGCATGTATGAGGTACCCGACGATGATGGCCTCCGGCTCGGATCAAGGGGGCAGCGGCGACGCTGGTCCGGCGGCCATGCAGGTCAGCGGTGCTTGACTTAGTAAGCATTGCTTGATATAGTTAGCATAACGCATTCGGAGCCACTGAATTCGGACCCAGCAAGGGGAGTACATATATGACGAGCACCACCGAGCGCTACCGCGCCGCGGCGAGCCAGTCGGCCAGCACGGTAGAGAAGATCGCTGATTTCTGGACGCAGGGATCGCAACGACTGAACGACTACATGCTTCCGCGCCTGCCGCAGGTCGACCTGATCCCGGTCGTCGAGCGCTACTTCGAGTTCGTGCAGCGGACCGTCGACATCAGCCGGGACCTCACCCTGAAGTGGGCGGAGGCGGCGGGCACGCTATCCGGCGCCGTCCGCGAGCAGGCCGAGTCCGTCGGCGGCCTGGCCCGCGAGCAGGCCGAGTCGACCCGCGACTTCGTGCACGAGCAGGCCAACAAGGCCGAGCAGGCCGCCCGCCAGCAGGCCGACAAGGCTGAGCAGGCCGAGAAGGAGCTGGCCCGCGAGGTCCGCAAGGCCGAGCGCGACCAGGCCAAGCACGCCCATGACCAGGCCCGCGAACGCTACGAGGGCCTGACCAAGGCCGAGCTGAGCGACCAGCTGGACCACCGCCACCTGCCCAAGACCGGCAACGTGGACGAGCTCGTGGAGCGCCTGGTCGAGGCAGACAGCAAGTAATCACGCGGCCCGCCCCCGCCACACTAAGACGCCGGTATCCAGCAGCATCTGCTGGGTGCCGGCGTCATCGCGCCGAGCTGACCGCCGGCTCACCATCGAAGCGGCACCTGAACGTCCGTGGACGCGGTCGAGAGCGTCGCGCAGGTCGCCGGGTAGCGGGTCGGTAACGGTGATGGTATGGACGTCGCGGCCTGGGCTCTTACGCTGGGTCCGTGGAGACTCTCACGTTCTTGTTTACCGACATGGAGGGCTCGACGGCGTTGCTGCGGCGTCTGGGGGAGAGCGACTACGGCCGGGCGCTCGCAGACCATCAAGCGCTGATCCGCGCGGCCCTGGCCGCTCACGACGGCAGGGAGGTGGACACCCAGGGCGACGCGTTCTTCGCCGTATTCTCCTCGCCGACCGCCTGTGTGACGGCGGTGATAGAGATGCAGCGCGCCCTGGAGGTCCGGGCGTGGCCCGGCGGGGAGCACGTGCGGGTGCGGATGGGCGTGCACACCGGTCAGGCCGCCACGACGGCCACCGGGGGCCTGGTGGGCCTGGATGTGCACCGCGCCGCCCGGGTGGGGGCCATCGCGTACGGCGGTCAGGTGCTGCTGTCGGAGACGGCGGCGGCCCTGGTGCGGGACTCGCTGCCGCCGGGCGCGGCGCTCCGGGATCTCGGCGCCCAGCGGCTGAAAGACCTGGGACGTCCGGAGCGGATCTTCCAGCTGGACGCCGCGGGCTTGCGAGCCGGCTTCCCGCCGCTGCGCTCGCTCGGCAACCCGACGCTGCCGAACAACCTCCCGGCCCAGCTGTCCGCGTTCATCGGCCGTGACCGGGAGATGAGCGAGGTCCGTGCCCTGGTCGAGTCCCGCCGCCTGGTCACGCTGACCGGGGCTGGCGGGTCGGGGAAGACCAGGCTGGCTCTCCAGGTAGCCGCCGAACTGCTCGACGGATCCGGCGACGGGGTCTGGCTGGCGGAGCTGGCCGCGGTGGCCGACGGGGACGCGGTTCCTGCGGCCATCTGCCAGGCCCTCGGTATCGGCGAACAGCCGGGCCGGGCCGTCCTGGACGGTCTGCTCGATGCCCTGGCCTTCCAGTTCGTCCTGATCGTGCTGGACAACTGCGAGCACTTGACCGGCGCCTGCGCCAAGACGGCCGACGCCATCTTGCGGCACTGCCCGAGGGTGCACCTCCTGGTCACCAGCCGCGAGCCGCTCGGCATCGGCGGCGAGACCATCTACCGGGTGCCGTCGCTCTCGCTCCCGGACCCCGCCGACCCAGCCCCGGCGTCCTGCGACGCGATCGCGCTGCTGGCCGAGCGGGCCCGAGAGCAGGGCGTCGACCTGGCCCTGGACGGGGACACGCTCCCGCTGATGGTGTCGGTCTGCCGTCGGCTGGACGGGCTGCCCCTGGCCATCGAGCTCGCCGCCGCCCGGCTGCGCTCACTGTCGCTGGCCGGCCTGCGGGACCGGCTGGACCAGCGGTTCCGCCTGCTCACCGGGGGCAGCCGCACCGCCCTGGCCCGGCAGCAGACGCTGCGGGCCACGGTCGACTGGTCGTACTCGCTGCTCAACCCGGCTGAGAAGTCACTGCTGCGCCTGCTGTCGGTGTTCGCCGAGGGCTTCGACCTGGACGCCGTCGAAGGGGTGTGCGGCGGCGGTGACATCGAGGCGTTCGACACCGCGGGTCTTCTCGGCTCCCTGGTGGACAAGAGCCTGGTGGTGGCCGAGCCGGCCGGCGGCGCCCTCCGCTACCGGCTGCTCGAGACGATCCGCCAGTTCGCGGCCGAGCGCCTGGTCGAGGCGGGGGACGAGACGACGGCTGCCGCTGCGGCGGCACACTGCCAGTACTTCCTGGCGCTGGCCGAGGCGGCGGCCCCGTACCTGGAGGGACCTGAGCAGGGCCGCTGGTTCGCGCGGCTCGACGCCGACCACGCGAACCTGCGGCGCGCCATCGAGCATGCCGCCAGCGACCCGGACGGGACCGCGCGGGTCCTGCGCTGCGGCGTCGCGCTCCGCGGCTACTGGCTCGCGCGTTCCCGTTGCCGGGAAGCTATAGGGCTGCTACTGCCGGTGCTGGAACGCCCCGAAGCCAGCGCCGACCCCAGCCTGTTCGGGGCGGCGCTGGTGACCGTCATCGGCTTCGCTCCACTGGTTGATATCGCGCCGGCCCGGCAATACGGCAACCAGGCAGTCGAGCTGGCTCGCCAGCTCGGCGACGACCGGCTGCTCGCCGATGCCCTCGGCGTGCTCTCCGCCATGCACTTCTTCGCCGGCGAGCCCGACCGCGGGCTTCCGCTGGCCCAGGAGGCCGTCGACCGCGCCCGCCAGTTCGGCGACGACGTCTTGCTGGGCCGGAGCCTGATGATCTGCCTGTTGTCCTGCAATCTCATCGAGCCGGCTCAGTCCGAGCGGCTGCTCGCCGAGGCCATCACCTACACCGAGCGATCCGGCAATCAGCTTCTGCGCTCCCACCTGCACAACAACGCCGCCGTTCATGCCCTGCGCGCCGGCGACATCCCGGCCGCGCGGGCCCACCTGGAGCAGGCGGCGCAAGCGGCACGGGCGACCGGGCAGGAAAACCCGGCCGCGGCGGCCAACCTGGGCTGGGCCCTGCGCGAAGAGGGCAACCCGGAAGAGGCACTGTCCTCGTTCGAGGCGAGCCTTCGCATCGGCCGCCGCAGCGGTGAACAGCCGGTCATCGCCTGCGCCATCCTCGGCCTGGCCTGCCTGGCCGCGGATCTGGGCGACTGGGATCGTTCGGCTGCCCTCCACGGCGTCGCGCAGGCCTTCGTCGACCGGTCCGGGGAACCGTGGCAGGACATCGAGGCGCGGTACCGGCAGCACAACCTCGCCCAGGTGCGCGCGCACCTAGGCGGCGAGCTGTTCGACCAGGCCTACGCCAACGGCATGGCGCTCAGCGTTGACCAGGCGCTGCGGACGGCCCTCGGGCAAGCCGGCGCCGGAACGGGCAGCTAACGCAGAACCCGGTGCATACGGGCCCGCGTTCCGGGTTGATCAGCCGCTGAGCCTGCGGCAGAACGGCCCTCGCAGCCGTCGGGCTCGTGCAGGCTCACAGCTGGGATCTCAGCACGTCGAACTCGCAGCCTGGCGACGACGGGTCGAAGCCGTGCTCGATCAGCCAGCGGCCCGCCTGCAGGCTTCGCAGCGACCACCACGCGCGGATCACGTCGAGGTCGACGTCGGTGCCGTAGCCGGCGACGACGTCGCCGAGGTGCTCCTGGTGTCCGAGCGTCAGGATGGCGAGGTCATACAGGGCATCGCCCGGGCCCGCCTCGGTCCAGTCGATCACGCCGGTGATCTCGTCACCGTCGACGAACACGTGGGCGACCTGCAGGTCGCCGTGCGTGAACACCGGTGTCCACGGCCGGAGCGCAGCCTCGGCGACCTGGCGGTTGCGCGTGACCAGGTCGGCAGGAAGGACGCCGTTCGTGAGGAGCCACTCGCATTCGCCGTCGAGGTGCGATGCGATCTGGTCGGAGCTCCGGCCGGGCCATGGCGGCAGCGGCGCGTCGTGCAGCATCCGTGCGGCGGCACCCGCCGCGGCCCACGCCGCCGGCGACGCGTTCGACGGCTCGCCGAGGCGGCCGAGTGCCATCCCTGGGAGGGCGGCGAGCGCGAGCACGGGCGGCTTGCGCCACAGGACCTCCGGAGTCGGGACCGGCGCCATGACCATCGCCTCGACCTCGACGTCGGTGCGCGTCTGATCAGCGTCGATCTTCAGGAACACCTCGCCGACGCGCAGGGTCGCGCACTCGTGATGAGCGACGACGATCTTGACCTCTTCCACGTCGGCCAGTATCGCGGGATGACCACCGGATGTCGCCGGGTTTATCGCGCGCGACTGCGCGGCTGACCGCCCCCCGCTGCCCGGCGGCCTGGTGCACGACACCGGCCGCTGACGGGTCGAGCACTACCTCGGTCCGCCGGGCCTCGGCACGTGGATCGTGGATCGTGAAGTCCAAGCGGCACGTCGTCGTTGGCGCGACGGGATGGTTAGCCTGGGATCGTGACCGTGAGGGGGGTGGGACGATGAGCGGCGACCTGGCGCATCTGGCGCGGCGGCTTTCTCCGGGCGCCGTGGTGACCGATGAGGGGCGCATCGAGGGTTACCGGCGTGACCGTGCGGCCACCGTTCCTGCGGGCCGGCCGCAGGCCGTCGTCCGGCCAGGCACCGTCGCGGAGGTGAGCAGCACGTTGCGGTGGGCGGCCGAGAACGCGGTTCCTGTGGTGCCCAGGGGCGCGGGTACCGGGCTTTCCGGCGGTGCGAACGCGATCGACGGATGTGTCATGCTCAGCCTGGAGCGGTTCACCGCCATCCGCGAGATCAACACCAGGCATCAGTACGCCGTCGTCGAGGCCGGGGTCCTCAACGCCGACCTGGGCCGGGCGGCCGCGGCCGCCGGGATGTTCTACCCGCCCGATCCCGGGAGCTTCGAGATCTGCACGATCGGCGGTAACCTCGCCACCAACGCGGGTGGCATGCGATGCGTCAAGTACGGCGTGACCCGGGATTCCGCGCTCGGCCTTGAAGTCGTCCTTGCCGACGGCACGGTGCTGCGCACCGGCAGCGGCGCCCGCAAGGACGTCGCCGGATACGACCTCACCTCGCTGTTCATCGGTTCGGAAGGGACCCTCGGGGTGATCACGTCGGCCACCTTGCGGATCCGCCCGCGCCCGCCGCGCCACCCGGTGACGTTCGTCGCGTCGTTTCCGGCGCTGGCCGCAATCGGCCACGCGGTGGACGCCATCCAGGCCAGCGGGGTCGTGCCCAGCATGCTCGAGCTCATCGATCAGGCCACGGTCAACGCAATCGAGGACTACCGCCGGATGGACCTAGACCGCTGCGCCGCCGGGTTGCTTATCGGTCAGGCCGACGGTGCCGCCGCGGATGATGAGGTGCGGCAGATGACGCGGTGCTGCGAGGAGGCGGGTGCCGACCTCGTGGTCCAGGCGACGACTGCCGAGGAATCGGACCTGCTCCTTGAGGCGCGCCGGCTGGCAGGCACGGCCGTCATGGCCGCAGGACCGACGGTCATCGAAGATGTCTGCGTCCGGCCCGGGCAGCTGGCGGAGATGCTCGCGTTCGTCCAGGAGGTGAGCGCGGGCAGCGGCATCCCGATCGCGACCGTAGCGCACGCCGGCGACGGCAACCTGCACCCGGTGCTGATGCTGCCCGACCTGGGCGCCGAGACCGTAGCCCGTGCCATGGCCGCGGGAGAACGGCTCTGCGATCACGCACGCCTGCTCGGAGGGACCATCACGGGTGAGCATGGCGTCGGGGTACTCAAGCAAGCCTGGCTGCGGCAGCAGCTCGGACCCGCGTCCCTGGCCGTGCACCAGGCGATCAAAACGGCGCTCGACCCGGCCGGCATCCTCAACCCTGGCCGGTCCTTCTGACCCACGCGTGGCAGGAGTGGCGCGGTTTCCGGCGCCTAGGAGGCCGATGCAGTTGTGGACGGACGCCTGACCTGCCTATATGCAGCTCAGGTCCCCGTTCTGCCAGTCTTCTCCGAGCACATGTGGCTGCTACAATGGCCGGCTACCATCCCCTCTGGGGGTGGCGCTTCGAGGGGTCGGGGGGCGGCAGGTATGAGGGTCGGCATTGTCGGGGGATCGATCGCCGGATGCGCGGCAGCAGCGCTCCTGCACCGGGCCGGCCACGACGTAATCGTCTTCGAGCGGTCTGGGTCCGACCTGGTGAGCCGGGGTGCCGGGATTGGTATGCCGACGGCTGTGTGGCAGGACATGATGGTGCACGGTCTGATCGAAGAGACCCTCCCCGCCTGCCGGACCGACTACATCCGGTATGTCACCCGCGGATCCGGGACCGGCGGGCAGCGATGGCTGGGCGACGTCCGGATGAGCCTCGCGCTGTTCAACTGGGCCCATCTGTACCAGGGCCTGCGGCGGGGCGTCCCTGGCGAGCTGTACCGCAGTGCCGCGGCCGTCGAGCGGATCGAAGCGCGGCCTGACGGCACGACGCTGCATCTTCGCCCGGGCGGCTCGCTGGACTTTGACCTCGTGGTCTGCGCCGACGGGTATCGCTCGATGGGACGCAGGCTCATTGACCCTGACGCCACGCCGCGCTACCGGGGGATGGTGGTGTGGCGCGGGCTTCTCCCCGAGAGCGAGCTCCGTGTGGATCCCCTCGACGGCTGCGATGGCGTGCGACCCATGTACCAGGGGGGACACGGGCTGATGTATTACGTCCCCGGATCCGGGCAGAGCACCGAACCGGGCCAGCGCCTTCTCACGTGGGGCTACTACCTCCAGGTTCCGGAGAGCACCCTAGCCTCGGTGCTCGTCGACGATCAAGAGCGGCAGCAATCCAGCTCGGTACCGTTCGGGAAGGTGCATCCGCAGGTCAGGGCGGGCTTCGAGTCTCGCCTGGCGGGCCTGCTGCCCCCGCTGCTGTTCGAGCTGGTGCAGCAGAGCGGCAACTGCTCGATCCATGCCCTGTACTCCGTTGTGCCCCGCAGCTATGCCCGCGATCGCCTTTGCCTGGTCGGCGACGCCGGTGCGGTGTTCCCCCCGTTCACGGGCAGCGGCGTCCTGAAGGCGGTGGTCAATGCCACCTCACTGGTGGATGCCCTCGCCGACGCCCCGGCCGTTGATGATGCCCTGCATCGATGGAGTCAGGCCCAGCTTCAGGTCGCTGCTCAGGTGATGCCGGATGCTGAACTCATCGAGCGGAGATACGTGTTCGGCATGCCGGACTTCACCACCATGCCAGCCGCCGCGACCAACGACTGGATGTCGTCGGCCTTTTCCGGGTTCGGGGTCACGCTCCCCGACGTGTGACCGGCAGATGGGAGACGCAAAGTCCTTTACCGCTTCATTCCGGTAGACCGGGTGGCGCAGGACGCTCCATCTCCCAGCAGAAATTTTCCGGCGGGGCAAACGTCGCCGGACCCAAAGCTCTAGCGACCGTCAGTTGATGTCGAAGTCGTTGCCCTCGGGGTCCCGCATGGCGACCCGTGGTGGTCGAACGCATCCGCATGAGGTGGCTCACCCGCGGCAGCACCCGGTGCCGCGAGCGGCCAGTCGCGCCAGATTCGCTTGGCGAGCACCCGAGCGGGATGAAACCGCTTCCATCAGGACGCTGCATACGCGGCCGGTTTGCCTCGGCTAGGCGAGGGGCATGCCGGGCTGGACAGGTACCTGCGTAAACTCGGAGAAGCGCGCTAGGGCACCACTGCCGCGGATCGGGAGGTCAGTTATGGGACGCGAAATACGTATAGGGCTGATCCTAACGGCAGCTGCGTGCCTGGTGGCCGTGCTGGTGGACTGGGCAGTGAAGGAACTGAACAGCGAGGCGGCGCAGGTCGGCATTGAAGCGGAGCAGGCCAGTGTCGAGGCGGAGCAGGCCAGTGTCGAGGCAGAGCAGGCCAGTGTCGAGGCAGAGCAGGCCATTGTCGAGGCAGAGCAGGCCATTGTCGAGGCAGAGCAAGAAGATGCTGGAAGAGCCCAGGACGCGACCGCGGAATCGCACGACCAAGGCTGAGGTAGCGGGCGGTCGGCCAAGCGCCCCAACAGACAGGCAAACCCGTTATTGCTATCTCATCCCGTTCGCTCGGTCTACGGCCACTTCGGTGATTCGGCTGACTTATGAACGGAGAGCCTCCAACTCGTGGTCCCGAACACAGATCGCCCGTTCGCGTGAGGCGCGACCGTTGATCTTTTGCGCCAGAGCGACGATGCATTAGGCGTGTCAGCGGTTATCAAAGCTTTCTCTCACCGTCGGCGATCTAGTCCGCGGTCGGGCGCAGGAGTGGCTCGACCGTATATTTATGCAGCGCCGCGGTTGGAGCGTGGACCGGACCATGAGACATGGGAACGGGCCGCCCGATTTCACAATCGGACGGCCCGTATCGCGGGGGCTCGCAAGTTACCTGAGGTCGTCAGGTGCCCTTGGCGTTGTTGCCATACCGGCGGCGGAACTGCTCGACCCGCC
>Ga0210383_10003715_pt1 | contig 13644 bp, 15 predicted proteins | sample IncBWC14OmetaG_FD_160072 | JGI IMG/M metagenome (GOLD analysis project Ga0210383, IMG submission 160072) | Forest soil microbial communities from Barre Woods Harvard Forest LTER site, Petersham, Massachusetts, United States - Inc-BW-C-14-O ...
CAGGGTCAATGGAGTCACATTCCGTAAGGTCACAGTAGGTCACAGTACAATTGTTGTCACACATAGTCAATCAACGATGTTCTGCGTTCCCTCTTCACTGGCGTAGGCGGTGTCACCATCACTCGCACAATGTCCACTCCCGTACCAGGCCCAAATACCCGAGGGCAAGATGGCGAAACTGACATCGAGAACGACGATTCCGAGCGCTGGAATAGTGGCTGGGGTGCCGCGGTATAGCACCCACGACGATTGGTGAAGTGTTTGCTAGTGTCGAAAGGTTCGACGTCTCGGGAAAAAGAGGGTTGCGAAGGGAGGGTAACATGGCTTCTGGCCAACGACAACAGGACGATGCCTCCGATGGTTAAGATGACGATGACCAAGACAACTAATGCAAAGAGGAGCACTTCCAGTTGAAAAGTATCATTATTTCAGGTTCGAAGAGATAGGCATGTGGCTTACTAGGTGACACCAGAGGTCGCAGAGTCATAGTGAAAACGTTATGTAGAGTGTGATTAGGTTGTGATCAAGTTATCAGAGCGATGCTGGTCTTTATAAACTGGCAGGCTGACAATCCGACTTTCGTAGTATTGGTCGTTTGCGAACAGGAGGCTGACACTATGTCTGGCGGGGAGAATAAGTAGCGAAGCTTAGAAAATCGAAATAACTGAGAGTCAATATAGTACTGCCAAAGTATTGCCGCAATAAATAAGTAGCTCGTAGCATTCAACAGTGGATGCATATAGTTGGTTTGTAGTTACAGGTACAATAAATATCAGTCTCCATCATGGATCCGGCAAGCGCACCTCTTCTGACTTCATGCATACTCATCATACTGGCCATCTCCGTTGACGATTGGTCGAACCACGCTAACGTCCCAAAGAGCTGCCGACTCAGATCTAGCAATTCCTCAATAGTCCTGACTAAATTCGTCAGAACACCCGTGTCTGCAAACGCATAGATCAACGATAACCCGAGAGCCTCGAGATGCTCTTGTCGGGACTGCCGCATGTATTCTTCAACGTGCCACTCTAGATTGTTCAGAGCCTTGCGGCAAGATGGAAGGAATTGCGGGAGGCGTTGCTTAGCTCTGAAGACACGTTCGCAGGCGAATAGAGATACACATATCCACGATACCAGAGGCGGCTTTAGGAAAGGACTTCTGGATGATTAAAGATGTACTTACCAGCTCGCGGCGCTCGACGACAACAGTTGTCACTGTCTCTTTCCGAAGGATGTTCTCTCTGATTTTCTTCAGACCCGTTAGTAAATCCAGAAGCTTCTGCAATAAACCAACGAGCTGTTGATATCGCTGCATCGGTTTCTACCAACAACAGTAATCACCTGGTCTTCGATCCAAGGAAACTGGCTCACTGGTACTAGGCTGAGTTCATCGTTCATGGTCGTAATTAGGATAGACATAGGTTCCGGATACTGAATTCCAGTTTCAAAGTTTTGTGTTTATCCAGTGTCGATGATGTCTGGGTGTTGTGGAATAACTCGCTGCTTCACGTGAGAAATGTAATAACAGGAAAAGAAGAGTGCTCATACCGGCTCAAATTCAGGTACAATTGACTCAAGAAGCCAATTGTGCGGCCGGCACTGCTCAGGAACATTACCTGTTATACTGTCACTTTCAGTTTATTCAGGGTTAGGGATGGAGCGTACCCGGCAATGGCGGGGGAAGATCAAACTATTCATGGTGAGAGCGGCAATTACGCCTTGGGCGATCATTAGACTCCGCAACAGGGCGAGTTTTTTTTGAACCGGTAAATCAATATTGTTGATCGTCATCCAGGAATGGACTTGCTCAAAGTGGTAATAGGCGGGTCTTTGATGGAAATACTGTGCGAAGACTATGGGTGGCAGCGTGACGAATCTGGACCAAAAATCAGCAGCCTGATACTTACGGTTCGAGCTAATGCACTTGCGCAACAACTCCAAGTGAAGAAAGAGGTACTGATGACTATCCAGCTAATTGACAATTCCGCGAGCTACTCAGTGTGACCGATTGAACCAGGGGAAACACGAGGAAAGTGAAGAGAGACTGACAGTGATCATGATGACCATTGTATACGCATTTGTGCGGTATATGAGCCGAGCCTGAAGATTGCGCCATGCCCAGGAGAATCGGGGGTGCCAGAGACGAAGAGCAGCTGATTCATACAAGGTCGCGATGTTTTCCCCCAGGTGAAGGACATGAAGGATGTCTTGTGCCATCTATAGATTAATTTAGAGGTGGGAATGTGAGGAGTGGGCTGACTTACTTGCAGTAAAGAAATCGTGAATAGACAGACATCGAAGATCTGCTGAGGGAATCCTACTTTTCCATCAGACGCACGTTGTTGCATGTCCAAATTATCGCAAATGTTTCTCAACTCCGCACGCGCTGTAGCTAAGGATTTCAAAAGTCGAAGTTAAGGAGCAGCGAGAGCAGCTTTATCGCTTTGCAGTGGCAGTGGTACAGTCGCGTTCTCGAAGCATGCCAGAACAACCTTTTCAATGGTTGTCATCGAATTAAGGATCGCACTGCCCAATTCTAAAACAGGATCGTGAAAGGCCCGAATCACATTCTCCGTCATGCCCCACGAAAATTCGCACCGCAAGTGCTGTGGACAGTGGTCAGAAGGGTCGGTTGGCGATCTGGAATGCTAGCAAACAGACTTCGACTGTTCCGATGAATGGTCACTAACCGATGGAATCTCGAAGTCAGCCAAAAACAACAGACTCATAAGTGAAAGTGTCTTATACCAAGACGAAGTTCAAATACTGCTTGGGAATGTGTTGAGTTTAACGCAATTGATCTCCTGAGCAATTGACCATATATATCGTATTGTGAGGACTGGAAGGGACGAGAGTCTGAAAATGCGTTGTCCAGATTGTTCAAGAGGCAAAAATGCAACTCGGAAAAGGCAGCGGCAAGGTCCTGTGCGAATTGGGGAGATGACCATCGCAATAACAACATACTAGAGAAAAGAGACGTGATAGCGGCAGTGAGGGTTATCCACAGAAAATTGCCAGCTTCGGATAGAATTTTCTTACAAAATGGTCAGGATAAAAAGTAACTGAAGCAAATCAAGGCTATATGTACCTGACCGAGTCCAACATCGGCGGTGAGCATCCATATCGAGATAAAGCAAGCTATACGAGTTGATAGTGTTAGTCGCGGTAGGCGACTCTTTGAGCCAACCAGCCTCAACCAGCTAATAAAACAAGGTAACGTCAATCACGGCAAGAAGTCAAAATTTTTGGAAATACCAAAGAAACTTATGGTCAATAGAAATAGGGTTGGGATTGTACGTGCGATAACTGTCTCTTTGGGAGGTAGCGAGATGTACTTTGCGAAAGCTGACAAGCCAATACCAGCTAAACTACCCGTAAGGTGCAGGGCGGTGGCCTCTAACTGCTGGGCCAGATTTTCTTGGACGGAAAAGACCAGTTCTTTGACCGTCAACGCCAAGAAAGCTGAGGATCCTCCAAACTCGGAAAAAGGACGAATAACGACGACGATTGAACAAATCAAAGTTGACAGGAATCGAGCTAGTAGACGCCTACATGAGGATACCTAGACTTGTGGTAGGTTCATAACTTATTATATCTAAGTCTCTGCAAGTAGACGAAAATACAAGACAAGTATTCTTCATATTCCTCTCGATCAGGTAAGGGCCAATGTTTTGGCTGAACAAACAGGAAACAAACACGTTTCTGCCTTGTCGCCCATCCGCTGGCCTTCTGGAATTAGATGGCTGAGAACATATATAGCAAGGGAACCCGGGTCTGGTTCGAAGACAAGGACCAAGCGTGGATATCTGCAGAGGTCATATCTGTTACCAAGAGCGCAGAAGACGCCATCAAGTTGGTCTTCAGTGACGAGCGCGGCAAGGTCAACATTGCGTATCTATATCTTTTATCTCCTTCATTCAGGCGATTTCTGTTCCAGGAAATCACCATAAACACTACCGGGAAGGACATCAAGGATGGAAAGGAGGGCTTACCGCCATTGCGAAATCCTCCATTATTGGAGACTGCCGACGATTTGGCAACCCTTTCTCACCTTAACGAACCCTCCGGTGAGTGTTCATTAACGTCACATATTGATTTGCATTTATTCAGCTGTCTCGGATCAGTACTCCATACCATTCGAAACCGCTATGCTCAACATAGTATCTATACATATAGTGGTATCGTGCTTATTGCTGTCAACCCTTTTCAACGCGTCACCCTTTACGGTCCCGAGATCATCCAAGCTTACAGTGGTCGGCGGCGAGGTGACTTGGAACCTCATCTGTTTGCCATTGCGGAAGACGCGTATACAGCCATGAGCAAGGAGGGTATGGGTCAAACAATTATTGTTTCTGGAGAGAGGTAATTTTGTTGCTTCTCCATGATAGCGCTTCCTAACATCGATTTAGTGGAGCGGGTAAAACCGAATCGGTAAGAGTTGCGCTTCGTTATTCCTTGAGCACCCCTACATCTTTCCACCGCAGGCAAAATTCATAATGCGGTACTTGGCCTCTGTGAACCCACCAGATTCAACAGCCAAAACCAAGCTGAAATTCTCCCTCGATGATTCCAGCGAGATCGAGCGACAAATTCTGGCTACCAATCCTATTCTCGAGGCTTTCGGAAACGCAAAAACCACTCGAAATGATAATTCATCCCGGTTTGGTAAATATATCCAGGTACGCTGAATTGCATGCTTTACTTCGTCTTTGTGAATTCCTTTCCAGATTCTGTTCGATGGCAAACAAGAGATCGTCGGTGCTCGCATTCGGACATATTTGCTGGAACGCTCTCGCATTGTCTTCCAGCCACTTACTGAGCGAAACTACCACATATTTTATCAACTCTGTGCGGGAGCACCTTTGAAGGAGCGTAAGGATCTTGGACTCGATGCCGACGTCACCAAGTTCCATTTCCTGAAGCAAGGAGGTCCGACTTCTACTCCCATTGCAGGCGTGGACGATTCAGAAGAGTTCCGATCGACCCAACAGGCCCTTTCCACGGTAGGCATTAGTGTGGAGAAGCAATGGGCGGTCTTTCGGCTATTGGCTGCACTTTTGCATCTGGGAAATGTCAAGATCACTCAAATGCGTTCGGATGCTTCCTTGGATGACAATGATCCCGCCTTGTTGTTGGCGACACGGTTTTTAGGCGTCAATCTCGCGGAATTCAGGAAATGGACAGTCAAGAAACAGATCACGACTCGGTCAGAAAAGATCGTGACGTCGCTCAATGCTGCGCAGGCGACGGTGGTCAGGGATAGTGTCGCGAAATTTGTCTACGCGTGCATGTTTGAGTGGCTGGTGGCGATCGTGAATGAGAGTTTGGCCGGGGAGAATGGCGATGCGGCGGATCGGGCTGAAATGTTTATTGGTGTTTTGGACATTTACGGCTTTGAACATTTCCAGAAGGTAGGGTTTTCTGACACCGATGCGTTTCCATACCCGATTGACAATATTGTCAGAACTCATTCGAGCAATTCAGCATCAATTATGCCAACGAAAAGTTGCAACAGGAGGTAAAGTACTTTGGTACTCTTCCGTTGTGTTGTCCACTGACCCAATACAAAGTTCAATTCCCATGTGTTTAAACTCGAGCAAGAAGAGTACGTCAAGGAGGAAATCAATTGGACATTCATCGATTTTTCAGACAACCAACCCTGCATCGACGTCATCGAAGGAAAACTTGGCGTGCTGGCTCTTTTGGATGAGGAATCTCGTTTACCATCAGGCAGCGACGTCTCGTTCCTACAGAAGCTCAACACCCAACTTGTCAGACCGGAATCCAAGGCCGTTTTCAAAAAACCACGATTCGGCAACTCCGCCTTCACCATTGCCCATTATGCTCTAGATGTGACATACGAAGTCGAGGGCTTTTTGGAAAAGAATAGAGACACTGTACCAGACGAACACATGTCCCTCCTCGCTTCTACCAAAAATCCTTTCCTCAAAGAAGTCCTTGACGCCGCATTGTTGGCCACGAAAGCACCGGACAGTCCTCATCCAGGATCTCCATCGTTCTCCGATTCTGGAAGTGCTGGCTCGCGCCGTTCATCCGTTATTCCGGATCCTGGACGCCAATCTTTTGTTACATCGAATCCTGGCTCGTCGACAGGTCCTAAACGTCCAGGAGCCGCGGGAAAAAAACCAACCCAAGGGTCAATCTTCAAGGCTTCATTGATCACGCTGATGGATACCCTCAGTGTCACGAACGTGCACTATATCAGGTGTATAAAGCCTAACGAACACAAGAGGGCTTGGGAATTCCAACCCCAGCAAGTATTGGGTCAGCTGCGGGCCTGCGGTGTTCTTGAGACTATCCGGATCAGCTGCGCCGGTTACCCTACTCGCTGGACGTATGAAGAATTCGCAGAACGGTATGTCGAGTTTCTATTATTATTCCAACGAACGAAGCTCACCCTGTAATAGATATTACATGCTCGTCCCTTCGTCGGATTGGCAACCTATGATTCAAGCTATGGACCTCAGGCGCCTTTGCTCCATAATTCTGGAGAAAACCATCGCTGATGCAGACAAATATCAAAACGGCCTCACCAAAATTTTCTTCCGAGCTGGCATGCTTGCAGCATTGGAATCTCTTCGCTCTGATAGACTGAATGCCATGGTCACTGTCGTGCAGAAGAACATGCGCAGGCGTATGGCGGTCAAGAAGTATACCGAACTGCGACAGGCCACAATCAAAATTCAGACGTGGTGGCGCGGTATCATGGCAAGGAAGTTGGTTGAGTATATACGACGTGAAGTTTCTGCGAGGCGACTGCAGACGGAAATCCGGCGGTTCGTTCAGAGAAAACATTTCCTGGATACCAGACATGCCATCACAACCTTTCAGAGTCGTAAGTGGCAGTGCAGAAGAATTATTTGCCTTTCTCATGAGCCCCGTAGGTGTGCGTGGTGCCCAGGCACGGCGACTTGTCATCGAGAAGAGACGTGCTCAGGCTGCTACCCTCCTTCAAAGTTTATTCCGTGGAATGTATGTGTCAGCGTTTATTCAGGATTCTGCCTACGTTGATTTCTTTCATTGCAGGTTTTCACGTCGTTCTTTCCGATCCGACGTTCGGCATGTCATCTACCTCCAGTCTTGCATCCGACGTCGCCTAGCTCGTAAGGAACTAAAGGCTTTGAAAGCTGAAGCACGCTCGGTCTCGAAGTTCAAGGAGATCTCGTACAAGCTGGAGAATAAAGTCGTCGAGCTGACTCAGAACCTTCAGAAGCGCACTGAGGAGAAGAAGGATCTTCAAGCGAAGCTTACGGAGCTGGAGCAGCAATTGCAGCAGTGGGTCAATCGGCACGAGGAATCAGATGCGCGCGCGAAACAGTTCCATGCTTCCCTCCAAACTGCAGAAGCGGAGTTGTCTAGGCGGGATGAACTGTTGGCGGCGAAAGCAGATGTCGAAAAACGTTTGGAAGAAGCTGTCGCAAAGACCGCAGAGAAGGAGAAAATGGTACACAAGTTGACCGATGATCTCATCCGCCAGGCCAGCCAGCTCGAGATGCAACAGAGGACAATTGAAAGTGCTCCCGCTCGAAATCAGGAAGACAACTCGGTTATCATGACACTCAAGAACGAAGTCAGCAGTCTTCGTGAACAGCTGAACCGTTCGAATGCTTTAAATGCCCTTACACGAGGTGCCCGTGTAGATCCGCCATTATCGCCTACATTTGCGCCCAATTTGCGCATGGCAGAGCCGAGCGGGACTGCCAACGGTACCGCAATTGGTGCCTTTTCTCAGCGACATCAACGAAGGCATAGCTCCGCTGGTGTATATGCCCTGGCTCCTCCCGATCATCGAACCTCCACGGACGAAATCATGATCGACGTCAAGAAGAGTCATGCATTAAACCCTCGCGCAGTATCTGTTGCATACAATGGTGAAGATAATTACCTTCGATTCCGGCCCTCAAATGGTCTCCAAGATATTCGCGATTTCGATGACCCCGCAGAGGAGAAGATCAGACTGATGCAGGAGGTAAAACGACTAGACGAGGACGTTCTGGATGGTCTTGTCCGAGGCCTGAAGATTCCAGCGCCCAGTCTCACAAATCCATCTGCTGTCAAGGAGATCTTGTTCCCAGCCAACCTTATCAGTCTGGTCACCAATGAGATGTGGAAATATGGTCTCATCCCGGAGAGCGAGAGATTCCTTGCCAATGTAATGCAAACAATTCAGGCTCACGTGATGGTTTGTGCTTTTCATTGTGGCTGCTTGAATTTTCACTTAGCTTCACTTGACTAGTCTTTCACTGGGGAAGACGCCATTATACCTGGAATATTCTGGCTTTCCAACGTCCATGAGATGCTGTCTTTCATCTGTGTGGCCGAAAGCGACATGCTGCAGGGGATCGGACCGGGCGAAGAAAATGCTGTACGACCATTCGACTGGAACGACTACGAGCGACTGGTATCTGTTGTCAAGCATGACCTAGACAGCTTGGAGTACAATATATATCACACCTGGATGCTGGAAACGAAGAAGAAGCTGTCAAAGATGGTGATTCCAGCACTCATCGAGAGCCAGTCGCTACCGGGCTTCACAACAAGTGATGGCGGTGGCCGCTTGTTCAATCGGTTGCTCAATGCGAATAGTCACCCGGCCTATAGCATGGATGACATCTTGAACCTACTGAATAAAGTGTGGAAGAGTTTGAAGAGCTACTACATGGAGGAGTCGGTGGTACAGCAAGTTGTCACGGAAATTCTCAAGCTCATCGGTGTTACGAGCTTTAACGATCTTCTTATGCGACGGAATTTCTCTTCATGGAAACGGGGTAAGCTTTGATCTCTTGGCTGCAATGCCAAAGCCGCTAACAATAGTTATTTACTTCTAGCTATGCAAATTCAATACAACATCACCCGGATAGAAGAGTGGTGCAAATCACACGACATGCCTGAGGGCACACTCCAACTAGAGCACTTGATGCAGGCCACTAAGTTACTGCAGCTAAAGAAGGTGCGCGTAACATTGTGGTTTCTCCATTCAAATATTAACGCGATCACTCTCTTTAGGCTACCGCCGCCGACATAGAAATCATTTACGATGTTTGCTGGATGTTGAGTCCAATGCAAATTCAACGCATGTGCACTAACTATTACGTTGCGGATTATGAGGTATTTCTCATATCACATTCGTCCGATCTGTTTTACTTCAACTGTGGATCTACAGAACCCCATATCACCCGAAATCTTGCGTGTTGTGGCCTCACGGGTACAAGCTAATGACCGCAATGACCACCTACTCCTCTCGCCAGAAACCGAGGAAGTTGGGCCTTACGAGTTGCCTCTACCGCGCGAAGTATCAGGCTTGGAGACTTACGTCCCTGCTTACCTTAATGTTTCGCATCTACGAAGATTAGCAGCTCTTTGTTCGTGAATTACCGCTCTTACAAATCATATCATCTACTTAGTATACCATGCACTGCTGGATTATAACCTTACTTGCTTTGCTGTATTCAAAGGTTTTCTCCGATCCAATGATGAGGCCTGAGGAGTTATATGCTCAGTCCAATGAGAGATGACAGACGGTTGGGTGTTCCTTGGGGTTTGGTGTCCAGCTTTCGTTCTGAAAAAGGCTCTGCACTACTCATTGGATAGTTCATGTCAACTGAGTTGAGGCGATTGAGAAGGGATCTAGTAATGAGAGGGCCTGAGTAGACTCGTAACTATTCTGTCATCGGATATGTAACAAGGGAAACTGTCGATAGCCTAGACACGAGCTTACTTTCTAATAGACAGACGGTTGCCAGTTTAGGACCAGAGTTGGATGCCACATTTCAAAGTCTCGGTGTTGATCATTACCTTCCGTATCAGAAATACCTTTGGTTTGACGATTGGATTGTAGAAGGGTACTTTCTTGTATGACCTCGCAATAGGCATGGTATATATATTCCATGCAGATGAATCACGGATTGCCCCGCATCAGATGGGCGAGGGCCAATGTCGACCCTTCCTTAACTTGACTCGTCAACGGCTGGTCATTGCGCAGGGGCAACCGCTCATTTGGATCGTTTATTGAAAGTTTCAACAACTGTAGCGGCTACGGTGGGTTAATAGTAGTATTGAATGACGGACACATGACGCACAGATGTGTCCGATGCAGACATCCCAAGTTGCGATGCAATCTGGTCCAATGCTTTCCCAGTCACGATCGTCTGACAAGGAATCAGCCTCTCCGGTAGGTAGCTGTCAGAAAGATGTACCTTGCGGAACCAGAGCAATTTCTCTGTTGAATTGTCACCTTGGACTTTGATGTGCAGACGTTGATGTAAAGGGATTGACGATGTTTTATCATTCGGGTCAGCTGGGACCGCGCGGTGGCGCATTTTCATCAGCTCAAATTTGTGATGTTGTGCCAGCTTGGCTGAATCTGTCGGAATTTTGGAGGTACGCGGTTGAGTCTGGGTAGGAATTTTGGAGGATAATGGGAAGTTCTTCGCAAGGAGAGCGCGTGCCGCATCGTTCTTCTTCTGTTGTGGAGTAGTATCTTGTACTGCACACGCGTGAGATTTGGGATGTCGATGGCTATAAAATCAGAACATCGTAAGAGACTCAACAAGATTATGTCTCGGATGTGTGGAACATTACTCAGCGCAAAAAGGTTTTTGGCAATGGGAGCACGTCGCAGGGGATCTGCCCTCTTCATTGGAGTTTCTCATAATGAAAGACTCGAGGCTGGGCTTCTTGCAGTCATCTACAGCACATCGCTGGAGCTTCGATAAGGAAACTTTGGTGGAATTGTCTGAAGCGAGCTTGACAGGACAGGAGTGAGCATCGGCTGAAATATGATGTCTGCAGAAATATCTGTCGCAAAGACAGTGGATTGGAAGAAAGTCCAGCTCGTTGCAAGATGTGAGGGAGCAATGAGAACCGAACTCTGGTAGGTCCATTGCAATTGTTTGGAGATGGTGCAAGTTCCGCAGCTTACACTTTTCTACTCCTCGCCATTATGAATATCATTGTAAGTCCGTCGTATTCCTTACAACAAGCTCACAAATAACTCTGCAGAATATCCATGTTACTGACAGGAAGCTCTCTTCGGCCGTTCTGTTACTCCCGCTGAGCGGCTGCGTCAGCATCAGCGTGCCCTTGCAAAGGCGCAGCGTGAACTCGATCGCGAGCGTGTTAAGCTCGAGCAAAGCGAAAAGAAGCTCGTAATGGACATTAAAAAGAGTGCAAAGGCTGGTCAAATGGTACGGATATTGCTTTGGATCCGAACAAGCATATAATAATCCAACTCGCTAGAATGCTTGCAAAGTCATGGCAAAAGACCTCGTTCGAACTCGACGTTATGTGCAGAAATTCTATCAGATGCGCACACAGCTTCAGGCAGTCGGTCTGAGAATACAGACACTGAGGAGTAACCAGCAAATGGCTGACGCGATGCGAGGTGCTACGCGTGTATGCGTTCGTTGTCGTTCACATCCTGGTTGTCATTTATCTTCTTTTTGTAGGCTATGGCCTCCATGAACCGCGGTCTGAATCTACCTGCCATCCAGCGAATTATGAACGAGTTCGAGAAGGAGAGTTCAATGATGGACATGAAGGAAGGAATGATGTCAGATGCAGTTGATGACGTGATGGATGAGGAGGAGGATGAGGAAGAAGAGGGCGACAAAATCTTGAAGGAAGTTCTGGATGAGATCGGTGTTGGCTTGTCTCAGCAGGTGAGGGTAACCGTAGCTTTTCTCGAAAGTCTCTCATAATTCATTGTGAACCAGCTCACAGATGCTCCCATTGGGCTTGGCACAATGTCATCCCCACTCACCAGTAGTCGCCAACCTGTCGCTTTGGGTGAATCTGCTGGGACCCCACATCCTCCTCCAGCCGGTAACGACAAGGCTGGGGGTGATGGAACCAGTGGCGGGGGGATGTCAGATGAAGATGCGCTACAAGCCCGACTTGATGCATTACGACGAGGCTGACGCCATTACCTAATTTTATATTTGTATGGCCAACTGGGGAATAATAGATACATGGACAGTCGCTGCGAAATTACACCTTGAGACCACTGATTGCTCGCGCCTCTTGTTCACTCAGCTTCCATGTGATGCCAGAACTGTTATAGAACTCGTCAACATCTTCCTCCTACAACGCAGAGTCAGTAATTGTCTTGATGGAACAGGAAAAGGAACGTACACTGTCAAGGTTCAACAGTGTGGAAATTTGTTGTAAACGCACAAATCTTTCCCTTGCATCTCCGAAAGCGGTTTGCGAACCAAGATATGTTGTGATGGATCGCAGATCACGATCAAACCGAATGGCACCTAACTGCAGCAAAAACTCAACCAATGGGTAGGAAATCCGTGAACCTGGTATGTACTTCTGTAAATTTGAAGCTCATCATGAATTTCTCCCAGGGACGGAGTAGCACATCAAGCGCAAGTCCGAAGAAAAGACGGTAATTTCCCTCCGTAAATATGTCCTATAAAAGTGTGAATTACACTCAGGTACGTCATATGGACAGAAGAACATCCACCTTGTACCCGTCCACAAGAGATTCCCATGCCTTAATGAATCGTTTTCGGACGACATCCTTATACTCTGCAGCAGAGTATGCATCATCATCGAGCACATAAGAAACATCCTTGTATACGTCGGAGATGAGTGTGCGCAGTTTCGGCCGCATCAGCTGATTAAATAATTGTTCAACCCCTACCTGCACAGGATAAATGAAAGTTTGCAACGTTGAAAATCGGTGCTCACTCTTAGAGTCGAACGGAATTTGACCACCAATGAGGAGAACGATGCGATCTTGTTCTTTACTGAGGGCTGATCAGCTTCCACAAAGTGTTGTGATATCGCCGGAAACCCAATGAGATCCCTTGTCAACCTCTCCAGGTGTGAGGACGAGACGTCGAGGTCATTCAGAAGGATCTATAGATTTATGAAGTTCTCCTCTTGCGATACGTAGGCAGAACTCACAATAAAGGAGACACGGTTTTCTCGTTCGGCTTTTTCGTTTCGAACATTAGGTCCAGAGGTCCCCGCAGTACGGTAAACGTCGTCGAGCCTCATTTTAATTATACCGGCATAATCCCGTTCCATGACATCCCGCAGCTGATCAAACGTTTGCTCGGCCGTTTTCACAGAACCTGTGGAAAGAAGGCGAGACAAAACACTTTTCAAGACGTAAAATACATCATCAGGAGTGGTGGTTGTTATGGGTGATTGGGATATATCTGCATTGGATAGGCGATGAGCCTGCCATGGGTACATTAACAATGGTATTGAAATCGTAAAGTGAGGATCATACCTTGTCGATGATGGTGCGCGTATACCAGACCTCGAGTGGGACATAGTAAGATGTCAGCAGATCTTCGAAGAGCCGATGAGAGGCGCTGGATTCAAGAGAGCGGATTTCATCGGGGAAAGAAATGACACGAGAATCACCCCTAGAAGTCAATGGAGCCGCCTTACTATCGACGGAGCTGTCAGTATTTTCTGAATTAGCAGAATCATCCTGTGGAGAACGACAACATTAATAAAGGACCACCAGGTTGTAACATAGCTTCATACCTTTAGACTTTCGGACAGGAATTTTCTAAACAAGTTCCAGCGGCCAGTGATTCCAGCGAGTTCCGACAGCACTTTGTCAATTTCGCGAGGATCGACAACATCCTCATCAGG
>Ga0210383_10003717_pt1 | contig 13639 bp, 8 predicted proteins | sample IncBWC14OmetaG_FD_160072 | JGI IMG/M metagenome (GOLD analysis project Ga0210383, IMG submission 160072) | Forest soil microbial communities from Barre Woods Harvard Forest LTER site, Petersham, Massachusetts, United States - Inc-BW-C-14-O ...
CTCAACGGCTGGGTGACCTTCTCGTCAAAGAGAAGATCATTACCCCAGAGCAGTTGGAACAAGCGAATAAGGTTCAGAAGGAGCAGAGCTGCCGCCTGGGGTCCGCCCTGGTGAAGCTCGGGTTCCTTACGGACGAGGACGTCACGAATTTTCTCTCCCGTCAGTACGGCGTTCCTGCCATCAATCTTTCGTATTTTGAAATTGATCCCGCGGTGGTCAAGCTGATTCCGTTCGAAACCGCGAAACGTTACCAGATTCTGCCGCTGAGCCGCGTGGGCGCGTCGCTCACCATCGCCATGGTGGATCCCACCAACGTGTTCGCCATGGACGATATCAAGTTCATGACCGGCTTCAACATAGAGCCGGTGGTGGCGTCGGAAAGTTCCATTCAATCCGGGATCGAGAAGGCGTACGGAACAAGCCAGGGAGATGACCTGGAAACCGTAATGCAGTCGATGACGGACGATGCCGATGTGGAAGTGCAGGCGGAAGAAGAGCAAATCGGTCTGGCTGATCTGGAGAAAGCGGCCGACGAAGCTCCGGTAGTCAAGCTGGTGAACCTGGTGCTGACGGACGCGGTGAAGCGGGGCGCCAGCGACATTCACATTGAGCCTTACGAAAAAGAATTCCGCGTACGTTTCCGTATTGACGGCGTTCTGCAGTCCATTATGTCGCCGCCGGTCAAGCTGAAGGACGCCATTACCTCCCGCCTGAAGATCATGGCCAAGCTAGACATCAGCGAGAAGCGGCTGCCGCAGGATGGCCGCATCATGCTGAAGATGCAGCTCGGCGGACGCAAGAAGCAGCTCGATTTCCGCGTGAGCACGCTGCCTACTTTGTGGGGCGAAAAAATCGTGCTCCGGTTGCTGGACAAAGAAAACCTGCGCCTGGATATGACCAAGCTCGGGTTCGAGTCCGAGTCGCTGGTGAAATTTGAGAAAGCGATTCTCAAACCCTACGGCATGGTGCTGGTAACCGGGCCGACGGGATCGGGCAAGACCAACACGCTGTATTCGGCGATCTCGCGGCTGAACCAGCCCGATACGAACATTATGACGGCTGAAGATCCGGTCGAATTCCAGTTGGGCGGCGTCAACCAGGTGCAGATGAAGGAACAGATCGGGTTGAACTTTGCGGCTGCCCTGCGATCGTTTCTGCGGCAAGATCCGAACATCATTCTGGTGGGCGAAATTCGAGACTTTGAAACGGCGGAAATTGCCATCAAGGCGGCCCTTACCGGTCACCTTGTGCTCTCGACGCTGCACACCAACGGCGCGCCGGAAACGATTACCCGTCTGATGAACATGGGCATTGAGCCCTTCCTGGTAGCGACTTCGGTGCACATGATCGTTGCTCAGCGTCTGATTCGCCGCATCTGCAAAGACTGCTCCGAACCGTTCGAGGTGCCGGTGCAGACCCTGATCGAAGAGGGCTTCTCGCCGGAAGAGGCTAAGACGATCAAACCCCACAAGGGAAAAGGCTGCGGCACCTGCAATAACACGGGCTACAAAGGACGCGCGGGCTTGTACGAAGTGATGGAAGTGGACGACGAGATTCGGGAACTGGTGCTGGTAGGTGCGTCGGCCGTGGAGTTGAAGAAGAAGGCGATTGAGCGCGGCATGATTACTCTGCGGCGGAGCGGCCTGATCAAGGTGGCCGCGGGTATGACCACGCTTGAGGAAGTCGCACGCGAAACAATTCACTAGTTTGGGAGCGAAGGGGAACACTTATGGGTTTGTCGCTTAGCGATCTGCTGAAGAGAATGCTGGAGATGAATGGCAGCGATCTTCACATCACCACGAACTCGCCGCCGCAGATTCGCGTGCACGGGCATCTGGTGCCGCTCGACCTGCCGCAGATGACGCCGGCCGAAACCAAGCAGCTGGCCTACAGCGTCATGACCGATTCTCAGAAGCACCGCTTCGAAGAGAGCCTGGAACTCGACTTTTCGTTCGGCTTGAAGGGCCTGGCCCGCTTCCGCGCCAACGTGTTCAACCAGCGGGGCGCCACAGCGGCCGTCTTCCGTGTGATTCCGTTTGAAATTAAATCGTTCAATCAGCTCAACCTGGCGCCGGTGGTGAGCAAGTTCTGCGACAAGCCGCGCGGTCTGATTCTGGTGACAGGTCCGACCGGATCGGGCAAGTCGACCACGCTGGCCGCGATGATCGACAAGATCAACACCGAGCGGCACGATCACATCCTCACCATTGAGGACCCGATCGAATTCGTGCACATGAACAAGAATTGCCTGGTGAACCAGCGCGAGCTGCACGCCGATACCAAGAGCTTTACCGACGCCTTGCGCGCCGCTCTTCGTGAAGACCCGGACGTGGTGCTGATCGGCGAAATGCGAGATCTGGAAACTATTGAGTCGGCGCTGCGAATCGCGGAAACCGGCCACTTGACTTTCGGCACCTTGCACACCAACTCGGCAACCTCCACGATTAACCGTATCATCGACGTGTTTCCGGCCCACCAGCAGCCCCAGATTCGCGCCCAGCTTTCGCTGGTGCTGGAAGGCATCATGTGCCAAAGCTTGCTGCCCAAGATTGACGGCAAAGGCCGCGCCATGATCATGGAGATTCTGGTGCCGAACTCGGCGGTTCGCAACCTGATCCGCGAAGACAAGATTCACCAGGTCTATTCGTCGATGCAATCGGGGCAGGAAAAATTCGGGATGCAGACTTTTAACCAGGCGCTGGCAACGGCGTATTTCCAGAAACAGATTTCTCTGGAAGTGGCGCTGCAGCGCTCCAGCAACGTGGATGAGTTGCAGGAAATGATCAACCGCGGAGCCAGCCTCACGAACCGGGGCGCTGCGGGCGCGGCGGCCGCCAAGGGAGCGGCTTCGTCGAAGCATTAAATTCCGCACGCCATGCAAGAGTAATGTTTCGCGTCGGAGTGAGTGAAAGTTTTCGTGTGCTAACAGCAGCAGTTTCGAAGCAGAGTATAGACGGAAAAACGGACGAATTGAGGAGAGGCTAAAACCATGCCAGTTTTTACATTCTCAGGCAAGGACGCCTCCGGGCAGAAGATTTCCGGAGAACGAGTAGCGCCGAACAAGCAGAGTCTGGCGTCAGCACTGCGTCGCGAGCGCATTACACCAGGCGCCATTCGCGAAAAGGGCAAGGAATTCGTGATGCCCACGTTTGGCTCCGGCAAAGTCGGGACCAAAGACATTGCGATCTTCTTCCGCCAGTTTTCGGTCATGATCGACGCTGGCTTGCCGCTGGTGCAGTGTCTGGAAATCCTGGCATCGAACCAGGAGAACCCGGCGTTTCAGAAGACACTGAACGGCGTCCGCACCACGGTGGAAGGCGGCGCAACCCTGGCCAACGCCATGCGCCAGTTTCCGGTCGTGTTCGACGACCTGACCACCAACATGATCGAGGCTGGTGAAACCGGCGGTATTCTCGACATCATCCTGCAGCGCCTGGCCGTCTACGTGGAAAAGGCGGTACGCCTGCGAGCTGCGGTGAAGTCGGCGTTGATTTATCCGATCGCCGTGGTATCCATGGCCTTCCTGATCGTCGGTGCCCTGTTGAAGTGGGTGGTGCCTATTTTCGCCAACCTGTTCGCCGGTTTGGGTGTGAGTCTGCCGCTTCCCACGCGAATCGTGCTGGGCTTGAGCTCTTTCGTGCAAGGGTTCTGGTGGATTTTCCTGGTAGGAGGCGTGGGCTTGGTTGTTGGCATTAAGCAAATCAAGAAGAACCGCCGGGGACGCTACTACTTCGACAAGATGATGCTCCATCTGCCGGTGCTGGGACAGCTGCTGCGCAAAATTGCAGTGGGCCGCTTCACCCGTACGCTGGGTACGTTGATCACTTCCGGCGTGCCGATTCTGGAGGGATTGAGCATCACCGCGAAAACTTCCGGCAACGCGGTTCTGGAAGAAGCGCTGATGAAGGTGCGCAAGGCCATCGAAGAAGGGCGTACCATCATTGATCCACTGAAGGAATGCGGCGTGTTTCCCAACATGGTGACGCAGATGATCGGCGTGGGCGAAGCCACCGGCGCCATGGATTCGATGCTGCAAAAGATCGCCGACTTCTACGAAGAAGAAGTGGATGCGGCGACCAAAGACATGCTGGCCATGCTCGAGCCCGTCATCATCGGCTTGCTCGGCGTCATGATCGGCGGCATCGTGATCTCGCTCTACATGCCGTTGTTCGCCATGATCGCCAAACTGGCTGGATAAGCAAGTTTCAAAGTGACAAGGTTTCGAGGCTTCAAGGCTAAAGCTTCCCGACCGAAACCTTGAAACTTTGAAACCTTTGAAACCAGGTCTTTCGAGACCACCGAGATTGCAATGCAATCGACTTTTGATGAGCGGAATTGGCTGGCGTGGCTGGTCAAGGTGCGCGTACTCATCCTGACTTTTTTGCTCGGGATTCAGCTCGCTGTCGCGCAGTTCACGCCCACCACCCTGCCGGTGCGTCTCTTTATTGGCACCATCCTGTTCTGGTTCACGATTTCGCTGTTCTACATGTTCCTGCTTTCTTTCTGGAGAGAGCATCGCCTGCAGGCGTCTCTGCAGGTGCTGACCGACCTGGTTCTCGTAAGCCTGGTGGTACACGAAACCGGAGGCTGGGACAGTTCTTTCAATTTTCTCTATCCGCTGGTCATCATCGTGGCTGCGGTCTTGTTGCCGCGTGTCTGGGCGCATCTGGTGGCGGCGCTGGCGTTTCTCCTTTACGGTACGGTTCTCGAACTTAACTATTACGGGGTTGTGCCTTCATATTGCACGACGCATCCCGCGCTGAAAGCGTTGCAGGCCATCATCTTCGTCAACCTGTTTGCCTTTCTGGCGGTGGCGTATCTGGCGGGGCTGCTCACCGGCAAGCTGCGGCAGGCGCGGGTGCAATTGAAGGATGCCAGCGGCGCTCTGGAAGATCTGCAGGTCCTGCACGAAAATATTATTCATTCCATCAGCAGCGGACTGATCACCACCGGCCTGGACGGACGGATTACGCTGCTGAACCCGGCCGCGCAAAAGCTGGTGGAGCGTTCCGCAGCGGAGTTGATCGGGGCTCCGATCAAAGATTTATTTCTGGACCCTCTGCCGAACATGGAATCGCCGCAGCCGCATGCGGAGATTCGTTTCGAAGTGCCCCAAGGCTTTCGCAAGACGTTCCGGGTGAGGGTTGCGACCCTGACCGTGCCGGAACGCGGGGTGCTGGGCTTTGTCTATGCATTTGACGACTTGACTGAGATCCGGCGCCTGGAGCGGGAAGTGCGCATGCAGGACCGGCTCGCCGCCGTAGGCAGGCTGGCCGCCGCTATCGCGCATGAAATTCGGAATCCGCTGACTTCGATCGCGGGGTCGGTGAGCATGCTCTCGGGCATTCCAGAAATGAACGAAGAGCACCGGCACCTGCTGGGGATTGTGACCCGCGAGTCGCAGCGACTGAACAGCATCATTACCGATTTTCTGGCTTACTCCCGTACCAAGCAATATCACTTCGTAAGAGCGGATCTGGTCCAGCTGGTCGAAGACACACTTACGCTGATGGACCACCGCATGGCCGCGGAAAAAACCGGGATCACCATCGAGCGCCGGTTCGCGGTAACCAAAGCTCTTACTATCGCTGACGGCGACAAGATCAAACAGGTCTTCTGGAATTTTTGTGAAAACGCGGTTCGCGCCATGCGCGGCGGCGGGAAGCTCACGGTCAGCGTCGAGCCTCTCGGCGACGACTGGCAGGTGGGATTCACCGACACCGGTGCGGGAATGAGTCCGCAGCAGATTGAAAAAATCTTCGAGCCCTTCCAGTCGAATTTTGAAGGCGGCACCGGCCTGGGGCTGGCCATTGTTTATCAGATTGTGCAGGCACACGAAGGCAAGGTCTGGGCGCGCTCGAAACCGGGGCAGGGCGCGACTTTCATCCTGAGGCTGCGGCGTTTGGATGCGGAGAAAACTGTTTTGTCTGAGGCGCCTTCCGCGAATGCTGCCCATGAGACTCCGGCCGCCGTGCTCGCTCATCAGGCTGCAGTCGCAGCGGGAGGAGGGGTGCGTGGCTAATATTCTGGTCTGCGACGACGAACGCTCCATCTGCGAAATGCTGGATATTGCCCTGCGCCGCGAAGGCCATCGCGTGGAAACCGTTCAATCGGGGCAGGCGGCCAAAAATAAAATTGACGGCGCTCTTTACGACGTGATCGTCACCGACATCAAGATGCCGAATATTGATGGCATCGAAGTGCTGCGGCATGCGCATCGGGTTTCGCCGGATTCGGCGGTCATCCTGATCACTGCGGTCGACGACTACGAAGCCGCGGTCGAGGCCGTGAAGGCGGGCGGAGCCTCCGACTACATTCGCAAGAATCCCGGGCTGGTCGACGAAATCAAGCTGGCCATCAACCGCGTGATCGAGAAGCTGGTGTTGAGCAAGCAGAATTTTGCGCTGCGGCGCGACGCGGCAACGCGCAACTCGCTGGATAACATCATCGGCTCCAGCGGGGCAATGGAAAAACTGAAACAGACGGTTCGCACCGTGGCCTCGACCGCCAGCACCGTGCTGATTCACGGCGAAAGTGGCACTGGCAAAGAGCTGGTCGCCCGCGCCGTGCACGTGTGCTCACCCCGCGTTACGGACTCGTTCGTGTCGGTGAATTGCGGAGCCTTTCCCGAAACGCTGCTGGAGAGCGAGCTGTTCGGCTATGTGAAAGGTGCGTTCACGGGAGCGAATCAGAACAAGCGTGGACTGTTTGAAGTGGCTGACGGAGGCACGATCTTCCTCGACGAAATCAGCGAGATGAGCCTGTCCATGCAGGTCAAACTGCTGCGCGTGCTCCAGGAGCGTACGGTGCGTCCGGTGGGCGGCACCAGCGAAATCTCGATTGACGTGCGCGTGATCGCCGCCACCAACCGCGATCTCGACAAGGCCGTCGCTGAAAATCTGTTTCGAGAAGATCTCTATTACCGGCTCAATGTGATTCCCGTCCGCGTGCCTCCGCTGCGCGAGCGTCCGGAAGATATTTCTCTGCTGGTGAACCATTTCCTCAAGAAATATGCCGCCGCGGCCGGGCGCAGCATTCTGCGCATGCATAAAGACTCGCTCAACACGCTGTGCGGCTACGAGTGGCCGGGCAACGTGCGCCAGCTGGAAAATACCGTGGAGCGCGCCGTTGCGCTCGAAACCACCGACGAGTTGCATGTGGAGCTGCCGGTGGAACGCTCCAAAGCGCGCGCGGCCGCGGCCGGCGCTGGAGGTGGCGCTGGGGCTATGCAGGATATCCCCGCGGGTTCGGTTTTGCCCGAGGGCGTGGGCATGGAAGTCTACGTGGCTGGCATCGAGCGCTCGCTGCTGCAGAACGCGCTCGACCAAAGCAACGGCGTGCAAACCAAGGCGGCCGATCTGCTGGGAATCTCTTACCGGTCGTTCCGGCATTTGATGAAGAAGTACGAGCTGTAGGGAAGCCGCCTCTAGCTCCTAGCTACTAATAGCTCTAACTAACCCACAGCGTCAGGCCGTGTGCTTATCGTAAGTCTTGTTCTCGTCCTTACGCTGTTCTGGCAAGTTCGGTGGTTTAGCTAGAAGCTAGCAGCTAGAAGCTGCGCCGTACGGCATCCACCTGTGGTAAACCTATCTCGTGCGCTATACACTCCGCTTTCTCTGGAACGCGACTAAACACCATCGCCTGGCTCCGTGGCGGAGCCCCTATCTCTTGTGGCGCATCGAGACTTATACCGGCGTAAAGATGACACAGATCGGGTTTTTGGAGTTTTGGGAATTCGTATGGCGCGAGCGGGTCCATCTGTGGCGGTTTTTGAAGTGGACGGGCGAGATGGAACGGTACGTCCATCCCAGGCCCAGGGCTTCGTAACGATAACGTTCGTAGACAGAATCCCGTAGCGGTGAGTCCGAAAGGGACCGGTCCTAAGCGCTTTTTCCCGCTGCCGCGCCCTCGCCCAGAATGATGCTTACCTCGTTACCCTTGCCCGCTCCGGTAATCTGTGCAGCATTTCCGCGGTTGGCGGCGATCTCGAGGAAGCCCATGCTGCCCATGATGCCGAACACTTCTCCGGCGGCGCCTTCGGCGTAGAGCGTGCGGATCTCGGTAATCTCTTTGCTGCCCACGACCAGCTTGAACGGCGCAGGATCGGCTCCAAACAGCATGGGCGCGTCCTTGGGAGTGATGTTGGTGATCAGGTTGCCGAAACGGTCCACTTTCAGGATCACGGCGCGCATGCGGTTCGCGTCCACGGCCTTGGGCTTGGGAGCGGCGAAACGCGTGAAATCCTGGATCTCGTCCCCGAACTTGTGCGAATCGACCTGCTTGGCGAGATAGGCTGCCACGGGAGCGAAAATGTCGCGCGCGTGGAAAGTGTTGCTCACCGGCTGCAGAAAATAATGGTCGGAGCTGATGTGGCGCACGTGCACGCGCTCCTCCAGTGCATAAATCAGGGAAAGCACTCCGTTATCGGGCGCCACAAAATAGTGCTTGTCGCTGATCGCGATAATTGGCCGCCGCGCCGTGCCCACTCCCGGATCCACCACCACCAGGTGCACGGTTCCGGAAGGGAAGTAGGAATAGGCTTGTGAAATCGTCAACGCGCCGTCTAGCACATCAAACGGCTGCACGGCGTGAGAGATGTCGACGATCTGGGCCTCGGGCACAATTTCGAGAATGACGCCTTTCATGGCGCCCACGAAATGGTCGTTGGTCCCGAAATCAGTAGTTAAAGTTACAGTCGGACGTGAAGGCACTTTCCCTCGCAGAATCGATGATAAAAAGGCAGGATCTTTCCTTATTTGAAGCTAATTTGTGGTGGGCCTGTGCGTCAAGGCACAGAGGTAATAGGTGAAATACCGCGTCGAACTCGGCAGAGGGACGATTTAACTACTCGTAGCGCAGCGCCTCAATCGGATTCATCCGCGACGCCTTCAGCGCCGGGAAGAACCCGGAGATGATGCCGACCGCCGAAAGAATAACAAACGACACCATCATCACCCCCACGGAAGCATGCAGAAAAATCGCGCCCTCATGGTCGGCGGTTTTGTAGAACTCGTCATACAACGGCATGGGCGGAATTGCCCAGGTGAGCACCTCGGCCAGCGCGATTCCGATCAACCCTCCGATAAAAGTCAGCACCAGGGCTTCCAGCAGGAACTGCACCAGGATGTGCCGCGGGCGCGCGCCAATGGCTTTGCGCAGGCCGATCTCGCGGGTGCGCTCCGTGACTGACACCAGCATGATGTTCATCACGCCGATGCCGCCCACGGCCAGCGTGACCACCCCAATCAGCCCCAGCACGGCCTGCAGGCCCATGGAAAACGCGTTGATCATCGCTCTGTCCTCGATGGTGTCCCACTCGGGCGTGGCTTTGTCGTCCTTGGGGTCGAAATGGTGGCGCCGCGCGATCACTTCGCGCACCGCGGCCAGCGCCTTCTTGTTCAGCTCGGCTGCCGTGGGCTGGATGATGATTTCGTCGGGATCGCGAATATTTTTCAAGTCGCGCATCAGCCCAAAGGGAATGAACCCGTTTTCATTGTCCGGCCCCTGGTACATGGAATCCTGAATCTTGTTGCGCATGGTCCCGATCACTTCGAAATCGAGCCCGCCGATCTCCACATGCTGGCCCGCGCCCGGCGCGCCCTGGAATACCTTCTTGGCGGCGCTGTAGCCTAGGATCACCACTCGCCGGTGGTCGGCGAAATCGCCTTCGTTGAAATAGCGGCCGTCATCGAGGATGAGCTTGCGCATCTGCCCATACGGCATTTCCACGCCACGCACTTGCAGCGACACCACGCGTGTGCCGATCTTGAACGGTAAATCGCGATCGATCTCTCCACTCACTGCCCGCACAATCGGAACTTCATCGCGGATCGCCTCAACGTCCTCGTATTCGTAGTTCACCTTCTTGCCGGCGCGCTGGCCTCCCGCCTGCAGACTGGTTTGCCCGGGCCACAGAACGATCACATTGTTGCCCATGTTCATAAAGGCGTTGAGCACACAGCCGCCCAAGCCCTGGCCGTAAGCCAGCAGCAACACCACGGACGCCAGGCCCCATACGATCCCGAGCATGGTGAGCCCGGAGCGCATGCGGTCGCGCATCAGCGCCTGCCAGCCTTGCGAGATGAGTTCTTTCAGAAACATGGGGAACCAGGAGTTAGGGATCAGGGATCAGGGGTTAGTTCCCCCCTCGCCCCTAATCCCTAGCCTCTGCTTTTTACTGAATATGGATATCGCCCGATCCCGTACGCACGGCCAGCAGCGGGCCGCCGCCGCGAACTTTGCCGTTGATTGACTTGCGGGTTTCTTGTACACGGCCCTGCACCGTCATCTCGACCGGGGCGTCGATATCCACGGTGCCCGAACTGGTGGAAATTCTGGCTTCGAAGGCGGCGTTGTTCGGCAGGCGAACGTGCACGTTGCCGGATCCGGTTTTTATGTCCCACGATCCGCTCTGCGTGCCTTCGGCGGTAATATCGCCGCTGCCCGCTTCGGCGCGGAAAGCCCCCTGCACGCCGCGCGCGGTGATGTTGCCGGAACCGGTGTGCAAGTCGATGTCGCCCGCTCCGGTTTCTTCCACCACCACGTCGCCGCTGCCCGTGCCTCCGCGCACCGGACCGGAAATTTCGTGCGCCCGCACGTCGCCGGAGCCGGTCTGCAAGTGAATGTCGCCGGTGAGCCGTGCCAATTTCAGATCGCCCGATCCGCTCTGCAGGTCGGCGTTGCCGTGCAAGCCTTCGATGGTCTGGTCTCCCGAGCCGGTGTGGGCGCGCAGCGCCGTGTCGGCGGGCACTGTGATTTCGTAGTCCACGGAAATGTCACGCGCTTCCACGTAATCGATGTGAATGCTGTTGCCTTCCTGCCGCACGGGCGGATTTTGCTCGATCGCGGTTACGTCGCCTTTGCGTTCTCCGCGCAGCCAGCGGTCGCTGACGAAAATCTTGCCGCGAATCGAGACCGATCCCGCGGGGCCGCTGCGTACCGTGACATCGCCGGAGTGGGTGAGCACTTCGAGGTCGACCGGGCCAGAGACCTGCAGCGTGCGCTCGAACGTACCTTGCGGTGTGGATGCGAAGACGGCGGTGGAGAATACGGCCAGTGCGATCGCCAGGCCTGCGAAGCGGGCTGGCGCAGAGGACAAAATGCGAAAGCTGCGATGTTTATTCATATCGGAGAGACTCCACAGGTGTCATTTCCGCGGCGCGCTGGGCGGGATACATGCCCGCGGTCACGGTGATCAAAGAAAGCGTCACAATCGATGCGACAATCGAAATCCACGAAACAATGGGATGGGGAACGAAATCCGGCAGAGGCAGCGCTTCCAGCGCAGTACACATTCCCAGGCCGAAGGAGAGCCCGAGAACTCCGCTGACGATGGTCAGCATCGCCGACTCGGCAAAAAACTGCCGCAGGATATCGCGCTTGGTCGCGCCCATGGCTTTGCGTGTGCCAATCTCGCGGGTGCGCTCGGTCACTGAAACCAGCATGATGTTCATCACTCCAATGCCGCCCAGGCACAGCGTGACGATGGCCACGCAGCCGAAGAAGATAGTGACCACGCCGAAAATCTTGTCGAGAAGCTTGGCGCCTTCCATGGTGTCCCAAATAAACAGCGCGTCTTTGTCGAGCGGATCGAAATGGTGCACGCGGGCCAATGTCCGGCGCACCTGCAATACAGACGCTTCATGTTCTTCGGGGTCACCAACTTCGAGAACAATATCGTCGAGGTAGCCCCGCGTGATTCCGGCGCCTTTTTTCTCGGGAGGAGGAAAATCCCGCGAAACGGCCGAGTAGGGAGCAAACAGATAGTCGTTGTCGGGACCGTTGTAATTGGCGTTCTGATTCTTCTCTTTCAAAACGCCAACCACGGTATAAGGCACGCTCTTGATCAGCAGGCCGGCGCCGATGGCGGGTTGGCCAGGGAACAACTGCCGGTAGGCTTTCGATCCCAGCACCACCACGCGCCGGCCGTCGCGCTCGTCATCGTCGGTGATCAGGCGGCCTTCGTCGATCAGCAGCGACCGGAAATCCTGGTACGACGGCCACATGCCCACCACGCCGCGACTCGCGGAATTGTATTGGCTGACTTCAGGAATGGTGCGCCGCAATTCCGGGCTGACATTCTTGACGAGGTAACACTCGTCGCGGATCAACTCAGCGTCATCCACATTGAGTTGAATCTCGCGTCCGGCAGCCCGTCCGCCGACCTGAGCACTGGTGCGTCCGCCCCACATAATGACCAGATCCTTGCCCAGAGTCTGCATGTGCTTTTTCTGGTCGACGCTGAAGCCGCGTCCCAGGCCCACCAGGATAATCACCGACGCGATGCCCCACACGATGCCAAACATCGTGAGGAAAGTCCGCATCTTGTGAGCTCGGAATGTGGCGAAGGCCTGGCGCAGGATTTCGGAGAGAGTCATGGGGCACCGGTCATCGGGCTTCAGCTATCGGGCTTCGGCCGTCAGGTTCGCCGGCATTCATAAAGCCGAAGCCCGAAGCCCGGTTATTGCAGAACGACCTGATCGCCTTCCTTCAACCCGCTGAGTACTTCGGTCTTGGCGCCGTTCGAGATTCCGATGTTGACGGCGATTTTGTTCTTGCCCTCTTTGCCCTTCGGATCGGGAATTTCGACCGAAGCCTTCTTGTCCTTGTCGTAAAGGATTGCGCCTTCGGGAATCTGCAGCACGTTCTTGTGTTCTTCCAGAATGATTTCCGCGTTGGCGGTCATTTCGGCTTTGAGCTCGCCGCCTGGATTCTGGATCGAAACTCGCACTTCGAAAGTTGTGACGTTGTCTTTCTCGACGCCCATGGGAGAAATCTTCGTGACTTTGCCTTCGAAGGTCTTGTCCTTGAACGACTCCACCTTGATGCGCGCGGGCTGGCCCAGATAGACCTTGCCAATGTCGCTCTCATCCACTTTGCCCTTTACGTACACTTCGCTGGTGTCGCCCAGCGTCATGACCAGAGTCGCCGAGGAACCCAACACCAGAATGGAGCTGACCGCATCGCCCATTTCCACGTCGCGCGAGAGCACGATGCCATCAATCGGCGAAATAATGTCGGTATAGCTGAGCTGTTCGTTCAGCTGCGTGAGGTTGGCCTGGTCCTGCACCACTTGTGCCTGGGCCTGTGCGATCTTTGCCTTTAGCACCGTCACCTGTGCTTTGGACACATTCTGCTTATTCAATGCCATTTCGTAATTCTTCTCGGCATCGTCCAGCGCGGAAGCCGAAACCACTCCATCCTTGGCCATGCCGGTGGAGCGATCATAGGCGCGCTTCAACAGCGGCACGTCCGGACCTTCGGCATCCACCTTGGCGCGTTCGAAATCAGCCTGCGAACTCTTAAGGTTGGCCTGCGCCGCTTCCAGCGCGGCGCTCGACTGCGCGACCTGCGCCTCGATCTCCAGCTTGTCGAGCTGTGCCAGCAGTTGGCCCTTCTTGACGTGATCGCCATAGTCCACCAGCAGTTTCTTCACGATGCCGCTGGCCTTCGACTTCACTTCCACCTTGGTGATCGGCGTGACTTTGCCCGTAGCGACTACGCTCTTGGCCAAGTCTCCCTTTTCCACTTTCGCCAGTTTCGAGGGGTCGATCTTGGTGCCGCCGCGCGTGGCCGCGAACACACCCACCGTAATCAGCAGGACGATACCCAGGGCTATGCCGCCATAAATGAATAGTTT
>Ga0210383_10003718_pt1 | contig 13639 bp, 13 predicted proteins | sample IncBWC14OmetaG_FD_160072 | JGI IMG/M metagenome (GOLD analysis project Ga0210383, IMG submission 160072) | Forest soil microbial communities from Barre Woods Harvard Forest LTER site, Petersham, Massachusetts, United States - Inc-BW-C-14-O ...
CTTGAGGTTGGGCATGAAGACCTGCGGGTGGGCGCGCAGCATGCTGTACAGAGCGGTGGTCCCACTCTTGGGATGGCCGACGATGAAGAAGTCGGGGATGCGCTGCTGCGATGAGGTCTCGGCGGCCGTGTGGTCAGCCGGGGACGACACAGCGGACCCCCATGCTCAATGCCCGGGTGTGCTCAACGCGTGCGCGTCGCGCTCGCCCGAGGGCCGCTCGGCGGCGGCCCTTGCCCCGTAGAGCTCCGCGAGCTCGAGCTGCAGGCTGCGGGGCTGGGAGTGGGTGGGATCGCTATCGGCCGAGCGCCGATGCCATACGCCGGCGCCGTCCAGGTCCCAAGAGCTCTGGTTGTCGGCAAACGCGCGGTCCAGGGTGTCGAGCAGCTCGCCGCGCAACTCATCTGACTCGATCGGCACGGCGAGCTCCACACGGTGGTCGAGGTTTCGCGGCATCAGGTCGGCGGAGGCGATGTAGATCGTGTTCTCGCCGTGGCGTTCGAAGGCGTACACGCGCGAATGCTCCAGTAGCCGCCCGACGATCGACACGACCCTGATGTTCTCGGAGATCCCTGGCAGGCCGGGGCGCAGGCAGCAGATACCGCGTACGTTCAGTTCCACGCGCACGCCCGCCTGCGACGCCCGATACAAGGCACGGATGCAGCGGCCGTCCACGAGCGAGTTCATCTTCATGGCGATTCGTGCGGGGTGCTCGGCGGAGTGAGCGTCGATCGTGCGCTCGATCTGCTCGATGATGCCCTTGCGCAGGTGCGGAGGCGCGATCAGCACCTTGCGGTAGTGCAGCGGGCGCCCGTAGCCCGTCAGGTAGTTGAACATGTCGGCAACGTCCGCACCGATCTGCTCATCGGTGGTGAACAGCCCGAAGTCCGTGTACAGCCGGGCAGTCGCGGAGTGGTAGTTGCCGGTGCCGATATGCACGTAGTTGCGCACGCCATCGCCCTCGCGACGCACCACCAGCACACACTTGGCGTGCGTCTTGAAGCCGGGCTGCCCGTAGACGACGTGCACGCCGGCCTCCTCCAGAGCCTTCGCCCAATGGATGTTCATGCGCTCGTCGAAGCGCGCCTGCAGCTCTACGAGCGCGACCGCCTGCTTACCGCGCTCGGTCGCGTCGATCAGCGCCGGCACGAGCGGCGAGTCGTCGCTCGTGCGGTAGACCGTCTGCTTGATCGCGAGCACGTTCGGGTCCGCCACCGCCTGCTCGACGAAGCGCTCGACCGACGTCGAGAACGACTCGTACGGGTGGTGCACAAGTAGATCGCCTTCGCGCATCGCGCCCAGCACGTCCGGTCGCTCGCCCTCGCCGCGCAGTAGTCGTGGGTGGGTGATACCGACGATCGGCTCCTCCCGCAGCTCGACGTGCCCGGGCAGCTTGACGATCTGCCATAGCGCGCCCATGTCGAGCAGGCCAGCGACCGGATAGACCTCCTCGTCTTGAACGCCCAAGAGACCCGCCAACGCCTCGCGCAGCTGATCGGAGCAGCCGGCGCCCACCTCCACGCGCACGACCTCGCCAAAGCGCCTGCGGCGTAGCTCGTCCTCGACTGCCTGCAGTAGATCTGCCGCGTCGTCTGAGACCTCCAGGTCGGCGTCGCGCGTAACCCGGAAGACGTCATAGTCGGCAATCTCCATGCCAGGGAACAGTGCGTCCAGGTGGTGGGCGATCACATCCTCCAGTGGCACCAGCAGCGCCGGCTCCGGCGCGGGCTGCTTGAGCGTTACGAAGCGCGGCAGGATCTCCGTAGGGACCTTCACGCGCGCAAACACCGTCTGCCCGCTGACCGGGTCGCGTACGAGTACGGCAAGGCTGAGGGAGAGGTTTGAGATGTAGGGGAAAGGCCTTCCTGGCGCCACAGCCAGTGGCGTGAGTGCCGGGAAGATCGCCTTCTGAAAATGCCTGGCGAGCTCCGCTCGGCGCTCATCGTCGAGGTCGCGCACGCCCACCACACGGATGTCGTGCTCGTCGAGCGCCGGACGCAGGCGCCCTTCGAAGCAGTCCGTCAGCCTACCGCTCTGAGCGAGCACGCGCTCGCGGATCAGCGCGATCGTCTCGGAGGGAATCAGGCCGTCCTGGCTGGGGTTCTCAACACCGGCGTCGATCTGGTCGCGTAGTCCGGCCACCCGCACCATGTAGTACTCGTCGAGGTTTGTGGTGTAGATCGCGCAGAACTTCACCCGCTCCAACAGAGGCACGCGCTCGTCCTCGGCGAGCTGCAGCACGCGGTCGTTGAAGTCAAGCCATGAAAGCTCGCGGTTGAGATAAAGCGAGGGGTTCTGCAGTGAGGAGTCAGTAGCGCTGTCAGGGACGGCAGTGATTATCGCCACCTCGTTCACATCGTGTTCACGTTCAGCATTCATATGACTATCAAGCTACCGCACAGCTATGGTCGCTCGGAGCGATCTCACCCGGGCGAAGATGCTCACAACCGCTGGAGCTGAGGACCCGTGCGGCCGACTCCACGCTGACCCGCTAGGCTCCACCCCAGAAGAATGGCTCGTCAGCTATGGCTACTTCGTCACGCGGAGGCTGAGCCGCATGGCACGCGCACGGATGCCGCCCGCCGTTTGACGGATCGTGGGCGTGCGCAGGCGCGCGTCGCCGGCATCGCCATCGGGCAGTTGCACAGCGGCTTTGAGCAGGTGGTTTTCAGCCCCAAGGTACGCGCCCAAGAAACGGCCGAGCTGGCTGCGGAGGGCTGGGATCCACAGCAGCGCGAGCTGCTGCGAGTACACCCGCCGCTTGCAGGTGGCTTTGACGCTGCACAGGCACTCGACGCGGTCTCTGGCATCGGTGCCGACGGACGCCTGCTGATGGTCGGGCATGAGCCCGACCTATCGCATGTGATCGCACAGCTGACCGGCGGCCGCGTGGACGTGAAGAAGGGCGGTCTTGCGATCGTGCGGCTAGAGGGAATGAGCGGCGAGCTCGTCGCCCTCATGCGGCCCCGCGAGCTCGTGCTGATCGCCGGTGGGCTGGGTGGGGTTCCAATCCACGGGGATTGACGAGGGCACAACGCTCGGGTCGAGCAGCTCCACTGATTCGGCGGCGAAGCGGTAGCCGATCCCGAAGTGGGTGTGGATGTAGCGCCAGTTGGGCGAGGCCTTCTCGAGCTTTTGGCGAAGCTTGCGCACGAACACGTCCACCGAGCGATCGCCGCGGACCATCGTGTAGCCCCACAGGCGCGAGTAGATCTCCTCGCGCTCCAGGACGCGGCCCTCGGCGCAGGCAAGCAGCTCGATCAGCTCGAACTCACGCCGGGTCAAATCGATGCTGTGCTCGCCGACGAACGCCTGGAAGCGATCGGAGCGGATCTCGACCTCGCCGGCGGAGATCGGCTCGACCTCTGCCCGGCTGGTGCTGTGGCGGCGGCGGCGCACAACGCTCTGTACGCGCGCGATCACTTCCTCCGGGTGGCAAGGCTTGGTGATCCAGTCATCTGCCCCGAGGCGTAGCCCGCGTACGCGCTGGGCGACCGTGGAAGGGCCGGTGCAGACGACGATGCCGAGCTCCGGCAATGCCTCACACAGACGCTCGAGCCAGGTCCACGCTTGCGGTCCGAGCACCGCCAGGTCGACCACCAGCGCACTCAGGCGCATCGAGACGACCTCGTCGGCTGGGACAGGGCTGGCGAGCACACGGTGCTCCCACGCGAGGCGATCCAGCCGCTTGCTCAACACCTGGATAAAACCGCTGTCGCGGTCGAGAACGGCGATGCGAAGAGCCGCCGAGGAGGCCGATGTGCCGTCGGAGGATGCTTGCGCGCCCCCCAGTTCTCCGGCGCTCACGCTCGAGCTCATTGCCGCGCAGTGTACGGGATCAAGGGGGTCATTGAGCGTTTTGCAATGCGACGTAACACGATGTTCACAGCTCGCGATCGCTATTTGCGGTCAGAGTGGGCGTGGAGCGGGCGGACGTGAGGAGTCCGAGAACTCCCGGAACAGGCCGGTCACCACGAACGCCACCTGCTCGCCGATGTCGACCGCGTTGTCGCCGATCCGCTCGAGCGCCCGGGCGACCAAGGTCATGTGCATCGCCCACTCACGCGTGTCGGGGTCATCGCCGATTTCGATCGCCAAGCGGAAGATGTCGCGATTGAGTCGGTTGATCTCGCGGTCCTGGCGCACGAGGTCTTCGGCCAGAGCGACGTCGCGGGCGGCGAACGCAGCCTTTGACTGGATCACCTCAGAGCGTGCGAAGGCGCCCATCTTCGCGAGCGCTTCGAGCATTTCGGCGTGTACCGGAGGCTCATGACCGGACAGCGGGATCAGCTTGGCGATGTTCACGCATTGATCGCCCATACGCTCGATGTGCTTGATCATGTGCAGTAGCGCCGCGACCAAGCGCAGATCCCCCGCGACCGGTGCCTGCAGGGCCAGCAGCGAAAGGATGCCCTGGTGTACCTCCAGGTAGCGTCCGTCGACGCGGTCATCGTCGGCGATCACCATCTGTGCAAGCTCCACATCCTGGTGGTGAAGCGCCTCGAGCACACGGTCGAGCTGCTCGACGATCAAGTCGAGCCCACCCAGTGCATTGGCCTCGAGCTCACGCAGTTGAGACTGGAAGTGCGCGCGCCCCTGTGCGTGCGGCCCGTCACTGGTGCCGAGGATGCCCGTGCCTGTGGTCGTTGACCGCATCGAGGAGACCGCCGGTGGGCGGTCGTTGTCAGCCGAACTTCCCGGTGACATATTCCTCGGTTCGCGAGTCGTTGGGTTTGGTGAAGATCTCTTGCGTAGGCCCGATCTCGACGAGCTCGCCACCGAGCATGAAGGCTGTGCGGTCGGCCACGCGCGCCGCCTGCTGCATGTTGTGTGTGACGATCACGATCGTGACGCGCTGCTTGAGTCGATCGATCAGCTCCTCGATCTTCAGCGTCGCAATTGGGTCCAGCGCCGAGCAGGGCTCGTCCATCAGGATCACCTCGGGGTCAACCGCGAGCGAGCGTGCGATGCACAGCCGCTGCTGCTGGCCTCCTGACAGCCCGGCGCCTGGTGCGTCGAGGCGGTCGGCGACCTCGTCCCACAGGCCGGCGCTGCGCAGTGCAGCCTCGACCTTCGCGCGCATGTCGCCACCGCGCTTGGCGCTCAGCCGCAGGCCGGCCGCGACGTTGTCGAAAATCGACATCGTCGGGAATGGGTTTGGCTTCTGGAAGACCATGCCCACTGCGCGGCGCACCGCTACGACATCGACTGACGGGTCGTACACGTCGAAGTCCTCGAGCAGTACCCGACCCTCCGCGCGCGCGCCCGGGATCTCCTCGTGCATGCGGTTGATGCAGCGGACCATCGTCGACTTGCCGCAGCCGGAGGGCCCGATGATCGCGGTCACCTCGTTGGCGCGGAACTCGAGGTCGATGCCCTTGACCTGTTCAGAATTCCCGTAGAACGCGCGCAGCTGCTCGAGCTTGACGTTGAGTGCTGGTTTGGCTTGCGGGTCGGTGCCGATCGTCGCCGGCGGCGAGATCGTCGCGGTAGTGGTGATCCGATGTGGCCCCGATGTGGCCTCGCTGCTGCGGTCCTGTCGCTGGCGCCCGAGCTCTGAGCTGCTCTCAGGATCCATGCCAGTCAGCTCCTGGGTCCGTCCGTCGGGTGTCATGCAAGGCGACTCCTTCGTGCGATCAAGCGGGCGATGAGATTGAGCAGCAGGATCATCACGACCAGGGTAAGCGCTGCTCCCCAAGCTCGGTTGACAACAGCTGTCGTTGGAGACGTGACGTCCTTGTAGATTTGCACAGGCAGCGAATTCATGAACCCACCAAGGTTGAAGTTGGTCTTCAACGTGGCGGCTGCGGTGAACAGCAGCGGCGCGGTCTCGCCCGCGGCGCGTGCGACAGCGAGCAGTACTCCGGTAATCATCCCTGGCAGTGCTGTTGGTAGGACAATGTTGAAGATCACTCGCCAGCGGGGTGCTCCCAGCGCGAGGGCGGACTCGCGCAGCGCTGCCGGAACGAGCAGCAGGATCACCTCGGCGGAGCGGATCACAACCGGCAGCATCAGCAGCGACAGGGCGATCGAGCCCTTGTAGCCGGCGTAGGTACTGCCGGTGCCGACGACCAGCACGATGTATACGAACAGGCCAAACACGATCGAAGGCACGCCGGTAAGCACGTCCACAAAGAAGCGCACAGCCTGGGCGAACCAGCTGTTCTTTCCGTACTCGACTAGCCACACAGCCACGCCGATCCCAATCGGGACCGCAATCGCGGAGGCGAGTGCGACGATCTCGATTGTGCCGAGGATCGCGCTCTTGATGCCGCCGATGTTGGAGCCACCGAAGAAGGTGTTGCCGGTAGGGTCGGTCGTGAAGAAACTTGTGCTCCAGGCGCCGAGTCCCTTGCGCAGCAGGTAGTAGACGATCAGCACCAGTGGGATCAGCGCGATCACAGTGCCGGTAAGGACGGCTCCGCGGGCAATCCGATCCTTGCGCCGGCGTGCCGGGCTGACCGCGAAGCGCGCCAGTTGGCCGAGCTCCGGTTCTCCGGCTGACGAGCTGTGCGCGCTCACGCGCCCACCGCCGCGCCGGCGATTGAATCAGCTGCGCTCTCGCTTGCGGCACCGCTGCTGCCCTTCGTGCGTGCTGCCCTGATGACGAGCATCCGTGCCACCCCATTGACGAGCAGCGTCAGCACGAACAGCACAAGCCCCGCGGCGAACAGGGCGGAACGATGTATGCCCTGGGCTTCACCGAACTCGTTGGCGATGACCGCCGCGAGCGAGTAGCCCTGGGAGAAGAGATGTTCGCCGAGCTTGGGGGCGTCGCCGATCAGGATCGTCACGGCGATCGTCTCGCCGATCGCGCGGCCGAGGCCGAGCATCGCGCCGCCGACGATGCCCGAGCGGCAGTAGGGCAGGACGGCGATGCGGATCATCTCCCAGCGCGTGGCGCCGAGGCCGAGCGCAGCCTCCTTGTGGTCAGCAGGCACGGTGCTCATCACCTCGCGGCTGATCGCGCTGACGATCGGCAGGATCATGATCGCGAGGACCAGGCCGGTAATGAAGTAGTTGGGGATCGTCACAAGCGCACCGCCGATGAAGGGAATGAACGACAGGCGATCAGCTACCCATTGCTCTGCACCCTGAAGCTTCGGTGCTAGAAAGAAGATGCCCCACAGGCCATACACCACCGATGGCACTGCTGCGAGCAGCTCGACGAGGAGCGTGAGCGGCGCGCGCAGGCGCAGGGGGCACAGCTCGGTGGCGTAGATAGCACTCGCGACCGCCACCGGTACGCCGATCAGCAGCGCCAGGGCGGAAGTGATGAGCGTTCCCACCAGCAGCGGCAGCGCGCCGAAGTGTTCAGCGCTGACGTTCCAGTCGTTGCCGAACACGAAACCCAGCACGCCTTCCTTGGCGAACGCCGGGCGAGCCTGGCCGACGAGGCGGATGAAGAAGTAGACGATCAGCGCCAGGATCAGCGCTGCGAGTACGGTCAGACCGAGCTTGAGGGCACGGTCGGGCAAACGCGCCAGCGGTGACCGCGCAAGAGGTGCGCGGTCACCGCCGGGGATTGATGCTGCCTCCACGGCCCGTTTCCTATCGGATCTCGGGCTGTGGTGTCACGCTCAGCCGCCGAGCGAGGTGCCGTTGCATTCCAGGCCTGCGACCGCTTCCTTTGACTTCGCCAGGATCGCGGCGGGCAGTGCGGCGTAGTCGGCTTTCGACAGGATCGCCTGACCTTCGCCCAGCCCGTAGTCGAGGAACTTGACTACCCCCTTGGCGGCCGCTTCGCCGCCGGGGATGCTGGCCTTACAGAGGTCCTTGCTAACGACGATGAACGTCTGCGAGGTGATCGGGTAGGCCGTTGCTGCTGCTGGGTTGCTGATTTTGAAGCCCAGGTTTGCCGGCAGCGTGATGCCTTCGGCAGCCGCGCTCGTCGATGCGAGCGTCGGTTCGACGAAGCTACCGGCCTTGTTCTTCACCGATGCGTATGTGAAGTTGTGCTCCAAGGCGTAGGCCTGCTCGACGTAGCCGATCGCGCCGGCTGTCTGCTGGACGCCACCAGCAACGCCGGCGTTGCCCTTCTCGCCCGTTCCAGTCGGCCACTCCACCGTCTTGCCTTCGCCGACCTTGCTCTTCCATTCGGGGTCTACGTCGGACAGGAAGCCGGTGAAGCCCGCGCTCGTGCCCGATGAGTCAGAGCGGTGGATCACCGTGATCGGGGTGCTGGGGAGGCTGACGCCGGGGTTCAGCGCCTCGATCTCGGGGTCGTTCCAGCTCTTGATCTTGCCAAGGTAGATGTCGGCGATCGTCTTGCCTTCAAGCTTCAGGCCGGTTTTCACGCCGGGGAGGTTGTAGGAGACGGTGATCGCGCCCAGGAACATTGGGATTTGCACCGCAGAGCTACCTTTTTTGGCGATCGCTTCTTCATCTTCGGGCTTCAGCGGTGGGTCGCTCGCGCCGAAGTCAACCGTCTTTGCCTCGAGTGAGGTGATGCCGGCGCCTGAGCCGACGGCCTGGTAGTTGACCGTCAGGGGCGACAGCGATGAAGCCCACTGTTCATAAACGGGGGCAGCGAACGTGGAGCCCGCACCGGAGATCGTTGCCGCGGTGCTGCTCGAGGCGGTCGTGCCGGTGCTGTTAGAGCTCGACGAATTGGAGCTTCCACATGCGGCAAGGCCCGACGCGAGTATCGCGCAACCTACGAGCGCGCCCAACTTGTTCTTGATCACTACGTCTCCTCTGCTGGATTGTACATTTGACACGGCAGACGGCATGCGCCTTCCTACCGCCCCGGTGTGCCGGAGACAGTCTTCTCAGGCGCCTGTGTCCTCAATGTGAACATTTCGTGAAGGTTGGGGTTGGAAGCGGTAACCGAACCCCGGGTGGGTGTGGATGAAGCGGCGGTCGGGCAATGCGGTCTCGAGCTTGCTGCGCAGCTTGCTCACGTACACATCCACCGAGCGGTCTCCCACTCTTAAGGTCCCGCCCCACACGGTCGTGTACAGCTCCTCACGAGTGATGATCGCGCCAATGCGCTTGGATAGCGCAGCGAGCAGTTCGAACTCGCGGACGGACAATGTCAATGCCTGGCCGGTCGCGAGCACGAGTCCTTCCTCCAGCCTGATCTCCAACTCGCCGGCATAGACGACATCAGCAGGGATGTCCGTGCTCTCCGGGTAGGCCGCCACGGTGCCAAGCGTTTCAGTCGCCGCCTATCAAGGCGTTGCAAACTCGTGATCTATTCGTGAAAAATCCGTGAAAAGGCTCGTTCAGGCGGGCGGGTCGATGCTTGGGTCAATATCCTCGCCCAATGAGCTTCCTCAGCCCCGGTGTTGACAACGCCCTGATGGATTTGGTCGAAGAGTCTGGGCGCAACCTGCAGCGCTGCGGCTTGCTGCTGCACGATCTGCTCAGGGACTATCCCGAGCGCGCCACGTTGGCCCAGGATCTGAAGGTATGCGAGCAGGAAGGCGACCGCATCACCCACGACATCATTCACAGGCTGGCTGGGCGCGGCCGCGTCCGTGCTCCCTTCGACGCCAGCGATGGCTACGCCTTGGCTACGGCTCTCGACGACGTGGTCGATCACTCTGAGCAGGTGGCCGCGCAGCTTGGCCTTTACGGCGTCGAGGCGCCGATGGAGCAGGCCGTTGAATTCACGGAGGTGCTGGTCGGCGCGGGCGAGCAGATCGCACAGGCTCTGCGCAGCCTGCGCACGAACACCGAGCTGGGGCCCCATCTGGTGGAGATCCACCGCTTGGAGAATGAGGGCGACCGTCTGCAGCGTGACGGCGTCGCCTCGTTGTTCGCTGGTGGCATCGACCCGATGGTGGTGATTCGCTGGAAGGACATCTTCGAGTCGCTCGAGGCGGCCGTGGATGCGTGCGAGACGGTCGCGCACGTGCTGGAGGGCATCACCCTCAAGCAGCGTCGGCGACGCTGACCATACGCTTAGGTCTCATCGCTCGAAGGCAGGGTGCCACGGTGGCCACCGTCAGTTCGATCTCGCGTCGCGGCGCTACCTCGAGTCCCGCGGATCTCGGGGCTCGGACGATTGCTTTCACAACGCGTTCACATTTCACATAATATCGACTTGCAATGTGAAGAATTCCTGGTACAACCTCTTTCTCGCAATTGTTTTGTTTGACGATCGGAGTAATGGGGTATGGCAAAAATTTCTCATCAGCGCGTGCCGCCGAGCTGCGGTGCCAGCGTCGTCTCTCGTATCGGCCTTGTGGCGGATACGCAGCACCAAGTGTCCGCTCGTCAGCCATCGGGGGAGCCAGATGAGCCGCAAACCCTCCGGGTCGCGATCCTTGACTGCGACTCTGGATTTCTCGCCGTACTCACCAACCGGATCGAGCGACTTGGCTGGCAATATCGCGTCCTCTCCGCGCGGACGACACACAAGGCGCTTGCCTCGCTGCAGGTAGATGTGCTGATCGTCGATCTCTCGCTTCTGGGAGCGCGGCGCTGGAAGTGGCTGGCACGTCAGCGAGAGCAGCGTCCAGATGTCAGGGTGATTGTTTGCGCCGGGGCCTCGACCGTTGCCGAACGCGTTTGTGCTCTAAGGCTCGGCGCCGACGATTGGCTGACCAAGCCATGTCATCCGGAAGAGCTGATCGCGCGCGTGGAGGCAGTCACCTCCCATCGCCATGGTCCTGAGCCGCGAGACCTCTCTCCCGTCATCGTCGGCGAGGTGGAGATCAGGCCTGATCTCTATCAGGCGTTCGTGCACGGACAGAGCGTCCGTTTGACGCGGCGCGAGTATCAGCTGATCGAGCTGCTCTCACGCGCCGGGAACGAGATCCAGCCGCGTGATGTCATATACGAGTGCCTTTGGGGATACACCATGGCTCGCAACGATCGCTCGGTTGACGTGTTCATTCACAAGCTCCGCCGTAAGCTCGAGTGCGCATCTCCTGGCTGGCGCTATATCCATACCCATTTTGGGATCGGCTATCGATTGGGGGCTGAGCGCGTCAACGGCGGTGCCGAGCTGGAGCTCCAGCGTGCGCAGGAGTCGCTCGTTGCGCGGCTCGCGGCCTGAGCTATTCGCGTTTTAGCCGGCTGTGGTGGCGGGTGCACTGAATTCGAGTTGGGCACCGTTGGGGTTACCCACGAAGAAGATCTGAAATGGGGTTGTGCTGCCGGCGGCATCCTGTTCGACGACAGCGCGTCCAGCAGCGACGATCTGGCCGGCTCGGCGTGCGACGGCGTCCACCACCAGTTCCGGCTGAGCGACGGTCGAGTGGTTGACGAGATTGCCTTCAGCCTGACCTTCGGAGAGGTGGGCCCCGACGGCCGCGAGCGTTGGCACCGCGCCAGTGACAGGTGTGCCTTCCCCGACCCGCACACTGACGCTTGCCGGGGTGCCGCTGGCTTGAACCTGATCGTCGATCCAGGTCAGTGTTTTGTGTGCGGGTATGAGCGCGATGGCCAGGAGTGGCTGTGAGAGGCCGGCGATGTCGTTCTTGTAGACCGGGGCACCGTGGGCATCTCGCACGGTGATCTGGATTGGCACGTCGCGCACCGACGTGCTCGAGACGTTACGTAGCGTCACGATCGCGGCCGCGCCTTCGTGGCTGCTCACGACGGCTGTGGCGACTACCTTGACCCTGATGCTCAGCTGTTTGATCGTCAGGGCTTGTTCGGCCAGTGCCCGTCGTCTTGCAGCTTCGCCCTTGTGCCGGTTGGCGACCTTTTCCAGCTTGGCGCTTCGTTCTTGGTTGGACTCGCACGCGGTGAGCGCCAACGCCACCAGCGCGAGCGCCGCCAGTCTCACCCGAAGGCCCCGCTGATGTAGGCGCGCGTGCGCTCCTTGACAGGGTGGTCGAACACCTGCCCGCTGGTGCCGTACTCGACGAGCTCGCCCAGGTGCATGAACGCGACATGGTCGGCCACACGGAAGGCTTGCTGCAGGTTATGCGTGACGATCACGATCGCAACGCTCTCGCGCAGCTCCACGATCAGGTTCTCGATTGTCTCCGTTGAGATCGGGTCGAGCGCTGAGCAGGGCTCGTCGAGCAGCAGCACCTCGGGCTCGGCAGCGAGCGCGCGCGCGATGCACAGGCGCTGCTGCTGGCCGCCGGAGAGCCGTAGGGCAGAGCGCTCCAGATCGCCCGCGACCTCGTCGTACAGGCCCGCGCGGTGCAGCGCCTCGGTCACTGCCCGCTCGATCTGAGGGCTGCGCCGGCGGCGCCGTCCGCCGCGGCCGGGGCGCTCCGAGAGCGCGTAGGCGACGTTGTCGAAGATGCTCATCGGGAACGGGTTTGGCTGCTGGAAGACCATCGTCACGCGTCTGCGAAGGTCATTGACCTCGAGCTCGTGGATGTCCTGGCCATCGAGCGTGATCTGTCCGCTGCGCGCGGCTCCTGCCGTGATCTCCGTGAGCCGGTTGAGCGATCGCAATAGCGTCGTCTTGCCAGAGCCTGAGGCGCCGATCATCGACAGCACCTCTCCTTGGCGTACCGGCAGGCTGACGTCGCGTACCACCCAGTTATCGCCATAGGCCAGCCACACTGATTCGATGCGCATGCGCTCGCGCACATTCGCGGCCACCGGCCTGGGTGCCAGCAGTCGTGTTGTCACTGCGGCTGCCGGCGCGCTGTTGCCGTTGCCGGTCGCTCGTGGCGGTGCGATGTACGGATCGCGGTCGACAGCGATCCGCCGCACTGGGGGCGGCATCAGCGGGTCCATGGTGTCTCCTTGCAGCAGCTCATCGTGATGGGTCTGGCATGTAGGGGATCAGGCGAAATGCGCGGCTCAGCATGCCTCCTTCGCTCTGGCCACCTCTACCGGTCAGCCACGTCACGAGCCCGTTGAGCGCGAGCACGATGAGCAACAGCACGAACGCGGCTGCGTAGGCCTTTTGCGGCGCACTGCCTTCGCCCGCCGGGGAGTTGTTGTAGATGTAACTGGTGAGCGTCGAGCCTGAGCCGCGCAAGGTGCTGATCAGTGGCGTGCGTCCCACGCCCTCGTTCGTAAGCGTTAGTCCGAGCACGATCGTGATGATTGCTGTGTCGCCGATGATTCTCCCCATGCCAAGCGCTATGCCGGTGGCGATATCTGGTCGGATGGCCGGCAGCAGCACCCGCCGCGCGGTGGTGGAGCGGGTCCGCCCGAGCGCATAGGAGGCCTCTCGCATGCGGCCTGACAGCTGCTCGAGACCCTCGCGCGTTGCGCCCACGACCAGCGGCAACGCGAGTAGCGACATGACGGCGCCCGCGGCGAAGAACGACTTGCCGGAGACGGCACCCCCGGCATCTGTCTCGGATAGGAAGCCAAGGAACCGCTGGGAGAAGATCAGCAACCCGAAGATCGCCAGCACCACGCTGGGAACCCCGGCGATCATCTCGATCGCGGACTCGACGGTGCGTGCGAGCCAGGTCGGGCGCCTGTACTCGGAGAGCCAAGTCGCGAGCGCGATGCCAACGGGGGCTGCGATCGCGATGCCGATGGCCGCGACGATCAGACTGCCCACGATTGGGTCGAAAAAGCCGCCGCTTTCGCTTTGTATGGCCGAGGGTGCTGGTGATTCGAGCAGCAGGCTTGGGCGCAGGTAGGCGATGCCCTTGACGAACATGAACAGCACGATTGCGAGCGCGATCAGGCAGAGTCCGATGCCCACCGCCCAGCAGAGCCCGTAGGCGATGCGATCGATCACAGGCCACGATCCGGTGCG
>Ga0210383_10003719_pt1 | contig 13635 bp, 9 predicted proteins | sample IncBWC14OmetaG_FD_160072 | JGI IMG/M metagenome (GOLD analysis project Ga0210383, IMG submission 160072) | Forest soil microbial communities from Barre Woods Harvard Forest LTER site, Petersham, Massachusetts, United States - Inc-BW-C-14-O ...
TATGGCCTGCGCTGGGATTACGCCATTCTGTGGAAGGAGCAATACGGCCGCATGCAGAATGCCGACTTTACCGCGCCCAACTCCTTGATCGGCGGCCGTCTTGGAACCGTGGAATACCAGGCGACCTGCAAATGCAACTACGCCAACGCTTACCCGTTTGCTATCGGACCGCACCTGGGAGTCGCTTATCAGATCACGCCGAAGACGGTGTTTCGAGCGGGCGGAGCAATTACATATGCTGCCGAATCGGACCAAGCTGGACTGAACAGCAGCGCGGGTGATTTCTATACCATCCCCGCCGCGGCCTATGGCGCTTCCGCGGGGCGTCTTCAATTTGGGGACCCCCTGGGACCCGGTAATCCTTACGGGAATCCGGTGGTGCATTGGCCGAACTTTAATCCCCAATACCCTGTTCCCGCGGCTCCGGGTGTGATCCCGCCCTCCTCGCCGTTCGTTTCGATCGCGCCCAATACGGGCCGCTTACCGCGCATCTTTCAGTGGAGCATCGGCTTCCAGCGCGAGATCACGAAGGACTTGGTGGTGGATGCCGCCTATGTGGGCAACCGCGGCGCCTGGTGGGTATCGCCCCTACTGGGTAGCCTGAATTACAACGCTCTCACGCCGCAACAGTTGGCCAAGGACGGAATTGATATCACCAATCGCGCCGACGCGACGCTCCTGAATACGCAAATTAATTCGCCGGCGGTGATCGCCCGCTTCCCATACCTGGCCAATCCAAATAATGTCTACCCTGGTTTCCCCGCCACACAAACGCTGCTTCAGGCGCTCCGGCCATATCCGCAGTGGATTGGCATTCCGCCCTTCTTGGGGCCACCAGATGGAAATACCTGGTACGACTCGTTGCAGATCAAGGCGACCAAACGCTACTCGCATGGCCTGAGCGCGCAGGTGGCTTACACCTGGCAGAAGGAGCTCACCAACGGCACCAACTCTAACACCAGCTACGTCACGCCCTCCCCACCGCTCATCAACGACGTGTACAACAAGTCTTTGGACAAACAGATTTCCGGGTTCAGCGTCCCGCAGGAGTTGATTATTGCCTTCAACTATACGACCCCGAAAGCTGAACTGAATTTCAACGGGGGAAAGGCAGTATCCTGGCTTGCGAGGGATTGGACGTTAGGCGCGGTGCTCCGCTATCAAAGCGGCACAATCCTACAAACTCCGTTCTCCTCCCAAAACCTTCTCGCGAACTTGGGGCGAGGACCAACGAACAACCCCGCATTGTGGGGCGGAGGCTACACATTCATGAACCGCGTGCCCGGACAGCCTCTGTTTCTGGTGAATCCGAACTCTAAGTTCGATCCCACCAAACAACTGGCGCTAAATCCGAATGCCTGGGTAGAACCGGCGTTCGGCACGTTCGGAGCATCCGCGCCTTACTTCAACGACTTTCGTTGGCAGCGGCAGCCCGCGGAAAGCATGGCTTTCGGGCGAGTCTTCCGCATCAAAGAAAGAGCTCAGTTGCAGATTCGCGCGGAATTCCAGAACATCTTCAATCGCTTGTTCTATCAGGCGCCCGCCGACGGCCAGCCTTTCGGCTCCCCGTTTACGTCGACCAACACGACTACCCTACACGGCAACCCCGGAGGTGCTTTGTCGCAGGGCTTCGGCTATGTGAACTTCGTAAATGGCGGTCTGACGCAATACGGAGGAGCTCAGCCCAGGTCGGGCCAACTCGTAGCGCGATTCACGTTCTGAACTCTTTTGTGGGGCAGGATGACAACCTGCCCCATTCCATACGCTAAAATCAGTCGATGTCCCGACGCGCCCCAGTAGCCCCGAGGGAGTCTGCCCAAACCAAGCCGGTGGAGACGGACGCCCCCGCGGTTGAGCGCGGATATCGCGATCTGCTTCCCTGGCTGCTGCTCTTCGCAGGCAGCGGCTGCGCCGCCCTTATCTACGAGATTGTCTGGTTCCAGTTGCTGCAACTGGTCATCGGCTCTTCAGCCGTATCCCTGGGATTGCTGCTCACCGCTTACATGGGCGGCCTCTGTCTAGGCAGCGCCGCGCTTCCCTGGCTGGTATCGAGACGGCATCATCCCATGCGCGTCTATGCGCTGCTCGAACTGGGAGTCGCCGCCTTCGGAATCATCGCGCTCTTCGCGGTCCCGCTCATCGGACATATTTATGTTGCGGGCGCGGGCTTCGGCCTGACGGGATTGGTGCTGCGCGGCGTCATTTCTGCGGTTTGCCTGCTTCCTCCAACTCTACTCATGGGTGCATCGCTTCCGGCCATTGCGCGCTGGGTGGAAACCACGCCTCGCGGTGTCTCTTGGCTGGGGATGCTCTATAGCGCCAACGTCGCAGGCGCGGTCAGCGGCTGCGTCCTGGCGGGCTTCTACCTGCTACGCGTCCACGATATGGGTTACGCCACCTATACCGCTGCTGCCGTCAACGTGGCGGTGGCATTGCTGGCACTGGCGCTCGCGAGCCGCACTGGCAATTGGTCCAGACCCGGTCCGGAGGAACGCGGCGTCAAGGTGACGCGCACCTCTGGTGCCATGTTCATTTATGCGGCGATTGCATTTTCCGGACTCACCGCCCTGGGCGCGGAAGTAGTTTGGACGCGCCTGCTTTCACTGCTTCTGGGTGCCACGGTCTACACTTTCTCGATCATTCTAGGCGTGTTTTTGACGGGGCTGTGGGCGGGCAGCGGCGCAGGTTCGTTCCTCGCTCGCCGGGTACGCGATCCGCGCCTGGCGCTAGCCTTGTGTCAGATCCTGCTGGCAGCCGCCATCGCCTGGACTGCCTTCACGCTCGCGTATGTCCTGCCCTGGTGGCCTGTCGATCCGTGGCTGGCGACCAATCCATGGATCAATTTCGATCTGGATCTGACGCGCTGCATCCGAGCCATTTTACCGGCCACGCTGCTGTGGGGCGCGAGCTTCCCCCTGGCGCTGGCGGCGGCTGCCGGGAATCGCGAGGATCCTGGACGATTGACGGGGGAAGTTTATGCCGCCAATACCGCCGGTTCAATCGTGGGCGCGTTGGCTTTCAGTCTGCTGTTGATTCCTGCGATCGGAACTCAGGGATCGCAACAAGTTTTGATCTGTCTGGCAGCGGCCGCAGCCGTGGTGGCCATCGTGCCGGTGGTTTCCAAAAGGATCTTGGTGTTCGCGGGCGCGCTAGCTGGCGCAGCGGTAGTGGCATGGGGACTATCTGCAACCGTGGGCGTCGTTCCATGGCAGGCCATCGCTTATGGACGCCGCGTTGCGCCGATCCTCCGCGGGTTGAGCCCTTCCAACGATTCCCAGACTGTCCCCATGTTTGTGGGCGAGGGCATCAACTCATCGGTTGTAATCACCCAACGTGGCGATCAGAAGTTTTTCTACGTTAGCGGCAAATCGGAAGCTTCCTCGGTGCTGCTCGACATGCGGCTGCAGCGCATGATGGGTCACTTGCCTGCCCTGGTTCAGAAGACGCCGCAATCCGTGCTGGTGGTAGGGTTCGGCGCGGGCGTCACAGCCGGGTCCTTCGTTCCCTACTCCGACGTGCGCAGTATCGTGATTTGCGAGTTGGAGCCTTTGATTCCGCCCGCCTCCGATGAGTTTTTCGGAAAGGAAAATAACCACGTCTTGCGCGATCCTCGAACTCAGGTGGTTTACGATGACGCCCGGCACTACATCCTGATCACGCCTGAAAAGTTCGATGTCATCACCACCGATCCGATCCATCCCTGGGTGAAAGGCACGTCGACGCTCTACTCGCGGGAATATTATGAATTGGTGAAGAGCCATTTGAATCCGGGTGGTGTGGCCGCGCAATGGTTGCCCATTTACGAGAGTGATGAAGAGACCGTGAAGACCGAACTCGCAACGTTCTTCAGTGTTTTTCCAAACGCGACTGTGTGGAGCAATTACTTGGACGGCGATGGGTACGACCTGGTTTTGTTGGGCACGCCCGACCCATTGCCTATCGATGTGAATGCTCTCCAGCGCCGTCTGGATCTGCCCGGTTACTCGCGAGTATCCGCATCGCTGGCGGAAACCGGATTCCATTCCGCGGTGGATCTGCTGGCCACCTATGCGGGCCGAGCCTCAGACCTTGCGCCGATGGTATCCGGTGTTCCGCTGAATGAAGATCTGAACATGCGCTTGCAATATCTGGCAGGATTGGGACTGAACTCGATCATCGCGCCGCAGGTTTATCGCGAGATTTTGTCGTATCGCAAATTTCCCGACGACTTGATGGTCGGTAGCGGCGCGGGAACGGATGCCCTGCACGAATCAATCAGCAGGCAGCGCCGCACGTTCTGACGATGAAGACATTCCTATGCGCACTTTTGCTGGTCTCGAGCACACGCGCCGAAGTGATCTGTGCGCTCGGTTCGGCCACGGCTTCTTACGATCCCAAGATGGATCAGCGCCCCAGCGCCGACGTCATGCAATTGGCGAAACGCTTGAACACCGCATTGTCGTTCACCTGCTCACCTAAGTGCCCGCAGATCGCCATTCTCCGTAACACTACCGCGCCCAACGCCATGTTGGTGGTGACGACCGATCAGGCCAAGCTGGTGTATGCGCCGCAATTTTTTGCGGGTGTGTACGACAAATATGGCGATGCCGCGATCCTCGCGATCATCACACATGAGTACGCCCACGCACTGGACGAAGTTTATCCGGCGGCCTGGATGAGCAAAACTTGGTCCCCGGAGCTGCGCGCCGATGGCTGGGCCGGATGCGCTTTAGCAAAGAGCAATTTCAGCTCGAATACCCTGGCGGAAGCTCTGACGGCGGTTTCGAAATATCCTCCGCTATCGCACCCGGCGTGGACATCGCGATTGGCAGCGCTGCGCCTCGGCTACGTGCATTGTGGCGGCGATAGCGCAAAATTCGATCAGGCGCCGCGCCAATAGTGACTTGAATCACGGGTGCGCGAGATCGGCCTTCGACGCGGCCTCGTCCTTGAGCGGCGTTACTTTATCCGGGTCCACGCGGATCATTAGATATGAGATGTGATCGTCGATTTTCGTGAACAAGTGCCCGACGCCGGCGGGTATGACCACAACGTCGCCGGGCTTGAGATGGTACGTGACGCCGTTGCGAATGCCGGTGCCGTTGCCTCCCGGCCCATTCAGCAGACGAACTGCGCGGTCATCCGCCGGTCGCGGCTTCAGGTCCACAATGTCGGATCCCAGCACTAGCGTCGCTGAGCCATCGATGATGTGATAGACCTCGCTCACCAGATCGTGCTCGGCCACTGCCCCGCCTGCTTTGCTATTGCGAAAGACCACACCAACATCGACGTGACTTTTTCCAATATCCACCGCGCGCACTTGCTGATCGGTGACAACCGCGTCGGCGGGAGCTCGTTTGATGTACGCCTGGATTTCTTCCCTCGTGATATAGGTGCCCGAACACTTGTTGCAACTGGGATGGGAATCCTGTGCCAGAAGCGCGGAAGCGCAACCAGCCAGCAACAGGAACTTCAAATCGATTCGCATGCTCTTCGCTCCTTTAGTGCTTGGGCCACAACACGCGCTGGTCTTTGCTGGTGACGGGCGCCATACCTTTATAGACGAATCGCTGGACGCGCTGCCCGCGATACGTCTCGGTGGTGTAGATGTTGCCCTTCGAATCGCTGGCGATGCTGTGTACGCCGTAGAATTCGCCGGGCTGTCGTCCGCCTTCGCCAAACGTGGTGAGCACTTCGAGCGAGTCGCGATCCACAATGTGAACGCGGTCGTTTTCGCCGTCGGCAACGTATAGAAACTTCTGCTGCGGATCGTGCGAGAAGGCGATATCCCAAACGGAGCCCGAGCCGAGCGTTTGTTTCTCAATGAAGGCTTCCTTGACGAACGTGCCATCGGGATGGAACACCTGGATGCGATCATTCACGCGATCGCAAACATACAAAAGATTGTCGTTCGCGAGCATCGCGCAGTGGACGGGATTGCGGAATTGCTGCGCGGGCGGGCCGTTCGGATTGTAGGCGCCAAGGTCCGCATCGTTAGGCTTGTTGCCGTATGCTCCCCAGTGGCGTTTATATTTGCCGGTCTCGGCATCGAAGACAATGACACGGTGATTGCCGTAGCCATCGGCGACGTACAGCTCGTTGGTTTTCGGATCGACGAAGGTCTTCGCGGCCAACCGGACGTTGTCAATATCATTGCTGCCTTTGCTGTGACCGGGCTTGCCGATCTGCAGCAGGAATTTGCCGTCTTGCGTGAACTTGAGGATCTGGTTGTCACGAAAGCTATCAACCTTGTCGCCGGCCTTGGACTCTTCATCCTGACCATTGATTGCGCCGCGGCCGCTTTGAGGTCCACGTCCATTGCCGCCCAGCCACACGTTGCCTTTGTAGTCCACCGTGATGCCATGCGCCGATTCCGGCCAATCGTAGCCCGTGCCCGGACCGCCCCCGTGTCCAATCAGATTGCCTTCCTGATCGAATTCGAGAACCGGCGGCGCGGGGGCGCAGCATTGCGAGATTTGCGGATTAGTGGTGGCGTGCTGTTCACCGGCTTCGAGCGAGCCGACGCGATGAACGATCCAGATGCGATCCTGGGCGTCGGCCGAGACGCCAATGGTTTGGCCGAGAATCCAGTGATTGGGGAGCGGCCTGGGCCAGTAGGGGTCGACTTCGAAACGCGGCGCCACGACTGCGGCGGCGTGAACGACGGATGGCGTGCGCCACGGACCGGAAAGTATCCCGGCCGCGATGCACAGCAAAATGTAGCGCTTCATGAGGTGAATCCTCCTCGCTCGTGAAGAGTATATATGATGCGCTTGCCTCCGAGAGGGCCGGACGGATGATTTGGCTGCTGCCAAGTGGTTGCAAACGGAAGGGGATGGCGGAGCGTGGACGCATCAGCTGAGGATCACGCCAGCAATGACGGCAGTTTTGCGGATCATATTTGGACACCTGGCGAGCTTATTGCTTAAACTGTGGCACTCGCCATGGTTCGCTCTCCGCTTATAACCGTCGTGTTCGGATAGTACATTTGGTCACCCTTGGCTGCTCACGGGTCGGTATGTCTATATAGGTCATCTCCCCGCTAAGACCCCGCTACCGCATCTGCGCTATGAGGTGCAGTGATCCTTTTGTGCGATGTAGGCCGCGTACAACGACTGGCGGCCGCCATGAACAACCGGTTGCGACGCGTACCTCCGAAACTGATGTTGGCACAGTTTTTCGTCGCTCTTTGAAGACTAAGCGGCCGACTGTTGAACGCCGCCATCGGATCAAACATTGCTATCATTCGTGCAATTCCCTTAAGCGCGGACTCTAGAATTGAAGGAGCGTAGCGACCGAAGATGGACTTGAAAGCTACACTAAGGAATCGTGTCAATCCAGGTGGTTTCTGTGTGGCAGCAACCTACGTCCTTACCGCTGTTGTCGTTTTTGCACTCACCACCTACACGACTAAGCGAGACTCTGTTGGTTACGACTGGATTCCCTTCGTCCTGCTTGCGATGCCCTGGTATCGGCTGAACACACAACTCCTTCTTCCGGGACTGATCGCGAATGCCGGCCTCATGTACTTGTTAGGCACGCTATTACACGCGCTCTGGTACCGCGTTATCAGGCACTGATCAAACACGGCTATACCATGGGAAGCGTAATTTCAGCGGATCAAGCAATATGCGCACCTATCGTGTTCACGTATACGGCGTACAAGGATTGGCTGGCGGCCATAAACAATCGGTTGCGCCGCGTCCCTCCGAAACTGATGTTGGCGCAGTTTTCCGGCAAGCGGATGGTTCCGATGGGCTCGCCGCTGGGTGCGATGATTTGCACGCCGGGCGGTGCGCCGGCCCAGACGTTTCCATCGATATCGCAACGGATGCCATCAGCAGCGCCGCGTTCCAGTTGCACGAAGCGCTTGCTGTTGCGTAGCGTCTTGCCGTCCACATCGTAAACGCGAACCTCGCGGCCGGTGCCGGTGTCGCAGATGTAGACCTTCTTGTAGTCGGGCGAAAAGCAGATGCCGTTCGGTTCGTTCGGCTCGTCGGTCACTTTGTCGATCTGCCCCGTTTTGCTATCGACGCGGTAAACAGCTTCTTTGGTTTCCGATTCGCCCTTGAATCCTTCGTAATAGCCGATGATGCCGTATGTGGGATCGGTGAACCAGATGGCACCGTCGGGATGCACCACGATGTCGTTCGGCGAGTTCAATCGCTTGCCTTGGAACTTATCGGCGATCACCGTGACGGCGCCGTTGGGTTCATAGCGCGCGACGCGGCGGTTGCCATGCTCGCACGAAAGCTCGCGTCCTTCGAAATCGAACGTATTGCCGTTGCTGAAACCGGAGGGCGAGCGAAAGACCGTCACGCGGCCGTCTTCTTCAATCCAGCGCATCTGGCGATTGTTGGGGATGTCGCTCCACACCAGATAGCGGCCCACGCCGTTCCACGCCACGCCTTCGGCCCAGAGCGTGCCGGTGAAAAGGCGCTGGATGACGGTGTTGCCGACCACGTAGCGGCGAAAGCGATTGTCGAGCGCAACGACATCGGGGTCCGGATAGCGCACCGGCTGATCCGGGGACCAAATACGAGGCGCGGGCACTTCGGTAGCGTTTCGCTGTTGCGCCAATGCGCGCGTAACTCCCGCGGCACCGACAGCTGTCATTAAGAACGAACGGCGTCCTGGTAAAGGCAAAGACATATCAGTAAGTTATACATCAGCTAGCACGGCGCCGCTTATCGATAGACCACGGATTCAGAATCGCTGCTGCCATCGATGAAATAGCTAAGGTCGATGCCGGTGATAAGCACGGACTGCGACAATGGATGAGAACCAATGAACATTGCGCCACCGTTCGCAGCGGCCGGTAGCGCCGACAAAATGAAACTCGGGATGGTGAAGGAGCCTTTGGCGATATCTTCGGCGCAAACGAAGCCGATGAACGGTGCAGTTCGCGACTCTACGTAGCCTCCGATCCAGACATCGCCGGGGTTTGTGTCGCCGGACCACGTGACGGTGAGGGGCTGGCTGCGGTTAATGCTGGAAGCCGCGGCTTTGTTGGTCCAAACGATATTTCCACCCACCTTCAAGGTGGCGCTGAAGGCCGGCACATCGTGGCCGCCGGGACCGGATATTGCATACGTGCCCGGTGGAACATTTGGACCAGTGGGAACACTTCCAAACACAGCCTGATATTGACCGGTGCGGTTGGCCGCCAATGTCCACGATCCTGCCGAACCAGAGAGAGCGAGCGAAGATCCGGCGTCGAGGCGCATGCCGGTTCTCTGCGCCTGAGCGGTAAGAGAGGTGACCACCGTGCATGTTCCTTGGGACGGGAAAAGTCCGCTCACGGCCGCTGCAACGGTAGTGGGCGTAGTGAATTGACCGAAGACCGCATAAGCGCCCTCCTGGCTGAGATTCACCGCGGCGTTGACAGCGGCCTTCGACGCCGGATCCAGCGCCTTCCAGGACTTTGCGTATTTCACCATGGCACGGTTGAGAGCTTTTCGATTATGCGTCTGGCCCGCGAGCAAAAGCTTCGCAACGTCGTCCGGTGAAACCTTGACCCGCAGCAGTTTGGAGAGGGTCTGGGCAAGGTATTGATTTTGGTCGAAGCCCAAGCCGCGTAGCACCGAGACGGGTCCGATGGCAAGACCCGCCGCTGTGATGGATTCTCCGGCAGTGGCTTTATTCATCACACTGACTGGAATGGTGGGAGCGGTATCGGAACAAGGTCCACCGTCGATGCTTACGGCAATCGAAGCGAAGTTGCTGATCGTGCCTCCGCTGCGCACCGCTACAGGAACATAGCACCCCCCCACTCCGGCCGGCACTTGAAACGAGACTTGATCCACGCCACCGCAGCAGCCGGAGCGCCCGGCATAAATGACTTTTGCCGACTGCGTCCCCACGAAGACTTCCACTCCCGGAAAGTTTGGAAAGGACGAAGGAATGGTGAAGTCAGAGCCGCTGATGGGTCCGAGTCCGGTGCCCCAGGCAGTGAGAGTTTCGCCCGGCTGCGCTGCGGTGGCGAAGCTATTTATCGCGCCGTTCAGAGCGGTGACGGAGCCGGGCCCTAAGCCTGAACTGCTTAACGTGAAGAGTCCCATGGCGGAGGGCACCACGGTGACTTGCGCCGGGAACGCCGTTGTTTGCTCGTTGTAGGTGAGCGACAAGGAGGCGGTGCCGGGCGGAGTGTTCGAGGGTAAAATCGCTGCCGCTTCGCCCGTTGTGGAGTAAACCATGGGGCAGATCAACATACTTGCGCCCGACGTAATAGTGATCGAGGTGCCGCCGATTTGCGGAGGCAAAGGATAGGAAGCTGCCTCGGCCAGTTGGGCGGGCCCGATGTTCGCTCCAAAAACAACGAACAGCGATCCTTGCGCGATGGAGCTTCCATAGTTGGCCGAGTTCTCGACCGAAAACACGAAGGGCATATTGGGTTGCGCGATCGCGGGCAGCGCCGCGACAGCGAGCAGGATGAATCTCGGCAGAGTCGTAGATATTTGGAACACAGTTCCTCCGTTGGATCCCCGGCCGCAGTTAAATGATTCTAGCGCAATAGACCGGCGAGCATCGCTCTGGATCAATTTCACATATGATAAACACCATGCGATTTTCGCCGACTCTGCTCATTTTCCTGCTCGCACTTTCCTCCGCGCCCGCGCAGGATGCCGGGGCCACACACGCCGATTGGCCGCACTACGGCGGGACCGAGTTTTCGTGGCGCTATAGCGCGCTGGACCAGATTAACAAGCAGAACGTCAAAGCCCTGACTCCGGCCTGGCTGTTTCAGACGGGCGATTACGCGGAGAACCTGCAGGCCACGCCCATCGTGCAAGACGGAGTGATGTACCTGATCACAGCGCGGGCACACGTGTTCGCATTGGACGCCGCAACCGGCCGCGAGATCTGGAACTACAAGTATCCGGAAGGGCCGCGCAGCGTGCCCGGTTTCGTGGGAAATCGAGGAGTGGATGTGGGCGATGGCAAGGTATTTTTCGGCACCAAGGACAATTACGTTGTCGCGCTGGATCAAAAAACCGGCCGCCAGGTGTGGCGTGTAAACGTCGATGATGTTCATCAATGCAGCTGCAACATCAGCGCCGCGCCGCTGGTGGTGAAGGACAAGGTGATCGTTGGTGGCACCAATGGCGATGGAGCGCATCGCGGATATATCACGGCGTTTTCGACCAAGACTGGTCGCCTGGCGTGGCGATGGTACGTCATTCCCGGGCCCGGAGAGAAAGGGCATGAGACTTGGAAGGGCGACAGTTGGAAATTCGGCGGCGGCTCTCCTTGGCTGACCGGATCGTACGATCCCTCGCTCAATCTGGTGTATTGGGGCACCGGCAATGCCGCGGCCGATTTCTACGATGCGGACCGCATGGTGGTGGGCGCCGACAAAAGTAAAGACGCGAATCTCTACACCGCGAGCGTAGTCGCGCTGGACCCCGATACGGGGAAGCTGCGCTGGCATCACCAGGAAGTCCACGACGATGTGTGGGACTACGATTCCGCCTACGAAGTGCTGCTGATGGACCGCGAGATCCGGGGGCAGATGCGGCAGGTGCTGGTCCATATGAATAAGAGCGGGATGACGTCGGTTCTGGATCGCGCAACCGGCGAGTTGCTGCGCGTGTTTTCGGTTCCCGATTTGCAAACGTGGATTACCGGCATCACGGAAGACGGGAAGCTGGTGGGCCGCAATGAACCGCCGCTCGGGAAAGCGACATGGATTTGCCCCAGTGCGGCCGGCGCAAAAAGTTGGAACTCGATGGCGTATTCGCCGCGCACCGGGCTTCTTTACGTGCCCGTCAATGAATTATGCAGCAATGTAACACCGAATAACAATGCGCCGGTAGAAGGGCAGAATTACATGAATGGCGATTTTCCGGTTATCCTGCCGCCGGGACGCAGCACTTATAGCCATGTGGATGCGTGGGATCCAGTGACGGCCAAACGCCTGTGGACCGTTCCCTACAAATATGTGTTGTTGGCTTCCATGCTCGCCACCGCGGGCGACTTGGTATTCACCGGAAATCCGGAAGGCGAGTTTTTTGCGCTAGACGCTAAGAACGGAGACAAGCTGTGGAGTTATCAGACCGGCGCGGGCAATCGCGGAGGCTCGGTGGCATATTCGGTGAACGGACGGCAGTACATTGCGACCACCACGGGATGGCATTCGTCGGTAGTCGGAGGCGCGGTTCAGGCTTTGTTCCCCGATCAGGATTGGCGGCTGGGATCAACGCTGGTAGTGTTTGCGCTGCCGGAGGGATCGCGATGAAGTTGTTTGCGATGCTGTGTGGGATCGCGCTTTCGTGCGCGGCGCAGAAGATACCTGTGCGGGGTGAACAGGTGTTTGCGAAAACTTGCGCCACTGGATATTGCCACGGGCCAAAGGGCGGCGCCAGCGGCGCTCCACGGTTGGCGGGACGCGGATTTACGCAGACGTATATCAATGGCGTGGTCACGCGCGGCGTTCCGGGAACGGGTATGGCGTCGTTTATCGCGACACTATCGAAGGGCGATTTGACGGCAGTCGTTTCGTACGTTGCCGCTCTCAATGGCGTTTCCAGCCGCGATGTTGGCGAAGCTGCGGCGTCCAAACCGGCGCTTACGGGCGAAGCGGCCCGAGGCGCGAAGCTGTTCACAGAAGCAACGCGCGGATTTGGACGATGCTCCACTTGTCATCAGGTGGGAGACCTTGGAATTTCAGTGGCGGCTCCGTTCGCACACATCCCGGAGTCTGTTGCGGCGCTCAAAGCGCTGGCGACGCCGAACGTGAAAACAGGAACGATGGATGGCGAATCGATGCCGGTCCTGGTTTTGAGCGAGGGTAAGCAGGGCACGCTGTTCTACGATCTGACGTCTGCGCCGCCGGTGGAACGAAATGCCGAACCGGGATCAGTTAAGATCAGCGATGGCAGCAACTGGAGGCATGTCTCCGTGATCGCTGGCTACAACGATGCGGAGCTCGACGCAATTCTCGCTTATCTGCGGACGACGCGTTAGTTGTGATCGGCCGTTGGATCGATCAGAGCCTGCATCACCGCATTCTCAAAATCCGGATTCATTGACCGGTTCGGGCCCGCGGCCTGCACCATGAACAGCCCCACGATCTTCTCTTTCGGATCCACCCAAAAGTGCGTTCCGAATGCGCCGTCCCAGCCGAAGCTTCCGTTGGAGATAGGCGTGTTCGCCGCGACGCGATCGGTGATCACCTGCACGCTCAATCCGAATCCACGGCCTTTCGCGCGGCCTGGAAGCGTGTCGGGCACGAACACCGACGCCATCAGATCCACCGTATTGGGCCCTAGCAAACGTTTGCCGTTCAATTCGCCACGATTGGCAAGCAGCTGGCCGAACTGAAGGTAATCCTCGGCGCTGCTCTCGAGTCCCCCGCCGCCCGACAAATAGGTTGGGCTGTTCAAGAAAATCAACTTGTTGTCGACCTTGGTCAGCGCTCCATCCGCCCCGCGGTACTCGGTGGCGATGCGCGCGAGCTGTTCCGGCGACGGACGAAAACCCGTGTCCTTCATCCCGAGCGGATCGAAGATGCGCTCGCGGGCAAAGCGGTCGAATGGTTCTCCGGATGCAATCTCGACCACCCGGACCAGGGTGTCGAAGGCCGCCGTCGGACTATACTGCCAGCGCGTGCCCGGCTGAAAATCGAGTGGGGTTGCGCCCAGGCGCGGAATATAG
>Ga0210383_10003720_pt1 | contig 13633 bp, 14 predicted proteins | sample IncBWC14OmetaG_FD_160072 | JGI IMG/M metagenome (GOLD analysis project Ga0210383, IMG submission 160072) | Forest soil microbial communities from Barre Woods Harvard Forest LTER site, Petersham, Massachusetts, United States - Inc-BW-C-14-O ...
GTAGAGCGGGACGGTCGGCGCGCCGGGCGGGGCGGGGCGGCGGGCGATCACGGCCGGCTGGCCGCCGGGCACGGACAGGATGTCGACCTCGGGCAGGCCGGCCGCATCGAGGAGGGCTGCGACTTCGTCGGCGCTGCGGCGCAGGTGGGGGGCGGCGGCCGGATCGGCGGATACGGACGGGATCCGGACCAGGCGCTCCAGGTCGGCGCGGACGGACGGCAGGATCTGCTGCACGGCGTGGTCGAGGGGCATGAAGTGGACGCTACCGCAGGAGGGGCCGACGGGGAGCGGACGGCTCAGGCCGTGTAGAGGCGGAGGCGGCGGGGAGGGGCGGCTATCTCGGCTTAGGCAGCGTAGAGGTGGAGGTCGGCGGCGAAGCGGCGGGCCATCTCTAGGGTCTGGGACAGGTCGGGGTGGCGGACGATGACCATGCCGTCGGCGATCAGGGTGGCCCGCCAGTCCCGGCGGGGCGCGCCGACGGGGAGCAGGTCGACCGCGACCACGTGGTCGCCGTATTCGGCCAGGAGCTGGTCCAGGCCCGCGACGTCGACGATCCGGCCGGCGCCGCTGGCCCGCTTGAAGATGCTGGCCGCGTTGTAGGGCCGGGTGATGGGCTCAAGGATCCGGCCCTGGGTGACGGCCTGGGCCCAGGCGGTGAACAGGTCGGCGTCGGTGGCGTAGTTCATCACGTCGACCGTGCGCGCGCCCGGCGGGCGGGCGCCGATCTCGCCGAACACCACCTCGCCGTCGGCCTTGCGGTACCACTCCATGTGGGTGAAGCCATCCCGGAAGCCGAGCGCGGCGATCACGTTGAGGCCGAGCTCGCGGCCCATTGACAACGAAGGGTCGTCCAGGTCGCGCAGGGCCACGGTCACCGGGCTGACCCACTCGTGCATCTTCGTTTCCAAGGGGCGCGGGTGGTACTGGCAGATGTTCTCGAACAGGACCTGGCCGCCCGCGCAGATGGTGTCGTAGGTGAACTCCTCGCCGTCGACGAACTCCTCCACGCTGACCACAGGCACATGCCGGATCATGGGCAGAACCGAGTCGAGCTCGGCGGCCGAGTCGACCCGGTAGGTGTCGGCCGAACCCGCGCCGTCGATCGGCTTGACGATAAGCGGGTAGCCGACGCGTTCGGCGGCGGCCCACACGTCGGCCACGGTTTGCGCCTCGGTATGCCACGGAGTACGTAGCCCCGCCGCGTCGAGCAGTTGTTTCATCCGCTCCTTGTCCCGGAACGGGACGGTCTGTGCCACGGTCAGCCCGGGCAGCCCGAGCTCCTCGCGCAGCCGCGCGGCCAGCAGCATGTACGGCTCCCACAGGCACTCGACCGCGTCCACCGGGGTGCGCCGGGCCAGCTCGCGGACGAGGCCGGCCACGTGATCGTCGGCGGCCAGCGAGCCGACGTGGACGTAGTGGGTGAGGGCGTCCCGGGCGGTCGGGGGGAGCGCGTCGGCGGACTGGTCGCCCAGGCCGATGACGGTGACGCCGGCCCGGGCCAGCCCGCGGGTGAAGAACGCCATCTCCGCCGGGTAGCCGGGCGAGATCATCAGGACGTTCACCGGGGTCAGCCGAGCTCGACCCGGACGGTGCCGAGCACTTCTCTGAGCGCGGCGGCGACCACGCTGGTCTCGCGGCCCCGGACGGTGACGTAGCCGTCGCCCTCGTAGCTGCCCGAGGACGGCTGGCCGGGACTGGGCAGCCGCGAGTCGACCACCAGCTCGGAGACCCAGGCCGGCAGGCGGTCCAGGCCGTGCACCGCGCGGACCACGCCCGCGCCCTGGCCGCGCAGGTAGACGGTGCCGGCCGACCACTGGCGCACGGGCGGGGCGAAGGTGCCGTCGATCATGAGCTTGGCCCACGCGCGGTACAGGTCGAAGTCGTGCGCGTAGCACAGCATCGAGGTGATCTGGGCGCCCGGCGGGCGGGCCCCGACCTCGGACACGGCCACCGACCCGTCCGGGCGGCGGAACCACTCCATGTGGGTGAGCCCGGTGTCCAGCCCCAGCGCTCGCAACGCGACCGGCGCGACCTGCCGGATGCCGACGTACTCCGGGCCGTCGATGTCGCGGGGCAGCAGCACCACCCACTGCATCCACGGGTTGCGCAGCACCTCCAGCGGGGTGGGCAGGTAGTTCGAGACCGAGTCCCAGACGATCGCGCCGTCGACCATCACGCTGTCGTAGGAGCCCTCCTCCCCGGTGAGGAACTCCTCCAGCAGCGCGGGCCGGTCCGGGGCGGGCGGCGCCACGTCCAGCCACGATTCCAGGTCGCCCCCGTCATCCAACCGGAACGTGCTCTTGGCCCCGGCGCCAGCGGGCGGCTTGACCACCAGCGGGAACCCGACCGCGGCAGCAAAGTCGGCCGCCGCCGCGGCGGACTCGGCCAGCCGGTGCCGGGCGCAAGGCACGCCCGCGGCGCGCAGCACGGTCTTCATCTGGTCCTTGTCCCGGAAGTTGCGGGCCGTGGCCGCGTCCATGCCGGGGATGCCCAGGTGCTCGCGGACCTGGGCCAGCGGCACCTGGAGCTGCTCGAGCACGGCCAGCAGCCGCTGCACCGGGCCCAGGGACCCCGACAGCCCCTCGACGGCCCAGGCGATCTGGCCGGCGTCGAGCGGGTCGTCGACGCGCCAGTGCCCGGCCAGCTGCTGCTTGAGGTCCGGCGGGAGGCGGTCGGCGGGTTCGGTGGTGATCAGGGCGAGCCTGGTGTCCGGGAGGCCCGCCGCGGCCTCGACGAACCGCGTCGTGGTATCCAGCAGGTAGGGCGCGACGAACCCGGCGGTGATCATGGCAAGAACTTACTCGCCCGGCCGCGAGCCGGGCAGCTGGCGAACGCCGAGCTGGTCGCTGAGGCGCCGGACCGCTTCCACCTCGGACTGCAGCTGGTTCGCGACGGTGGTCAGCCGGCTGTCCGCGTGGTCCAGACGGCCCTGGATCCTCCTGCCGTCCAGCCGGAGCTGTTCCCGGTCCTCGCGCAGTTCGCTGACGACCGCCTCGAGCTGGCGTTGCAGCTCGGCGGACGTGGCCTCCAGCTGGCCAGCCAGATCATCGATCAGCGGACCGGTCGTCGCCCTGATGCGCTGGCTCAGGGTGAGCGTCACGTAGAGCACTGCGGCGGCCACCACCAGGGTGGCCACGGCCAGCAAGATGTCCACTACGTCCTCCCGAAGTTGCGAGGCCAGACCTCGCGCGTGGTGATCGTCACCGCCGCGGCCGCCAGGGCCAGGGCGAGCACCGCGGCGACCAGGACGAACCAGTCGCGTACCGACCAGCCGGGCTGCGGCCCGACGGTGTTCCACACCTTAACCGCGCCGTTGGCGCCGGCGCTGGCCAGCGTGCTGCCCGGGCCGAACGCCACGCCGTTCACGCCGCTCCCGGCCTGCAGCGGCGACCCGAGAGCAGCGCTGGTGGCCGGGTTCCATAGCCAGATGGTGCCGTCGCCGTAGGCGGCGGCCAGCACCGTGCTGTCCGCGCTGAACGCCACCCCGGTCACGCCGCCCGCGGTGGCAGTGCCCGGGCGGAGCACCGGGCCGTAGACCCGGCCGGTCGCCACCTTCCACCGGGTGACCCCGCCGTCGGCGCCGGCGCTGGCCAGGAACTCGCCGTCGGGGCTGAACGCCACCCCACGCACACCGCTGGAGGCGTGCAGCGGCGACCCGGCCGACGTCTCGGTGACCGGATCCCACCGCACGATGGTGCCGTCGCCGTACGCGGCGGCCAGCAGGTTGCCGTCCGGGCTGAACGCCACCCCGGTCACGCCGCCAGAGGCACCGGAGCCGGGACTCAGGATCCGACCGGAGACCTGGCCGGTCGCGCCGTTCCACAAGCTGACCCCGCCGTCGGCGTCGGCGCTGGCCAGAAGCGTGCCGTCGGGGCTGAACGCGATCCCGTGCACGCCGCTCCCGGCCTGCAGCGGCGGGCCGATAGCAGCAGCGGTGGCCGGGCTCCACCGGAGGATAGTGCCGTCGGCGTTGGCACCGGCCAGGATCGCGCCGTCCGGGCTGAACGCCACCGCGGTCACCGGGCCGGAGCCGGTCCGCAGGGCCGGGCCCCGTTCGGTGCCGGTAGCGGTCACCCACAGCCGCACGGTGCCGTCGCCGTACCCGGCGGCCAGCAGCGTGCCGTCCGGGCTGAACGCCACCGCGTTGACGGCGGGTGAGCTGGGAGGTGAGCCGGGACCGGCCGGGCTGGCGGCGGCGGGTCCTGCGGCTAGGCCGGAGATAGACACGGCCGCGAGGAGGGCCAGGAAGCCGGTGATCACCGCACGTCGCCATCCCCGGCTACGGAAGTGAAAGCGAACGGCCATGCCCTGATGAGACCACTAACTGTGCGCGGTGGCGAGCCCCTGCGCCCAGGCCCAGCTCAGAGCGGGGGCCGACGGCTGTACCACGGTCCGTTCGGCATAAATATTTTTGACCGAACGGGTCTACCATTCGAGCATGAATGTGGTTTTGGTCGAGCCCTTCTTCCCGAAGAACCAGCGGGAGTTCGCCCGGGCGCTGGCCGAGGCGGGCGCGACCGTGATCGGCATCGGCGAGTACTCGGCTGATGGGTTCGACGACCAGCTGAAGGGCTGGCTGTACCACTACGAGCAGGTGCCGTCGGTCACCGACGTGGAGGCCATGACCCGCGCGGTCCGCTGGGTGCAGGAAAAGCTGTGGGTGGACCGGCTGGAGGCCACCGTCGAGGCGCACATCATGTCCACCGCGCAGGTGCGCGAGGCGTGCACGATCCCGGGGACCTCGGTGCATACCGCCTGGCTATGCCGGGACAAGCCGTCGATGAAGGAGGCGCTGCGCGCGGCGGGCGTGCCGACCGCGGCGTCGGCCGCGGTGGCCAGCGCCGCTGACGCGCGTGAGTTCGCGGCGCAGGTGGGGTACCCGCTGATCCTCAAGCCGCGCAGCGGGGCCGGGGCGTCGGGGACCGTGCGAGTGGACTCTTCGGCCAGCCTTGATTCGGCCCTGGGGGTGTTCGGGGGGCAGGGGGTGGACTCGATCGCGGTCGAGGAGTTCGTCGAGGGGCACGAGGGGTTCTACGACACGATCGCGGTCGACGGGCGGGTGGCGGTCGACTTCGCCTCGCACTACTTCCCGAACGTCCTGGAGGCGATGCGGACCCGGTGGATCTCGCCGGAGTTCATCTCCACCAACCGGATCGATTCCGCGCCGGAATACGCCGAACTGCGCGAGCTGGGGCAGCGGGTCATCACGGCGCTCGGCATCGGGACCTCGGCCACGCACATGGAGTGGTTCTTCGGGCCCAAGGGGCTCAAGTTCTCCGAGATCGGGTGCCGGCCGCCGGGGGTCGGGGCCTGGGACCTGTACTCGGCGGGCAATGAGATGGACCTGTACCGGGCGTGGGCGGACGGGATCGTGGCCGGCGGGGTTCTGTCGGTGCCGTCGCGGCGGTTCGCCAGCGGGATCGTGGCGCTGCGGCCGTCGCAGGACGGGACGATCAGCGGGTACAGCGGGGTCGACGAGCTCCAGCGGCAGTTCGGCGAGTGGGTCATCGACACGCACCTGCCGTCGCCGGGCACGCCGACGCAGGGCGTGGAGGCCGGGTACATGGCCAACGCCTACGTCCGGATGCGCCACCCCGACTACGACGTGCTGCACGACATGCTCGACACGGTGGGGCGCACGCTGCACGTCTACGCGTCGTGAGAGCGATCCTGCTGGGTCCGCAGCGGCGGCCGACGCTGGAGGCGGTGGTGCGGTCGCTGGGGTTGCCGGGGCCGTTCGCGACGGTGACGGCCGGATGGCAGGAGCGGGAGCCGGACGACGGGGAGATGCGGGCGCTGCTGGGCGGGCGTTCGGTGGGGCTGGAGCTGTACCGGCGGTGGCTGGACGTGCAGGAGCGCGATCCGGAGTATTCGGCGGCTTCGCGCGCGCTGGCCGATGTGCTGGCCGAGCTGGCCGACCTGTACCTGCTGCGGCTGGACTACGCGCTGCAGGCGGTGTACGCGCTGCAGCGCCGCACGTCTGGCTCGGCTCTGGCCGAGGCGGTGGCAGGGGTGCGGTCGCTGGATGATTTGCATCTCGCGCAGGTGAACGAGGTGCGCGGGGAGTTCTTCGACCGGCTGCGACCGCACGAGCGGCCGGTGATCGCTTCGCATCGTTCTGCGGTGGCTGGGTTGCTGGATTCGGCGGCGGCCTTGGTCGTGGCCGGCGGGCACGTGGGGATACTGGCCGAGGTGCTGCACCTGTTCAACGTGGCCGCTTTGCTGCGGTCGCCGGTCATCGCGTGGTCCGCGGGCGCGATGGCGCTGGCCGACCGGATCGTGCTGTTCGGTGACCGGTCGGCGCACGGGCCCGGGCATCCGGAGGTGTACGGCAGCGGGCTGAGCGTGGTGCGTGACGTGGTGCTGCTGCCGCACGCCAAGGCCCGGCTGCTGCTGGACGACGTGCCGCGGATGGCGGTGTTCGCGCAGCGGTTCGCGCCTGCTTCGTGTGTGCTGCTTGAGACCGGTACCCGGGTGGAGCTTTCCGATGGCTCTGCTGGGTTGCCGGCCGGGGCGCGGGTGCTGGGCGAGGACGGGCACGTGACGTCTTTGGGCGAGGCGGCGTGAGCACCGCTGGGTCGGCGCCGGCGGTCGCGGCTTCGAGCCGGAAGCTCGCGATCAACCGGCTGCGGGAGCGCCGGCCGCTCGACGCCGGGACCGTAGACCGGTTCCTGGCCCGGTACGAGGTGCCGATCGTCGAGGGGCCGCGCTGCACGTTCCTGTTCCGGGGCGAGGCGGACGAGGTGTTCCTCGTGCACCGGATCTTCGGGCTGCCCGGCCCCACGCCGATGCGCCGGCTGCGCGGCACCGACCTGTGGTACGTGGTGCTGGAGCTGCCCGAGGGGTCGCGGGTCGAGTACCAGCTGGAGGTGGTGCGCGGCGGGCAGCGGTCGCGGTTCAACGATCCGCTGAATCCCCGGGTGGCGCGGAGCCCAGTGGGCGATTCCTCCGTTTGCTTCGCGCACGGGTACGTGGTGCCGGACTGGGCCTTGTTTGATCCCGAGGCGCGGCCGGGGTCACTGGCAGACATGGTGGTGCCGAGCCGTGCGCTGCGCCGGGAGACGCGGGTGACGCTGTACCTGCCGGCCCGGTTCCGGCGTTCGGCCCGGTACCCGCTGCTGATCGTGCACGACGGCGGGGATTACCTGGAATACGCCTCCGCCAAGACGGTGCTGGACAACCTCATCCACCGGCTCGACGTGGCCGAGCTCGTGGCGGCGTTCGTGTATCCGGGAGACCGGCTGGCCGAGTACGCCAACTCGGCGGCGCACGCCCGGTACCTGACCGCCGAGTTGCTGCCGCGGCTGGAGGCGGAGCTGCCGCTTTTGGCCAGGCCGTCCGGGCGGTGCCTGATGGGGTCGAGTTTCGGGGCGGTCGCGTCGCTGGCCACCGCGTACCGGTACCCGGAGGTGTACGGGTCCCTGCTACTGCAGTCCGGGTCGTTCGTGTTCACCGACATCGGTAACGACCACGGCGGCGGGCCGGTGTTCGAGCCGGTGGTCCGGTTCATGAACCGGTACCGGGCCGGCCCGCGGCGGGTCGCCGACCGGCTGTTCGTCAGCTGCGGTATCTATGAGCCGCTGATCGTCCCGAACCGGTCCATGGTCCCGGTGTTCGAGAGCGCCGGGATGACGGTCCGGTACGCGGAGGCGCGCGACGGGCACAGCTGGGAGGATTGGCGGGACCGGCTGCGCGCCGGGCTGTCCTGGATTTTCCCTGGTCCGCAGAAGTTCTACTACGAGTGATGGGCGGTCGTTGTGGCTGAGGACCTGAAGGTGCGGGAGCGGTGGTTCTCCGAGCGGCTGGGGCAGCCGGTCACGGTGGTGCGGTGGGGGTTGTTCGGGCGGCCGGTGCTGGTGTTCCCGTCGGCGGGCGGCGACGCCGAGGAGATCGAGCGGCACGGGCTGGTCGACGCGTGCGGCCCGCTGCTGGCCGAGGGGCAGATCAAGCTGTACTCGGTGGACAGCGTGGCGGGGCGCGCCATGGTGGCCAAGGAGGGCTCGGTCGAGCACCGCATGTGGCTGCTCAACCAGTTCCACGAGTGCGTGCGATGGGAGGTGCTGCCGGCTATCCAGGCTGATCTGGGCGGGGCGTCTTTGGACGTGATCACCGCCGGCGCGTCGATCGGCGCGTTCAACGCGGTGGCCATGCTGTGCCGGTATCCGGAGGCGTTCGGCGCGGCGATCGGGATGAGCGGCACGTACCGGATCGAGCGCTTCTACGACGAGGCCTGGAGCCAGGACCTGTACCTCGCCGCGCCGCTGCAGTTCCTGCCGGGCCTGGAGGGTCCGCAGCTGGACCGGCTGCGGTCTCGTCGTGTCCTGCTGGCCGCCGGCGAGGGCGAGTGGGAGGACATCGGCGAGTCCTGGCGGATGGCCGATGCGCTGGGGGCCAAACAGATCCCGAACCGGGTGGACAACTGGGGACCGCAGTGGGCGCACCAGTGGCCCACGTGGCGTTCGATGCTTCCGCAGTACCTGCGCGAACTGGTTAGCTGAGCGGCGGGAGCTTCGCTGAGCGGGGTTTAGCTGAGCGGGGGCTTAGCTGAGCGGGGGCTTAGCTGAGCGGGGGCGCAGCCCCCAGTTCCTCGATGATGATCTCGTCGCACAGCGCAAGGCACTGCGCGCAGATGGCGGCGCTCGCGGAGGTCCTTTCCACGGTCACCTCGGGCATGATGGCCACGCGGTCTACCTGGCCGCGGTCCTTGCCGCAGAACGTGCACCGTACCCCGGTCTGCTCCCCGGGCACGGCGTCCATCGCGCCGAGCTCAGTATGGGCGGTATGACCGGAGCGGATCACGCTCGCGGCCACGGCGACGCAGCCGTCGCAGATGTACACGCCTGGGCCGGCGATCAGTTTGCGGACCTCGTTCTGGCGTTTACCGCAGAACGTGCAGGACAGTAGGTGCTGATGGGCACGGCTGTGGCCGGTGTCGCCGATGCGGATCCAGCGGCGGGAACCGCCGGCCTCCTCGACGATCTGGTGCACTCGCTGGTGGCTGAGCCCGAGACCGGCGGCCAGCTCGCGCAGGGACGAGCCGTGCAGGTGCAGGCGCCGGACGGCCCGGTGGAACTCGGCGCGTGCCACGTCGACGTCGCGTTCGGCGTCGATCAGGCGCTCCTGAGCTTGCCGGGCCTCGGCCAGCAGGTCATTGTTCACGATGTCTACTGTAACTAGACAGTAGACGGTTGCCGAGACGACCGATGGCATGCATAAGGTGGGAGGGATGTCGCCGATGAAGAAGACGGCTGACGCTCTAGGCGGACCGTCTCGGCCGCCGCCAGAGCTGGGCTTTGGCATTGGCGCTGGCCCAGGAGTCGCACTGGCGCCGCGCGCGGACTACGACGGGATAGCCGGACAGCACCAGTTCGTGGTGGTCGCCAGCCGGCTGCCGGTGGACCGGACCGAGGGCCCGGACGGCGAGGCAGAGTGGCGGCCGAGTCCCGGCGGTCTGGTCAGCGCGCTGGAACCGGTCATGCGCGAGTCGGGCGGCGTGTGGATCGGCTGGTCCGGCGACGCGGGACCCGCGCCCGGGCCGTTCACGGCCAACGACCTGGACCTGGTGGGCATCGGCCTGTCCGCCGAACAGGTCCGGGACTACTACGAGGGCTTCTGCAACGCGACGCTGTGGCCGCTGTACCACGACGTCATCGCGCCGCCCGAGTTCCATCGCCGGTGGTGGGACGCGTACGTGACGGTCAACCGGTCGTTCGCGCAGGCCGCCGTGGACCAGGCCGCGCCTGGGGCGACGATCTGGGTGCATGACTACCAGCTGCAGCTGGTCCCGCAGATGGTCCGCGAGCAGCGCGGCGACGTCCGGATCGGCTTCTTCAACCACATCCCGTTCCCCGGCTACGAGATCTTCGCCCAGCTGCCCTGGCGCCGCCAGGTGGTCAACGGGCTGCTCGGCGCGGACCTGCTCGGCTTCCAGCGCCGCTCCGACGCCACGAACTTCCTGCGCGCCTGCCGCCGGGCCGCGGGCCTGGTCACGCGGGGGGCGACGATCCGGGTCGGCGACCGCGAGGTCCAGGCGGCGGCGTTCCCGATCTCGATCGACGCCGAGGCTCTGGAGCAGATCGCCCGGCAGGAGAGCGTCCGCAAGCGCGCGGCCGAGATCAGGCAGGCCCTGGGCGAACCGGACACGGTCCTGCTTGGCGTCGACCGGCTCGACTACACCAAGGGCATCCCGGTCCGGCTGCGCGCGTACGGCGAGCTGCTCCGGGAGGGCCGGCTCGGCCCGCGGGTGGCCCTGGTCCAGGTGGCCAGCCCGAGCCGGGAGCGGGTCGAGGCCTACCAGGTGCTGCGGGACGAGGTCGAGCTGGCCGTGAGCCGGATCAACGGGGAGTACGCCGAGGTCGGCAGCACGCCCGTGCAATACCTGCACCAGTCCTACCCGCGGGAGGAGATGGCAGCGCTGTACCTGGCCGGCGACGTCATGCTGGTCACCTCGCTGCGGGACGGGATGAACCTGGTGGCCAAGGAGTACGTCGCCTGCCGCTACGACGAGAGCGGCGCCCTGGTTCTGAGCGAGTTCACCGGCGCGGCCGACGAGCTGAGCGGCGCGTTCCTGATCAACCCGCATGACATCGACGGCCTCAAGGATGCCATCGTGCGCGCGGCCACGATCAGCCCCGCGGACGCCCGGCGGCGGATGCGGCTGATGCGCCGGCGGGTTCGCGAGCACGACGTGGCGTACTGGGCTCGGAGTTTCCTCGGGACCCTCGCGGGCGAACCGGTCAGGCTGCGTTTTTAGGCTGCGTTTTAGGCTGCGTTCTAGGCTGCGTTTTCGGCCAGGTCGTCGAGGACGGCCGGGAGGCCCACCGTGAGCATTTTCCTGCGCACCGAGCCCAGCAGCTTGGCCAGCAGAAACCCGCCCGCGCCGGTGAAGCCGGCGTGCTCATAGGTGAAGCGGGTCCCGCCGGCGTTCGGCTCGATCCGGTAGGTGACGTACGTGGTCGCGCCGCCCTCGTCGCCGGTCCAGGAGAAGCGGAGCAGGGACGGCTCGCGCACCTCGAGGACCTCGCAGTCGACGATCCCGCGCCAGCCCGGCCGGGGCCTGGCCACGAGCTGGAACCGGGTCCCGACCTCGGCGGCGAAGCCGACCGGCCGGCCTCCTTGACCGGTCGCGGTCCACAGCGGGACCAGCTCTGGATCGGTGACCGCACGCCAGACCTGGGCCGGGGGATGCGGGTAATCGCGCACGATGCGGATCTCGGTCATGGTGGCTCCTCGTTTACGGCGCCTGCTCAGTCACGACGCTGCGTCAGGTTCAAAACTTCTGCCACTAGAAACTTATAGTAGAAGAATTTATTTAGCAACTGAACTATACTGGGACCATGAGCACCCAGACCGTGGACTGGCTGGCCCGGCAGGCGCCGGGCGCACCCGCCGAGGGACTGCGCGCACGCAAGAAGCGCCTGATGCGTCAGCAATTGTCCGACACCGCGACCCGGATGTTCGTCGAGCGCGGCTTCGACGCGGTACGCGTGGCGGAGGTCGCCGAGGCGTGCGGGGTGTCGGAGAAGACGGTCTTCAACTACTTCCCGACCAAGGAATCACTCGTCCTGGACCGCCTGGAGGCGACGATGGCCTCGCTGCGGACCGGCCTGGCCGAGCCCGCGGTCCCGCCGGTCGAGGCGGCGCTGCGGATCCTGGACCGCGAACTGAGCGCCATGACCGCGTGGCTTACCGGCCGGGACGACCCGGCCGGGGCCGCTCGGGCGATCCGGCGGTTCGGCGACCTGATCCGCGCCACGCCGTCGCTGCGGGCCTATCAGAGCGACATGATCGACCAGTTCGTGACCGTAGCCGCCGAGATCCTGGCCGCCCGGGCCGGGTTGCTGGCCGGCGACCCGGAACCGCAGATCGCGGCCCGGGCCCTGCTGGGGCTGTGGCACGTCCAGGGCGAGAGCCTGCGCAAGCACCTGGACGGCGCGCCCGAACGGGTGCACGAGCTGGTCACGGCCGACGTCCGCCGGGCGGCGTGGTTGATCGAGAACGGCCTGGGTTCGTTCGGGGCCCGTGGCTAGGCGGTGGCCGGCCGTTGCTCGTGGCTGGTCCGCTCCTGGTGGCTGGTTTGTTCTTGGCGGCTCGCGCGGCGGATCCGGGCGAGCATGAGCGCGCTGGCGGTCAGGCCAGTGAGACCCAGGGTGATGAGCCGCGGATCGGACTTGTACAGGCCGAAGGTCAGCCAGCAGGACAGTTCGCCGAGGATCAGCAGCCAGGTTCCGGCGGAGACGCCGGTGGGGCGTTCGGTCCGGTAGGCGGTCCAGATGGACGGGGCGACCTGGACCGCGAACGCCGCGGTGAGGAGCGCCCCGAGGCCGGTGCGGCCCAGGACGAGGTAGGCCGCGATTAGCAGCGCCGCCCAGGCGGCGATGCTGGTCGCGGCGGCCGGGCGCAGCCTCGGCCGGTCCTTGACGCTCAGCAGGATGATGGCGAGCGTCCCGGCGAGCGCGGTGGCCGAGGAGGAAGGGACGAGCGCGGTCCAGTAATGCTCCAGGGCGAAGTAGGCGATCCAGGCGGCGTTGTTCAGGCAGGTGAGGGTGGCCCACGCCCAGGAGACGCCGGCCGTGTCGCGGGTGGCCCGGACCTTGAGGATCTGGGGCAGGAACTGCGGGACGGCGAAGGCGGTGGCGGCGATCGGGGCGTAGTCGAGCGCGTTAATCATGTTTTGCGGCCTGGCTTTCGCGGATACTAGTGCCTTTGTACGCAAAACTACGCCGAATACCTCGACAGATTTCTGCTTCTTTATGCTGCAATTGGTTAATCTCGGCAATAATCTTTGTCATGGATGCCATTGACCGAAAGATACTTGCGGAGCTTCAGGCGGAGGGGCGCCTTACCGTCACCGAGCTCGCCGAGCGGGTCTCGCTCAGCGTGGCGCCGTGCCATCGGCGGCTGCGCGAGCTGGAGCGGACCAAGGCCATCCGCGGGTACCGGGCCGTCATCGATCCCGCCGCGATCGGTCTCGGCTTCGAGGTGCTGGTCCAGGTGACCATGGACCGGGAAGACGCCACGACGATCGCGCGCTTCGAGAGCGGCCTGGCCGAGATCGCGGAGGTGCGGCACGCGGAACGACTGTTCGGCGACCCCGACTACCTGATCCGGGTCGCGACCGCTGACCTGGCCGCGTACCAGGAAATGCGGGACGCCAAACTCGCCACCCTGCCCGGCGTGCAGCGGCTGAGCTCGACGATCGTGATGAAGCGCATCGTCGAGGACCGGCCGTACCCGGTGATGCCGTCCTCGGCCGGGCGCAGCTAGGGTTCAGCGCGGCGTCGGTGCGGCCCAAGCGTCTGGTCAGATCGTCAAGAGTGCCTGGGTCGGGGACAGGCGTGCGGCGCGGATGGCGGGCAGCAGGCCGGCCAGGGCGCCGACCCCGCCGTCACAGGCGTGATCCTGGCGTTGAGCGTGCCGCGGATGGCTACACCAGGTACCGGGTGGGGCTGGTGGCGTAGGTCCGGCCGGAGGGCGTACGCCATTTCAGGATGCCTGGTTCAGGCTGCTCGAGGCGCCAGCCTTGGGCTTGTTTGGCCCTGTGGTGGTGGCGGCAAAGAGGAGCCAGATTACATTCGCAGGTCACGCCGCCCTGGTCCCACGCGGTGGTGTGGTCCAGGTCGCACCGGGCGGC
>Ga0210383_10003721_pt1 | contig 13633 bp, 6 predicted proteins | sample IncBWC14OmetaG_FD_160072 | JGI IMG/M metagenome (GOLD analysis project Ga0210383, IMG submission 160072) | Forest soil microbial communities from Barre Woods Harvard Forest LTER site, Petersham, Massachusetts, United States - Inc-BW-C-14-O ...
AAGCGCGATCCGAAATGGCAACAATCACGGCGCGCCTCGAAGAATCCTACCCCAGCACCAATACAGATGTCGTTGTGTTGCCGCTGAAAGAAAAAGTCGTCGGTAACGTCCAAACGCCACTGCTCATCTTGCTTGGCGCGGTGGGATTTGTCCTCCTCATCGCTTGCGCCAACGTCGCCCATATGCTGCTCGCCCGTGCCACCGCGCGGCAAAAGGAAATTGCCGTTCGTGCCGCTCTCGGAGCGCGCCGATCGCGCGTGATTCGGCAAATCTTGACGGAATGTCTACTCCTTGCGGGTATCGGTGGCTCATTCGGCCTGCTACTCGCGTTCTGGGGGACGCAAGCTCTGGTTGCTCTTAGCCCGGCCGACATCCCGCGAGTCGAGTCCGTCGCGATCGATACAAAAGTTGTCGTGTTCTTGTTGGCGGTCACGGCGGCCACCAGCATCGCCTTCGGACTGTTTCCGGCGCTACAGGCTTCTGACGTGAACTTGGCCGGCGCGCTCAAGGAGGGTGGTCGCGGCACAAGTGAAGGCGCGCAACGCAACCGGCTGCGCAGCTTTCTCGTTGCTTCGGAATTTGCTCTCGCCCTCACGCTCTTGATCGGCGCCGGATTGTTGATTCGCAGTTTCGTCGCCCTGCAATCGGTCGATCCAGGCTTCAATCCCCACGGCGTGCTATCGATGATCGTACCCGTGGCAGGATCGAAAGAGGCGGAGCCGGGTCCTCGGGCCGTTTTCTATCGGCAGATGATGGAGCGCGTCGGCGCACTCCCGGGCGTGGAGTCGGCCGCAGGCATCAACCACCTTCCGCTCGCGGGCGATATGTGGGACCGCACGTTTCTCATCGAGGGCCGCCCCATGCCCGACATGAATGCCACACCCTGGGCCGTTTATCGGATCGCGACGCCTGGGTATTTCCGCACGATGGGCATTCAGTTCCTGCAAGGCCGCGACCTCGCCACTTCTGACGATGCCAATTCGCCGCCCGTCGTGGTGATCAACGAGCGGCTTGCGCAAGAGTATTGGCCGAACAAGAGCCCCGTTGGCGATCGCATCGCTCTCGCCAGCGATCCTTCACGGCGCTGGATGACGATCGTGGGTGTGGTGAAAAACGCCAAGCAGGAGGATTGGGCCGCGAAGCCTTTGGAAGAAATGTACCTCGATGCTTACCAAACCCCTGACTTTATCGGAAGTGCGGCATCCAGTAGCGCCTACATCACGCTGGTCGTTCGCACGGCGGCCGACCCGTCAGAATTCACTTCCGCCGTCAAGAGCGCGATTTGGTCCCTTGATCCCAACCTGCCAATCTCCAAAGTGCTCACGATGGACGACGCCGTCGCACAAGCGAACGCGCAACCACGCTTTGAAATGCTCCTCCTCGGCATCTTTGCGGCAGTCGCACTCGTGCTGGCCGCAGTCGGAATTTACGGCGTGATGAGCTATTCCGTAGCCCGCCGCACGCATGAAATCGGCATACGCATTTCGCTCGGCGCCAGGCCCGGCGATGTCCTTCGGCTCGTTGTGCGACAAGGTCTCGTCCTCGCGCTCATCGGTTCGCTCGCAGGCGTTTTCTGTTCCCTCTTGCTCGCACGTTTGATGACCAAGCTGCTCTATGGCGTCGCGCCCTATGACCCGGTCACGTTCGCTGCGGTCACGCTGTTGCTCTTATTGGTCGCGGTCGTCGCCTGTTGTGTCCCTGCACGCCGCGCGACGCGAGTGGATCCGGTTATCGCCTTGCGCTGCGAATAATATGATTGCGCACCGCTACGAATGAGGAGTGACGCACATGCGTTTCGCAAATCGGCTGGGAAAGCTCTTCCGTGAGCGCGATCGCGCAGCGAATTCGAGCTCTGACCTAGATGCCGAAATCCGTAGCTATGCTGATCATCTCGCCGATGAGAAAGCGCGAGACGGCATGTCCGCGAGCGAAGCCAGCCGCGCCGCCCGCGCCGAACTCGGCGGCGTCGCCCATGCTTCGCTCGCGGTGAACGAATCCATCCGCGAAGCCCGTCCCGGCGCGTGGCTCGAATCGTTCGCGCAAGACGTACGCTATGCCGCTCGCCTCCTCCGCAAGTCGCCCGGCTTCACCATCGTCGCCGTCCTCACACTCGCTCTCGGCATCGGCGCCAACACCGCAATTTTTTCCGTGGTTGACGCCGTCCTGCTTCGCCCGCTGCCCTACGCGAACCCCGATCGGCTCATCGTCGTCTGGCAAAGCGATCCCGAGCATATGGACACGGGCGGCTGGTTCAATACGTTCGACGAATTCCAGGCGTGGCACCAAGGCAGCCGCACGTTCGATGGCCTCGCAGCTTTCACCTGGGCCTCGGGCGGCGCGACGATCAACCTGAACGGCGAACGCCGCCACGTCGCCGCGATGCCCGTCTCAGCCGACTTTTTCCAGATACTCGGCGTGCGTCCAGTCGCCGGCCGCACCTTCGAGCCCGCCGATTTGCAACGCGGCTGCACCACCATTCTCTCGAGCGCGTTCTGGAAGAGCCGTCTCGGTGGCGCACCCAGTGTGCTCGGATCCGAAGTCGCCCTCGACGAAGCGCCTTGCCTCGTCGTCGGCATCATGCCGCCGGATTTCTCGTTCTATCCGAAGCAAGTCCAGCTTTGGACGCTCATCACGGATCAAAGCGATTTCGCGCACGACCCAGTGCATTCGATGGTCGGCGTGCTCGGCCTTCTTAAGCCTGGTGCCACGCGCACCGCAGCTCAAGCCGAACTCAAATCGCTGCAAGAGCACACTGCGACGCAGCAATCTCCCGAGCTCGCCGCCTTCCGTCTCGAGCCGGACGTTCTCGATCTCCAGCGCGAATTCACGTGGCTCACGGGACGCAACCTCCGCTCCAGTGTCGTCGCCTTGTTCGCATCCGTGCTTTTCGTTCTCCTGATTGCTTGCCTCAACGTTGGAAGCCTTCTGCTCGGTCGCGCCGCCGCGCGACGCAAAGAATTTGGCGTGCGCCTCGCGCTCGGCTCATCGCGTGCTCGCGCCGTGCGCCTTCTGCTCGCAGAGTGCATGATTCTTTCCGTCACCGGCGCAGCAATCGGCACCGGGCTCGCCGTCGCGAGCCTGCGTTATCTCAACGCCGTCGATTCCACCGATCTTCCGCCCGGCAACCCTGTGGGCGTAAATTGGCAAGTGCTCGTATTCGTCGCCTTCGTCGCCGCTCTCGCCGTGGTGCTCTTCGGTTTGTCGCCGGCATGGAAGATGTCGCGCGTCGACGTCAGCGCGGCGTTGCAGGAGTCCGGGCAGCGCGGCACCCGCGGCGCACTCACCCGCCGCGCCACAAAGATGATCGTCGCCGCCGAGGTCGCGCTCTCGCTCATCCTGCTCGTCGGCGCGGGGCTGCTCATCACCAGCCTCGCACATCTCGCCGCAACGCCCGTCGGTTTCGCGCCGCAGCATCTTTTCACTGCCAACATGCTGCTTCCCGCGAAGGCGTACCCGAAACCCGCGGATTGGCTGCAATTCGAAGAGCGCACACAGAGCGAAATCGCCGCGGTTCCTGGCGTGCTCGGCGTCGCCTTCGCGCCGCAGGTCGCGATGCCCGCCGGATCGCTCGTCGTCGAAGGCGAAAATCCGCGCGAGTCTCCCGGGCCCGTTGTCGACGCTGAAAGTATTTCCTCGAGTTACTTCCGCGTGATGGAAATTCCGCTGCTGCGTGGCCGCGCTTTCGACGATCGCGATCGTGACGGCTCCCAACTCGTCGCCATCGTCAACCAGGCGCTCGCCGAGAAATTCTTCGGCAAGCAGGATCCGATGGGCCGCGCGATCAAGCTCGACGGCAAGGATCAGAAGTGGCTCACGATTGTCGGCGTGGTGGGCAACGTAAAAAGCAGCAACGTGTTCCAGGAAATGGGCTACGTCGAAAATCCCTGCGTCTACCTGCCGTTCCGGCAGGCGCCCGTGCAGTGGAGCGGGCTCGTGGTGCGCTCAGCGTCGGATCCCGCCACCTTCTCGCGTCAGATGCGCCAGGCCATGGCCGCCGTCGACTCCACTCTTCCCTCGCCCGAATTCGAAACGATGAACGGCTGGCTCTCGCAGGCGTTCACGCAGCCGCGATTTCGCGCGGTGCTCTTCGGCGCGTTCGCCGCGCTGGCGCTCTTTCTCGCGTCGGTGGGAATCTACGCCGTAATCGCGCAATCGGTGGCTCAGCGCTCGCACGAAATCGGCATCCGCATGGCCGTCGGCGCGCGGCGCGGCGACGTGCTCGGCATGATTCTCGGCGAGGGCATGCGGCTCGTCGCAATCGGCATCGTGATCGGCATCGGCGCGGCGGTCGCGCTGGCCCGCCTGCTCGCGAGCCTGCTCTACGGCGTCTCGCCCGCCGACCCGACGACGCTGCTCGTCGTCTCGCTGGGGCTCGCGGCGGTTGCACTCGCCGCGTGCATCGTCCCAGCGCTTCGCGCGATGCGAGTCGATCCGGTCATCGCGCTCCGCTGCGACTGATCCTGCCGCTCGGCGCCGCCAGAGCCACGAAGTCAACTCCGGACGAGCTACTGCGAATGCGGGGCGCTGGTCGGGGCTGCGGCGGGCACGTCTGCCGATTGCGCTTCGTTCTCCATATTCATTAGTTGGTCGAACGGAGTGCGCAGCAGAAAGTATTCGTTGATCGGGCGATCATCTTGGAGTGCTGGCGTCGAGGGTGAGAGCGCGATCAATTGATCGAGCGTCATCTCGTTCGAGAGGACGCGGTCGAATTGGTCCACCGGAGTTTTCGCGGGTCCCCATTCCATCATGTCCGTGACGGCCGGAGCCGGCATGCGCGCGACGAGATCGTCAGGCGTGCGGAGCGGAATCGCGCTTTCGCTCGCGAGATAGTGCCAGCCGCCGTGCTCGACGGAGTGGTAGACGCGAACATACGGAAACGAATCCTTCAGCGCGCGCGCGACTGCCGATTGATCCGCGTTGTCACCTTCGGGAAGCCACTGCTGCAGGATTCCGCCCGAGCGCAAGCGCGTGCGCGCGACGGCATAAAAATCCTGCGAGTAAAGGAGGCTCGAGCCGGCGGTTTGCACGGGCGGCGGCGGATCGATGATGATCGCGTCATAGAGCTGCGGCGAGCGCTCCAGGTAACGGCGGCCGTCGTCGATCACCACGTGGGCGTTCGGCGAAGCGAGCACTTGATCGGCGTCCGGATGGTAATACCAGAAAAGCCGCGGCACGCTGGGCACGAGCTCGACGACCGTCGCGGGAATTCCCCAGGAAAGCACGGAGCGAAAAGTGGTGCCCATGCCGAAGCAAATGATGAGCGCGTTCTGCGGCGGATGCGGGAGCGAAGAGAGCGTCAGGTGCGCCATCATTTTCGTGACCGGCGTGAGAGACGTCATGCCGATCCCGTTGATGAGCAACTGCTTGTGCATGCCCTCGCCGGTGGCGATCACGGTGGCAGTTGCGTCGCGCAAGACCACTCGCCGGGCAAATTGTGTTTCGTAATCCTTCGTGAAGCAGAAAATGGCAAGCGCGCCAGCGACCCACGCGTAACCGGTCAGTTTGCTCGGAGCTCGTGCGTCCAGCGTCGCTTTCAGCAACGCCTGCGGTGAAAGAGCCGTCGCAATCCAAGGCAGCGTGAACATCAGCATTGCGAAATGTTCGCCGCCCCAGGGAAGCAAAATGAATCCCGAAACAAGCGGGCCGAGGATGCAGCCTACAACGTTGACAGCGTAGGCGCGGCCGGCGCGATCGGGATCGCCGGCCGACCAGCGATCCACGAGCATCGGCGTGAGGAAACCGATCACTCCTGCAAAGGGCGCGACGCCGAGGAAAACGCGCAGCACGAGATGCAGCGGCACGCGAGCATCCGCCGTCAGCAGCGGAAGTACTCCGAGAACGGCCAACGAAATCCAAAGCAGTCGGCTTTCGATTGTGTGCGTGCGGCTCCAGAAGCGATAAATCTGCGAACCGACAAAGGTGGCGAGCAGATATGCCACCAAGACCATCGCGAACGAATAGACCACCGGGCCGATGTAGGGCGTAAAGATGCGAATCCAAATCACTTCCATGCCCATCGTGACAAGGCCCGTAAGAAACAGGAGCCGCAAGATTCCACCGCTGCCTGCGGGCGGAAGCGAAGCTCGCGTTTCATTTGCAGGCGCGGCGGCGGATGCAGACGCGGAGCGCGGACGTGAAACGAGCGTCAAGCTCAACGCAAATATAAAAATGATCGCGTTGCAAACTGCACCGACCCGCAAAGTTCGATGGAAGCCGTGGAGTTCGATCAGGAAAAGCGGAAGAATCGCGCCGGCGACGGCGCCGAGAACATTGGAAAGATAGAGAAAGCTGAACGAACGTCGCGATTCGAGGCGCGAATCCTTCTTGATGGCGAACATCGCGACCGGGATCGTCGCGCCCATGCAAGCGCACCAGGGAATCAGCGTAAGCGCAACCCAGCCGCCGGCAATCAAATAAAAGGCGGCCGAAGAAAGCGGCGCATGGCTCGCGAGCGCTTCGATGAGACGATTGCCCCAATGCAATTCCAGCGGAACGACGGGCGCGGAAATTCCGATGAGCAATTCCGTAAAGGCGTAGAGACGCAGCGGCGGAAATTGGACGCGGCCTTCATAGCGCCGCAGCGCGCGCCCGGCGATCCACGAGCCTGCGCCGAGTCCGGCCATGAACATCGAGAGCACGATGGAGACCAGCGCCGTGGTGACGCCGAATTCCGCCATCGCGAGGCGGAGCCAAATGAGTTCGTAGAGGACGCTGCAAAATCCCGAGATGAAAAAGAAAACGAAAAACCAGGCCATTCGGCTTGTTGATCCTCTCGTACTGGACGCGAACAGGAACTGAATAAGAAGGCGGGAAAATTGGAACAGAGGCCGGCGTGCAGTGTCAACGTGATTCGAGGCGGCCGATGCGCGTGCGAGCGATGAAGAAGCGGTGCATCGGCGCTCGTCCGGGAGCGTTAGCGGTCCTGCATAGAGCAAACGCGAGGTTGCGTGAATATGCAGAACCTCGATTTTGTTGCGATCAGAGAATTGTTTAGTCCTTTCGTTTCCGCAGGTTGCGCGATTCAGTCTATGTGCAACTGTTGCGGTCAGGAAATTGGCGGACGGTGAATAGCCGATCTCCAACAGCCTGTACGGTCTCGGAGGCGGCGGTGTGGCGGGTGCGGTGGAAAGTTGAATGCTCCGCGCTGGAGTTCGGGAAAGGCGAACAGAGCAGGAGTTGGCCATGGAGGCACTGGGACACGAAGAGAAGCGAGAGCAATGGAGTTCGGCGCCGAATCCGGTGCCTGCGGCGGCACGGGATCCAGCGGCGGCGCTACGGGAGCGAGTTTTTCGTGCTTCCAACATTTGTCCACAATTAGCGTAGGCAGGAAGAGGATCGGGCACAAGAGAATCTTCTAAGAAAAAAGGACAGGTAATAGGACTGTACTTTTGGACATCGGCGCGACTGTACTCAAGGCGCGGGAAGCCGAACGACGAACCTAAAGTTTCGCGCGAAGCGAAGAACGATGGCTGGCCCGGAAATGGAGTGCCCATGCTACGAGCGCGCCGATCGCCGCGCTCACGGGTACGACGGCGGTGTGCCAGACGAGAATGTGCAGTGCCTCAAAATTCGCACAGTGAAGCTCCAAGAGCGTGACGCCGGCCAAGCCCGCCAGCGTGCCGCCCACAAATCCCGCAGCCACAGAATTCACAGCAAAGCCCCGCCGCAGCAGCCACCAACATACAAGGCCGGCAGGGATGGCATGAAACACTCCGGCGAAGAGGCATACGAGGCCTGCGTGGACGAATTGGTCCGTGTGGTAATCGCGGAAGAGCAGCCCGAATACACCGAGCAACGCGAGGCTGCCAAATCCTAGCAGGACGCCCGGAGACACGCGACGGCGGCTCCCGGGAATCAACTCGCCGACGAATTGGACCGCGGCAACCAAAGCGAAAACGGCGAGCGCTGCAAAGATGAGCAAGCGCTCGAAAAGATCCATCTTCGCGATCCCATAGAAGCCGGCGCGAGCGGCTCCGGCCAGAGCGACAGCCGCACAGATGAGAACCAGCCCGGCTGCCAAGATCCATGTGGCCGGAAGAGGGCGCACGGGCTGCAACGAGGGACGGATCGTGGCAGCGACGCGCTCGAGCAATTCCGGGTTCACGCCCTGCGGGGCGCGAGCAGCCTTTTCCAGAAGATCGTCAATTTCACGGTCTTTCACGGGAGTCCTCCGCGTTGCGCCTTGGCGAGCCCTCGCGAGGTGATTGTTTCCCTCAACTTTTTATACGCACGATGCACTTTCTGCTTCACCGAGCCAACGCTGGAAGACGTGGCGCGGGCAACTTCCTCCAGCGACATCCCCCCGACCTTCAACATTTCAATCACTTCGCGCTGGCTTTCGGGAAGCGGAGCCAAGAGCGTTTCGAAAGCGTCAGGCTCCGCGGCGTCGGCCGGGAATTTCGCAGCCAGCCCTGAGAAATCGTCCAATTGCTGCTCGCGGGCGGATGTGCGTACGGCCCGCCGGTAGTGATCCACGCGGACGTGGCGAGCAATCGCATAAAACCAGGGGAGCACCGGCTCGCCCGGACGATAGGTGTGGCGGACCTTGTGAATGCGCAGCCAGGTTTCCTGGAGCAGGTCGTCGGCATCCTCGCGGCTGGCAAATTGCGCGACGAAAAACCGATGGAGCTGCGGGCTGATACGGTGAATAAGGGCCGTGGCCGCCGAGAAGTCGCCTGCCTGATAACGGGCCATCAGCGTCTCCAGAATCTGGTCGGGAACCATGAGCGGGATCTTCGCCAAGCATTCTGCATCAGCAGAGGCGCGTTCGCGCAAGCCAAATCCGGGCGTCAAACGAGCACCGCAAGCCGCAGGCGGGGGAACGAACTCATCCTAGAGTATTCGCCGGAGAGGGCAAGAAAGTTACGCCGCCGCCCGACATTTTATTTTTCCTGAATCGGCGGTTCTCGTGCTTGCCAGCGTAACTTTTGGATGGCGCGAACCGAATACCCAGCTGTGAAGATGCTTCGCTTCTCGATCCCTCGTCAACCCCTGCCGAGCCCATGAGCGGGGCATGCCATCACGACAAATTCCAAGGAGATCCGAATGAACTTTCAAAAGCTAAAGAAATTATCGCCGTGGCGCGCCGGCAGCACTGTGGCGGCCATGGTTCTTGCGACTGCGCTCGCGGCCGCAGGCCAGCAGGGACGGAGCGTCTTCGTGCTGACGAGCACGAATAGCGCGAGCGGCAACGATGTGGCGGTGTTTCAACTGGAGAGTGGGGGAACACCGTCGTTGGCATTGGTGGATATGCTGCCAACGGGCGGCAACGGCGGCGCGAGCGGGAACGCGGGAATTCTGCAGTTCCGGGGCAATCTGGGCGCGGTGGCAAACTATGGTTCCAATGACGTGAGCCAATTGGCGCGGAGCGGCGATTCGATCAGCGTGTGGCGAACGATCAAGCTGGCGCCCGGGTGCGCGAAGCCGGATTCGGTGGCGCTGACCAAGGAACAACTCTTCGTGGCGGGAACGAATTGCGCCGAGAGCCATGCGTGGCCGAACGGAAATTTGGATGGAACGGTGGTGAGCCTCAGCGATTCTTCGGCTGCGCAGATAGCGGTGGGTACGGATTGGGCCGCACTCACGATGACGTCGGGATCCGTGCTGCAACTTCCGCTCAATCAGCATGGAGCGCTGACCGGTGCGAGCAACGCCCTCACGCTGCCGAGCACGGCAAATAACACGCCGCTCGGAGCCGCGTTCTGGAACGACATTTTGGGTTTCACGCCCGCGCACAGCCCCGACAGCTTCGCGATCGTGAACTCGAGCGGCAACGTGTCTCCGATCGTGGGGCCGGCACCGGCATATCCCACCAACGCACCTTGCTGGGTGGCGAAAGGCGCTGGGAACGTGTGGTACACGGCCAATTCTCCGGGCCAAGCCATCTCGATTTTCTTCAGCGATGGGCAAGGCGGCGTCTTCTACAAATCAGTGCCGCTGGCGGGCTCGCCGACGGACATAACAGTGTCGGCCGACGGCAAGTGGCTCGCGGTGATCTACTCGGCGAGCGGCGACGGGTACGTGGCGGTCTTCTCGATTGACGGCTACGGCGACTTGACGCCGGTGGCGACATCGCTTGAAGTCGGAGTAGCCGGATTCAGCGGCGTGGCGATCAGCGAATAGATGTTTGATTGAACTACGTTTTGCCCGGCGTGCGGAATGTGGCTCGCCGGGCAAAACGACGGATTGCTGAAGGCAGTCGAAGAAGCCCGTGGGTCACTCGGCAGGGCAGTCGTATTCGTCTTCGAAGTCAATGTGAATACGCGGGAAGCGTTTTCGGAGCTCCGCAATTCTCTTCGCGTTCTGGGTGATCTTGCAATTGTTGCCGAGTGTGACGTCACTGAGTCTCGGAAGCGAATTCAAAAAATCGGGCAGGTCCGTGAGGTCGTTGCCGGCAAGCTTGAGCGTGGAGAGCTGCTTGAGATCGCCGATGAATGCCGGGACTTGCTTCAGCTTGTTCCATTCAAATCGGAATTCGCGAAGATTCGGCAGGTCTTTCACGAACGGCGGAATCTCGTCGAAACCATTTCTTCCCAAATCCAGATAGCTGAGGCTTTTCAATTGGGACATTCCGCGAGGAAACTCGTGGCGTGTTCCCGGCTGAACGTCTGCGAGACGGGGATCCTGCGCGCCAAAAAGTGTGAGTTTCCGCAGGGAGCGCAAGTTGCCGATACTCTCCGGTATGACCGGGTTCATCGAACAGCCATTGCCATTGTCTATCGTGAGTTCCTTCAATTGTTGCAATTTCCCGATCGAGCCGGGAAGAATCCGCATGCTCTCCAAACAGGTGAGCGAGAGGACTTCCAGGTTGGGATAGCTTTCGAGCTGTTCCATGAGGCTCGCGTTCCGTTCACTGATGCGGAGAGTTCTTACGCTTGCCTGCGACTGCTTTTGGGCAGCCGACGGCAAGCAGGCACATGCGAGCAATGCGACGGCGCAAGCGCACACGAATCCTCTCATGGACGCATGTTAGCAGAAGCGCATCACCAGCGATTCGCGGCGGACCGAGAAGGTTCGACGGCGTAACGACGATCGAACGGGCGCGGTGTATACTGCCGGGCGAAATCAGGGCCGGGGAACGGGCTGGATTCGCAAAACAAGTGACGACGAATGGGCAGAGGCTCGCGCGGAGGGGCGCCGCGAAGCGAGCGGAGTGTGCCACAAGAGAGGAAAGCGCTATGAAGATTGCGGCGAGAATTTTCGCGGGAGCGACGATCGCGGCGATGCTGAGCTTGACGTCGATCTCACTGGCAGGACATGCGCCGTCGCGTCTGACGCGTGTGGCGGAGCGCGGGCGTGCAGCGGCGACGATTACGCCTCGGATGACGGCGACGGCGGACGACGTGACGGGATCGCGCCAGGGCTACTACCGCTATCCGGCGATTCATGGCGACACGATCGTGTTCACGGCCGAGGGAGACCTGTGGAGCGTGAGCGCGAAGGGCGGAGCGGCGCGGCGGCTGACGTCGAATCCAGGCGATGAAACGAACGCGGCGATTTCGCCGGATGGAAAGACGATCGCGTTCAGCGCGCAGTATGAGGGGCCGAGGGACGTCTACACGATTCCGGTGGATGGCGGATTGCCGAAGCGCATCACGTGGGACGGCGGAGCGATTGTGGCCGGATGGACACCGGACGGACGCGTGCTGGTGAAGACGTATCGTTATTCGACGCTGCCGGACGCGCGGCTCGTAGCGATCGACGATAAAGGACAGCGCGAGATGATTCCGCTGGCGCAGGCGGCGCAGGGAACTTATTCGGCCGATGGGAAATCGCTTTTCTTTACGCGGCTCGATTGGCAGGGGAGCAATACGAAGCGTTACAAGGGCGGCACCGCGCAAAACATCTGGCGGTACGACGGCGGCGCGGCGGAAGCCGTGGAGTTGACGGGAGATTACACGGGCACGTCGCGGAATCCGATGTTCTGGCAAGGGCGGATCTATTTTGTGTCTGACCGCGACGGCGTGATGAATATTTATTCGATGGACGGGGATGGGCACGACGTGAAGCAGCTGACGCATCAAAAGGGATTCGACGTGAAGGAGACGTCGCTATCGGATGGAAGGATCGTCTATCAGTGCGGCGCGGATTTGTGGCTGCTGGATCTGCAGAGCGGCGCCGACGCCGCAATTCCGATTACGCTCGTCTCGGATTTCGATCAGATGCGCGATCACTGGGTGAAGAAGCCGATGGACTATCTTTCCGGCTCGCACATCGCGCCGGATGGGAGCGCGACGGTATTCACGGCGCGTGGCGAGATTTTCACGATGCCGGCGAAGCCGGGCCGGATCGTCAAGGTGGCGGGCAATTCGGGGACGCGGTATCGCGAGGCGCGTTATTTGCCGGATGGGAAGAGCATCATCGCGCTTTCCACCGAGAGCGGCGAGACGGAGTTCTGGAAATTTCCGGCAAACGGAATCGGAAAGCCGGAGCAGTGGACAAAGGACGCGACGGTGTTGCGTTGGGAAGGAGTGCCTTCACCGGATGGAAAATGGCTGGCGCACCGCGACAAAGACCAGCAACTTTGGATTTTCGATACGCAAACGAAGACGAACAAGAAAATCGCGCAATCGATGATGGACGATTTCCAGGATTTGACGTGGTCGCCGGACAGCCAGTGGCTGGCGTACACGGAAGCGGCGGACAACCAGTTCTCGCAATTGAAAGTGCTGAATGTGAAGAGCGGCGCGAGTACGGCGATTACGACTGACCGATATAACACCGGAAATCCAGCGTGGAGCGCCGATGGGAAGTGGCTCTATTTCCTCTCGGACCGGAATTTGAAGACGCAAGTGCCGTCGCCGTGGGGAACGCGGCAGCCGGACCCGTATTTCAATCGCTCGGTGAAAATTTATGAGGTGGCGTTGACGGCGGGGTTGCGGTCGCCGTTCCTGCCGCCGGACGAGCTGCATCCCGACAAGGACGAGAAGGCCGAAGAAAAGAAGACTGAAGAGACGAAGCCGGGGAAACCGGGAGAGGAAAAGAAGGCAGCCGACAGCAAGAAGGAAACGAGCGACAAAAAGGCGAGCGACGACAAGAAGGCAGAGGAGAAAAAATCGGACGAGGATAAAGACAAGGAGAAGAAACCGCCGGAAGTGAAGATCGAATTCACTGATGTGGCGTCTCGCGTGGCGGAAGTTCCCTTCCCCGCGGGCAATTACAACGCGCTGCAAGCGACGGACAAGCGGCTGTGCTGGGTTGAACGAGGCGATGATTGGCCGCCGAAGTTCAACATCATGTGCGGAGATATCGCGAACAAGGGCGACGAGCCGGAAACCGTGATGAGCGACGTGCGGAGCTTCGAAATCTCGCAAGACCGCAAGAAGATGCTCGTGAGGCAACACGACGACTTCTACATTCTGGATTCGGACGCAAAGCCCGGCAGCCTGATCGATCCGAAGGCGATGGCGAAGGCGCGGATCGAGATGTCGCAGTGGACGATGATGACGAATCCGCGCGAGGAGTTTCACCAGTTCTTCGAGGATTCGTGGCGCCTGGAGCGCGACTACTTTTACGACCGGCACATGCAGGGCGTCGACTGGAAGGCGATGCACGACCATTATTTGCCGCTGGTGGACCGCGTGGCGGATCGCGAGGAGTTGAACGACGTGATCGCGCAGATGGTGAGCGAACT
>Ga0210383_10003722_pt1 | contig 13633 bp, 10 predicted proteins | sample IncBWC14OmetaG_FD_160072 | JGI IMG/M metagenome (GOLD analysis project Ga0210383, IMG submission 160072) | Forest soil microbial communities from Barre Woods Harvard Forest LTER site, Petersham, Massachusetts, United States - Inc-BW-C-14-O ...
GTCGTCCTCATATGGGCGAGAGACTTTCTTGGCCCGTTGCCTGGCCACTGGGTTGGCTGGGCGAGGCTGTGCACCGGGACGTGGACCGTGTGGCAGGCGAGGGGGGCGGTAAAAGGGGCCGGCACCAGCGACGCCAGTATGATCAGCAACACGTTGCCTGAGACCCGCAGGCTGCTGATCAGCTTGATCCAGCACTACACACCCGATGCCGGACGCGTCTGGTGGGGGTGGGTCTGGTTGCGAGGTGATGCAGCATGGCTGGGCCGGTCCCGTCGGCTAGGGGCACGACACCTGGCCAGGACCCGAATGTGGTCTACGCACTGGGCAGCAGCCCGGGCGAGAGCGCCCGGTTGCAGCGCCAGGCTGACGAGCTGGCCGCCGACAGCGTCTATCTGCTGGACCGGGTTCGCCTGCGGCCAGGGCAGGCCGCGATCGATCTTGGATGTGGCCCGCGCGGGATTCTGGACCTGCTGGCCGAGCAGGTGTCACCGGCAGGCCACGTAGTCGGCCTGGACGCCGACCCGTCGCATACCGCGATGGCGGCTGAGTTCGCCGCAGGACGGGGACTAAGCGGCGTGGAAATCATGACCGCAGACGCCAGGAGGACCGGGCTGGCGACCGGCTCGTTCGACCTGGTGCACGCTCGCACGCTGCTGGTCAACCTCCCCGGCCCTGCGGACGTGGCTGCCGAGATGATGCGGCTGGCCCGGCCCGGCGGCTGGGTTGCCTCCATGGAGCCCGATACCGAGTATGTCCGGTGTTACCCCCAGCACCCGGCCTTCGACCGGCTCTGCGAGATCTTCACAGTCGTCTTCCGCCGCAACGACGCTGACCCGTGGATCGGCCGACGGGTAGCGCACCTCTTCCGCCAGGCAGGACTGGACAATGTCGAGGCGGAGGCCAGGGTGCAGATGTACCCGCCGGGCAATTCCCGGCGAACCGTCCGTCTCGACCTAGTACGCAGCATGCGGCCGCAGGTGCTGGAGATGGGCCTGGCCAGCGCCGCAGAACTCGATGAGCTGGATGTGGCGGCCCGGGCTCATCTTGACGACCCCCACACGGTCGCCATATACGGCTTGCTCTTCCTGACTTGGGGCCGCAAATCGGACTACGCACTGGCATGAACCCACGGACCTCGCAAGTGCCCTTGCAGTGCTGGCTGTGGCCGCGGGGCTTGGATCAGGTCAGGCTCCGTGGACCGCTACCACGCCGTGCAGGGTGCCTACCAGGGCGAGGCCTCCCGACAGCGATGGGGAGGCGAAGTGTGGGAGCGCCGAGCCGAGGCGGATCTTGTGCCGCAGGTGGCCGCTGGACGGGGAGAGCTGGTACAGCACCCCGGCGTTCCAGTCGGCCACCCAGATCGCGCCGCCGCCGACCACCGGCGAGCCCTGGGCGGCGCCAGGGCCGCGCCAGAGCACCTTGATCTTGGTGCCCGAGGTGTTCACCGCGGCCATCCCACCGCTGATACAGGGCACGTAAACGATCTTGCCTACCGTGGCCATCCCGCCGAAGGCGGCACACACCCGAGCCTGGGTCAGCTGTGAACCCACACCGGTGAGGTGGTGTGCGTTAAGTAGATAACCAGTACCGCGCTTACCGACGGTCAGTATTTGCCCGTCGCTCAGCAGGGCCGGGGCAGAAGAACCCAGGTCCAGGTCGCTAGCGTTGTCGGCGGGCCAGGTGGAGGGGGCGAAGGCGCCGATGCGTTTCAGGCCAGGCGTCAGCGCGGTGACCGAATCGCTATGGTCCCAGGGCGGCGCCGTCGAGGCGCCGTTGCCGGCCGCGACGTAGATGGTGCCATTGGGGCCCACCACCGGGCCGCCCGCCGCCCACATGCCGGCTTCCCTGGCCGTGGGCACCCGGTAGGACACCATGGCGCCGCGCCCCGAGGCAGGGACGCCCACGATCGATCCCCGGTAAGGGCCACAGTCGCCGTCCAGGCCGCCGAACGCCACGTAGACCCGGCCGCGTTCGAGCGCCAGAGCCGCCCGCTGCTGGTCGGCCCGGGGGTGACCGTCCGGGGTAGGGATGTTGCGCTTGAAACGCAGCTTTCCGTTGCCGACCGCGATTCCCGCCAGCATGTGACGGTACCCGGCTATCTCCGCGACCGCGTAGACCGTGCGGGTGGCGGGATCGTAGACGGGCGTCCCGGTGATACCGAGCGGGTCGATGTCCCCGCACGGCAGCTTGGACAGCGGGACCGGGGTCCCGAGCTTGACCCGCCAGCGGACGCGGCCGCTGCCCCGGTCGAGCGCATAGACCGAATCGCCCTCGGTCGCCACGATGACCGTGCCCCCGATCACCAGAGGCTGGCCGTAGACGGCTCCGTCGAGGTGCCGCCGCCAGGCGATGCTGAGCCGCCCGGCGGCTGGGCGGGCCGGAGCGACCCCGGTCCGGGCCGCGTCGCGGTGGTAAGTCGGCCAGTCGGTGGCGCCGGGCTTGGCCGGCGCTGGCTGGCTGGCTGTGACCGCGGGTGCCGCCGATGGCGTGGGCGAACTGGCGCGGCCCGCCGCGGGAGCCGCTGTGCTGCAACCGGCCAGGATCCCGAACATGGCGAGCGTGACGGAAAGGCGCGGGCGCATGGCTCAAGTCTGCCCTCTCGCCGGGCGCCCACATGGATTGGCGACCGGGCGGTACGGGGATGTGTCCTGACACGGGAGGGTCTGGGGGAGCCGGTCCTGGGGGCCCAAGCCGCGCTCAACCCCTAATTAATGCAGGTCAAGCCCTTCTGCGCGTACTGTAGATAGTTAGCTGGGACGGGAGGCGAAGCGACGTGACGATGCAGATCGGCACCTTTGCCGCGCTCGGGGACAGCTTCACCGAGGGGCTCGATGACCCGCGCGCCGACCAGGGTGGCTACCGGGGATGGGCGGACCGGTTCGCGGAAAAGCTGGCTGCGCAGCAGCCCGGATTGCGTTACGCCAACCTCGCTGTGCGCGGCAAGGTGGTCGGCCAGGTGGCGGAAGAGCAGGTGCCGCGGGCCATAGCGATGTCCCCGGACCTGGTGAGCGTGGCGGCCGGCGGCAACGACCTGCTCCGGCTGCGGGCCGACCCCGACGTGCTCGCGCAGTCGTTCGACGACCTCATCCGCACCCTGCTCATGACCGGCTGCCAGGTGCTCATCTTCACCGGGTTCGATCCCAGGTTCCCGGTGCTGCGGCTGATCCGGGGCAGGGTGGCCGCCTACAACATGCACCTGCGCGCCATCGCCGAACGCCACGGGTGCCACGTGGTGGACCTGTGGGGCATGGGCGCGCTGCGCGACCCGCGCGCCTGGAGTGCCGACCGGCTGCACCTGACGCCCGGTGCACACCACAGGGTGGCGCTGCGGGCATGCGAGGTGATAGGCGTCGGCGTCGACGAGGACTGGCGCGAACCCTGGCCGCCCACAGACGACGTGACCGCCTCGGGCAGGCGGGCGTGGGCGGACGCCAGGCGGATGGACCTGCACTGGGCGCGCGTGCACGCGGCGCCGTGGGTGGCGCGCCGGGTACGCGGCATCTCCTCCGGCGACAACATCGACCCCAAACGCCCGGAGTTGCTCCCCCTCTGACCGGGCACGCCGACTGCGGGGCCGCCCCGGGATGACCGGGTGCGGCCCCGCATTGTGTACCGAGATATCCGGTTAGCCGGCGAAGGCGGCGGTGCCGTTCGGTGTGCCAAGCCCGGTCGGGCCGTCATAGCCCACCTTGGCGTGGCACAGGAACGGGTGTGCCGGGCAGGAACCGTTGGCGCCGCTGGTGACGTCGTTCAGCGCGCTGGGGTCCGCGTACGGGTAGGAGTTGGGGAACGTGCCAGCCGCTGGCGCGCCGGCCAGCGCGAAGACCGACGCGATGATCGGCGAGGACGCGCTGGTGCCGCCGACCTCGAGCCAGCCGCCCTGGTCGTAGGTGTCGTAGACGGCCACGCCGGTGTTGGGGTCGGCAACCGCGGCCACGTCGTTGTCGATCCGGTGGCTGCAGCCCTTGTGGGTCTGGAAGGACGGCTTGCCCTCGAACTTCGAGCAGCCCGAACCGGTGCCGTTCCACACGGTCTCGGTCCAGCCGCGGGCGCTGCCGTTCTGGGTCAGGCTGGTGCCGCCGACCGCGGTCACCCACCGCGAGGCGGCCGGGTAGGAGACGCCATAGCCGCCGTCGCCCGCGGAGGCGGTGACGGCCACGCCGGCGTGCTTGTAGTAGCTGCTGTCCCAGCCGGTCTCGGCGCTGCTCTCGGCGGCGCCGTAGGAGTTGGACACGTAGCCGGCGCCCAGGACGCTCACCGCGGAGTTCACCGCGGTGCCCAGGTTGCCGATGGTCGGGCTGTTGGCTTCGACCAGGAAGATGTGGCAGCTCGGGCAGATGGCCGAGACCATGTCGACGTCCAGTGACTCCTCGGTCGCCCAGCCCGTCGACCCCGAGTTCGCCGGGAGCGGGCTGGCCGCGCCGTTCTGGTTGGTCACCGTCAGGCAGCCCGCCCCGGTGCCGGTGTTGCAGGCGGGCTCACCCCATGAAGAGCGGTAGGTGGCAAGGTCGGAGACGGCGTTCGGGTCGTTGTAGGAGTCCACCACGGCGACGTTGCGTACCGTGGTCGACGACGGCAGGTTGTAGGCGCTGGCCAGGTCCGCTGGCCCGTAACCGAAGCCCACCGGCGCGGCGCCGTTGAAGAACGCCTCGGTGTGCTGTCTGACGTTGGTGCGGATCAGCGACAGGCAGGACGCGATCCCTGGACGGTGCGTGACGGCGCATACCCGGCGATAGTCCCGCGCCGCCGCCTTCGCGCCGTGGGCGGCCGGGGCCTGCGCCGCGGTGGCAGCGACGGCGGTGCCGCCGGCCAGCGCCAGCGCGGCAGCGGCCACAAGCGCCGCGCGCGCCATCGGTGAGCGTGCCAACCGTACCGACAATGAACTGCTCCTCTCGTGAAACGACTGCGATGATTACCGACTGCATCAATACCCCGATTACGGGGTGCAGGCCATGAAAGATTGCGATCGGCCTGGTTAATGCCTCGAATACCGGTGGTTTACGGATACCCCAATCCGCCGCCGCCGCGGCCCGCAATAGCCACAATGGGGCGCAACGGGCCGCAATGGGGCGTAATGGGGCGCAATAGGACGCAACGGCCGTGGCGGGCCCTCATGCCGGGAGCGTCAGCCCCGGGCCACTCCGATGTCGAGCAGGTCAGCGACGTAACGGCGGAGCTTGCGTGGCTGATCCAGGCTGGTGACGACGCTGGGGGTTGTGACCAGGGAAATGATCAGCCGGGTCTGCCATTCGACAATGGTCTTCGGGCTGACCGCGTGGGTGCCGTCCCCGGGGATGGCAGCGAGCCAGCCCCAGCCGTGGGTGACTAGGGGGCCAGGTCGGCCAGGATGGCGGCCAGGCGGTCGAGCGAGCCGGCGATCCAGGGGAGGGTGAGCGGGTCGGGCGCGGCGAGCGCGCACTCGCGCTGCGAGTCGGTCTCCCCGTACAGCAGGCCGGTGGCGACCCGCAGCCGCAGGGCACTGTCCGGCTCGCCGAACGCGCTCGCGGGCAGTACCCCCATGCCGTAGGCGTCAAGGAGGTGCCGGGCCAGGCCGGCGCCGGTGGTCACCCCATACCGCCGGGCCAGGTGCTTCCGCCACGGAGCGAAGTCCGGGTAGGTGTAGAACGCCGCCCGGGGCGCTGGCACGGCCAAACCGGCGGCGGCGAACGTGGCCGCCACCGCGCAGCAGACCGCGGCGTGCAGGCGGCGGCTGCGGCGAACGCGCTCGGTGATCTGCGGCGGTTCACCGAAGGCGAGCGCGGCCGCTTCCTGGATCGGGCCGGCCGGTGCCGACCAGATCTCGCTGCCGACGCCGAGCAGGCGGTCCCGCAGCACCCGGCCGAGGCGTCCTTCGGGCATCCGCGCCACACCGATCCGCCAGCCACCCAGGGCCAGGCTCTTGCTCAGCGCCGTGGTGACCACCGTGCGCTCGGGGGCGAACGTGGCCGGGCTGGTCACCGGCGGGGCGGTGTCGTAGACCAGGTCGCGGTAGATTTCGTCGGAGATGATGACCAGATCGTGCTCGGCCGCGACCTCGGCCAGGCCGCGGACCGTGCTGGCCCGGGCGAGCTGCCCGGTGGGGTTGTCCGGCAGCGTGACGATCACCGAGCCGATCCGCCGGCCGGCCGCCCTGGCCTGGCGGACCGCGCGGTCCAGACCGGCCGGGTCGCACACCCCGCCCTCCCCGGGCGGGACCGGCACGAAGTGCGACCTGGCGCCGACCATGGCGGTCTGTGCCGCGTAGCTGACCCAGCTTGGCTCCGGCATGGCCACGTCGGCGCCCAGGGTCAGCAGCAGGCCGAACAGCAGCGGCTTGCTGCCCGGCCCGGACACCACCGCGTCCGGCGCGGTGGGCAGGCCCCGGCGGGTCCAGTAGCCCGCGGCCGCCGCACGCAGCTCAGGCCGGCCCGCCACGGGGCCGTAGTCATTGCCGCCGGTGACCGCGCTTAGCGCGTCCCGGAGGACGGGGGGTACGGGCAGGCCCGCCTCGCCGAACGCCAGCGGCAGCACCGGCTCGCCAGCCTGCCGCCTGCGGGCCAGCGCCTCGTTCGCGGCCAGTGTGGCCGAGACGGGCACGATGGCCCCGCCGGCCGGCAGGCCGACCGGAGCGGGCGGGCGCGGGGCGGCGACCGATGGGGGCGGGCTTGGCGGGTCGAGAGCCGGAAGGGCATGGGGGACAACGGTTACTGCCATGAAAGCGTCAGGCGTCCTTGCTGCGGGGGCGAGATTAGTAACGGTGTCGGCCGACCGTAAGTTGCCAATAACGCTGACCAGCATGCCCGCAGATATACATTAGGACAAGCACTGATACCTGTCGCTGAGGGTAAGCAAGTCTAATGCTCGATTTGCACCGGCTCCGGCTGCTGCGGGAGTTCGCCGAGCGGGGCACGATCGCCGCCACCGCGGCCGCGCTCGGCTATACGCCGTCGGCGGTGTCACAGCAGCTTTCCGCGCTGGAGCGGGAGGCGGGGGCTGCCCTGCTCGACCGGGCCGCGCGATCGGTCGAGCTCACCGATGTGGGCCGCCAGCTGGCCGTGCACGCGGAAATCATCCTTGCCCAGGTAGAGGCGGCCGAGGCGGACCTTTCCGCGGCGGGGCGTGAGCCGTCCGGGCGCGTCACCGTGGCGGCGTTCCCCACGGCCGCGGTGGCGTTCGCTCCCGCCCTGGTTCGCAGCATGCGCGGGCATCCCGGGCTGACGCTGTTGCTCCAGCAGGCCCAGCCGGGAGAGGGGCTGCGCCGGGTGCGCTCCGGCGAGGTTGACGTGGCCCTCGTGGACGACTGGACCGGTGCGCTACCGGAGAACGGGCCCGCCTTGCTGCGGTACTATGCACTGCTCCGCGACCCGGTGGTGCTCATCGTCCCGCGGGATCACCCGCTGGCCGACCCGGCGGTGCCGGTGGACCTGCGCCGGCTGCGGGAGACGAGCCGGTGGATGGCCGCCCCCGAGGGAGAACCATCCCGGCAGGCCGTGGACCGCCTCCTGGAGAGCGCTGGCGGCGCGCCCGCCGTGCCGTGGGAGTTCGAGGGCCTGGGGACCATCGTCAGCCTGGTGGCCCGGGGTATCGGCGTCGCCGCCGTGCCCAGGCTGGCGCTCGCCGGCGGCGAGCGCCGGGTGATGGTCAGGGAGCTGCCCGGTCCCGCGCCAGCCCGCGACGTGTACGCCGTGGCGCGGGCGGCGAGCGTCCGCCGCCCGGCGGTCGCCGTCATTCTTGCCGCGCTGACCGCGGGCGCGGCCGGCCTGACCGGGGTCAGGCGTCGCGCTCGATAGGGCAGCTCATGCACCGGGGCCCGCCCCGCCCGCGGCCCAGTTCGCCGCCGGGCACGGTGATCACCTCGATGCCGTTCTCCGCCAGGTAGGTATTGGTGGTCACGTTCCGCTCGTAGGCGACCACCACGCCGGGCTCCACCGCGAGCACGTTGCACCCGTCGTCCCATTGCTCCCGCTGCGCCGAGCGGACGTCCTGGACGGCGGTCAGCACGGTGATGGACGGCAGGCCGAGCGCGGCGGCGAGCGCGGCGTGCATGTCCTCGGGCGGGTGGTCGGTGACCTTGAGCTCGTGCGCGCTCGCGCCCGGCTCGATCGTGTACGAGGCCAGCATCCCCATCCCGGCGTACTTGGTGAAAACGCCATAGTCCGCCATGGTCAGCAGCGTGTCCAGGTGCATGAACGCCCGCTGCTTGGGCATGTCGATCGCCACCAGCGACGTGGCCGCACCGCTGGCGAACAGCCGGAACGCCAGCGCCTCCACCGCCTGGGGCGTCGTCCGTTCGCTCATCCCGGCCAGTACCGCCCCGTTGCCGAGCACCAGGACGTCCCCGCCCTCGATGGTGGCGGGGGCGGCGTCGGTGCCGTGGTACCAGACGTCGAAACCGGCGCCGGCGAACAGGGGATGCCACGTGTAGATGGCCTCGGCCAGCGCGGATTCCCTGATCCGGGCCTGGCGGCGCATCGCGTTGATGGACACTCCGCCGTAGATCCAGCAGGACGTGTCGCGCTGATACAGCAGGTTCGGCAGCGGAGCCAGCACGAAGCCGTCGGGATCCAGCGAGTGGAACGCGATGCTCTTCGGCTCCGGCGCCAGTTCGGTGATCTCGCGCTTGGTGATGCCGCCCACCAGGTAGCGGGCGAGCGTGGGCGAGTCGAGCCCGTCGACGGCCGCGCGCAGCTGGTCGGCGGCGAGCCACCCGTGCAGGCGGTGGTCGAACGCCCGGTCCAGGAGGTAGCCGCGCGCCCCGGGAACGTCGAGCGTCCGCGCGAGCAGGTCGGCGTAGTAGTGGACGACGACCCCCCGCGTGCGCAGCGCGCTGGCGAACGCGTCGTGCTCCTCCTGTGCCCGGCTCACCCACAGCACGTCGTCGAAGAGCAGGTCCGCCGCGTTATCCGGGGTGAGCCGCTTGAGCTCCAGGTCAGGCCGGTGCAGGATCACCTGTCGCAGACGGCCCACCTCGGATTCGACTTTGAACATGACACCCGTCTCCCTCGATCGGCTGATGGCGACACTAGCCGTCCCCGCCGGCGCATTAGGATTCCCGCCGTGGACCTGGATCTATCTCATGACTCTGCCAGCCTGACCGCATCCCTCGTCGACATCCAGTCGGTGAGCGGTGAAGAGAAGGTACTGGCCGGTCTCATCGAAGCCGCCCTGCGGGGCCTGCCGCACCTGTCGGTGCACCGCGACGGCGACGCCGTCATCGCCCGGACCACGCTGGGCAGGCCGCAGCGGGTGATCGTGGCCGGGCACATCGACACGGTCCCGGTCGCCGCCAACCTCCCCTCCCACCGGGAGGGGAACCTGCTCTACGGCTGCGGCAGCTGCGACATGAAATCGGGGGTCGCGGTCGCGCTGCGGCTTGCCGCCCGGCTGACTCAGACGTCCCGCGACGTGACCTGGGTGTTCTACGACTGCGAAGAGGTCGAGGCGGAACGCAACGGCCTGCTCCGGCTGTCCCGCAACTGCCCGCAGTTGCTGGCGGGCGACCTGGCGGTGCTCATGGAGCCCACCGACGGCGTCATCGAAGGAGGATGCCAAGGCACGATGCGGGCTGAGGTCGTCACGCACGGCAAGCGCGCGCACAGCGCCAGGGCTTGGATGGGGCAGAACGCAATACACGCGGCAGCCGGGATCCTCGAGCTGCTCCGAGGCTACGAACCCAGGAAACCGGACGTCGACGGGCTCACCTACCGCGAAGGGCTGAACGCGGTCGGCATCCGCGGGGGAGTGGCAGGCAACGTCGTCCCGGACGAATGCGTGGTCACGGTGAACTTCCGGTTCGCCCCCGACCGCAGTGCCGAGCAGGCGGCCGCGCACGTGCGTGAGGTATTCGCCGGTTACGACGTCGCGATCACCGATTCGGCGCCGGGCGCCCGCCCGGGCCTTGGCCACCCGGCCGCCGCGACCCTGCTCGCCGCGGTCGGCGGCGTGCCCAGGGCCAAGCTCGGCTGGACCGACGTGGCCAGGTTCGCCGCGCTCGGCCTGCCCGCCGTCAACTACGGGCCCGGGGACCCCGAGCTTGCCCACTCGCCGGATGAGCACGTGGACGTGGCCCAGATCGCGGAGTGCGAAGCCAAGATGGCGGCTTGGCTGACCGCGTAAGCGCCAGGGGTGCCCCGGATGGACCGGGGCGCCCCTGGCACATGATCGGGTTGGTTTTACTTGACTGGCCCCGCGGCCAGCGTGAGCGAGCCGGTGTGCTTGTGCCCGTTGGGCTCCACCCAGGTGACCGACACGGTGTTCCCTGGGTGGTAGTTGGCGATGACGTTGTGCAGCGACGTGGCGGAGGTCACGGTGTGGCCGTTCACCGACACGATCACGTCGCCGCCCACCATCCCGGCCGCGCCCGCCGGCGTGCCGCAGAACACGCCTCCGACCAGCGCGCCCGAACTGACCGATGCGACCGAGCCGGGAACCGGGCTGCCCAGTTCGTTGGGCAGGCACCGGCCGCTGGAGTTGACGCCGCCGCCGGCGTGGGTTGCGGTCTGCTTGAGCTGCCGCAGCTGCGCCTTTGGGCTGGGCGAGTTGCTGATCGCGCCGGACGCCGCGCTGGCGATCGCGATGCCGATGAACGGAGGCTGGCCGATGTGGATCGAGCCGCTGCCGTGCCCGCCCGCCATCTGGCGGACCAGCGCCAGGGCCCGGTTGATCGGGATCGAGTAGCCCTGGCTGTTCGCGCCGCCGTTTTGCTGCGTGTTCGCCGCGGTGTTCATGCCGATCACCTGACCGGCCTGGTTGGCCAGGGGGCCGCCCGAGTCGCCCGGCTGGATCGGCGCGCTGGTCTGGAGCATGCCGTGCAGCGTCTCCGAGGTGCCGGAGCCTGAGTCGCTCGCGGTGATCGTCCGGTTGAGGTTGGTGATCGTTCCCGAGGTCACGGTCGGCGTCCCGCCCTGGCCGCCGGCGTTGCCGAGCGCCACGACCCGGTCGCCGAGCTTGACCGCGCTGGAGTTCCCGACCTGGATGGTCTTCAGCCCCGACGCCCCCACCAGCTTCAGCAGCGCGACGTCCTGGGTTTCGTCCCAGCCGACGATCTGCGCCGGGTAGGTGTGGCCGCCCTCGACCAGCGTCGCGGTCAGGCTCGTCCTGGTCGCCCCATTGATCACGTGGTTGTTGGTCAGCACCAGGCCGGAGGACGACAAGATCATGCCGGTGCCCTCGAAGACCTGCCCGGTGAGCTTCAGCTTGGAGGTGATGTCCACCATCCCCGGCTGGACCTTGTTGGCCACCGCGTTGACGTTCAGGCCACCGGAACCGTCGTGCCCGTTGCCCGAGGTGTTGGTGCGCGGCTTGGGGATGTCCTTCGACGACACGGCCGGCGCGTTGCCCGCGTGGCCGCGCAGCGCGAACACCGCACCGGCGCCGACCGCGGCGGCGAGCACCGCCACGAGCACGTAAACAAGGGCACGGCTCATCGGCCCGCGAGACGGCGGCGGGCCCGGGGGCAGGCCGTAGGCACCGCCGGGCGGGGACCACTGGGCCTGCCCGCTGGGCGGCGCGCCCCCCGACAGCTCCGCCGGGTAGGGCGGCCAGCCGCCCTGCCCGCCGTGCTGGGAGCCGCCGTAAGGCGGTCCCGCGGGCGGCGGGTTCCACGACTGCGTCGGCCCGGTCCAGATCGGCTGGGTGCCCGGCTGCGCCTGCCAGGGCGAGCCCGGCTCCCCCTGAGGCGGGCCGGGCTCCCCCGGAGGGGGACCGTACCCAGGCTGTGGCCGGTACCCGGGCTGGCCGTATCCCTGCTGGCTGTAGCCGGGCTGGCTGTAGCCGGGCTGGCTGTACCCCTGCTGGCTGTAGCCGGGCGGTGGGTAGCTCGGCATGTCGTATCCGGGCTGCTGATGCGGATAGCTCTGCTGGCCGTAGCCGGGCTGCGGGTAGCCGGGCTGGCCGGCCCAGGTCCCGGGGCGCTCACCACCGGGCGGCGGCGTCACGGCACTGGGCGTGATGGGGTCGGTGCCCGCACCGGCCGCCTCGCCACCAGGAGCCTGCCCGCCGGCGGGGACCGGCCCGCCGCTTGGGGCCTGCCCGGCACCTTGGGCCTGCCCGCCAGGCACATCCTCGGGGCTGGTCATCGAGAACGGTACCCAGGAGGATCCGGGCGCCCCTTCTGCCTGCGGCCCACCGCCCGCATCGGGCGTGGACTCGCTGGAGGAGGGCTCAACGGGGTCGCGCTGAGGCGACTGGTTCTCGTTGTCCCGGTCTTCCTGCATTCTCATCACCTCTGCCGCGGAAGTAGCCTTCGCTGCCTCGCATGGCGCCCCGTCCGTGGTCCCGGCCAAGCGCAACTCTTAGTTAGCCGTACTTTCCTGGACGCAAGCTGAATGCCTCCTGGGGTTTCACCTCAGCGGCCGCGACTTCGTAGGCACCCATGAACCAACCCGACCGGCCACCGGAATCAACGCCCCGCCGCCACCCCGATGTTCCCCGGAAGGTTATCCCGAAACCAGACCGTGGTCGGCGAGCGGGCCGACCCGGAGGCCTCGTTCTGCACAATCTTCAAGGAGCCGGGGGAGCGCGCCGAGGGCCGTGGCAGCGGCGCCAGCCGGTGACGTGCAGTCGGAATCATGCAGCAGGACCGTTGCTCCGGGGGTGAAATCGGCGGCGAGCGTCGCGTAGACCGACCCAGGTGTCGCGCCCGCCGCCCATTCCCTGCCCCAGCAGGTCCAGAGCACGGGCGTCAGCCGCTGTGCCCGCGCGGCGGCCAGCGCCCCGCTGCTCAGCACGCCATAGGGCGGCCGGTAGAAACGCGGCTCGGTGCCGCTGGCCGCGCCCACGCCGTCCGTGGCCCGGGCCAGGTCGTCGCGTACCGCGCGGGGGCCGCGCAGGATCGTGTACCGGTGGTCCCAGCCGTGCACGCCTATCTCGTGCCCCGCGTCGGCGATGTCCGCCGCCAGTTCCGGCGCCCGGACCACCATGGACCCGAGCAGAAAGAACGTGGCCCGCAGGCCGCGGGCGGCGAGCAGGTCGAGGAAGGCCGGGGTGGACGCCGGATCGGGCCCGTCGTCGAACGTGAGCGCCACGTGATCGGCCCGCCCGAGCCCGGCCAGCCGGGGAAAGAGCCGCCGGCGCACCGGGGCAAGTGCGGTGATGCCCGGCCCGGCGTGCGTCACCGCGAGGCCCGCCAGCGCCAGGCCCGCGGCGGCGCACGCACCCGGCCAGCCTCGCCACATGGTGGCCTCAGTCATAGTGGCGTCTCCATCCTGCCTCCGGCGCGCCCCGTCCGAACAGTGCGCTGCCCCCTGGAATGATGGCAAGGTCGGGACGATACCCGCAGCCCGCCCGGCTGACACCCAGACCGGCGGCCGGACTCAGCAAGGGGTTATGCGTTGGGAGTGCCTGCAGCACGCGTCGTCTTTCCCGAGGAGGACCGGGCGGAGGTGGCGGCCGCGGTCGCGGAGATCCTGGCCACCGGCGCGCTCACCCTCGGCCCTTACACTAAGCGCTTCGAAGCGGCCTTCGCGGCCGCCCACGACGCGCCGCACGCCGTGGCGGTATCCAGCGGGACCGCGGCTCTGCACATCGCGCTGAGCGCGGCCGGAGTGCGGAGCCGGGACGTCATCGTGCCCGCGAACACGTTCTACGCCACCGCGGCCGCGGTGCTCCAGGCCGGGGGACGGCCCGTGTTCGCCGACGTCGACGCGGGCACCCT
>Ga0210383_10003724_pt1 | contig 13628 bp, 15 predicted proteins | sample IncBWC14OmetaG_FD_160072 | JGI IMG/M metagenome (GOLD analysis project Ga0210383, IMG submission 160072) | Forest soil microbial communities from Barre Woods Harvard Forest LTER site, Petersham, Massachusetts, United States - Inc-BW-C-14-O ...
TTGACTGACGTGATTCTCTTCGGACAGGGGGTATCAAGTCGGTGGGCTGTGCGAGAACCCACTCGTTCTGTGCACATGCCATCCTCCAACGGTGAGCTTTCTTGCAATTCTTATACGCTCAGTGAATAATGAATTTTGGCGACGGAAGCGGTGACGAGCCGATGGTCATTCTCGACACTCATCTCGACTGGCGGTTCGCAAAGAATGCAAGTGTTACTCTCTATTTCCCAATGAGCATTGTGATACTCATCCATATTCGACAGCCGCTCGTGACGGGTAAACCGCACATCCGGTTTTACGCGGGCGCACCGCTAAGAACCCAAGACGGTTATAATATTGGCAGGTGAGAGAAATTGTTGCGTGCACTAGTGCATCACTTACGAGTCTATGGTGTTTTCAGCTTGACAGTTATCGATGACGCCCCTCGCGATGATTTTACCCCTCGACAACGACATACATTGAAGGAGTTTGCGGTGTGTGGTTCCTGTAATTTTCATTCCTTGTCATTATTGCTCACGTGGTGAGGCTTGCAGGCGATTGCGATGCGGGAAATGGAACTTTGGCGGGACAAGGTGTGTAGGACTTGATGTTCGGATCGCCCGGCGCCGTTGGCTGACTTTTGGCTGTGAAAGATCCAACTGCGCATTCGAGATCGGATACAGAACTCGGTACGTTTCAACTGTTTTGGTTGCCATTGCTTGACAATGGCTGATTCTATTTTTTCCTGTTTACGTCCGATCTCACAGATGGAACAATTCAGTCGCGAGTGTCTCGAGATCGATACGGAATCCCAAACCCAGAACAAGGACGACCGACCAGATCTAATCGTAGGGGCCTCAATGGACAAAGTCTACGACCGCGCAGCCAAACTGGTCAAGCGAACACTCGACGTGGAAGGCGTCATTGTCATGGACGTATCACACTGCGAGGTGCTCGAATCCATGAACGCGGAAGGCTGCGTGTCTGTGGTCATGCACTACGGCGACCCGCAACTGGAGACGGCGACACGGTCGCTCTCGTTGGATGAGTATTTGAAACTAAATGCGTTCTTTGCAAAGCATCCCGATGGCAAGATATCAGAAGGTATCGTGCCGCTGAGTTTTCGACCGTTCCTGCCCACCCATATCCAGTACGCACTCAGTAAGGCGCTGTTTACATATTTTCCTGGGAGATTTTGTGGTTGATTGACGGATATATTTGCGCTAGTCGTGCCTATCTTCAATATCGACAAAAGGCCGTTTGCGCTGTTGTGTGCGTACAATGCATCTGATCTCACGAAACGATATGTAAGTAGTTAGTTTGGTTGTTGGCTCGCAAAACCCTGACGTCAGTGATCTGTTGTAGTTGGAAGGTCACGAACTGTCGTATCTGCGGGCAATAGGTGCGGGTGTTGGGATCTCGGAAATGGTGAATCCTTGCTGATATTTGAAGCAGGTGTTATTATCTTGTCGGCTGTCCTGAAACGGAGGATGATTCTTGCTGACAAGGCCAAGAGTCTGTTTATATCCAAGTCAGGACTTTTCATTCCGTCTCAAACCCCCACTATACTGACGCCTTTGCCAGCATCTCGCACGAGTTGCGCACACCTTTGCATGGGGTTTGTTCAGTCGCTTCTTCATCCCGACATGTCTCATGTTTTTCCAGATACTCGCTGCAGCGGAACTGCTGAGTGAAAGCTCGCTTAATCATAACCAAATTTCTTTTCTACAGACCGTGCAGGCTTGCGGGACCTCTTTGGTCGAAACGGTGAACCACGTCCTCGATTTCACCAAGCTCAGTGGTAACTCGAAATCAGGCGGGGTTGATAACGTAATTGTACCGACACAGTGAGTTGTCTGGCAATTGAAAACTTGCTGCTAAACCATTCGCGGCTGGTGTAGGGTTGACTTGATGCACCTGGTCGAAGAAGCCGTGGACGGATGCTGGATAGGTCATCGCGCACGGACGGCTATCATCCGCGATTCTGGCATTGGCAGCGTTTACTCTCCTCCAAAGGAAGAGCAGGGCCAGCTGCCTTCGCCTACTCGGGGCAAGCATGTCGAAACCATCGTTGACATCGGTTTCCGCCAAGGGGTATGCGTCAGTGCTGTCTATGTTTCCGGACCTGGTCGTTGAGGGTTATTTTACCAGGGTTGGCTACTCAAGTGCGAAAAGGGAGGCATTCGACGAGTATTGATGAACGTGTTTGGCAACAGCTTGAAATTCACAGCTGTAAGTTTTGCAAAGTGTCCCATCGTCAAGATGAAAGTCTGATGAATGAACGGCTTGTTTTAGGATGGTTTCATACATGTCGTCCTCCGCCAACTACCGCACAGCGAAGACGACCTTCCCAACAAAATCAAGATCGAGTTAGTAGTTCTTGACACTGGAAAGGTACCTCGGGCTTATTCCAGGTCTAGTCAGTACTGACAGCATATGTTTAGGGGATCAGCCAAAACTTCCTCAAAGTCCGTTTTACTTGTTTCACTTCTCACACGGACGACTTAACGATCATTTCAACAGAATCAACTTTTTCATCCCTTCTCTCAAGAAAACCCTCTACAGACCGGCACTGGCCTTGGTCTGGCCATTGTGAATAGCATTGTTCAGTCTGAGAGCGTGGGTGGCAAGGTCGATGTTTGGAGTGAAGAAGGTTATGGTACGGAAATCAAGATCACATTCTCTGCCGAAATACCTGAGGATGGTGAAGGGTCGGTCTCGGAAATGGAACCGTTTAGATTTGATGATTCCGTTAACCCACCAACAGTGTCTCTCGTCGGGTTCAACGACCATGACCACAAGGGTGTCCAGTTGCTGCACTCTGTTTTGCGCATATATCTAACCTCATGGTGGGGATTTGAAATTCGACCCGAGGGTCCTGAATACGGAGATATCGTTATCCTCAATGACGATCTTTTACCTGTGATAACCGCAACGGAGCAGCACGACACCAGCCGACCATTCATTATCCTTTCAGCACTGCGAGGGAACCCCGCAATCATGGCTGTTGCAAGCGAACATGAACGAATTGGTGGCTTCTGTCGCATAGTGTATAAACCTGGTGGACCGTCTCGACTTCGATCGATCCTTAACCTATGTCTCCATGCCCTTAAAATGGGAGAGAGATTTCAACCCTCGACTCCCCAGGGTAGGCGGCACAATGGCGGGCCTGGCGGTCAGTCTTTCGCTGTCGAAGACAGGGCCGTCTCAGGTTCGTATATTCCACGTCGCAATTCGGAAGAAGGTACCAACCGGTCCCATACATATCCATCCCGGCCTGCCATGACACCTCGCTCCTCCACTGCCCATCCAAGCGCTTCCCCCTGGACATCACTGTCTTTGACAGCAAAGAAAGACAAGATACTTGACTTTGATGTTGTTCCAACGATCTCCGTCGGTTCTGGGGGGACACTGTTAAAGTCATCGGTTGGGACAATAGATACGAAGGAACGCCGGTTCCGGATTTTGGTGGTGGAGGACAACAGCATACTTCGGAACTTGCTGTGCGTTTTGTGCTGTTTTGTGCATCCTTGACTGACCTAATTTTTGAATCTCAAGTGTTAAATGGCTCAAGAACAAGGTTCGTTGCAGCGTCACTCGTGTTCTATATGGTGATAATGCTCCCTTTCGCAGGAATATGAGTTCCGAGAAGCTGTGGACGGCCGCGATGGTGTTATTATCTATAAACAAGAAGGTCCATTCGAGTCAGTAGCTCTACAGTCTCTTCTCCTAGTTCTTCCCTCACTCCGGATTTATAGTGTCGTGCTTCTGGATCTATCTATGCCTGTGCTTGACGGTTCGTGGAACCTTTCTTTTGATCATTCATGCCTAACAGGATTGCACAGGGGTTGCCGCTACAGCGGAGATCCGGCAGATAGAGTCGGCTAGTGGTACTAACGGGGTTGAACATCATTCAACTCGAATCTTGGCGTTGACAGGAATGTCATCTCTGGAAGACAAGCGGCGAGCGTTTGAAGCCGGCGTTGACGGCTAGTACGTCAATTCACTCTAACTTACTGCGGGAGAACCTTTGACTAACGAGAACTTCCCTGCAATTTTCTGAACGTCAGCCTAGTGAAACCTGTAGCTTTCAAGACCTTGGATGAAATGTTCCACAAACTAGGGATATCATGACATCCATCCTGGGCACCTTGGATGGCATTTAAGGGATCTGGATGTAGGAAACATTCGATTGCGAGTCTCTATTGGCATAGTACTCTATCTCTGCCTCGCCTCATCTAGCATTTGCAGTAGTACATAGACATCATAGCACTAATCCATTGGCTTCTAAGTTCTATCTCGTTACGTCTCCGATATTTATCTTTCACAACTAAATCCTACTACCCCTTCTGTGCGTACTCTGGTACTCATATTTTTTCCACAGCTGATAGAACATCACACATGTCCTTCAAAACTGCAATACAGGGAAAAGTACGGCCTCAAGTTGCCTATTTAGCTTACGCCCCAGCGTTACAAAGCGGGTAACCTGTATGGACGCTTTTAGGTGACCGTTTTCCTGATGATTCGATATCAAGGGGGTGTGGGGACGGAAGAAGAGATATACACTCATACTTTTTTTCTTTCAGCCCCTCCTTCCAAATGAGGTATGTTTTTCTGTGGTATGTTTTGGTCACATGATACTTCACCATCCTGTCACGCGGCATCATTCCCACTAGTGAATTCACTATCAACCCAACCCAACGAATTGTCGCCGCATCACCATGCAAAGAAGATCCCCATCTGTTACTGGGGTACTGCAAACATTTGTGTCGATCTCGACATGTCGGACGAACCTCCCAGCCCTAGACGAAAGCGAATTAATGGAGCGCGATGAGCGGGCAGCTGTTCGCGCCAAGCTGAGTGTGTGCCCGGGTAGGAGAGGATTGGTATGCTTGGTCAGTTTGTTTTCGTCTGCGTTCTGCCATTGTGAATTGAGTTACTAATCGGGATATTTCTCGGCAGCGGTATTTGGTGTCAAGTTGAAGGGATGTCGCTTCCGTACGCGTACAAGGCTAGATTCATTTCGTTCCACTCCTTCGCTTGCCATCGCCACCTCTAGTCCACCACCTTACACCATACAGGGATGCTCTCTTCCGCGGGCTTCCGCACCACTCCACCTAATCAAAACCTGCAACTCACTGCACTACTTCATGCACACTCCAATTCACACGCAATCGATACCGGACAAGCGTACATTCTATCGACATACTTAACAAGTCTCCCGGAACCTGTGTTGACACTGTTGAGCTCAGTGCTGTTCAAGGCGGTTTGGGAGTACAGGTATAACATGCTACATTCCGACTTTGAGACTATCATATACACAGGCCTTGATGATCTCCAGACATCCTTGAGGTGCAATTCAGGGTACAACTTGACTCAAATAGGTGAAAAAAAATTATGTCAAACAAAAAATTCAGCCTATCGGCAAGCACCTCTACCTGTGGTTCGGGATTCCCGTCCCAACACCCCTTGTTGGATATCCTGGGAGTTGGCCGCAAACTCGTAAGGCTACTTTGACTCAAAAACCATGCCAGTTAATGATAATCATGCCAACATTATACACTGCAGAACTTTTATTAGTATGTCCATGAAAGAGACAGCGGCAAGCAATGCGCCGTCCTTTGCAATTGTGGCATTTTCCATCTTGAAGTCGACGTTGACAGTTTATTCCTATCACCGTCCCCGTCCCTGTCCCCGTCCTCGAAGTTAACCAGACCTCTCCCTCGAAGGACTCGACTCCCGCCCATTCGCCTGATCACGATGCTTCCTTAACAACCGATCAAGCGCTTCCTTCTGACCAACAGCCAGCTCGCCCGACTGGATGCCCGAATGGTAGACCCGCAAGAGGGAGTCAACGTCGTCCATCGATTGCGTGCGCACGTCAGCCAATTCTTTAATCTTGGCGGTTGCGTCTTTGATCTGGGTGAGGTTGTTCGGGGAGAGTTAGTATGAAGTGGACAAAGAAGCGAGAACGCAGAAATGAGGGAAGAAGCTTGCCTCATCGTCAGTAAGTGTCAGCTTCAGCTGCTCCACACGCGACTTGACCGCATTCCATCCCGTCAGACGATGCCTGTCCCAACCCCCAGACCAACGTTACGTCAGTTGCGCCTCACAGAGAAGGATGGTAGGATCGACGTACCCAATCGAGACATAGCGCGTCAACCCAAAGTCCTCAGGCTTCAGTATCTCGTACGTGTTCGGGTTATTCAGGATAGCCTTGGCGTGAATCCCAGCCTTGTGCGTGAATGCACAGTATCCGCTATAATATCACCCCAAACCACAAACCTCAGATCTATTATGGCTTCGTTTGAATCGAAAAGGGACCCACGTGATCGGATTCATAAATGGCACGTTAACCTCGACTGCCTCGGCGACCAAGTTCTCGATCTCCCGGAGCATAGGAAGGTTGTACTTGGTTTTGACATATTCGGGGTTGGCGGCATAGAGGCATGCGACAAGCCCCCCTAGTGGTGTGATGCCAACGCGTTCGCCGATTCCTAGGACGGCTAAAGAGAAAAAAGGAGTTTAAAACTGGTAAACGTTGGAGAGAAAAGGTGTACAGGACGTACAGGTGTCTATGTGGGTCGCGCCTGCTTCGAGTGCTGTGTACGCATTCGCGATGGCTAGGAAAAGAGGTCTATCAGCGAAAACGCACAATATAGGACTCTCAAACCCACCCATCCCAGTATCGTTGTGCAAATGCACCTCGATATCACATGCCACAACCCCCCTCAGCGTCCTAACAAGATCATACACCTGTCGAGGGTTCGCACACCCCACTGTATCGGCGATCCCAACTCGATTGACACCAATTTTGTCTACAGTTTGGTATATGGAGAGGAGGTCGACGAGGTCTGAGCGGAAGGAGTCTTCCGAGGAGAAGCGAACTTCTATGTTCTTGGATTTGACAAAGTTGATGACTTCTATTGCGGTCTTGGTGATGTAGGCCATGTCTTTGCCGTGGGAAAATTCACGCAGGAAGGAGGAGGTGCCGATCACAACATCTACGCCATCCACACCTGAGGGACGGAAGTGGTAGTCAGCATACCTCCGCGATGTGGAGAATTAAATAAACTGACCGGTCTCGACAGCGATGCGGGCATCGTCCATATGGCACCGGATGTGTGTGAGGATCTTGGCCTTCAAGCCAAGCTTGCAAATGGCCTCGCAGTCTGACCGGGACTGGTCTGACGCCGCAGGAGACGTCAGTTCGATGTACTCAACGCCAAAGGCATCCAGTGCCTTTGCGATGGCGATCTTCGTCTTGGTGTCGAAGAAAGCGTTGGCGAATTGCTCTCCCTCTGTGAATCAAGAGTCATTTAGTTGGAATTGGTCAAAGTAGTGTATTGAGACGAACCTCGGAGGGTGCTCTCGATGATATTAAAATTTGAGATGTTACTGAGAAAGTCGGAGGCACGGGGAGCGTAGGGGTTTCGACGCGGTTGGTCGAGATGGTTTGCATGGCCATTGACGCCATTGCCCCTGGCCGCAGTTCCCCTCTTTCCCTTGACATTATCATTCGACATGGGCACTGCGATCATTTCACTTGTATCTGTCACGGTTGCCAAGCTGTCGCCGTTCTGGTGTGGACACATATTGTTGCGTTTTTGTTTTTAAGGAAAAGAGGGTATTTAAGGAGGTGATGGCAGTGCGCTATTGGTTTCAACCTCTCCGTCCAAAACTTTTTTGAGTCATATCATATGCAGATCTGAACTATTTCGGCCGACTCGTCAAGTGATTCGTTATGTAATCGGATTACTACACGACCAGTTTTCGGTGGCCAAAATCAAATGGAAATCGTCGCCATTCTTCAGCGCCTCACCTTGATCCGAGTCCTCCATGACAACCTCCACACAATGGTATGTTTCATTGGTTGGGAGAGGTGACTTCAAGTTGGAGCCATTGACCGCCGATTGACTGAGTGTGAATATCGAGCGGAAGTGGTCACGCTAAACAAGAACAAATAGCTTTTGTGGGTCCAGCTTTATCATTATATTTGTATATAACTATTGTAAAACTACTCCGCCAACTGGCGGACTTGACTATAGCTAACTTGGTTAGGTTAACGATGTCGACTGGTATTTGCAATGACGTGCTCAAGGCGTGCTGAGCACGCCGACTAGTGAAAGGTGAAACACGAGTCGGTATTTCATAATGAAGAAATTCATGATTACCAGTTATTCTGTTATTTGTCGTTGAAGCCGACGTGAAAGGGCTTCCGTTAGAAAGCAGGGTGTCTCGAAAGGCAACTGCGAGGATACGTGGCCGTAAAACTAGCAATTTCAAGACGGGTAGTGACAACCACAGTATACCTGCGACTCAGCGACGTGGATAATCGCCGAGAGTAGTTGACTGTAGTTGACAATAACTTGAATTCACCCACACCAGTCGGACAAAGATGTCCCCAAGGTACAGGGGCAAAATACGAAAGTCGGCAGGACCTGTATTTCCAGAGGTGACGGGAAATTATTGAGATGTATTCGAACAGCAATGGTTGCTTCGTCGCTGACTGACAAGCAACAGTCAGGCTCTAGAGAACCTACGGGTCGGCTCCACCGGAATCCACCTTTCACAGGAGGACTCCCAGCGGAAGCAGAAAGGATTGTGATGTGTCTTCGATGAACGCATGCTCATTTGTGGGCCAGTTCAACTGTTGGCATGGAAAAGATTTCCCACTCAAGCTCGTGTTCGCCTCCTCCCTCCAGTCAGACAACCCTCCTCTCACACCTCGTCTCAGCATGTATGCCCTCGCAATTCCGATCACAATACGGCATCGCGCACCGCCTGCACTTGTACCGGCCCCAATATCCGCAGACGGAGCACATCAGGCGTGCGGGATACGCCGCTGGGGGTGTGGTCACTGTAAGGTAGGTAGGGGTACGTGGAGGAAGGGAGGTTATGTTCTGACAGAAGGTGTGTGCATTTGGGTATTGAGTAGTGGCAGGGAACCAGAGAACACGCACAGATTCTTCGATGAGAGTCGTTAGATTCTTGCGGTACAACAGCGCAGTCCGCACATTCATTGTTGATTTTTTCTTCTTCCCGACTGCAGCTCCCCCAGCGAGGTTGCGTTTATCAGAGATGGTCTGTCTCGCACGACCTTTTGCATATTTGCCCCCACCCCCTCCCTCGTCATCGTCGTCCCCGAGTGTTAGGAGGGTTGGTTCAGCATAGTTTGATCTCTGAAACGTTGGTTAGTGTGCCCCCGGTTTACAATGGGGTGGAAGAACCTCAAGCTCGTCGAGATGTCGCTTTGTGCGTTTGGTAATGACCTCTGGAGCAAGACCTAGAAGTGTCGAGTTGTGTGCATGTCGAGCATCTAAAATTTGCGTTCAGTTTACATTGCCCCAGTGTCCTGGCGACGCGCACGCTGTTCCCGAGTCCTCTTTGGTGCCATCGTCCCTAATTTCGGCCGACAGTCAGGGAAAGTGAAGTAAGTTCTAGTTCTAAGTTCGAGCACGCCATCAAATCACGCAACCAAACAATAGTAGCTGCTGATAATAATCCTCACCTCACCTTGAACCTCTTCCCACTGACAGAGAAATCCCAAGTTCATTGCCCCGGACTTTTTGCAAGCCAGTCTTTGACTTATATCACGTCTGTGCACAGTGCACTAGATAAACAGTTGTAACAGTATTCGTCATAGACCACAAAATGGCACCCTCAATCGACCCCAAACTACCTCCGAACGAGTCCTTGCACGATCTCCCCACACCTGAACCCGAATCCCCCTTGAGGCCCCGCAAGCCGTACAGGTTCTCGACATTGTGTGCCACGGTAGAAAACCCGAGCCAGAAGGACCAGTATGGAAGCAGCTCTGTGCCCATATACCAAACTGCTACGTTCAAAGGCGTCGGCGGTGAGTATGACTATTCGAGGAGCGGGAATCCTACTAGAAGTCATTTGGGTGAATTTCATGCATTTGTATTGCATTGGTGCGGTACTGAAAATTCACTGCCATGGACAGAACATCACATCGCGAAAATATCCTCCGCCGCACATGCATTCACCGTTTCCTCAGGCATGGCGGCCCTTGATGTCATCCTTCGCCTCCTCAAACCTGGCGACGAAATAATTGCAGGCGACGACCTGTATGGCGGGACCAACCGTCTCCTTCCTTACATCCGCACACACGTCGGCGTTACCGTCCATCACGTCGATACCACCGACCCTGCATCCTTGCACCGCTTTATCCACCCCACTAAGACCGCCATGGTCCTCTTAGAGTCGCCTACGAATCCGTTGTTGAAGATCGCAGATCTGGCGACTATAAGTCGGGATGTTAAAGAAAGGGCAGCGGGAGCGGTTGTGGTCGTGGATAATACGATGATGAGCCCGTATTTGCAGAGACCGCTGGAGCATGGTGCGGACGTGGTGTACGATAGCGCGACCAAGTACTTGAGTGGGCACCATGATCTCATGGCAGGCGTCATCACCTGCAATAGAGATGATCTGGCCAAGGTGCGTCACTCTTGAACGCTTGTAAAATGCCCATCACTTACAAAAATACTATGTACGAAAATTATATGCAGCAAATAGCATTCACAATAAACGCAATCGGCAATGCGTTGACCCCCATCGACGCCTTCCTCCTCCTGCGGGGCACAAAAACTCTGGCCCTCCGCATGGATCGTCAACAAGCCACAGCATTTTCCGTCGCCACCTACCTATCCTCCCTCGGCTTCCCTGTACACTATCCCGGGCTCTCTAACCACCCCGGGCGCGAAGTCCACGAAAGGATTGCAGATGGGAGCGGAGCCGTGTTGAGCTTCGAAACAGGGAGCAAGGATTTGAGCGAGAGGATCGTGGGAGGCACACGGCTTTGGGGGATCAGTGTCAGCTTTGGGTGTGTGAATAGTTTGATTAGTATGCCATGCGTAATGTCGTAAGTCGTCGAGCATCCTTCCCTATCTGATCGGACTTCGGTGTGCTGATTCATTTATCAGACACGCATCCATAGACGCGGCAACCCGAGCAGCCCGCGGTCTCCCCGAAGACCTCATCCGCCTCTGTGTAGGCATCGAGGACCCGAGGGACCTCCTTGACGACCTCGAGCGTGCGCTCGTCGACGCTGGTGCAGTCACCTTTAACCTCGCCCAGAATAATTATGTCCGACTTATTCCTCGTGTCACCACGAGCAGTGGTGATGTTTTGAGTCAGGCGGTGGAGAAACTGGCGTTGAAGAAAGAGAAGCTGGAGAGGGAAGATAGGGAATGGTTTGTGAGTGCGCCTGGGAAGGTTATTTTGTTCGGAGAGCACGCGGTTGTTCATGGGGTGGTGAGTGTTGTCCTTGGATTGAACTCGACTTGCGTTGGGAGAAGATGGTGTTTTCCGTTTTGGTTACCTGACTTCTCTTGTTATCCCATTCACAACTCAACCAATCCATTATTGACCTCCCCCACAGACCGCCATAGCAGCTTCAGTCGACCTCCGCTGCTATGGCCTCACGACCCCCAGACACGACGGCAAGCTCTCGGTGCATTTTGGCGACATTGACTATTTCTACTACGAGTGGGATATTGACGGCCTCCCCTGGGACGCCGTGACACCTGTTTCAGTGGGCCAGGAGCATCCAGAGGACTTGGATCCTAGACTGATTGCGCGGATTTCTGCGGGCCCTCTAAGCGGCCTTGGAGAGGATAAAAAGAACGCAAGGGCAGCCAGTACCGCATTTTTGTATATGTATATGATCTTAGCGAAGGGTGGGGAAAGGTATATTCATCCCATATTACTCCTGTTTGAAAGGCTAATTATTATGGATGGCAGACCATCATTCAATTTCACAGCCCGCTCCACTCTCCCCATCGGTGCCGGACTCGGCTCTTCAGCGTCCTTCTCTGTTTGCGCGGCGACAGCACTCCTCATTCTCCACCGACGCATCAACCCCCCTCCGCCTCCTGCCCCCACCTCCCCTACGACAGGCCACATTCATCTCTCGCACCAGGGCCGGCGCGCGATCCCCTTTGGAGTGGCAGAGGAGGTGAACCGATGGGCGTTCGTTGCGGAGAAGGTATTGCATGGAAACCCGAGTGGAGTAGATAATAGTGTTGCGGTGTTTGGTGGTGCGTTGGCGTATATTAAGGCTGGGTTCGAAAAGAAGAGTGGGATGGAGGGGATTCAGGGGTAAGTTTTGTGTGGGTTTGTGAGGGGTGTGACTGACGTATCTGTTTTGTTTCCCCCTTCTCGTTCACATCTTATACTGGGATAGGTTCAAGTCATTGAGGTTCCTGTTGACAAACTCAAAGGTCCCGCGAAATACAAAACAGCTCGTTGCTGGTGTAGCTGAGAAAAAAGCGCAGGTAAGATGCGGTTGAAAAGTTTTAAGCATCCTGATTAATTAGTATGTCTCTTCTTCAGGAACCTGAGCTGGTTAATGGGCTCTTGGCTGCAATTCAGAGCATTAGTGACGAAGCAAAGCGTGCTTTGGCTGACCCGGAACTCCCTCGTCAGTCGTTGCTATCTGCACTGTCGGTTAGTTGTCTTTTTTTCTCATCCCAACTCCGCTTTATTAATCATGATTTCTGCCTTCCAGGCGCTAATTAATGAAAACCATGGCCATCTGGTGGCTTTGGGAGTATCGCATCCGTCGTTGGAGATTATTCGGGCGAAAACCGCCGCTCCACCCCATGGATTGAGCACCAAATTGACTGGGGCTGGAGGAGGGGGGTGTGCTGTCACACTTGTGCCAGACGGTAAGTTGCGAGAGTTCTGAAAGGGAAAAAAATAACTAACAGGTGTACTCCATAGATTTCAACGAAGATGCTCTACAAGATCTCATTAGCGATCTCCTTCGCGAAAATTTTGACCCGTACCTCACATCTGTCGGTGGAAGTGGACTTGGGATCTTGTCACCATATGGTCAACACCGGAATCCGACAACAGAGACCCATCGTTTGACGGGTCAAGTGACCCCTCCGGAAACGCCCACACCCCAGTTTTCACCAGTGAAGTTCGAGGGTGATAATACGAGTTGTCCCGACCCTTTGCGAGCCTTGTTCGAAACAAGAACTATCTCGGAGTTACCCGGGTGGGCTGATGGGCTTGGGCGGTGGGGGTACGTTTAAATTGTTGAATTCGACCACAGGGGGCACAGTGAAGACCGATGACTGGCATCACGATAGAGTGTCGAAGTGCTTGTGGCGTAAAAGCATTTGAATGTACTTTTGTCTGTTTCCCTTTTTGCGTATATCAATTTCGGCAACATCATTTCCACAACCCCCGTCATAAGCAAATTTACATAGTGGCGCTGCCACTGGCGGCGGGCGCATGGTGAATTGCCACGCTTTCAACTTTTCTGTGCATAGGAAAACGTAGATATATAGATCAAAGGGTAGATTAGTCCTCAGGCAAAATGTATCCACACGTACACAACACGTACAGCACTGCCGGGTTTATAATTACTAATGACAACGTTAAACGAAAGGACTTATTTCACGGTGCCTGAGGTATTGTTTGGGTATTGTGAATTTTGTGTAAACTAATCACCTTACTCAGCCGTAGTGGCGGAGTCACAGATGTTTGACAAACACAGAGACCTCCATCAGGAAAGTGAAGAGATTCTGATAAACCTTTATATTCCTTTAAAAAATAAATAAGAATTAAAATATGTACAATTCTGGCAGATCATGATGTAAGGTCAGATATACATA
>Ga0210383_10003726_pt1 | contig 13625 bp, 10 predicted proteins | sample IncBWC14OmetaG_FD_160072 | JGI IMG/M metagenome (GOLD analysis project Ga0210383, IMG submission 160072) | Forest soil microbial communities from Barre Woods Harvard Forest LTER site, Petersham, Massachusetts, United States - Inc-BW-C-14-O ...
TGGTGTTTTTCTCGCTGCTTTGGGTGGGCCTGTTTTCGGGTCTGAGGATGCCATCCGTCCACGAAAGCCGACGTCTAGTGTCGATCGTCACGCTCGCTGTGGTGATAGCCATCGCCGGTCCTACTGCAGTATCCATCACCGGTGATTTCGGCAGGATTCTGAAGGGCCAACCACACAACCAGTTTCAAATGGCAGAAGACCTACGACAAATGGGGGTCGTGCCGGGCGATCGAGTAGCTCGAATCGGCGGGCTGTTCAATGTTGGCTGGGCGCGATTGCTCAGGGTGACAATCGTCGCGGACATACCTCGAACCGACTGGCGGGAGTTTTGGTGCGCCAAACCGGAAGTCCAGGCGCAGGTAATCGAAACGTTTCGCCGTCTAGGAGCCACCGCCATTATTGCCGAACAGACTCCCGGGAACACCGTCTATTCGCCGGGCCCCGAGTGGCATCGATTAGGGGACGGCACGTTCTACGCTATGAAAATCTCACCTCAGAACGACAAATAGGACGTGAATGGGCCATTACGTCGTCGTCCGCGTCGCACAAAATTGAACACGACCCGTGCTAAAATCTCACAACAAATTCAAATCGTTACCGGTCAGAGCCGATCCGGAGGGGTGATGAAGAGCTGTAGAAAGGTCCCATTAGCACTTGTGTTGTGCTGTCTGTGCCTTGTGTTCATCACGACTCCGGCTTACGCCTACATCGACCCTAATGCGGCTGGCCTGGTATCCCAGATCATCACTCCTCTGCTGATAGCGGCCGCTGCTGCCGCCACGTTCCTCAGGAAACAGATAGGCGAATTTTTCTCCGGAATTTCGCGGCGCTTCCGCCGGCGGCCTGATGTCAAAGAGGTCTGACTTTCGTTCCCTCCTTATATCGCTCTGGTTCCGGTTGATCACTCTCGGAATCGTCGGCTTGGTGTTTGCCGAAGCGCTCTTTCTGGCACCGGGAAAAGCGCAGGGATGGACGTTTTATCTCACCGCGAGTGAGGTCGCATTTGAGGTGGTGGTGCGCCTGGTTTTCGCGGCCCTGGCGGGAATGGCCTTTGGGACTATTTGTGCTGCCGCGGTTGCCCCGTTTCTCTGGCATTTCAAATCGTCGCGCGAACGCATAGCCGATTGGGTGACAAAGGCCGGCGTCTTTCTGGTCGTATTCCTGGATTCCAGGTTTGCGCTGACGATTCTGATCAAAGCTTGGTGGTCGAATCATGGCCCGCGGTTTACTGCGGCCCTGCTTACAGCCCATTTTGTGGCGTTCGCTGCTGCCCTCTTCATTCCCCGTGCAAGAAAAGAAGTAGTGACGAGCCTCGACGGCTTGCTGGGCGAAAAGATGACGCGCCGCGCGGCGATTGCGACCGTCGGCGGGGCCGCTGCGCTGGCGGTCACGGAATTTGCTCTGGCCAAATCCGCGCCTGTAGTGAAGGCCGCACTGGCGCCACAACGGCCAAAGTCTAACGTCTTGCTGATCACCTTCGACGCCCTGAGCGCGGAAGATATGTCCCTGTATGGGTGCAGGCTGCCGACGACACCGAACATCGACGCTTTCGCCCGCAAAGCCACAGTCTTCACTAAATTCTTTGCCGGCTCTACATTCACCACTTCATGTACAGCGACGATGATGACCGGGCTTTATCCTTCGGAAAGTCTTGTTTTCCAGACCCAAGGCCATGTACCCGCACAGAACGCCGAGAAAAGTTTTTCGCGTGCAATGCGCGCTGGCGGCTTTTCGACGGGAGGGTTCTTCTCGAACTCGAATGCGTACTATCTCGCAGAGAGCCTGCGGAACGCCTACGATTTCCTTCCCGAACCGACTTACCAAGCGGGCGGGCTACAGTATTTATGGGATGCTACTACCCCACTGCATCAGAATTCTGGAATCGGAAGCCGGCTGCAAGAGTACTGTGATCTGATGGAAGTATGGAACACGGTGGGCGGGTTACCCTATGATCTCTACGTCCAGTATCCGGCGGTAGCCAGCTTCGAACATGCACGACAAATCCTCGCCAAGGTCCGGGATGGGTTTTTCCTCTGGGTTCACGTAATGACCCCACACGGCCCTTATCTGCCCGACGCGGCGGACCGCGGACGTTTCCTCCCTTCTGGCGTTAAACTGCGAAAATTTGACGAAGAAGGGACGCCCTGGAAACCGCACTACAATCCCGATCAGCAGCATGCAGTGGACGAATACCACCTTAGATACGACGAGTTCATCCTGACGGCTGACCGCGCCTTCGGCTCCTTCATGGCGGAACTGGAAGGTGACGGCAAATTGCAGAACACAACGGTGATCATTTCGGCGGATCATGGGGAAAGCTTTGAGGGCGGCGTGTATCAACATGAGAGTGCCTATCAGACCCGTCCGGTCATTCACATACCCCTGATTATTCGAATGCCGGGACAGCAGGATAGTCGCACAGTGTCGGTTACCGCGGACCAGACGTCGCTGGCACCCACGATCCTCGAGCTTGCTGGAGTGACGAAGCCGGAATCGATGCGCGGCCCGTCGCTGGTGAAATGGCTGAGCGGCGATGCCCAGGGCGAAGGCGAGGGACAGGCGTTCTGCCAGTTTCTGGAGAAAAATAGCGTCTTCAAGCCGCTGCACCACGGAACGGTGGGGGTAATCGACGGCAAGTCGAGCCACCAGTATGTCCTCGACCTCGATACCCAAAAGGGTTCGCTTCGTCCGCTGGACCAGGCGCAGATCTGGAACCTCGACCGCAGCGCCGAGAACCCGGCGCTGGCCGAGCAATTGCGCGCAGCGATCTTCGCTCGATTTCCGGAACTGGTGCAGAAACCAGCGTGAGCCGCCAATATCTGAACCTCACCGCCGGCGCGTGGCGGCAACTTCGCCGCAACTGGAAGCTTCCGCCCAGTCTTATGCTGCTGTGGCAGACGCTGGGTCCCGGCACCGTTTTCTCCGCGCTGGCTGGATTGCAGCAGACACTTTCGCGCGAACAACTGGCGCAAGCGAATTTTCGCGACGCCGTGGTGGTACTGGGCTATTGGCGCTCTGGAACGACACTGCTGCACGAGTTGCTGTGTCTGGATTCGCGATACACCTATCCCACGACGCACGCGTGCATGAATCCGCACCATTTCCTGTTTTCAGAGGCATCGGCGTTGGCCCAGCAAGGCATCAGCGCGCAACGTCCGATGGATGAAATGGAGGTCCGGCCCGGCTCTCCCCAGGAAGACGAATTCGCGCTGCTGTCGCTGGGCGCGCGTTCTCCTTACGAAGCGCTGCTGATCCCCGCGATACTGCCCGAGGCGCTTAAGCTGACCGATCCGAAGGACCTCTCGCCAGAGGATGAGAAGCGCTGGCGCGAAGTGTTTCTCAGCTTTCTGGCGGGAGTGTCGGTCCGGGGCGGGGGTCGGCCTATGATCCTTAAGTCGCCCACACACGGCGCTCGCGCTTCGACACTTCGCGAATTACTGCCAGATGCCCGGTTTCTCTTGATCGTGCGCGACCCGTTCACCAGTTTCGAGTCGGTGGTACGGATGTGGCGCAAGATGTTCGAAATGTATGCGCTAGGACCGATTCCAACCGACGATGTCATACGGGAGGCGGTACTGGCCGATCGTCCGCGCTTTGAGGCCAAGCTGGCGTCAGGTACTGCAGACCTGCCCGGCAATCGATTTATGAAGATTAGCTACGAGTCGCTGGTTGCGAGTCCGGTTGAGGTGATCGAACAGCTCTACGAGCGACTGGAACTGGGGGAGTTTGGCGCGGTCCGTGAAGCGATCGCTACCGAAGCGCAGCGCCGACGGGGATATCAGGCAAAGAGAAGCCTGCCTTCGGAGTCTTGGCAGCGACGCATCCAGAACGAGTGGGCGTCGGTCGCCGCCGACCATGCGGCGATAGCGTAGGCCGCTATCCGTCGTTCGAGCGTTTACGCCGCCGCATCGCCAAGATCCAGCCTGGCGACGGCATAAAGTGCCAGTTCGACTCGATTCGAAACGCCGAGCTTGTCGAAGATGCGGAACAGATAATTCTTAACGGTGTGATCACTCAGGTTAAGCTCGTGAGCGATCTCGCGGTTTACCATTCCCTGCACAACCAGGCGAACCACCGACTCTTCCCGCGGAGTGAGCTTGGGTGTCTTGTCAACGGCCTGCTCGGGGCCTGTTCCCGTAAACGCGTCGAGTAAATATCGCATTTGAGCGCTATCGACCCAGACTTGCCCTTCCATCACACGTCGAATGCACTTCGCCAGCAACCGAATGTCAGACTGCGTGCGCGAAAACACGCCTCTCGCACCGGCGCGAAAAGCGGAGACTACGAGACGTGGCTCGCTCTCGTCGAGCAACAACACCCATGGGCATGGCGGCATCGGGCAGGACGAGTCAGGAATTCTACCGGTGGTCTTCATCGGTCCGCCGGGTAACGCCGCGCTGATCAGTGCAATGTCAGGTTTGGCAATTTGGGCGGAGTGCATAAACGACTCATAGTTTGCTGCTGTCGCGACCACCGAGAGGCCGGGCTCTTTGCTGAGCGCGTCCGAAAGCAGGCGTACCGCCATCTGGTTCGAATCTGCAGTGACAACCCGAATTGCCCGTGCTCGTGTTGCCATTGTGCCTCCGATTTCCTAGCCCGGTAAGACTCCGAGAAGATCGTCTCTAGTACCTCATCGGCGGTTGGGACGGAGACTTGAGTCCAGCCCTGGGGACTGGCGTCGATCCCCACGGCAAGACGGCATTTGGCTCGCTGGCGTTGCTGGGGAGTGGAAGCTGCGACGGACGACGTTGTCCATGCAGTCGTTGGAGCCACGGTGCGCAGGATAGAAGCCGCTGCGTGTAAGGATGTCGCGGTGTTTTAAGGATAGACTCGGTGCTTCCGCATTCGACGATTTCTCCTTCATGCAGGATGGCAATGCGATGGCAGATGGAAGCCACCGATTGCAAATCGTGCGAAATATAGAGCAGCGCAGTACCCATATCACGATTGAAGCTGGCCAGCATGGTCAGGACTTCCACTTGCGTCACCGCATCCAGTGCACTGGTGGGCTCGTCGGCAATGAGCAGGGGCGGCGAGTGCATCACCGCGATGGCGATAAGGACTCTCTGCGCTTGTCCTACGCTGATCTGCGAGGGGTAGCGGCACTGGAACTCTTCCTGGTTAGGAAGTCCGACTCGGGTAAGAGACCGAGCCACTGCGCCATTGCGTTCGCAGCGAGTGCCCTTGGCGTGAGCTCTCCATGCTTCACCAAGCTGTGTGCCGATTCGCAGCGCCGGATTCAGACTTGCCAGTGGGCTCTGAGACACCAGACCAACTTGGCGGCCCCTGATCGATCGCATCTCTTGTTCCGAAGCCGACAATATGTTTCGGCCGCAAAACAGGATACGGCCTGTCGCCACGCCATGTTTCCATTTCAGAAGATTGAGCAGCGCGAGAGCGATGGTGCTCTTCCCCGATCCGCTCTCTCCCACCAAACCCAGCACTTCGCCACGGTGGATGTTGAAGGAAACATCCCTCAGCGCACAAAGCTTATTGGGATAGTCGACTTGTAGAGATACTTCCAGTAGCGTGTCATCGCTGATCATTGCTGGCCTTTTCGACAGAGAACCGAATTCGTTCAATGTTCCAGTAGGTCTGAGGCCTCGTCGCGACAGGAACTACCCCCTGAAGAAGTGGCGACACTCCCATCAAAGCGTTCTTATTCACCAGATAAATGAAGGGGACTTGGTCAGCAACGATCTCTTGCACCCGGTCGAAGTACCGCTTTCTCGTCTTATCGTCCAACACAGACGCCTGAGCGCGCATCAGTCGGTCGATCTCTGCCTCCCATGCTGTGGCAGGTGTCTTCTGTCGAGGATTCCATTGGTGCTCGTCCGAGGAACTAAGCCACACATTCATCTGGCCGTTAGGGTCGAGTTCGACGTTGGTCATACCAAGCAATGCCGCTTCGTAATTGAAGTTCTCGCTGATACGTTGAATCAGAGTCGCAAAATCCAGGGTCACCACGTTCACCGTGATACCAAGTGCATGCAGATCAGCTTGAATCATGGTTGCGACGCGCTCGCGGGTCCGGTTACCACTATTGGTGATGATCGAGAACTCCACAGGATGTCCATCGCGGTCGCTCAACCGCCCATTCGAAAACCGAAAGCCATCTTCACGGAGGAGGCGCATAGCATAACCCTGATCGAAGGTCACAGGAGGCAGCTTCGCATCAAACCAGAACTGGTTCACCGGAGAAACCGGACCGCGGGCCGGAACAGCATGTCCCCCGAACGCGGCTCTGCAAAGGTCATCGCGATTGATTGCTGCTGATACAGCTCGCCGGAAATTCCGCGACTGAAACCACGCCATTTTGTAGGCAGGAATAGGCGAGGTAGGCACCTGATTGAACCACATCTGCTCGGAGTCCAGCGATGGGCCGGCATCCCTCACTTTGCCCGGCGCGGTCTGTGAAAGCCGATTGAAATAGTCGGCATCCATACTATTGATGAGGTGAATCTCGTTGCGCGAGAAGCGCAACATCTCAACGTCACGGTTGGATTGAATCTCCAGCTTCACCGCATCCAGATACGGCAATGGATGCCCTGCGTCGTCGTGCTTCCAGTAATTTGAGTTCCTGCGCAGATAGACGTAAGCTCCCGACTTGTACTCCGCAACATAAAACGGTCCCAGCGTGGCCATCTCCTTTTTTGGAGAATTCGCTGAAACAATCGCTACCTGGTCGAACAGGCGTACCAGCCCTGCCACGGGCGCCGGAAACGAGATGCTGACCCGGTCAGGCGAGGAGACGGTGGCGACGACGTTACCTTGCCCCGAGCGAAATGCGTCACCGGTAGGAGAATGGAGCGCCGGATCCATGAGCGCATCCATGGTGAACTTTACGTCTTGTGCGCTGAACGGAGAGCCATCGGAAAAGCGAATGCCTTGGCGCAGCTGAAAGGTAATCGTTTTCCCATCCCTCGACACCTTCCACGATACGGCGAGTTCAGGCCCAACCCGTTGCGTCTGGCGGTCAAGCCTAACCAGCACTCCTCCGGTCAGGTAGCGAATTGTCTCTGAGGCGTCATCGTCCGCCAACGCAGGGTTAAACGTTTTGGGCTCGGAGCGAAGATAGAACCGCAACTCATCGAGGCATAGTCCCGAGCTAACTAAGAGGAGTACGAGCACCCAGACACGAACAATTGTGCGACACATATTAGGACACCTCACGACGAATAAATGCGACTTGCAGGCTGCCGACGATCAAAACGAGCACCAGCAGTGCAGAAAAGCTGCACAAGTCGGTGCGCAGGGAGAGGACGGACTCAAGTTCACTCAACAAGTTGCCCAGCGATGGCAGCGGTTCCGCCACTCCCAACCCGAGCAGGCTGAGGTTGGCTTCCGCGAGGATGAATACCGGAACGGCGATCCAGAACTGCGCCTCCATTACCGGTAACAGGTTCGGCATTAGATGCACGCACACCAGCCGGGCTGGAGAAACGCCAGCAGACCGGGCCAGCACCAAGAACTCGGACTGTCGCAGCCGTCGCGCCCGCGCCAGCAGGATTCTTGCTGGGACTCCCCAGGCCAAGAGCCCCAGCATTAAGAACGTAATCGTGGCCGACGCTGCGGGTGAGGTGTTCAAAGGCATCGCCGCCCGCACAATCAGGAGCAGGAAGAGCCATGGTATCGAGAGCATCAAATCGATGACTACCTTGGCCACACTTTCGGCCACTCCTCCAGCAAGTCCCGCGCAGCCACCCATCGCAAATGCCAGCAGCACTGAAAGTCCGGCAGCCGCTGGCGCCAGAGAGAGTGAAACTGCAGTTCCCCGCTGTAAACGAGCCAACCGATCACGGCCTAAGATGTCCGTACCCAGCCAATGAGCGGACGACGGAGGTGACGAAAGATGCGTGCGATCCTGCTGACTGTAGTCGAGACGTGTTGAAAAGCTGCTCGAGAAACCAGCCAGCGCCAGCAGGGCTGCGACCGCACAGGCAATGATTCGCGCCGCCTTCATGACAACTCCCGCCGCTCGTCCGCCAGCAGGTCGGCTCCTGAGTTGGCGAGCACGGTACAGGCGATCACCAATAGCGAAACGTACACGAGTACGGGCAGGTCGCGGGCAAGTGCCGACTGCCACGCCAATTGACCTATGCCCGGGACGCCGCACAACGCCTCCACCGGAATGGCGGCGCTGACCGCCAACGCGAGCGATACTCCTGCCAAGGCAAGGACCTCACGACGGATTATTGGAACTACATGCCAAAGCAATAGCTTGGTTTCAGACAGTCCTTTGGATTTAGCGGTAATCATGTGGGGCATGCGCGAGGTCGACGAAACCAGATCAGCCAAGTAGCGTTGAATCTTGGGAAAAACCACTAAGGCAAGAGCGAGATAAGCAGGAGCGTCCAATAGAACGAGAAGGATCGCCATCGCTCCAGCCGGGATGCACAAGAGCAATCCACTTGCCACGGTGCACAGCTTCTCTAATCCCTCCGCACGTAGCAGCCAGGTCAGCGTTACCAGGAAAATGGCCGCCGCCCACGCGATCGCGAGACCAAGCGCGACCATTCGCACAGTAATGAGACTTCGCTCAGCGAGTAAGTCCCGCACCGGATGGTGCAGAGACTGCGACGTGCCGAGATCGCCCGTCAAGAGACGGCTCATCGAGCGCAGGTAATACAACACGATATTTTGTTGACCGGCAGAGGCGCTGTGAATCGCTTCGATGCTTTCCCGGCTCAACCTCGCATCGAGTTGTCGCTCGTCGGTGCCGAAGCCGGGTGAATAACGGACCATCGTCGCCGACAGAAACCCCCCGACCGCGATGGTTGCCCCTACAAGTAGTAGCCGGCGCGCTATTGCTCTCCACAGGCCCATGAGGTTCACCTTATGAGGCGGCCGAGGCCAGAACTTGATGCTCGCTGGACTCAACGTGGCGTCGCATCAGCTTCTTATTGGCATACATCCGCTTGTCTGCTTCGACCAGCAACTGTTCTGCATCGGTGGCATCCTCGGGGAAGAACGCCGCGCCTACGCTTGCTGACAAGTCTCCCCGATCACACACTTCCTTTGCGCTCTCCGCTGCTGCTGCATTAATGCGACGGCATATTTCCTCTGCCGCCTTACGGTTCAATCCGGACGTGACCAACACGAACTCGTCTCCGCCCATGCGCGAGATGAAGTCGTATTCGCGGCAGACCAGACGAAGCCGTGCGGCAAACGCCTCTAACACCTTGTTTCCGGCCAAGTGCCCGAATTTGTCGTTAAAGGCCTTGAATCCGTTTAAGTCACATACAATCGCTGCCAATTTGCTTCTTTCGCGCGTACAGCGCGCAATCTCGGTGTCCAGGTGCAGGAATAAGGAGCGCGCATTGGGCAACCCAGTCAGATAGTCCACCTTTGCGGAGTCCGCCGCGGCCTGATACTTGATAGCGTTATCGACCGAAGCGGTGATTTTGTCGGTCATCGCAAGCAGGATGCGTAGGTGATCAGCTGAGAAAGCATCCGCTTCCAGTTTGTAAAGTGCCAATACACCCAGCACTTCGTCGTCGCCGCGCAGCAACGGCACTGCGAGCGCTGACGACATGCAACTGCCCGCATGCGTCTCGCTGAGATACCCCGGTTCTACCGATGGATTTCCGTTCAATATCGGCTTCCGGTTCTGAGCTACCCAACCTGAAAGCCCTTCGCCCATGGGAATCTGTAACGAAGAAAAGACTCGGAAGTCATCGCCAGTCACGTACTCCGGAATCAGCTTGTCGTCGCGTAACAAGTAAATGGCGACGGCGTTATACGGCACCATTTTGCGCAAGCGGGCCGCCACCAGCGACAACGTCTCGTACAAGCTGAGCGAGCGGCCTAACTCGGTACTGAACTCCAACAGCGTCTGCGCTTCCTGACGAGCCGCCACGATCGACGACAGAAAATCGGCACGTCCCGCCGCGGGCGGCTTCGCCGTCTCGAATCCAGCGGCCGGAGCCTTGCCATGAGTCACGCGCACATTCTTCGATAGCTTCACGGTCTCGGTTCCCATGGACAGCGCCTTTGCCCTGCTCTCCAGTTCCTGGTACCGCCGTTGCAGGACCTCGACCACGCGCTTATCAAACTGCGTCCCAGCGCCATGGACGATTTGCTCCATCGCTTCACCTAGCGGCACGCCCCGGCGATACTGCCGATCGGAGGCCAAGGCGTCGAGGCAGTCCACTGCAGCCAGAATTCGCGCACCAATTGGAATCTGTTCCCCCTGCAGGCCATCGGGATAGCCTTTACCATCCCACCTCTCATGATGAGACCGAACGATAGGCACCACCGGATAAGGAAAGTTCACCCGTTCCAGAATCTCTCCACCAACGATGGGGTGAATTTTCATCTTGTCGAATTCTTCCGGCGACAGACGACCGGGCTTGTTGATGATGTGTTCAGGCACGGCCAGCTTCCCAATGTCGTGTAACAGCGCCGCTGCCCGCAACGCCTCGAGCTCTTCTTCCTTGAGGCCCATTTCCTGGCCGACTTCCACTGCGAACACCCGAACTCGCTGCAGATGGTCATGCGTTGTGTGGTCCTTCGCGTCGATGGCCAGCGCCAACGCTTCGATGGTGCGCAGGTGCAGGGCGGCCATCTGCTCGACGTGCACTTTTTCGTTCTCCAATTTAGTGAGGTACAGCCGGTAGGAACGATAGATAAAGTACGCGACGGGCACCATCATTGCCGACACCTGCCATCCCAGGTGTCCGTTCGACCAAGCGATTGCGCACGCTAAGACTCCGCCCACCAGGTAATTGGAAAACGACCAGAGATAGAAATCAGACCAGGTCTGGCGAAACGGACGGTGTTCTGTCAAAGCAATTACCGACGCTACTAATACCGTGTTGACTACGAAGTATGCAGAGGAAGTCACGATCAAACGCAGCGGCAGGGCCGAACCGAATATCCGGGCTGACTGGTGAAACACCAGGTATGACAGACCGATACTAAGAGCGATCTGTGCGAGGTTGTACACGATGTGTACCGCCTCGATGTGGTGCTTGCGCCAAAGCGACTGGCATACGGCCGAGGTGCAACCTACCGCCAACGCTTCACCGGGTGACAGTTCGACCACCGCAACCAGGTTCACAATCAGGTTCACGGACAGCGTACCGTTGATCCCAGGCAACTCCACTTTGAGCCCCGATGCGAGCACGGCGGCGAGCAGATAGACCAGGAACCTGCCGGACGCGACCCACGGGTCTCTTGCCAGCTCGACTGCCAGCAGCGAGACGCCACCCACGGAAATCGCCGTAACGAATGTCTTAGCTCGCCAATCCATCATGGGCGCCCTTCGGTCCGGTCAGTCACTTGACGCGGGCTCGATCCTGCCTGCTTGTTCTTCATCGGCAGCTCCGTTAAGTTACGACTCGAACAATCGTTGGTTCGCGAATCTCGGAAATAGAATGGCCCCATAGCAAACCGGGTATGGCGGCCCCATCGTGGCAGCCGCCCCGCCAAGTCATTACGGAAGCCCCTGTCGGCAGCAAGCGGCTTCCGTTCTCTAGTTTTCGCCGTTAATCAGGACGCCGTTGCCCCACATGGCTGAGTTCCCCCACATGGCAGAGTTGCCCCACATAGCGGAATTGCCCCACATGGCCGAGTTCCCCCACATAGCAGAGTTGCCCCAGCACGGCGCGCTTCCGGGTGTAACGGAGTTGCCCCACATAGCTGAGTTCGGGAGAAAAGCATCGCCGCCCCAAACCGTGGCTGCAGCCCATGTCGTGCTAGAGATTGGAAGGCGCGAGTTCCCGATTGCGGCTTGTCCCCAAGGTGTCTGCATGTCGGCAACGAAGTACACGTTCCCGCTGGCTGTGTCATAAGCCGCGGTCGGAGACTTTGCTAGACCCTGAGCTTTGTCCTTGTTCGAGAGCGCCGCCTGGACGTCAAGATATCCGGCTCCGACGGTAAATACATCCGCCTGGACGTCATAGGTCGCGCCGCCATCCGTTACGGTCACGTAGCGCGGCAATTGCTTGAATGCGGTCTTCATGAGGCGGGCCTTGATCTGGTCAGGCGTTAGGGTGGAATCGTTCTGAATCATCAGTGCCGCGGCGCCGCTGACCATTCCGGCCGCCATGCTGGTTCCACTCAAGACGAAGTAGTTGCTGGACGCGTCAGTACTTCCGGTATTTTCGTAATAGCTCAGGGGAACGCGGTTTTGCGGATTTTGGATATCCAACTGACCAGGGGCATAGAGCGACACAACCCGATTCCCCGGCGCGACGAGGTCGGGCTTCACGATGTAATCGAATGCCGTGGGCCCCTTGGCGCTGTAGCTGGTCATCGCGTCGTCGGCTCGATCGGGCGTGGCTTTCGTGTTGACCGCACCGACGGTGATGACGTAAGGATCATTCCCCGGCGACTCGATCGTCCAATAACCATAGGTACCGGCAGAATTGTCTCTTCCATCGTTGCCGGCCGAGACCACCACCACGATGCCGGCTTTCCACGCCTGCTCCACTGCCTGGCAAAGTGGATCTTGCGTGTAGCTTTCGAACACCGGCCGACCAACCGACAGATTCATCACCCGAATGTTGTAAGTCGATTTAAGCTGAATTGCCGCCTGGATGGCCTGAATTACCTGGCTCTCCGTACCTTCGCCCTGGTTATTGAGAACGCGAAAGCTGATCAGATTGACGTTGGGCGCAATGCCCTTGATGGTAACGTTGCATACGCTGCAAGTGGAGTCGCTGCCGTTTCCCCCAATAATTCCCGCTACGTGAGTACCATGGCCATAGCCGTCATCCAGACCGTCGCCGGTGTAGTCGAAACTGGCCTTGATCCGCGAACCAGCGCCGGTTTGGTCCAGGTCGTCCGCCTGATGGATGCCGCTATCGATGACTGCAACACCGATCCCCGTTCCACTTAAGCCAAGTCCCCAGGCATAATTCGCCAGCACCGCTGGGGCGGCGTTGTTCAGGTGGCCATGCACTTTGCGATCCGGGGAAACATAAGCCACGTTCGGATCGGCAGCAAGCGATGCCAGTTCAGCTACCGGTACCACCAGTCGCAGTCCGTTGATGACTTGTAGTTGCGCCGATACCGTGGCATTTCCTACAGGCAAGTTCTTCACTTGCGCGGAAAGCGGAACAGACTTGTATTGCACGATGACTGATGTTGTCTGACCCGCAGGGACTTGCTTCAGCTCAGGCGCGAGCTTCGTACTTTGCGCAATTACCGCAAGTGGGATGAGAAACAGTAGGCCTGCCAACCACCGAGCTTTCATTGATACCACCTCCGACTTCAGGAAATATTCACCGACTGCTCTTGCACTCGGCGAGCCACTCGCAGCGGCGGCTAAACTCCATCGAATCGACCACTTACACTTTCCTGGAATCGGCCTCTTGCGCCAGATTGGCACTAGGTAGAAATACTCAGCGCCAAGCTGGCACAACTTGCTGATGAAGAGTCTCGAACGGGCCGATGCATATCACGAGCTGAAAAAACATTTCCCACGCTGTGGGACACGAAAACGCCAATGAATATACCCCCGATAGCCTCGAAAGAATTCGCCGACGTAGTCGCCGAAGATCCGGCGATGCTGCGGGTCTTAGAGACAGCACGCACGATTGCCCGTCACCACACGGCTGTCCTGATTAGCGGCGAGACCGGTAGCGGCAAGGAAGTCGTGGCTCGCGTGATTCACCGGT
>Ga0210383_10003728_pt1 | contig 13616 bp, 11 predicted proteins | sample IncBWC14OmetaG_FD_160072 | JGI IMG/M metagenome (GOLD analysis project Ga0210383, IMG submission 160072) | Forest soil microbial communities from Barre Woods Harvard Forest LTER site, Petersham, Massachusetts, United States - Inc-BW-C-14-O ...
CGACACCGTGAACGAGCATTCCGAAACCAAAGCCCCACGAGGGATTTGCGGTATCCAGATGAATCTCGTCGTTGTTCATGTGAATCGATGGCATATTCCCAGTCCTGCATGCCCACTCGCATCCCCTTGTTGCACTTCCCGGAATAAAAGCTATGTCACTCGCGTCGCCCGTCCAAGAAAAATCCACATTTCCGCCCTTTGTTGTATCTTCTTTGAGATGTTCGTACGCCTGATCCCAGTTGAGGTCACTGGCAAGCGAAATTGCATCCGCTAGCGCATCTTTCTGAGCTTCTACAAGCGCGTCGATGATATCCCCGAAGCCATCGTTAGAATAAAAGCTGTCACCCCACTCATGTATGCGTTGCGAGAGATCGCTGAGAGTTAGGCGCCAGCGCCGCTTGCACCATCTTCGTTGCCTGCGAAGCATTTCTTGCTGCTAAAGAGTTGGGACATACAGACTAAATCGGCATGTTTGTAGCGGTTTGCTGCGTTCGGGTCGGTGCGCAGCCCTAGAGGGTCCACCATACTCAAGGGCGTGTTTCTCGGGTGCGCGTATCGGTTAAAGGATTGCGGATCATTAGGGCTAGCCGCCGCCAGCCCTGTCGGATCGGGAGATGACCAGCGACCGACCACTCCGTATCCACGGGCCGGAAACTCGTAAGTATCAAGTGTGAAAACTTGAGTCTGTCCGGTAAATATATTCGCATTGACCGTCGACTGGGCATACGGGTCTCCGAAAGGAGCGACCGCCTGTGACCAAGCGAAGGTCTTAGAAGGAGTACTGGCTAGGCGAAGGCTGCCTAGGTAATCAGAATGGTAGTAATTTACTAACCCGCCGTTCGCAGAGTCATATATCGGTTGACCGCCGCCGGAAGATTCAAACTTCCTCGCCGAGCAACTTGCCCCTTAAAGAACACTTCGGAACCTCCCGGCAGGTAGACAATTTCCGTTGGAAAGCCGATTTCTACCATTCTCCCCAGAGCGTCGTATGTGTTGCGCTAGTGCCGTTGACACTCACGTGCTTCCCTTCGGCATCCCACGTGTAGGTATTCGTGCCATCACTCAAAAGATTTCCATTGTTGTCATAGGTTGGAGTGATGGTGCCGATCTGCGTCATCCGGTTTGTTTGCGGATTGTACGTGGGCTGAAAACTGAAGGGACTCCCAGACTTGGTGAGATTCCCAAATGAATCATACCCAAATGTCTGTGCGGCCGCACTTCCGCAATTCGCGCTAGAAACGCGAGTGAGGTCATCATAGGTGTAAATACAATTTTGGGTATCAGCTGCATTGAAGTTATCCACAGTGTTTTGAGTTTGAAGTGTGCCGTTTGCATTCCAGCCGAGCGTTCCGGTAAGGGCGCTACTATTTATCTTCAACTGGTACTGGGTCATTCTATCGGTGTTCGGATCGTAAGTGTACGAATCGCCGTCACCTGAACCGAAAGTTACAGCTGTGGGTAGACCGGCAGAGTTGTAGCTAGTTGCGGTCAGCGGGTTTTGACCCGTAGATGCACTCAGCGTCTTCGTTCTGCCCTCTCCATCCACGCCGTACGTAAACGTAGGCAGTGTGGCAAGTCCGCCAATCTGTTGGACTGCGCCATTCGGCCAATACGCTATTGTTTCGTGATAATATCCAGCAGAATTTGGCGACGATTGGTAGAAATCCGCAAGTTCACCGCGAACTGAATAGCTAAATCCCTCTTGCATCGCTATCGTAAGTGTAAACGGTGTTTCCACCTTCAGGAGTTACTTCGGAGGTTGTTCGCCCTAATAGATCATACGCGTACTTACGTGCTTGGGCACCGCCGGTGGATTGAGCATTTTGCGTTACATTCGTAATACGTCCCGCTGCATCATAAGCGTACTTTGTCCAGTATCCCGTTTGAGGACTATTCTGCCCACACGCCCCGCTCCCGGCCAGCGAAGTCAATTCGCAAACGGATGTCAACCGACCCAGCCCATCGTACTGACGTTGTCGCCGTTTTGTATTTTCACCGGTCGGCGGAGGTCCAGCTGTAACCAGCAGGTGGCGGTATTGGTGAGCAGTACGAATCTGCTGCCCGAGCTTTCCACACTGTCTACACTTACGCGTCTATATCCACGCCGTGGGGAAGAAATATGACGATAAAATTATTTTTTCCGGGTGGGACAAAAGGCTTGTCCGAGCGGTATCGGTTCAATAGGGACTATGCGCACCATTTGTCACCAACACTTCAGAAGTGCGTGACTACCTGTGGAGTGACGCGCTCTAGAGGAATTGCGAATCAGGTCACGAATACAGATCCCTCCGCGTTCGCCATCGCGCTTGACTCCCCTTCGAGGCCGCGCGTAGCATTCTAACGGAAACGTTACGATACGAATGGCTAACCCATGATTTCGAAACACCATCCCGGGGCCGACAACGCAGAACTCTACACACCCTTGTGGTTTCGCGTCAGTTCCCTTCTGCTTGTGGCGGTTGCCATCGTTCTACTCTTCGTGGTTCTGGGAGAGCGCGTTTACGCGTCGAATCTCTCCGCTGGTGCTTTAGTGGCCGTCCTGGTGGCCCTCGGCTGCACTGCATTTCTTCATGTTCGCTCTTGGTATGTGGGGCGCAGCGGCATCTATGCCACCGAGCGTGAATTCACTTCCGTATACCAGCACGCCCTGGATGGCATCCTGATCCTCGATGATCGCGGAGTGTGCCTGGATGCAAATCCCGCCGCCTTTGCTTTATTGGGAGCTGCGCCTGCCGTGCTCGTGGGCCACTCCTTTTCACAATTCTATGCGCATGGAGTTGAGTTCGAGCGGGAGTGGAATACCTTCCTCGAACGCGGCTACCAGCGCCGTCAGGCGCAACTGTTCCGTCCTGATGGGTCGAAGGTTTTTGTGCACTTGCGGGCCACGGCCAACTACGTGCCCGGACGCCACGTCGTGATTCTCTGCGACACCACGGAACGTATCGAGGCCCAGGATTCTCTACGGGAAAGCAAGGAACGTCTGCAACAGATGGCCGACAACATTCAGGAAATTTTCTGGCTGCTGGACGCTTCGAGCAAGGAAGTTCTGCAGGTTAACCTCGCTTACGAAACCATTACCGGCCGGTCTCTCGAAAGTCTAGCGAGGAATCCCAAGTCTTACGCCGACCTCGTTCATGCCGAAGACCGCGTGCACGTGCTCGCCAAGCTCGAAGAGGCGGTGCACTCGGGGCATTTCGACGAGGAATTCCGTATCGTCCGGCCCGATGGAGAGGTTCGCTGGGTGTGGTCCCACGGATTCCCCGTTCGCGATAGCAACGACGGCACCATCAGCCGGCTGGCCGGCACGGTGCAGGACGTCACAGCAAGAAAGCTTGCCGATACCCAGGTTGCCAAGCATCTCGCCGACGCCGAAGCGGCTCGCGAACAAGCCGAGGCCTCGCGGTCGGAGGCGGAGGCTATGCGCAAAGCAACGCTGGCCCTTACGCAGAATCTGCGCATGGACACCGTGCTCGACACCCTCTTGCGTTGCGTTCAGGAAATCATCCCCTATGACTCGGCCTCAGTGATTCTGACGGAGACGGACGGACGGCTGTTCGTGGCTCGGGAGTCGCCTCCGGCCGTTGCCAACCGACCAGTTCTCACACTCGAGGCCAGCCAGAACGCATTCTTGCAGCGCGTGCTCATGGTGAAAAAGAGTGTCCAAATCGCGGACACGCGCGAAGAAACCGACTGGCGCGAGACCAAAGCGCTCGCGCACATCCGTTGTTGGATCGCAGTACCGCTTGTCGTGGGGAATTCCGTTCTCGGCTTGCTCTCGATTGGCAATGCCCGTCCGCGCGCCTTCACCACCGAGCACTTCCGTTTGGCAAAGTCGTTGGCCGTTCCCGCCGCCGTAGCCATCCACAATGCGCGGCTCTATGAGTGGGCCGAGATCTATGCGGTCGAACGGCAACAACTTCTGAAACAGGCCGTGCCGACGCAAGAAAAAGAGCTGCATGAGACGTGACGCGGAAAAAGACGACCGACCAATCAGCTAAACATCCCTTCGCCTCCTCTATGTAACAAGCGGTAATGCTGACCACCTTTCTTCCTCGGGTGCACCAGGTAGTCTTGGTGGATCTCCTCTGCCAATTCCGGCCGCGCTACTCGTCGGGCGATATTGCGCACGCGGCAAGGAGAATGGACGAACTGGAAAGCCGCTGTTGGCCGTCAATGAGATGGAAGTCGTGTGTTCTCCTGGTTGTGCCAACCCGGGGACGAACACTAGGAAACCCATGAAGTGATTGCCACGCTTCTCGGGCCGCTGAATCTCATTGAGGCTGTCCCAGAGCTTGGCCCACTGCGCTGCCTCCCATCGGTAATTTCTCTGAAAGACCGGGATCACGTACTGGCTCGGCGAGTAAAGGATCTGACCGAGAGTTTGGATTGCTGGTTTCATAGCCTCACTCCACCTATCGCCTCCGTGGGTATGCGTCTGAAGCGCAGATTCAAATGCTGTAGGGACCCACTTAGTGTCTGTCGGCGCGAGTCGCGACTGGGGTTCAACATGTGGCGACGTATCGTATTGCTAACGGCTGTCGTCACCCACAACTAGGCCGCCGCTCGTGGGCTTCGTAGGAGACTATCCCTCGAGCTCCATCCTGGCCGTGGCGGCAGTCCAACACGATTTCCGGTCCTTCCCCTCCCAGTTCTCCGTAGCTCTCGTTCCACCAACTCATTGCGCGATTTCTACTGAGTACGGTACGCGTTTTTTCTGCCGTTCTTTTTCCTGGGCACGACTTCGGGCTAATTCCTGCGTCCGGCAGCTTCGCGGCTTCTGCTTTCCCGGTTCCTCCCTCAAAAACATCGGTTCCCTCCCAGAATGCAGCCGCTTGCTTTGGAAGCAGAAGCCCTCGCTTTTGGGGTGCCCCTGGAAAATGGGGCAGAAAAAGGAGAATCAAACATGTCTTACCTCAACTCAGTAACTCTCGTGGGCTTCGTCGGAGCGGACCCGGAGCAGCGTCCATCGAAGGGCAACGGTCCGAAGTTCACCGTACTGTCGGTCGCCACGCAACGCTCCTGGAAGAACTCGGACGACGAATGGGCCTCGAAGACCGAGTGGCACCGCGTCTCTGTGTTCCGTCCGCGCTTGGCCGAACATGTCGCCGCGACCATCAAGAAAGGCGCCCACGTCCTTGTCGAAGGCGAACTGGTCAGTTCGATTTACGAACGGCCGAACGGCAAGGGCAAGAAGTCCGCGACGACCAAGATTACCTCGTGGTCCATTCGCGCCGATGTCGTCCGCAGACTCGACCGCGGCGAAGTCGCGCCGCAATCCGCCCCTGCTGACAGCAATGCCGGCGATACGGCTGACTCCGACGCCTCGGCCTTCTAGACCGTCTGTTCCCAAGGCCTTCCGGCAATGCCGGAAGGCCTTTTTTTGTTGATTCGTTCGAACCGGGGCTTTGCACGCCAACTACGGAGGTCAGCGGTACGCGCCAAACGGTCCGCGGAAGCAATGTCACACTTGGTCGGGCTGGCCGCTCGACATCTCCGTCGTGCGGACTTTTACGAACTGTGGCTCTACACCGCGTTTAGCGAGCTCTTCCGGAAAGAAGTTGGAGAACTGTTCCTCGCTCTGTTTTGCGCGCCAGCAATCCTGTAAGGCCAACAGGAAACCTTTGATCGATACGGGAGCCCCCGGCTCGGCATCCACTTTGTCGAAGAAGCCTTGCCAAGCCAGGTGGTCATCGCCATACAGATCGACCAGGTATAGAGCAGCGAGATACTCCGCCAACGGGTCGAGCGTCATCTTCAACCAATCCCGACCAGCCCCCACCGTCTCGACGAGTCGCAAGCGATCCTCCAGATACTTGATTTGTTCCGAGGCACTCGGATCACCGCCTAGCGCTCGCTTGACGTCATCCAGCTTTGCTAACGCCGGACGGAAGGTTTTCCTTAGGAATTCCCAGGAGATGGTCTTGGCGGCGTCCTGAATTCGGCGATCTTCCCATTTTTCTTTTCCGACGCTGAGATTCAACCTGTTCACGTATTCCAGCATCAGTTCCGGGACGCTGCCAGGCAACTGCGATGGCTGCGCCACCTGTTCCTTCAGAGCGATCATCTGGTCTGCATAGAGTTTGGCGAGCAGCACGGTTATGTCTCGCCGGTCCACCAGTGACGAGAGCCGGCTGCAAGCAATAAAGAATTCTGCGTCCTCAAACAGTTCGCGCTTGGATCGCTGAATTAAATAGGCATCCATAAACGAGGACAGTCGGTTGCCCTCGATACGCATGGGCCTTAGGTTCGTCCTCGGCAAACCCTCCAGACGTTCTTCGAGGCGGGAAGTCACTACCAGGGCGTTGGCGGAGAACTTCGGATCGCCCGGACGGATAGAGTCGCGCGTGGAGACACTGAGTTCGGAGAGACCATCGACAATGACGAGAATGCGTTGCCTGCTTAAGAGGAAACGAACGAGTTCCTCGGAAGGAGCCGTCTCTTCATTCGCTAACACCTTGAGTTGGCCACCGATTAGTCCAGCAAGTGTGTAGGAGCTTCCTTCCGCCTGAAACTCCAGGTCGTGCTCGATGAGGATAGGAATCATCAGGTGCTTCCTCAGCCGCTTCGCGGGCTCTTGTTCCATGGCCCAGGTTCCCATCTCGCAAGCCAGGCTCGTCTTACCGGCTCCTCCTTCGCCCCAAATCAGCACACACGCACGTTTTCTTTCAAAGACACTCCGCAAATGCGAAACGCCTAGACCGACAACGATTTTCTCGTCCAGAATAGCCGGCATCTGGACGTGTACCTGGCGGTCTCGAACGGTGGTCATTTTCCGAAATTCACCTCGAATGATCGCGATGCGCTTAGAAACCCAGCGATCCAGCACCCGCGGATGGTAGTGAAAAAAACCGATGAGCAGAACATGGCGAAGGGGAATCTTGATGCTGCCAATGGGAATCGGCACGTCCATGTACGGTCTCAGCCATTCATTGATTCGAAATATTTCGAGCGGCGCCAGCCACAAAAGAAGAATGGTAACGAGCGTCAGCAGGCTGTATACACCAACGGCCATCGCCATTTTGGGATTCTTGCGGATTGTCTCCAGGACCTGATACCAGACTTCATCCTGGCGGACCATCTGAAGGTAGCTGATCGTGGCCTTGACCACTCTCGCCGAGTCCTGCCACCGTGCATCGGGATGCTTTGCATTTTCCAGGGCCCTTTCGGCTTGTTTTAGATCCCCGATCATTTCATAGTGCTTGCCCTCTTGCAGCGCCTTGGCAATCTGTCCCAGCGCGTCCGCGGCCGCAGAGTTCACCAGCAGGTGAAAATCCGCCAAAGTCGTGGTTAACGGCAAGATCGCGGCCCGGGAGTCAGCACCGCGCCTGCCTAGACTGACGGCAGCCGCCACACGAATTTTATCGCTTGGATCGTTCAGCGCGCGGATGAGGGCGGGAACGGCAATTTGTGGATTGCCAATAAATCCTAAACCGTACGCCGCGTTTTCACGCTCGTACTCGGCGGCGAGCGATTCGTTGTAGTTGTAAGGGACAGGGGGCTTAAGATCCTTGGTTAACAGGGGACCCAAAGATTCCTGGGTTCCTTCGGTTAGCTGAGCCAGAGTCTCAGCGGCGGCCTGGCGAACCTCCTTATCCTCATCTTTCAGCAAACTAATCAACACGTTGATGCTCGTTCTCGCATCCGGTCCCATCGAACGAAGCGCTGTCGCAGCAGCGCGGCGAACGTAGACATCCTTGTCCCGCAGCGCCGTAATCAGAAGCGGGATGGCCTCTTTGGCGTCAGGGCCCATTTGCTGAACCGCCTGGATGCCCCCCAAACGTACATCTCGATTCTCGTCGCGAAGTGCGTCCAGGAGGGCAGGCACAGCCACTTTGGCCCTAGGACCCATTTCTCCAAGAACCGTGCCGGCACTCCCACGCACTACCCCATCCATTCGCTTGTCTTCGAGTTGTTTCACCAAAATAGGTATGGCGACTTCGCTCGGTTGGCCAAGATGATTCAGAACACTTGCCGCGGAGCTCCGGACCTGTGGATCTTCGCTCTCATTTTCGAGTTCCTTCAGCAACGCCCCGACGGTCACGGTCGGAGAATCTTGATACGACGCTTGAAAGCCATTTTGGATAATGTCTTCACATAGGACGAATGTCTCCATTTCATCCCACACATCACCTTTGGCTTTCCCACAATATTTCTTCAGCTCGGCGACCATCGGGCCGGGAGTTCTTTCTCCTCCGTTAACCGATAGCGCAAAGGTAGCCGCAAAGCGGATCGACGGATCGGAATCATTCTGCAGCATCGCCAATACAGGGGATTCGTCTGGACCTGCCGCCGCCAAGAACATTAAGTCCGGGAAATTGTCCTCGACCTGCTTCGCGACCATAGCTCTAACAATCTTCCACGCGGCCTCGCGGACTCGCGGGTCGGGGTTTTTCAATCGGCGAATTTGGGCGGCGATATCCACATCCGCTGTACTCTGTGACCATCCGTCTCCCGCCAGGAATCCCAAGTACAGCAGCGCTAGCGCGACAATCCCTGCGGCAGAAAGCCTCCAGGGGATCGCCCTGCTACAACGTCTGCGATCTCGTCGAATCGTCAACATAGGAGGAAGTAAATCGTGCCCCCGGCGGCCCTTCGTCTCCCAAGTAGACAGGAGGAACGCGGCTGCGATCGAGACTAAGTCCGTGGCCTTTGCCGAGGAAACTATCTAGCTACGTGGATGGCAGTCTACTCCCAGAAGTAATATCGGTACAATAACCGACTTACTAACGCTCCATCGACTATGATTTTCGTTTGGATACACGTCTGAGGAACGCCAAGATAGAACGGCCAGCCACTCCGTTGGACGAATCGCCGTTAAGAATCTAGGAGGAACTCGTGAAGCTGGTCACCCTGATAAATCGTCTCTGGCCCTCCATCTGTATTTCTTTGCTCTGCTGTGAGTACTTGCTGCACGCGCAGACCACAACGATAACCACCGAGTATTTAATGACGATTTATGCTCCGCTAGACCCCGTGCAAACCATGGATTCGGCACTGTGATCAACGGCACCCTCGTGGCTCATTGGCTTCGCGTCATGCCTTCCGGCGTTTCTTACACTCACCGCCTGTTTGTATTCTTATATGGATACTTTCACGCTGCTCAGCGTTCGTGCGCGAACCCCGCCAAGCTAGTTGATTTTGTATTCATATAGGACTACAATTTACAAAAGAAAGTTTCCATATATGAATATTTTAGAAAACTAAACGTCGTCATATATGAATACGAGGACACGATGCGCGACTCCTTCAGACTACTCCGCCTTCAACAATTAGACCGGGGCTTACGCTCCCTGAAGAATGCTCCGCCCCGGCCGGACGCCGGATGGTTGGCGTCGGTTCGCGAGGCGCTCGGACTAACACTGGAAGACGTTGCACGACGCCTCGGTATCGGACGCGCAAACGTGCTGCGTTTCGAGAAGTACGAGGCCAGTGAGCGGATCACGCTACACAATCTCCACCGCGTGGCAGAAGCGATGGACTGCGAACTGGTCTACGCGCTCATCCCGAAGTCCGGGTCTTTTGAGGATCTTGCAGAAAAGCCAATTCGCGACCGTACCCGACAGGACGTCGAGAGCGTTGTGCACACCATGACGCTCGAAGACCAAAAACCCGAAAACTCCAAACAACTCATCGAGGATGAGGCTCAACGGCGTCTCCATCGAAAAACGAAATAAACACTCCATGAACTTCATCCTCGATCACAAGCTCGCGGACGGAAACACTCCTATTCGTCCAGAAGACGCGGAACAACTAATCCCGCGCATCAGCACGATGGCGGAACTAAACGAATACGAAGCACTGAACATCTTGCATGCAAAGGAATGGGCCTTCAGCAATCGGACTATGAAATCGAAAGAGCCTTTGGAGCAGCGCTACGTGAGAGAACTTCACAAGAGGATGTTTGCCGAGGTTTGGAAGTGGGCTGGGACCTACCGCATGCACGAAGTTGCTATAGGGTGCGACCCTCTCGAAATCACCGAGCGCATCGCACAACTCCTAGGTAATACCCGATATTGGCTGGAACACAGAACGTTTCCTGTCGACGAATCCGCGATCCGGTTCCACCACCAACTCGTTTCTAAAATCCATCCTTTTGCTAATGGCAACGGCCGGCACGCCCGAATGATCACGGACGTCGTTGCAGTGAAGCACGGGCGGACGGAGTTCACCTGGGGAGCCGGACACAATCTCGTACAGCAGGGCGATGCTCGGACTCGGTACCTGGCTGCGCTCCGGGCCCTCGATGCGAACGACAACGATGTGAAGCCGCTCCTCGACTTTGCCCGATCGTGATCGACCTTGCTGCATTTCCTGCCATCTCTTTAATTAGCCCATCGCGTTGAATCATTGTTTAATTGCCCGTCTGCATGCTTATACCTCACGAAAACAGACGAACAACAATGAACAAGGACATTTTTCTTGTCCGGAATTGCGGCCGAAAAAAGAAAAGTTCACCCTTCCGTCCCGTTTCCCCGTATAGCAGCGCTGGTTTGCATCCTTCTTTTTCTGGAGCGTAGACCATCCGGGGTTGCCGGCCACGTCCCCACCGCCGGCAATGCATCTCGACCTATGTGAATTGTAGCCAGCGTGCCATCCATCTCCGCCCAGGAGACCACCGTGATGATGGGGGACTCAAGCTGTCGCTGCCTCATCTGCGCTTTGGAACGCAGTTTGACGGAGCAACTCGCGCAACAACATTGCGCGGAAGCCTACCGAAATTTTGTGGATTCTCATGCCCTGCTGTCCGCATTTCCGTCCCCATTGAAGCTCATCACCTATCTGCACTCGAGTCGGGACCCGGGCAATGGAACGAACCCTGCAGACCGCATCGTCGCGGACCTTCTGCAGGCCGCGACAAGCGGCGGCGATGCCGTTACGCTGCGCGACGTGCTTCTGCTGGCATTCATCCCCATGCTCCATTCCACGTCGCGGCAGGTCGCTTCTCGTTATCCCTCGCTCTCCGGTGACGATATCGCGCAACACGCCGTTACTGCGCTGCTTCAGATTCTTGGCTCCGCCGAACTCTATGGCCGCGGCTCCCACGTGGCCTTCGCGATTTCTCGCGTTCTCAAGCGGAACGCGTTCCAGTGGGCTGACCGCGAATGCCGTTCTCCTACGTCCGGAGGGTTCCTGGAGACGTTCGGGGAGGTAGCGTCCGCCTACGACACCTCGGAAACAGTCGAACGCGCTGCTCTTCTACGGCACTTTCTCCACCGCTGCTATCAGCGAGGATTACTGACCGGCCAAGATATGGAATTCCTGGTGCAGTTCAAACTGGACGCCGCTCGTGACCGAAAACAAGGCGGACCCGCAGCCGTGTATTCGAACGCCGCACGCCAACGCATGAAACGGATTCTCGGCAAACTTCGCCGTATCGCTCGAAACCTGCCCAATAGGCAACAGAACGGCGCTCAGCTGCGTTTATTTTGAGGACTTCTGCCCTCAGCCACGACTTGTCAATATTTTCACGCACAAAACTCCCGGTCTTCGGGGATTGTGCAACAAAATGTGCCTTGCGCACCAGCCGGCTCGGAGGGCAACGACTCTCCGCGGCAGTTCGCTTGCGATCCTGCGTCTCAAAAGAAAAATATTTTCGCCTCGCCGCGACACATTTTCTCTCGCCAAACACAGATTAGGTACAGGTGGGAAGAGTTCTTGCTTGTTGGTGAGACCGAGCAAGTCGCAGTCGCGCAGGCGCGGTTGGTCTGCTGCGCACAGACGGATCGGTTTGTGCATCTACGGCTAGGACTTTTCCCTGACAGCCGTCACTTCGGACAGGAGGCCTGCTTTCATGAACACCTTTCGACGCTACGTTCGGTCACGCGAGGTCTCCTGCGCGCTTTGGGTGTCGGTCCTCTGCCTGCTGCTGGCCGCACCCGCCTTGGCGCAGGGGGCCTCTCCCTGGGAGACCGCCGTGAACGTCCTGCAGCTGGCCTTCACCAGCACCATCGCGCGTGGGTTGTCGCTAGTCGCGATTGTCGTTTCCGGGCTGACCTTCGCTTTCGGCGAAGGCGGCTCCAAGCGCGTGCTCGCTGGCGTGTTGTTCGGCGTTGGCATGGCCATTGCCGCCGTGAATTTTCTCGCCTGGCTTTTTCCCGGATAGGAATCTGGAGACTTCGCATGTCGAATCCGAGACGCGTCAACCTGGTTCATCGCTCGCTCTCAAGGCCGCTCACCATTCTGGGAGCCGAGCGGAAGTTGTTCTTCTTCGCCATGTGCATTGGCGCCGGCACCTTCAATCTGCTCGGAAGTCTCGCGGGCGGGATATGGATGTTTCTCTTGCTGTACTTTGTGGCCCGCTGGGCTACCCAAACGGACCCGCAAATCTTGCGGCTGCTGCTTGCTTCCACACGGCTACGGGCGCAGTACGATCCGGCGAAGTTTCGTCCGATTGCCATTCGGGTGCTTCGTGCTTAGGCTCGGGAGGATTTTCCAGAACTATGAAGAAAGCGGCGCGCTGAACGCGCAGCTGAACCTGTACGGCTTTGTCAGCGATCAGGTTTTTCTGACCAAGACCGGCGATCTCGGCGTGATCCTCGAAGTCGGCGGCGTGGACTACGAGTGTCTCGACGGTCGGTCCATCGATGCGTTGACCAAGCGGCTCGAGTCCGCACTGAAACTCTTTGGCGATGAATATCGGATCTATCAGTATCTGTTCAAGCGCAACAACCCAGACCTCCCCTACCAGCTCTACGGAAATTCTGTTGTGGACACCGCGACCCGCAACCGCATCGCGTATCTGCAGGCAAAATCCGACCGGCTCTTCTCTCTTTCGATCTACTACGTCGTGCTTTTCGAAGGGGCGCGGAGCGCAAGCAGGTTAGGCAGCTTGCTTCTCGAATTTCCCAAGCACCCCCGGCAGGCGCTTGGACAGTTGCGGGCCTGGTTCTCCACCGAGAAACAAGCCGTGTTCCTCGATCGCGAACTCGCGAAGGCTCAATTTGAGCTCTTGGAAAAGACCGCTAGCTTTCGTTTGCAGGTCGCCGATTTTCTGGGCGTGCGTGTTTTGGGCAAGCAAGAAGCGTTTCGGATGCTCGCGCACTTACTGAACTTCGCACCGCACAAGCTCGAACACGCGCGGTTGAAACACGACACCTTTCTTGACTACTACCTCGCGGCCTCGCACCTTGAGTGCCACCGCGGACACCTGCGCGTCGACGACTACTACGTGAAGGTGCTTACGCTGAAGGAACCTTCGGCGCAAAGCTTTCCGCTTCTCTTCGAGCGCCTACTCGAAGTCCAAGCCAACTTCTACGTGGTGACGGAATGGAAACGGGAGGACTCCGGGAAGACCCGGCGGGTTATCCAGGCGAAACGCCGCCACTTCCACAACACCAAACGCTCTTTTATGAGCCAGGTAAATCTGGCTGAAACCGCACCGCACGATGTACTTCTCGACGATGCGAAGGAATCCCAGATCCGCGAGCTTGGGGAAGGCCTCGCGGAGATGGAGCTACGCGGCAACTATTTCGGCCACTTCTCGCTGACCATCGTGATCTATGACCTGGACCTGACGGCGGTCGACCGTGCATCGGCAGAGTTCTACAAAGTGTTCAGCATTCACGACGCCGGTCTCTATGAGGAACGCTACAACCTATTAAATGCGTTTCTTGCGA
>Ga0210383_10003729_pt1 | contig 13613 bp, 7 predicted proteins | sample IncBWC14OmetaG_FD_160072 | JGI IMG/M metagenome (GOLD analysis project Ga0210383, IMG submission 160072) | Forest soil microbial communities from Barre Woods Harvard Forest LTER site, Petersham, Massachusetts, United States - Inc-BW-C-14-O ...
TCCCCAGCGGCGCACCAGCGGTATCACCACACCCGCGGTGCCGAGCAAAACCAGGGCGTCGCTATAACCGGCCATCGTCGGGCTCGACACTCCGAAATCCTCCAATTTTCCGCCGCAACCGACACTTTTAACCACTTCGCACCGTTGCGGCGACGCCAAACGCGTGCAATGCCGCTACGGCGCTTTGCAACCTGGGCCACGTTATCCTGGTTAAGCGATTCGCGGTGCCGACGCGGCCCGTCGCTTTGAGCCAATGCAATGAAGCTATTTCAGTGCCAGAATTGCGGTCAGCCGCTTTATTTCGAAAACACGCGGTGCGAACGCTGCGGGCTCTCGCTCGGTTACTTGCACGATCGCGAAACGATCACCGCGCTTGAGCGGCCCCAGAGCGCGGGCCACCCGGAGCAGAGCGCCTGGCCGGCGCTCACCGATGGAAAGCGCTACCGCTTTTGCGCCAACGCCGAATACGATGTGTGCAACTGGCTGATTCCGGCGGCGTCATCGGATGCGTATTGCGCGGCGTGCCGCCACAACCAGATGATTCCGGATTTGTCGTTACCGGAAAATCTGATCAGATGGCGCGCGCTGGAAGCAGCCAAACACCGGCTGTTCTACACGCTGTTTCAGCTCCGGCTGCCGGTCGAGACCCAGGCCGAAAGCCCGGCCGGACTGGCGTTTCAATTTCTCGCCGATGTCGAGCCGGCGGACGCGCCGATCATGACCGGCCATGCCGACGGCGTCATCACCATTAATCTCGCAGAAGCCGACGATGCCGAGCGCGAGCGCCAGCGGCAGCAAATGGGCGAACTTTACCGCACGTTGCTCGGCCACTTCCGCCACGAGATCGGACATTATTATTGGGACCGGCTGATCGCGGACACGCCGCACCTCGACGAATTCCGCCGCATCTTCGGCGACGAGCAGCAGGACTATGCGGCGGCGCTGCAGACCTATTACGCCAATGGCGCTCCCGCCGACTGGTCGGAGCATTTCATCTCGGCTTATGCGAGCTCGCACCCTTGGGAGGACTTTGCCGAGACGTGGGCACACTACTTTCACATGGTCGACACGCTGGAGACAGCCCATGTCGCCGGCCTCGCTGCCAGTCCGCAGCTGCCGCTGAATCCGGGCGCGGTGTTCGATTTCCATCCCCACGACACCGATGTGAAACGCCTGGTCGAGGCCTGGTTGGCGCTCACATTCGCAGTCAATTCCGTCAATCGCAGCATGGGCCTGCACGATCTCTATCCCTTCGTGCTCGGGCCCTTGGCGGTGGCAAAATTGACATTTGTTCAGGAACGGATTCGGGCAGTGACCTCACGAAAGCCTGAAACCCGGGGTAGCCGTGCGCCGGGTGCCAAGGGCGGACTGCTCCGCCGTTTGCGTTCTGAAAGTATGTGACTTTCTTGCAACTCGAATTATGCCGGTTGGCAAACGGTTTGGGCAGTCAAGCGGTTTGGCCGTCCCGAAAGGACCAAAAACGTCCTTGAAATTTAACGGGTTTGCACCTTGTAATGCGGCCCGGATGGGTGCCGAAAGCAATTTCAATGAGCAGATCTGATTCGGGGAGTCTGTCCGCCGACGCCGCCACCAGTGCGGCGCCTGGCACGACCCCCGGCATGGTTTCAGGCTCGGTTTCCTGGATCACGGCGACGGCTATTGTCGTCGCCGACATGGTCGGTGTCGGCGTTTTCACCAGCCTCGGCTTTCAGGTCACCGACATAACTTCCGGCTTCTCGCTGCTGTTATTGTGGGTGGTCGGCGGCATCGCCGCGATCTGCGGCGCCTTCTGCTACGCCGAGCTGGCGGCGATGTTTCCGCGCTCGAGCGGCGAGTACAATTTCCTTCGCAGTATCTATCATCCGGCGTTTGGCTTTGTTGCCGGCTGGCTGTCGGCGACCGTCGGTTTCGCCGCGCCGATTGCGCTGGCCGCCATGGCCTTCGGTGTCTATTTCAAGTCGGTCATCCCCGGCGCGCCGCCGCTGCTGCTGGGCTTTTGCATCACCTGGCTGGCAGCGCTCGTGCATCTCGGAGGCGTTCGTTTCGGCGCCGCCTACCACAATGTCTGGACGGCGCTGAAGCTCGTTCTCATCGTCGTCTTCATCATTGCCGGTTTTGCGCTCGGTGATACGCAACCGGTCTCATTCCTGCCGAGCGCCGTCGACCTGACCTTTATCGCCGGCGCGCCGTTCGCCATCAGCCTGGTTTTCGTGATGTATTCATATTCGGGCTGGAACGCGGCGACCTACATCGTCGGCGAGATGCACGACCCGGTCCGCAACGTGCCGCGCGCCTTGTTCGCCGGCACCGCGATCGTCATCGTGCTTTACGTCTGTCTCAACGCCGTTTTCCTGATCACGACGCCGATGCGGGAAATGGCCGGGCAACTCGACGTCGCCATCATCGCCGGCAAGCATATTTTCGGCGATGTCGGCGGCCGCGTCATGGGCGCGCTGATTTGCCTTGGCCTGGTCTCATCCATCAGCGCCATGACCTGGATCGGCCCGCGGGTCGCCATGACGATGGGCGAGGACCTGCCGCTGTTCCGCTTATTCTCGCGCAAATCGAAGCAAGACGCGCCGACCGTCGCTATTGTCTTTCAACTCCTGGTGTCGAACGTCCTGTTGTTGACCCAGAGCTTCGAAGCGGTCCTGGATTTCATCCAATTCAGCCTCACCTTCTGCTCGTTTTTCACGGTGCTTGGCGTTATCAAGATGCGAATCAGCCGCCCTGATTTGGCGCGGCCGTACCGCGCCTGGGGCTATCCGGTGACACCGCTCATTTTTCTCAGCGTGACGCTGTTCATGATGTACTATCTTGTGGTCAATCGACCGCTGCAGTCCCTGGCGGGCGTCGCCATGATGTTGGCCGGTCTGATCGTCTACTATATTTCCCGCCCGCTCTCGAATGCACCCTCTTCCGATGTCTCGCAAACGGTGGCCTAAAGTGATGCCTATAACCATGCCTAGAATAATGGCGGCTGCCGGTCTGGCGGTCATGCTGGCTGTAAGTGCGGCGCCCGCCCGGAGCGCCGAAACAGCAACCGCCGACGACACCGCAAAATTCCTGGCCGGACTGCCGCCGTCGGCCGACTCGCCGCTGGCGCCGCTGACCAAGGATCCGGCTTGGCAGCAGCATGCGCGCTATCTCGATACGATTTTCGCCCGCGAGGAGAGCGCCAAGCTTTCCAAGGTTCGGGCCTTTTCCAAGGCCAACCTGACCGAAAAACACGACACCATGCTGTACATGTTCAGCGGTCCGGATTTCCTGTACGCGACATCGTTCTTTCCCGGCGCCTCGACCTACGTTCTGGCCGGTCTCGAGCCGACCGGCGATATTCCGCAACTGACCAATCTCAGCCGTGGGACGGTCTACGGATCGCTGCGTAACCTCGAAGTGTCGATGGGTTCGCTGCTCAGCTTGAGCTTCTTCATCACCAAGAACATGAGAGTGCAGCTGCACGAGGGCCCGGTATTCGGGACGATTCCGGTCCTCTATGTGTTTATGGCACGGACCGGCAAGACCATTCACGAGGTTAGCCTGGTCAGTCTCGACCCCGACGGCAATTTCCAGCAAGGCGGCGATGAGGCGGCGGACACCGCCACCCCGACCAAGAGAAGTGCGCGCAGCGTCGTCGCCCGCAGCGCCGCTCCGGGGGTGAAGATCGTCTTCTCCGACGGCAGCGGCCCCAAGCAGACGCTTTATTATTTCAGCACCAACCTCGCCGATGGCTCAATCGAGCGAAGCGGTTTTCTGGCGTTCTGCCAAAAGCTCAGCCCGGCAGACAGCTTCATCAAGAGCGCGTCCTACCTGCTGCACTCGGGCGGTTTCAGCAAGGTGCGCAATATGCTGCTCGATCGCAGCGGCACAATCCTGCAGGACGATAGCGGCATTCCACTGGCCTATTTCGATCGGAAAAAATGGCGGCTGCAGCCGTTCGGCCGCTATGTCGGACCGCTCGGCATATTTGGGCATTCCTACCAGCCGGGAATGGCTGAGTTGTTCCGCAGCGCCACCCCGATCGATTTCGGCATCGGCTATCGGTGGCGTCATAACGAATCAAATCTGCTGCTGGCGCAGAAGAACGCGCCGCAGACCAGCGACCAGGAATTAACGCCCGGTTCACCAAACGACCAATACCCTGCGGCAGACGATTCTCAAGCGCCGAAGAAGCCGAGAAAGACGGCCGGCGCGCATCGCAATCGCGCCGATGCGACGGGCACTTTGGGCTGCCGCTACGGGGGTGTTTTCCCGTTTTGTTCTGAAGGCCCTCCCCGGACCAGCCGCTGACCCCGTCAAAATGGCGACATAGTCGTCCCCGACACTTGGTGTGTCGGGTGGGGGAACAGTGGCACACACGGTCGGGGGACCAGCGCCGCAGCAATTCCGCAGGCCGGCCGCTAACGCGGCCCCGCAGGCTCGCGCGCGGCATTTTCATGGCGACCCGACGGCCGGGCGACGGCTGGAGCAAGCCACAGCGCGTGCAACGCCAACCCGCAGCCAATTCGACGAAGTGCGCGCCCACCTGCGATCGGTGGAGCGGCGGCTTGATCAAGCGAAGCTGGAGGCCGCCGCGCCACGACGCCATTTCGGCGCCGGCAGCGTCCTGCCCGCGGTCGCCAAAAAGCCGGCGACCCGCATCGAACTCCTGCGGGACAGGCTGGAGCACAATCTTCTTCGCGTTTCCGCCGTCCTGTTCGTCGCCGGCGTGGTGGGCTGGTCGTTGCTGATCGTCAATCAGTTCCGCTCGCCGGTTCTCGCCACGCAGTCCGGAGCCGCTGTCGCCAAGAGTGATTCCGAATTCGGACAATCAGATCCGTCCAGCACTTCGTCCCATGCCCGCGCCGACGATCCGCGGGCGCCAAGCGCCTCGAGCGCAAGCCTCGCGGATGGCGAGACGCCGGCGAGCATCGTCGCCGGCGAATGGAGTCGCCTGGAGGCGCGGTCCGCACCGAAGGTGGCCGAGCGGGCTAAAGCCCCAGCCAAACCGGTGGCAAAGGAAGCGAAGCTGAGCCCGACCAAGCCGCCGATCCGGCTGGCCTCGCTTGAGGGCGCCGAGCCGGCTCCTCTCGTCATTCCGTCGCGCATCCCGCCGAATGTTGGCGCGCTGACCAATCTCGTGGATTTTGACACCGCGCCGTTCCCCTATCACGGCATGACGCCCGGATCGAGCCGACCGTTCCTCAATGCCGGCGAAGAGGGCCATCGCGGCCATACCAATTTCCGCGGCCATTCGCTTTGGGAGTCGCAGACTTTCAGCGATGACCGTGTGTTATTGCACATTCCGCCGGGCTTTGACCCACGACGTCCGGCGGTCATCGTTGTGTTCTTTCACGGCCACGGAGCCACCCTCGCGCGCGACGTGCGCGATCGCCAACAGGTGCCGGCGCAGATCACGGCGGCCGGGGCCAACGCGGTATTGGTGGCGCCGCAATTCGCCGTCGACGCGGCCGATTCGAGCGCCGGAAAATTCTGGGAGGTGAACGGCTTCAAGCGCTTCCTCGACGAAGCCGCGGTGAAGCTCGCCTATATGTCCGGCGATCCGCGCAGCGCCATGATATTTGCGAAGATGCCGATCGTGATCGTCTCCTATAGCGGCGGCTTCGGTCCGACTTTGTCGGTGCTTGACCGCGGCGGCGTGCGATCGCGCGTTCGCGGCGTCGTGATGCTCGACTCGCTGTACGGCGGGATCGACAAGTTCGCCGACTGGATCGCCGAGAACCGATCCACGTTCTTTGTCAGTTCGTACACGCCGCACACGGCCCATCACAATGCCTACCTTGAACAGCTGCTGCGAGAGCGGTCCGTGCCGTACAGCTCGGAGCTTCGCCGCGGCCATCTCGACGGCATGGTGACATTCCTGCCCGCCGGCCCGGTCTCGCATCGGGATTTTGTGACACACGCTTGGTCCGACAATCCGGTCAAGGATATTCTAGCGCGCATGGACGACGTCGATCCGAGGATCGAGACGGCGGCAACCACGGCGTCAATTCCCGCAAGCGCCGCAACGCGCAACTAACCGGACGCGGCGTCGAGGCACGAACCGACACGCCAACGCGCAATCTGTCTGCTGGTCCGCCGATGAAACGCGAGACCCGACGTTCCATCCTGATGCAGGTCGGCGCCGCCGCCATGGCGGCGCCGACGGTTTTCTCGGCGCGCAAAGCCGCGGCGCAACTGCCGCCGCTTCCTTCCCTGTCGTCGCAGGATGCTTTGCTGCTGCACCCAGGGGACGCGCACTTCCCGGATTACCAGGCATCCTTCAATGCGCGTACCGCGCTCACCCCGCAATTGCGGGCTTTATGCAAGACGGTCAACGCCGTCACCGACATGGTCGACTGGTGTCGCAGCAACAACCTGTCGTCCGCGATACGTTGCGGCGGCCACTCCTATGAAGGCTTTTCGCAGAGCACCAGCGTCGTCATCGACACCCGTCTGATGGATGCGATCCGTGTCGACCCCAAGAGCAATACGGCGACCGTCGGCGCCGGAGCTTCGCTCGGTGCTTTGTACAAGGCGATCGCGCCGTACAAGCTGGCCTTCACTGGCGGCAGCTGCCCGACGGTCGGCGTCTCCGGTCATCTGCTCGGCGGCGGCTACGGATACCTTGCGCGCCCATTCGGCCTGGCCTGCGACAGTCTTCAATCGGTCGACCTCGTCGATCCGGACGGCCGTCCGGTCCACGCCGATGCCACGGAGAACCCCGATTTGTTTTGGGCCTGCCGCGGCGGTGGCGGCGGCAGCTTCGGCGTCGCGACCGGCTATACCGTCCAACTGCAAAAAGTGGCGACTGTGATCGTCTTTCGGGTCGGTTGGCCGGCTTTTTCGGCGGCCAGCGCCGCTGTGGCAATGAAAGCGTGGCAAGCCTGGGCGCCGCAAGCGCCGGCGACCATCGACTCAAACCTCGTGATCGCCACAGGCGCGAATGGCACCGTCTACATGCACGCCGCCGGACAGTCGGTCGGCACGCTGCAAGAATTGCAACGAGAACTGAAAGCTTTGCCGAAAGGCCAGTCGCTGTCCATCAAGCCAATGACGTTCTTCGATGCCGTGAACTACTTTTCGGGCGGTTGGAGCTATCCAGTCCAGACGATGAAAGGAAAATCAGATTACGCCACGGTGCCATTGAGTGACGACGGACTTGCGGCGCTGATGCGCGGAGTCGCAAGCAACAGCATGTATGTCGTGTGCGACGCCTATGGCGGCGCCATGGCCAAGATCGCGCCTGACGCCACCGCGTTCGTTCATCGCGCCGGAACGCTGTTCTGCCTGCAGTATGGCAGCGTCTGGACCAGCCCCGCGGACACGCCCAAGCGTCTGGACGAGATGCGCCAATTCTATGCGACGATGCGTCCTTATGTGTCGGGCGCGGCCTACGTGAACTATTGCGACACCGATCTGCCCGATTGGGCGGACGCCTATTGGGGACAGAATCTGCCGCGCTTGAAGCAGATAAAGTCGGCATTCGATCCGAGCAACGTCTTTCGCCACGCTCAGAGCATTCCGCTTTCGTAGTTCCGATCTGCTCGGCCGGCTTGAAATCCCGCTCGCGGGGCACGCTTTGAGCGCTCGCCGCGCCATGGTTACCTTTCATTAACCATCTTGTTCGACGCTCGCGGCTCAAGCTCACGGGCACCGGCAGCATCGGACATGGGCAATCGCCGCCGACACGAAAAAGCTTCGGCGGTCGCAAAAGCCTTGTCGGCGCATCCAACCACAAATCAAGACGCGGCCGCGCAGCAAGTGCAGGCGGCGCATCGCGTCGAACAGGCGCTCTCCCTGCATCAGCGGGGACATCTCGAAGAGGCGGAACGGCTTTACGACGGTGCGCTCACGGCAGACCCTGGCAACTTCGATGCGCTGCATTTCCTTGGGGTGCTTCGCCACCAGCAAGGCCGCTCGGTCGACGCCTTGCGCCTGGTTGCGGCCGCGCTCGCGGCGCGGCCCGGATCGGCGGATGCACTCACCAACTATGGCGTCATCCTCGACACGCTCAAACGCCACCAGGAGGCGCTCGCCGCCTTCGAGCAGGTCTTGGCGACGCGGTCCGCCGACGCCACCGCTCACTACAACAAAGGCCTGGCGCTCAAGAATCTCGGCCGCCACGCCGACGCGCTCGCAAGCTATGAGCGGGCGCTGATACTGGCTCCAGGTCACCTCGATGCGCGCTGCAATCGCGGCAATATGCTTGCCGCGCTCGGCCGGCACCAGGAAGCGTTGGCCGACTACGAAAAGGCCCTGGCGCTGCGACCAAACCATATTCCAGCGCTCAACCGCCGCGGCAACGCGCTATTGGCAATGGAACGATGGCGCGAGGCACTCGACGCTTACGACGCCGCCCTCGCGGTCGATGCCGCCAACGCCGAAGTCCTCAATAACCGCAGCGTCGTCCTGTTGCAGCTCGGCAGGAACGACGAGGCGCTGGATAGCTGCGACCGCGCCCTCGGAGCGCGGCCGGATTACGCGGACGCGCACTACAATCGCGGCGGTGCTTTCCTGGCGCTCGGCCGCTTCGAGGATGCTCGCTTGAGTTTTGAGGCGGCGTTGGCGCGCGAGCCTGACCGTGTCGACGCGCTCAATAACCTAGGCCTTGCGCTTGCCGGGCTTGGACGGCCCAATGCCGCGCTCCTCAAGTACGAGGCGGCACTGGCGCGCGAACCTCGCCATCGCGGCGCGCTTCTCAACCGAGCCAATTCGCTGCTGGAGCTGGAGCGTTTCGAAGAAGCACTGGCGACGTGCGACCAAGCTATTGCGGCAAAACCAGCGCAGGCCGATGCCTTGAATACGCGGGGCGTCGCCCTGGGCAAGCTCGGCCGCTATGACGAGGCACTGGCGAGCTATGAGCACGCGCTCGCGCTGCGGCCTGACTCGGTCGGGGCGCATTCCAATCGCGGCACCGCACTCCATCACTTGAAACGACATCAGGAAGCGCTGGCGAGCCATGACCGCGCGCTGGCGCTGCAGTCGGACTATGCCGAGGCGCACGCCAATCGCGGCAACACCCTGCATCAGCTCGATCGCTGCGACGAGGCGCTGGCGAGCTATGACCGCGCGCTCGCGCTGCGGCCGGATTTTGCCGAGGCCCATTCCAATCGCGGCAATGTTCTGCAAGAGCTCCGGCGGTTCGATGACGCGCTGGCGAGCTATGACCGCGCGCTCGCGCTGCGGCCGGGTTTTGCCGAGGCGCATTCCAACCGCGGCAACGCGCTCCAGGAGCTGCGGCAGTTTGACCAAGCGCTCACCAGCTATGATCGCGCGCTCACGCTCAAGCCGAACCTCGCCGACGGCCATTTCAACGCGGCGGTCTGCCGCCTCCTGCTCGGTGACTTTGCGCGGGGCTGGCAACAGCTGGAATGGCGATGGGACACCGCGCAGCTCAGGACAGTAAAGCGGCATTTCCCGCAACCGCTGTGGACCGGCGGAAATGACGTCGCCGGCAAGACCATCCTTCTCCACGCCGAGCAGGGGTTCGGCGATACGATCCAGTTCTGCCGCTACGTGCCGCGTGTCGCCGAGCAGGCCGGACATGTCATTCTCGAGGTGCAGCAGCCGCTGCGCGGGCTGATGAGCACGCTCTCCGGCGCGGCACAGATCGTGTCACGTGGCGAGCCGTTGCCCGCCTTCGATCTGCATTGCCCGTTGCTCAGCCTGCCGTTGGCATTCGGTACGCGGCTCGAAACGATCCCGTCGCAGACGCCCTATCTATCCGCACCCTCAGAAAAGACGAGCGCCTGGCGCGACCGCCTCGGCAACCGTGAACGACCAAGAGTCGGGCTGGTATGGGCGGGCGATCCGCGAAAAAGCTTGCCCGGCGCCAACCGGATCGACCGCCAGCGCAGTCTTCAGTTCGACCAGCTGGCGCCGGTCTTGCGGGTGCGCGACTGTGAATTCTATAGCCTGCAAAAAGGCGACGATGCGCTCGAGCAATTGCACCGCAGCGCGCTCGACCATCGGGTCATCGACTGGTCCGCCGACTTCCACGACTTCTCGGATACCGCGGCACTGATCGAGAATTTGGATCTGGTCATTGCCGTGGATACCGCCGTGGCGCACCTTGCCGGCGCCCTCGGCAAGCCGCTCTGGCTCATCAATCGCCACAATACCTGCTGGCGATGGCTGCTCGATCGCGACGACAGCCCATGGTACCCGACGGCCCGACTGTTTCGCCAAGATGCAACGCGCGAGTGGGACAGCGTCGTTGCGCGCGTGCAAGCGGCATTGCGAGACTACGCCCGCGATTGGAAAATTGGCTCGGCACCCGCCGCATCTTGCTGAAACGGACCGGCTGGGCGGCCATTATCGCCATCGATCAGCAAGCCCAGTGGGTACCCATTCAGTTCTTTTGAGCGCTACAATAGGTCCACCTGTGCACGGGGGCGGGATGGGCGGCCGATGGCGGTTTTGTTTGTAAGCCACTCCAGCAAGGACGACACCGCAGCCAAGGGACTCGAGACCTGGTTACGCGCCAAAGGCTTTACCGATCTGTTCATCGATCACAGCCACATCGCCGGTGGCGAAAAATGGGCGCAGGCGTTGCGTGACGGCGCCGGAGCCTGCCGCGTCGTCATTTGCTTTGTAACCGAGCATTGGCTGGCGTCGGACGAATGTTTCGGCGAATTCAAGGCAGCCTGGTACATGGGCAAGCGCATCATTCCGCTGGTTGCAGCGGGAGCCGGATACGTATTGCCAGGCAACCGCCTCGCCAACGTCCTGGCCGAGGATCAAGGATTCGACGTTACTCATTGCATCGACCAAGGACGGCTCGATCTCAGACGTGACCCCGATATTGAGCGGGGGCTCGAGACTGGGCTGCGCTCAGCCGGCGCGCTCAGCCGTGTCGGCCTCGATCCCGAAGCCTTCGCGATCGATCCTCACCTGCGTCGCACGCCGTTTCCCGGGCTGGCCTCGTTCGGAGATGATGACGCTGACGCGGCGTTGTTCTACGGCCGTAGCCGTGAAATCGCGGAAGCGCTTGAAGAGCTGCGCAAGGTGCGCGCCGAAGGCGATCGCCGGGCTTTCGTCATTCTTGGAGCGTCGGGCGCCGGCAAGTCGTCGCTGCTCAAGGCCGGGATTGTGCCGCGGCTTCGCCGCGAGGCGCCAGCCTGGCTGCCGTTGCGGGTGTTCCGCCCCGGCGCCGATCCGCTCCTCAATTTCGCCGAAGCCCTGGCGAAAACGCTCGCCGATTTCGGCAAGGTCGAAGCCCCCGGCCGGATTCGCGACCGCCTGTTCGATGCTTGGGCCGAGGCCAAGCGGCGCAGCGATGGCGCCGGATTGACGGCGTCCGGGGGGGCCGAGATTGAAGCTGCGCTGGAAACTGAGGGAAGCAAATTGCGCGCGGCGTCGCATCGCGCCGGCGCGACCATTCTGATCAGCATCGATCAAGCCGAGGAGATGGCGCGCGCGGAAGGCGAAAGCGGTGACGCGCTCACCGACTACCTGCGTGCCAGCTTGACCACCGCGGCAAGCCATTGGCAGCTGGCCTTCACTATCCGCACCGATAGTTTTCACGAGTTGCAAAACCATCAGCGCTTCCAGAACCTCGAAGCGAGGGGCTATGATCTGCGCGTCATTCCCGGACATCGCTTCGAAAGCCTGGTCGAAGAGCCCGCCAAGCGTTACGGCGTCGATGTCGAGAAAGCTCTTGTAGACGCGGTCATAGCGGACGCGCCCACCGAGGATGCGCTGCCGCTGTTGGCGTTCGCCCTGCAGCGGCTGTGGCGCCAGTACGCGGCCTCCGGGAGCCTGACGAAGGACAACTACCACCGGCTCGGCGGCCTCAAAGGGCTTATTGAGGACGCCGCCGAACGCGCGTTGCGCGATATCTCTCCCGAAGAGGACGTTCCTCTGCCGCCCGGGCCGCCGCGGAAGCCACGGGTTGAGCTGGCGGCGGCGACCTTCGTTCCGGCGCTGGCGCAAATCAACAATCAGGGCGCCACCATCAGGCGGGTGGCGTCGTGGAATAGCTTCACCGCCGAGCAGCAGGACTTTTTGCTGAGATTCGAGCAATGGCGCCTTCTGGTCCGCAAGACGTCGACAGCCGACGGCGGCGGAACGGTCGAGGTGGCGCACGAAGCGCTGTTTCGCGAGTGGACGCGCCTCGAGATATGGCTTGAGCCGGAGCGCGCGCGACTCGAGGCGCTGCACTCATTGCAGATCGACGCACTGACGTGGGATCGCAACGGTCGCGACGCCGGTTTCGTCAATCATCGCAGCAAGCGGCTCGCCGAGGCGCAAGCGCTCGCCGCAATCGACGCCTATCGCAAGCGGCTTCACGACCGCGAATTCGATTACCTTGCCGCCTGCCGTAAAACCGAACGGCAGGCGCGGCGGCAAACGCGACGCGTGCGAGCGCTGGTTACGGTATTGATGTTCGGCATCGCTGCCGGCGTGATCGGCTGGCTGGAGCAGGAATATTTTGTCGAGCTGTGGCGGTGGCACACCGTCATCAATCCCTACCTGTTGACCCAGGTTCGGCCGTACGTCCTTACAGCTGAAGCTGAGCGCGCGCTCAAGGCGCAGGACACGTTCAAAGAATGCGGCGCAATTTGTCCTGAGATGGTTGTGCTGGCGCCGGGGGAGTTCATCATGGGCTCGCCTGACAATGAGACGCACTGTTATCCGAATGAAGGCCCACGGCACAAGGTCGTCATCGCTGAGCCTTTTGCCGTCTCCCGATACGACGTGACGTTCGCCGAGTGGGATGTGTGCGTTGCCAATGGCGATTGCAATCCGAAAGTAAGCGACAGCAGCTTTGGTCACGGTCTTCAGCCGGTGATCAACGTCACCTGGGACGATGCGCAACATTTCGTCGCCTGGCTCGCCAGGATGACCGGTCGGCCTTATCGGCTGCTGACCGAGGCTCAATGGGAGTACGCGGCGCGCGCCGGCACCACGACCGCCTATCCGTTCGGCGATGATCCGGCTTCGCTCCTTGCGCACGCCTGGTACAAAGCCAATTCCGATTCAAAGCCGCACCCGGTCGGGAAAAAGGCGGCCAATCAGTGGAATCTCTACGACATGGAAGGCGACGTGTGGCAGTGGGTGGAAGATTGTTATCACGTCACCTACGACGGAGCGCCGACTGATGGTTCGGCGTGGACGGCCGGCGAATGTAACTCTCGCGTGCTTCGTGGCGGCTCCTGGATCAGTGAGCCGCAATTCTTGCGCTCGGCCTGCCGCGAGTATCGCTCGCCCGACATCCGCTCAGACAATCGTGGCTTCCGGGTTGGGCGAATGCTGGTCCGTTGAAAAATTTAAGCTCCGCGCGCGCTGTCGCGTTTCCTCCAAGTGCGCCCATCCAAGGGCGCTCGACATTTGAGGTCTGCAAGAAGGAATTTGGACGCTTGGACCCTTGATTCTCGGCGTTGCCAATGCCGCCTTAAATTAGTAGATATTTTACGGTGAATTCATCCAAGCCTTGATGAGGGGAAAAGGTTATGGAGAAGTTCGAAAAGAGCCGCAAAATCATTGGGTTGTCGACTGCGGCGGCGGTCAGCCTGTCCGCGACAGCGATTGTCCTGGGGCAAGATGTGCCGACTTCGAGCGACCACGTAAAAGTGGTTCAGTCCGCGCTGCGCGACGGCGCCGCCGTCAGCAAAGCCGGTCCCAATTCG
>Ga0210383_10003730_pt1 | contig 13611 bp, 15 predicted proteins | sample IncBWC14OmetaG_FD_160072 | JGI IMG/M metagenome (GOLD analysis project Ga0210383, IMG submission 160072) | Forest soil microbial communities from Barre Woods Harvard Forest LTER site, Petersham, Massachusetts, United States - Inc-BW-C-14-O ...
CCAGCGCACGGTGACAGCAGGTTGATGGAACATCGAAACCGGCACCCCGCCGCTTAATCGGGGGGTCCGTGACTTCTAAGGATTTTGGTGCCGTCGGGGCTGCGGGCGGTGGTGGTGCCGTCGGGGTTGAGGGTGACGGTCCAGCCCCACTGATGGATGGCCACATGATGGTGAAAAAAGCAGTACAACGCACAGCCGTCGACGCTCGTCTTCCCGCCGTCGGCCAGGTGAGTCACATGGTGCACTTCACAAGCTGCGGCGGGCTGGTCGCAGCCGCCGGCCCAGCGGCAATGCTGGTCCCGCAGGATCACCGCGCGGCGGATGGCGGCGGGGATCTCGGCGCTGTGCCCGACGTCCAGCGGCAGGGACGGCCCGGCCAGCCGGGCGCCGAGTTGCCGGGTGCGCAGGAAGGAAGCCAGCCCGCCGGGACCGGAGACCAAGTCGATGGCCTTGCCGATGATCGCGTGCCGGAGCATCTCCAGCGCCTGCGGTGTCGGGGTCCGCGGGCCGGTCCGGCCCTCGGGCTGGCCCGGTTGGGCGGCCGGGACGGCGTCCTGTTGTGATCCGCAGTGGGAGCCGTGGCCGGCGAACTGCAGGCACAGGCTCACCAGGTCATCGAGGGCGGCAGGGTCGACTTGGCCGGTGACCACCGGGATGATCGCGGCGTCACAAGCCACGGTCCCGACGGACTTGCCGTCCAGCCAGGCGGCGCCGTCACTGCCGGTCTGCGAGCCGGCGGCGCGGTGGGCCGCCCAGCGGACGGCCATCTCGCCGATCCACTGGTCAGCCAGGACCGACCCGTCATCCAGGGCCCGCAGCTCGGCCAGGGAGACGTGGGCCCACACCTTCACCGGCTGGCCGGCCCGCTCGGGCAGGAGCCCGCTGGCGACCAAGCGGCGCATCGCGTCTTCGAGTGCGTCATGGTAACGCTGCTCCCGGGTCCGGGTGTCCTGCGCCCCGGCCGGCGCAGACAGAGCGTCCAGCACCGCGGTCACCACCGCCGCGCACTCCGGAGTCAGGTCCCCGGCGACGACGCCGGCCCCGCCGAACGTGGTCTCCACCCGGACCTTGCGGTCCTCGAAGCTCAGCTGCGAGTCGCCGTCGTCCTGCTGGTCCCGGAGGGAGCGGGCGTAGATCTCGGCGGCCAGAGCGGCCAGGTCCTCTTTGCGCGCCCCGGCACCGGCTGCGGCGATCAGGATGTCATCGGCGGTCGCCCGGCAATCGGCCGGGAGCTTATCGGTCCAGCCGCAGATCGTGTGGGCCATCGACTCGGTCAGCACGGTCCCCTCGGCCAGCGCCGCTGCCACCTGCGGGTGCGCGGTGGCGCGACGGGCCCAGGCCACATGGCCCCGGGCCGCGCCCTTGGTGATCCGGGTGCGGTGGATCAGCCAGGACGTCGGGCTGTAGTCGCCGTCCGCCGAGTAGCCCTGCCCGGCGGTGAAGGCGGCGAGGATCCGGGCCCGCGCGGCGGTGGAGATCGCGTCGCCTTGCTCCAGGGCCTGCAGGCATTCGGCCTGAGCCTGGGCGGACATTTCGGTGGGATCGGCGGCGGCCAGGCGGCTCAGCCCGGTCAGGACCATCTTTATTGCATCGGTGGTGCTCACCTGAGCCGTCACCTCCCTCGGGGTCGCAGGCAGGCCGATCATGTGCGATCTGTGTTCGATTTTATCCGAACACACCGACATTTTCCGGGAACGACACGCGGGCAAGAGGGCATCTTTGCGGAGGGATCGCGTCGGCTCCGGGGAGCGAGGGAGGGGGCGGGGGCGGGTAGGCGGGTCCGTTCGGCATAAAAGAGAATTTCGTGGCACGGTGGTGCAGGTGGACGAGGTGATAAGCGAAGTGCGGGCGCCGGAGGAGGACGGGGAGGTGCCGGGGTTCTGGCGGGGGCTGGGGGTGCCGGGGCTGGCGGACGTTCATACGCACTTTCTGCCTCCGCGGATGATGCGGAGGGTGTGGGAGTACTTTGATGCGGCGGGGCCGCTGGTGGGGGTTCGGTGGCCGATCCGGTACAAGTGGAGCGACGAGGAGCGGGTGGCACACCTGCGGGGGCTGGGGGTGCGGATGTTCAGCGCGCTGGCCTATGCGCACCGGCCGGATATGGCGGTGGACCTGAACGCGTGGACGATGGCGTTCGCTAAGGCGACGCCGGGGTGTTTGGCGTCGGCGACGTTCTATCCGGAGCCGGGGGTGGCCGGGTACGTGAGCGGCGCGCTGGAGGCGGGGGCGCGGATCTTCAAGGTGCACCTGCAGGTGGGCGGGTTCTCCCCCACTGATCCGCAGCTGGATGAGGTGTGGGGGCTACTGGCCGAGGCGGGGGTGCCGGTGGTGGTGCACGCGGGGCATGCGCCGGTGGGGACCGAGCACACTGGGCCGGGGCCGTTCGGGGCGGTACTGGCGCGGTATCCGGGGTTGAGCGCGATCATCGCGCACATGGGGGCGCCGGACTACGAGGCGTTCCTGCGGCTGGCCTTCGACTACGAGCGGGTCAGGCTGGATACCACGATGATTTTCACCGACTTCTTCGACCACCTGGCCCCGTTCCCGGCGGCGGCCCTGCCGCTGGCCCGGGAGCTGGGGCTGGCGGGCAAGATCCTGCTGGGCAGCGACTTCCCGAACATCCCCTACCCCTACGCGCGGCAACTCGCGGGGCTGGCCCGGCTGGACCTGGGCGAGGATTGGCTGCGTGCGGTCTGCTGGGACAACCCGGTGGCGCTGTTCGGGGCGCCGGAGTTAACGGAGCCGGCCGGCCCGGGACAGGATCTCGACCAGCCGGTCACGGGGCAGGGCCGGAGTGCGGTGGCCGTCGCGTCCGGTCATGTCGTCGTTGGCGACCAGGGCGTTGACCACGGCCTCCTCGGTGGCCTGGACGACGGCCTCGAAGAACGGGTCCAGGTGTTCCCAGGGGACGAATTCCAGGTTCCGCAGGGTCTGGGCGTCGGGGCGGAAGGCGCCGGGGTTGGCGGTGGACAAGGCCAGGAACAGGTCGCCGGAGAAGTGCGAGCCGCTGGTGCCGGTCCGGGCCAGGCCGGAGGTGACCCGGCGGGCGAAGGCCTGGCACTGGTGCGGGAACAGGGGCGCGTCGGTGGCCACCACCGCGATGACCGACCCGGAGCCGGGCGGGGCGGCCGCTCGGTCGGCCATCGGGTTGTCGGCGGCCAGGTCGTCGCCGAGCGGGATCCCGGCCAGGACGAGCTCGTGGCGGCGGCCGAAGTTGGCCTGGACGAACACGCCGACCGTGTACTGGGCGCCTGCGAAGGAGATCAGGCGCGACGCGGTGCCCGAGCCGCCCTTGAACTCATAGCAGTTCATCCCGGTGCCGCCGCCGACCGAGCCCTCCTCGACCAGGCCGGAGCTGGTCGCGCTGAGCGCCGCGATCACCGTCTCCTCGGTGACGTGGTGGCCGTTGATGTCGTTCAGATAGCCGTCCCAGGTCTCGGCGGCCACCGGGAGCAGCCACATCTCGGCCACCTCTGGGTAGTGCCGGACGGTCCAGGCCACGATGCCGGCGTGCGCGACGCCGACCGCGTGCGTGTTGGTGATCGCGACCGGGCCGGTAAACGTGCCGGATTCGTTGATCCAGGAGACCCCGGTCATCTCGCCGTTGCCGTTCTGCGAGTGAAAGCCGGCCGCTACCGGGTCGCCGGTGCCCGCCGGGCCGCGGGGGTGGATGGCGGTGACCCCGGTACGCACGTGGTCGCCCTCGATCAGGGTGACGTAGCCGACCTCGACGCCCGGCACGTCGGTGATGGCGTTCCACCGGCCGGGGCGGCCCGCGAACGGCAGCCCGAGGGCGCGGGCGCGGGGCTGGCCCGCGGGGGTGGCGCGGTGCTCGGCGGGCAGGGTCACGCCGACTCCGCGGTCCGCCAGCTTCGAACCATCCCGCAAACGGCGGGGCTCACCATCCTGCGGGCGCTCACCCCCTGGGGGACGATCCGCGGCGACCGGACGCGGATATCAACAAGCTTACTGGTTCAGGAGCATCGCAGCCGCGCAGGCCGCGATGGCCAGGCCGGGGCCGGCCAGCGCCCAGCGGGTCCCGGCGGCCGAGGCGATGGCGGCGACCAGGAAGGCGCCAGCCGGCACGAAGCCGATGAAGCCTGCGTTGTAGGCGCTGAGTGCGTGCCCGCGCTGGGCGGGCGGGGTGGCCTGCTGGACGTAGACAGTCGCGCTGACCGCGAACAGCTGGGTGGCCGCGCCAAGCACCACCATGGCCGCATCGTAGGCCCAGGCCGTGGGAGCGATGGCGGCCAGGCACTCCACGAGGCCGAAGGCGAGGGCCCAGGCGCCGAATTCGCGGTGGCCGGGGTCAGGGCGGCGGGAGGAGTAGTAGCTCCCCGCGATCCCGCCGACCGCCAGGAACGTGCCGAACAGCCCGAAGCCCACCGGGCCGAGCCGGAACACCCGGTCTGCCATCAACGGGTTGGTGACCGCGAACTGAAGCCCGAAGCCGCCGACAAGCAACGCCATCGCGACCGCGGCGCGGACCGCGGGCGGTAGGTCGAGCAGCCACCGGAAACGCCTCGCAGCGGGGATAGTCTGTGCTGCTCCGGGCGCGGCCGGAGCGGGCGCGGCCGACGCTGCCGCAGGGGTTAGCCGGCGGGACAGCCAGGTGAGGACGGCGACTACGCCGAGGAAGGACACGGCATCGACGAAGAACACGGCGGTCTCGCCGGTGGCGGCGATGATGATCCCGGCCACGCCCGGGCCGGCGATCTTGGCCAGACCGGTGACGGTGGCGAACAGTGAGGTGCCGCGGCGCAGCTCGCCCGGGCCGACCAAGTCGAGCATGAGCGTTTGGCGGGCCGGGAGGTCGACGCACTGGACGCAGCCGGTCACGAAGGACAGCGGCACCAGGTACCAGAGCGTCATCCACCCGGCCAGCAACGGAACGCCGATGGCCAGTGACGCGGCGGCCAGCAGGGCCTGGGTGACCACGGCGACCCGGACCGCCCGGTACCGCAACACGATGGTCCCGGCCCGCCGGCTGAACAGCAGCATCGGCAGGGAAAGGGCCGCGTCCACTGCGGCCAGGGCCGGCGCGCCGCCGTGCCGGATGTGCAGCACCAGCCAGAACAGGGCCGTGTAACCCATCATCGTTCCGGCCAGGGACACCACCTGCGCGGCCAGGTACCAGCGGTACCCCTTACCGCTCACCCCGGTAATTCCGCCCACCGAGCCAAATTAATTGCGTATATATTGCAATTGCAAGTTAGTTGCAAAGAATTGCCGGCGGATATATGCTGGTAATTGTTAAGGGGACGGGGATCGGCTCCGCCGGTGCAAGAGGGCGGCGGCACTCGCGGCAGCAGGAGCACAGTCTTCGGAAACGCGCACGCGGCACCCGCCTCACACTGCCATTCAGGCCCTGGAGCTACTGGCGGACCTGGATTCAGGCCGAGGGCCTGTGTACACAAATCCAGGTACACTGAGATTATGAGCGACGACAGCAGGATGACCGTCCGGGATGTCCGCGCCCACCTCGCCGAGGTACTCACCCGCGCGGAAAACGGCAGTCCCACTGTCGTTATGCGTAACGGCGAGCCGGTGGCCGCCGTTGTTCCCATCGAGGATTTCAACGTCCTAGAAGAGGCCGTCGACCGCTATTTCTCCCGCGAGGCCGATCGTGACCTGGCCGAGAACCCCGCTGCGCGCACGTACAGCATGTCCGAGGTGGTAGCCGAGATCTTCGGGGAAGACACCGGCCAGAGCGTCGCGTGAAGTACGCGTTCCGCTGGCGCGAACGCGCCGTCCGCCAGCTTCGGACCATCCCGCAAACGGCGGCGCTCACCATCCTGCGGGCTCTTACGCCCCTCGGGGACGATCCGCGGAGGCAGGACGCCGACATCAAGAAACTGGCCGGGTACACCGACCGGTACCGGCTACGCGTCGGCGATTACCGGGTCATCTACGAGATCGTGGACGAGCAGCTCATCATCTTGATCGTCGGCGTCGGTCACCGCCGCGAGGCCTATCGCGCACTGTCCTGAAGCGCGGCCCGCAGTTAGTGTCACACTCTTTCCGCGTGCCGGTTCATGCCAGGGGAGGTGAGCTATGCGCAGGTCGACGGCGGCGATCGGGAGCGCGGTCTATTTCGCGGTGGCGGCGGGGACCTTTGCGGTGCTGGTCCCGTGGCTGGTAACCGGCTGGCAGTTTCACCGGCCGTGGTCTTACTGGGTGGTGGCGCAGGCGGCGGGCGTTCTGCTGATCGGCGCGGGGCTGGTCCCGGTGGTGGCCGTGTTCGTGCAGTTCGCGCGGGCCGGGGGTACCCCGCTGCCGCTGGCCCCGACCCGCCGCCTGGTGGTGAGCGGGTTCAACCGGTATGTGCGCAACCCGGTTTATCTAGGGTCGCTGCTGATCTTCGGCGGTGAGGCGCTGCTGTTCGGCTCGCTTCGCCTGCTGGTGTACACGGCGGCCGGGTGGGCGGGGGCGGCGGTGTTCGTGCGCTGGTACGAGGAACCCGCCCTGACCCGCAGGTTCGGGACCGAGTACGAGGCGTACCGGCGCGCGGTGCCCGCCTGGCGACCCCGCCTGCACCCCTGGTCGGGCTAGGGCAGGGCCAGGGTGATGGCGCGGGCGCGGGGCGGGATCACGATGGCGACGGCGCTGCCGGACCGGCAGACCGTGGTGGTGAAGTGACCGGGGTCACCGGTGTTGCCCTCGATCGCGTCGTAGTGCATGGGGATGACGTAGGAGGGACCGACCTGGGCGCAGAGCCAGGCGGCTTCGGTCTCGTTCATGTTGCCGACGATCCCGGCCGACTCGCGCATGTGGTCGCGGCCGTTGATCGGCAGCATGAGCACGTCGGGGGCCAGCGCGGCCAGGGCGGTGGGCAGCTCGGTATACACCAGGCCGTCGCCGGCGTGGTAGAAGCGGATCCCGCCGATCTCGGTCACGTAGCCGAGGAACCGGACCGGGCTGCCCGCCGGGGCGAACTCGTAGACGACGGGCTGGTCGCCGCCCATCCCGTGCATGGCGGGCACCGGGTGCACGGTCACGTCGGCGTCGTGCAGCATCTCCCCCGGGACCGCGCCGATCAGGCGGATCCGGTCGACGCCGGCCTTGGCCGCGACCTCGACCACGGGCGCGGGCACGACGATCTTGGCCGCGGAGTTGACCGCGCAGAACTCGCGCAGGAACGGCAGGTCCAGGTGGTCCGCGTGCTCATGGGTACACAGCACGAGGGTGACGTCGGCAAAGTCCGCGGCCGAGGCCGGCGGCGGGTAACGCCGGTCGGGGCGATCGGACAGGAACGGGTCGATCAAGATCCGGCTGTCGCCGGCCGCGAGGCGAAAGCCCGACTGGCCGTACCAGGTAACAGATACAGAGTCCATGGCCCGTTCCGAATAAAAAAAGATTTTCTAACGGTCGTCGCTGAGAACTGGTTCGGGGAGCGTGCCGGCGTTGTGCTCCTGGAGCCGCCAGCGGCCGTACCGGAAGCTGAGCACCGACCAGGAGCAGTTGGACAGCGGACCGAGCACGCCGGACAGCTCGTCGGGCATGCTGAGCAGGCGCGACATGCCCAGGCGCAGCGCGGCACCGTGGCTGACGACCACGGCCAGGCCGTCGCGGCCGGTTCCCCGGTCCGCGACGGCCGTGGCGGTGCGCTGCAGCGCGGCGGCGACCCGGTCGGCGACGGCGGTGGTCGGCTCGCCGTCCGGCGGGGTCCAGGTCGCGTGCGCCTCGGGGTGCCGCTCGCGGATCTCGGCGTCGGTCAGGCCCTCCCAGCAGCCGCCGTGCCGCTCCCGCAGGTCCTTGTCGAGCGTCACCTCGAGCCCGGTCAGCCGGGCCAGCGGCGCGGCGGTGCTGGCCGCGCGGCTCAGGTCGGAGGAGACGATCAGGTCCGGACGGAGCGCGGCGAGCAGGCGCGCGGCCCGCTCGGCCTGGGCCTGGCCGGTTTCATCGAGCGGGATGTCGCTCTGGCCCTGGAAGCGGCGCTCGGCGTTCCACGTCGTCTGCCCGTGCCGCCACAAGACCAGCCGGACCCGTTCGCTCAGCGGGTCCTCCCCGGGTTGACGACCAGCTCGGGGAGCGGGATCTGGGGGCAGTCCTTCCAGATCCGCTCCAGCGCGTAGTAGGTGCGCTCGTCGGAATGCTGCACGTGGACCACGATCTCGAGGTAGTCGAGCAGTACCCAGCGGCCCTCACGCTCGCCCTCGCGACGGATCAGCTGTGCGCCGGCCTGGCGCATGCGGAGCTCGACCTCGTCGACGATGGCCCGGACCTGCCGGTCGTTGGACGCCGAGCACAGCACGAAGGCGTCGGTGATCACGAGCTGCTCGCTCACGTCGTAGGCGATTATGCCGTCGGCCAGCTTGTCCGCGGCCGCCAGCACGGCGGTCTCCACAAGCTCGACGGCCCTCGGTGTGGCAGTCACGAGTGCTTGCCGGCCTCCCTCGATCGGTTCGTCGTCCTTATTAGCGTCTCATAGCGGGCTGTCATTTCGCCTTCGCGTAAAGCCTGCGCTTGGCGATGTACTGCACGACCCCGTCCGGCACCAGGTACCAGACCGGCTCGCCGGCCTCGACCCGGGCGCGGCACTCGGTGGACGAAATGGACAGCGCCGGGATCTCCACCAGGCTGACCTTGCCGTCGGGCAGGCCCGCCCCCGACAGCCGGTGCCCTGGTCGGGTACAGCCTACGAAATGCGCGAGGGTGAATAGTTCATCCACGTCGTGCCAGGTCAAGATCTCGGCCAGCGCATCGGCGCCGGTGATGAAGAACAGCTCGTCCTGCGGCCCGTTGGCGGCGTGGAGTTCGCGCAGCGTGTCGATGGTGTACGTCGGCCCGGGCCGGTCGATTTCGACGCGGCTGACGCTGAACCGGGGGTTCGACGCGGTGGCGATCACCGTCATCAGGTAGCGGTCCTCGGCGGGCGAGACCTGACGGTGGTCCTTCTGGTAGGGCTCGCCGGTGGGCACGAAGATGACCTCGTCCAGCGCGAAGATGTGCGCGACCTCGCTGGCGGCGACCAGGTGACCATGGTGGATGGGGTCGAACGTGCCGCCCATCACACCGATCCGCCGCATTGCTAGTGGCCCCTCATGCTCACGTATCGTACCGGCCAGTGCGGGGGTTTCTGTGTGGGGACAACCCGCCTTCGATCGGGGCTATGATTCGAGATATGACTTCAGTGCCAGATCGCGCGCGGGTCCGGCTCACCGGCATCTCATCCCGCGCCTATGAGCATCCCGCAGACCGGTCGGCGCTGGTCGCGCTGCGCAAGCTGACCGGCTTCGACACGCTGCTGCGCAGGCTGTTCGGCCTGTTCAACGAGCGGGCCTTCCGGCTGACCTACCTCGCGAGCGCGGTCCGCGTCTCCGAACGGCAGTTCCCGCACATCTACGAGCTGGTCAGGGACGGTGCCTACATCCTGGACCTGCCCGACGTGCCCGAGTGCTACGTGTCCCAGGACCCGCTGGTGAACGCGATGGCGCTGGGCCGGGACAAGCCGTTCATCGTGATTACCACCGGCATGGTCAACCTGTACGACCCAGAGGAACTCAGGTGGGTGGTCGGGCACGAGCTGGGCCACATCCTGTCGGGGCACGCGGTGTACCGCACCATGCTGCTGATCCTGCTCCGGTGGGCGACCCGGGCCGCGTTCCTGCCGATCGCCCTCGCCCTCACGGCGATCATCTGGGGCCTGGAGGAGTGGTTCCGCAAGTCCGAGCTGTCCTGTGACCGGGCCGGACTGCTGGCCGGGCAGGACCTGGACGCGGCCCGGCGCGCGCTGATGAAGCTGGCCGGCGGCGCGCAGCTGTCCGAGCTGAACCCGGACGCGTTCCGCGAGCAGGCGCACGAGTACGACGCGGTGCCCGACCTTCGGGACAGCATCCTGAAGATCATGCAGCTGCAGGGGAACACCCACCCGTTCGCGGTGATCCGGTTCGCCGAGCTCGACTACTGGGCCACGCACGGCGAGTACGAGCGGATCCTCGGCGGCGACTACCCGCGCCGGGACACCGACAGCAGCGCCTCGGTCGGCGACGAGGTCAAGAACGCGGCCAAGGCGTACCAGGACTCGTGGGCCCGGTCCCAGGACCCGCTGATCGGCATCTTCCGCGGTGTCGCGGAGAGCGCGGCGCGGGCCGGCGGCGGCCTGTTCGACCGGCTGCAGAACCGTGGCCCTGGCGGCGGCAGCGGCAACGACGACGACAGCAACAACTAGCGCTTAGCGCCTTTGCCGGTGCCCGCGCCACCCACCCTCAGGGGTGGGTGGCGCGGGCATTTTCATGATCATGGGTCGTTTTGGCCAAATACGGCCCATTTCGACCCATGATCATGGTCCGGGCTGGGCTGGGCTGGGTTAGAGGATGACTAGGTCGTCGCGGTGGACTACTTCGCGTTCGTACTCGGGACCTAGCTTGCTGGCTAGCCATCGGGTTGAGCGGCCCATCAGGCCGGGGATCTCGGTGGCGTCGTAGTTGACCAGGCCGCGGGCGATGATCGTGTCGTTCTCGTCGCACAGGTTCACCGGGTCGCCGGCGTCGAAGGTGCCGTCCACGCCGGTGATGCCGGCGGGCAGCAGGCTGGCGTGCCGCTTCACCACGGCCTCGACGGCGCCGGGGTCCAGGCGCAGGCTACCGCGGGCCACCGCGGCGTGCCTGAGCCACAGCAGCCTGGTCGCGGGCCGACGGCCGTGCGCCGCGAAGAAGGTGCCGACCGGGTCCCCGGCCAGCGCGGCGGGCGCGCTGGCCGCGTCGGCCACCACGGTGGGGATGCCGGCCGCGGAGGCGATCAGGGCGGCTTCCACCTTGGTCGCCATGCCGCCGATGCCGGAGCCGTGGGCGGCGTGGCTGCCTCGGGCTCCTAGCGCTCCCTGGGCCCCTTGGGCGCCTTGGCCGGCCCGGAGGCCGCGGCCGAGCCGGATGCCCTCCAGGTCGGCCTGGCCGCGCACCTCGGCGATCCGCTGGGCCGCGCCGCGGCGCGGGTCACCGTCGTACACGCCGTCCACGTCGGAGAGCAGGATAAGCGCCTTAGCGTGCGTGACGTGGGCGACGAGCGCGGCCAGCCGGTCGTTGTCGCCAAACCTGATCTCGTCGGTGGCGACCGTATCGTTCTCGTTGACCACCGGGAGCACACCCAGCTCGAGCAGCCGGTCCAGAGTGCGCTGCGCGTTGCGATAGTGGGTCCGGCGCATCAGGTCATCGGCGCTGAGCAGGACCTGACCGGTGCGGATGCCGTGCTGGGTGAAGGCCGCGGTGTACCGGGCGATGAGCAGGCCCTGGCCGACACTGGCTGCAGCCTGCTGGGTGGCCAGGTCGCTGGGCCGCCGGGTCAGGCCCAGCGGGACCAGGCCGGACGCGATCGCCCCGGAGGAGACCAGCACGACCTGGATCCCGGCGCCGCGGCGGGCGGCCAGGGCGGCGGCCAGGGCGGCGATCCGGTCGTCGGCGATCTCTCCGGCCACGGTGGTCAGTGAGGACGAGCCGACCTTGACCACCACCCGGGTCGCCGCGGCGATGTCCGGTCTCGAGCCTGCGGGTGCGCCGATCGTCACGGAGTGAGCCGGGGATCGGTGCCGCGCGGGCCGTGGTGCGGCCCCCGGCCCCGGGCCCCGCTGCTCATCGGCGCGGCCGGGTCCCAGTCGAAGACCACCGCGTCGTCCGGCTCGCCGATCAGCACCTCCGCGCCCGGCTCGGCGCCCGCATCGGCGAGCGCCTGCTCCACGCCCAGCCGGGCCAGCCGGTCGGCCAGGTAGCCGACCGCCTCGTCGTTGCTGAAGTCGGTCTGCTGGACCCAGCGCCGCGGCTTCTCGCCGCGGATCAGGAAGGTGTCCTCGCCGAGGCGGAGCACCTCGAAGCCCGGCTCGTCGACGTTCTTTACTGCGACCTTGACCCGGACGCGCTCGGCGGGCTGTTCGGCCGGACGGGCGGCGCGGTCGGCGGCGACCAGCGCGGCCATGGCGAAGCCCAGCGGGCGTAGGCCCTCCCCGGTGGCGGCGGAGATCTCGAAGACCTGGTAGCCGCGTTTTTCGAGGTCCGGTTTTACCTGGTCCGCGCGTTCACGGGCGGCCGGGACGTCCATCTTGTTCAGGGCGATGAGACGCGGCCTGGTTATGAGGTCGACGCCGGTCGCCTCGCCGTATTCGGTCAGCTCGTACTCGATCGCGGCCAGGTCGGCGACGGGGCTTCGGCCGGGTTCCTCGGTGGCACAGTCGAGCACGTGGACCAGGATGGAACAGCGCTCCACGTGGCGGAGGAAGTCGTGGCCGAGGCCCTTGCCCTGGCTGGCGCCCGGGATCAGGCCCGGCACGTCGGCCACGACGAACTGCACGTCGCCGGCCTCTACCACGCCCAGGTTGGGGATCAAGGTGGTGAACGGGTAGTTGGCGATCTTGGGCCGAGCCGCGGACATGGCCGCGATGATCGAGGACTTGCCGGCGTTGGGGAAGCCGACCAGCCCGACGTCGGCCACCGTCTTCAGCTCGAGGATGAGGTCATGCTGCTGTCCCGGCTCGCCCTTGAGCGCGAAGCCGGGCGCCTTGCGCCGCGGGCTCGCGAGGGCCGCGTTGCCGAGGCCGCCGCGGCCGCCTGCGGCGGCCACGAACCTGGTGCCGACGCCGAGCAGGTCGGCGAGCACCTCGCCGTCCGCGGTCTTGACCTCGGTGCCGTTCGGCACGGCGATGATCAGATCCGGGCCGTTGGCGCCGGTCCGGTTAGAGCCCTCGCCCTGCCGGCCGTTGCCGGCCCGCCGCACCGGGCGGCGGTGGAAGTCGAGCAGCGTGGCCGAGCTCGCGTCCACTTCGAGGATCACGTTGCCGCCCCGGCCGCCGTTGCCGCCGTCGGGGCCGCCGAGCGGCTTGAACTTCTCCCGGTGGATCGAGGCGCAGCCATTTCCGCCGTGGCCCGCCTGCACCTGCAGCGTGACCCGGTCGGCGAACTCCGCCACGATGTCCCTCTCTTTGATTCCTCTTCGATTCCATGAGAAAGGCGGGCCAGGGTTTGCCCGGCCCGCCTTCTGGTCGTGCTGTCGCGTTCGGGGCCTACGCCGGCGGCTGCGGCTCGGCGGACTCGGCCGGGACGATGCTCACGGCCCGGCGGCCGCGGACCGCGCCGAACTCCACCGTCCCCCTGACCAGTGCGAACAGCGTGTCGTCGCCGCCCCGCCCCACACCCTGGCCGGGGTGGAAGTGCGTGCCGCGCTGGCGGACGATGATCTCGCCCGCGTTCACCAGTTGGCCGCTGTAGCGCTTGACGCCGAGGCGCTGGGCCTTGGAGTCACGGCCGTTGCGGCTGGATGACGCGCCCTTCTTGTGTGCCATCTCAGTCCTCCTCCGCTGTCGCCTGGGCCTTGCTCGGCGGCTTGGCGCTTTGGGCCTTGGCGCTCGAGGCCTTGGCGCTCGAGGCCTTAGCCGTCGACGCCTTGGCGGTCGAGGCCTTGGCCTCGGTGCCGATGCCGGTGATCCGCACCTGGGTGTACCGCTGCCGGTGGCCCAGACGCCGCCGGTAGCCGCTCTTGTTCTTGTACTGGATCATGTTGATCTTGGGGCCCGCCGTGTCACCGACGATGTCCGCCGTGACCTGGTAGCGGCCGACCTCAGCGGGGTCGCTGATGACCCGGTCCCCGTCGACGACCAGCAGGGCGGTCAGCGTGATGCTCGACCCG
>Ga0210383_10003731_pt1 | contig 13610 bp, 15 predicted proteins | sample IncBWC14OmetaG_FD_160072 | JGI IMG/M metagenome (GOLD analysis project Ga0210383, IMG submission 160072) | Forest soil microbial communities from Barre Woods Harvard Forest LTER site, Petersham, Massachusetts, United States - Inc-BW-C-14-O ...
CCGAATTCCTCACACCGCCGCGATCGTCTGCACCTCGACCAGAAACTGTTCCTTCACCAGCCGGTCGACGATCAGTAACGTGTTCGGCGGATATTTCCCGTTCGGAAACATTTTCGGGAATTCGCGCAGGCGAAACGCCATGAACTTCGGAATGTCCTGCGAGTGCACGAGATAGGTCGTGAACTGCACGACATTGGCCCAGGACGCGCCGGCCGATTTCAGCGCCGCTTCGACATTGCGAAATACCTGTGCGGTCTGCGCGTCGAAATCGCCGTCACCGATCACGTTACCCGCGGAATCACCCGACAGCATGCCGGCGATGAAGAGAAACTCGTTCGCCTTCACCCGCGTCACATGGGTGTACTGCCCCATCGGGGGGCCGAGTTCTTCCGGATTATAGATGTTGAGTTCTGCTGACATGAATTCCTCGTACTTGACGATCCGAAACGGATGCGCGCGCAGTTTAGGACTAAAGGCTACCGCGACAAAAGGGTAGATGCCCGCGCTATTGCTGCCATGCGACACGCGCGCTAGGCTTCCCCGGGGAATATGGCAGGAGGCACGCGTGACCACATCAGACGAGATCAAGATTTCCGAGGACCGCCGCGAAGCGCTGCGCTATGCGCTGGCGCTCGGCAGCGGGGCTGCGATCGCCTCCTCGCTCGCAGCCAGTCCGGCCTCGGCGCAAACGACCGCCGACAACACGCTGGACCGGATTCGTTCGACCAAAGTGCTGCGCATCGCGGTGCTGCCGGGCGAGCTGCCTTACTTCAACAAGGACCTCGCCACCGGCACATGGTCCGGCTTTTCGATCGAGATGGCCAGCGACATCGCCAAACTGCTCGACGTCAAGCTCGAATATACGGAATCGACTTACGGCAACTCGATCCTGGATTTGCAGGCCAACAAGGTCGATCTCGGCTTCGCGCTCAACCCGACGCCGCAACGCGCGCTGGTGGTCGATTTCACCAGCCTCGTTTTCCCGCACCCCTTCGGCGCGATGCTGAAGAAGGGCCTGGAGGCCAGGACCTGGGCCGACATCAACAAGCCCGAAGTGAGAATCGCGGTCGACGTCGGCTCGGCGAACGAAGCCGTGGCGCGCCGTTTCGCGCCGAATGCCACGATCAAGTCGATGAAGTCGCGCGACGAGGTGATGCTGGAGATGGCGTCGGGCCGCGTCGATTGCGTGGTCAACGCGCTGGTGCTGGGCTTGACTGCGATTGCCAAGAACCCGAGCCTCGGCACCTACAAGATCCTGGCTTCGCCGTCGGTCACCGTCGCGAGCAGCTGCGCGGTGCGCCGCGAACAAGACAAGCGCTGGCGCGATTTCCTCTCGGTGTGGATCGATTACAACCGCGGCATCGGCCAGATGCGCGAATGGTTCGTCCACGGACTGGCGCTGTCCGGCGTGAAGCCGGAGGACGTGCCGGTGGAATTGAGTATTTGAGCTGAGGGAAGATTCCCTCGCTCCGCTTGCGGGGAGATGAGGTCAATTAACCGTCATTGCGAGCGTAAGCGAAGCAATCCCGTCTTCACAAAGCTCTGGATCGCTTCGTCGCTTTCGCTCCTCGCGATGACGAATAGTCACGCCTTATCATAGGTCATGCCGCGCTCTAACCGGCGCGCGATCAGCGTGGCCGGAAACAGGATCGCGAAGTAAATCAGCGCAACGACGGTATAGACTTCCAGCGGCCGATACGTGTCGGCATTGATCAGCGTGGCGTTGTAGACAAGATCGGGCACGGCGATCACCGACACTAGCGAGGTGTTCTTCAACTGCGTGACGGACTGATTGACGTAAGGCGCAATCATGGGTTTGAGCGCCTGCGGCAGGATCACGAGCCGCAGCAATCGCCATGGCGATAGGCCGAGCGCACGCGCGGCGTCCCACTGCCCGCGCGAAATGCTCTCGATGCTGCCGCGCACGATCTCGGCATAGAATGCCCCGCCATAGAGCGACAGCACGGTCATCGCCGCGACATGCGCCGGAATATTGACGCCGATCACCACCGGGAACGCGTAGTAGAACCAGATGATCTGCACCAATAGCGGCGTGCAGCGAAACAGCTCGATATAGGCCACCAGCAACCAGTCGATCACGGGATAACGCCGCAAGCGAAGGATGCCGACGACAAGGCCGATCAACGTACCGAGCAGGATGGTGCCGACGGTATAGGCCATGGTCCAGCCGAGACCGAGCCAGAACAGATGGCTGTATTTGGTGAGGATGCCGAAATCCCAGACGTAATTCATGCCGGCCCCTCAGCGCCCTGCATGTCTCGACGACCGCCCATCAAATGTAACGCCCGGGCGCAAACGCGCTCGCATCGAAACTCGGTCTGTCGCCCGCGATCATCGCAGCGATCGCGGCACCCGTCGCCGGTCCCGTGGTGAAGCCGATATGCTGGTTGCCGAAACCAAGCCACAGGCCCTGATGCCGCGGCGCTGACCCGATCATCGGCAAACTATCCGGCAAGGTCGGCCGCGCCCCGCGCCAGGGCTCTGCGACCGCCGAACCGAATTCAATGACGCCGCGCGCCATCGGCACCACCATGTCGAGTTGCGCGAACGACGACGGCGCGTCGCGGTCGGTCAATTCGACGCCGGAGGTGACGCGAATGCCGTTTTCCATCGGCGACATCAGGAAGCTGCCTTCGGCATCATGGATCGGACGTTGCAAGGGGCGTGCCGGATTGGGCGTGAACTCCTGATGATAACCGCGTTCGACCGCGAGCGGCACGCGATAGCCGAGCGGCCGCAGCAGATCGGCGGACCACGGGCCGAGCGCGACCACGACATGGCGCGCAGCGACGGTGCGATCGCCGAGCACGATGCGCCAGCCGCTGTCCTCAGGCTCGATCGCCTTGATGTCGGATTGGCGGACCTCGCCGCCGAGGCCCTTCAGCATCTGCGCATAGGCCTTGACCACATTGCCCGGTGAATCCACCGAAGCCGTCTGGCTGTGCAAGAGACCGGTCTTGTAGACCGGCAGGATGTTCGGCTCCAGCGCGGAGATCGCCTGACGGTCGAGCAGATCGCTCTTGATGCCGAACTCAGCGAGGAACGCCTGCTCTTGTTTGGCGGTTTGCGTAGCATCGCTGCGCCAGGCCTTGAGCCAGCCGGTCTCGCGGATGCGCTGACCGGCATTGGCTTTCACGATCCATTCGCGGTGCAGCTTCAGCGACGCGCCGATCAAGCCATTCAGCGCGACCGCGCGCGGCCTCGTGCGCGATGGGACCGCGTTGCCAAGAAAGCGCGCGACCCAGTCGAGGTTGCGCATCACCCACATCGGGTCCCAGCGCAAGGCCGCACTGGTGTTGCCGAGATAACCCGGCAGCGCGCTCCAAAGCGAGGGTTTGTTGAGCGGCAGGATCGAGCCTGAACTCAAGATGCCGGCATTGCCGTAGGATGTCTCACTGCCGGGCTCGCGGCGGTCGATGACCACCACAGAGAGGCCGCGTTGCCGCGCGGCGATGCCGGCGGATATGCCGACAATCCCCGCGCCGAGCACGGCGACGTCGAGTTGTTGACCCGTCCCATCCTCAGGCATTCACTTGAACCTCTACATTAAGGTGAGCCCGCCATCGACCGGCAGCGATGCACCCGTCACATGCGAGGCTTCTTTCGACAACAAGAACGCGACGACGGCGGCGACCTCATCTGATAAGGCCAGGCGCGACATCGGATTGGCCTTGGCGACCGCCTGCCACGCCGAAGCATCGAGCGCGCCCGTCAGCCCGGCATCCTTGCGCGTAAAGCCGGGCACGACGACATTGGCGGTCGCGCCGGAGCCGGCCAATTCGATCGCAAGACACTTCACCAGCACTTCAAGCGCGGCCTTCGCCGAGCCCGACCCCGGATAGGTCGAATCCGGCGTGAACCGATGCGCGGCGAAACTGGAAACCGCAACGACGCGGCCGTGCGGACTGCGCTGTAAATCCGGCAATGCCTCGCTCGTCATTTCATAAAAGCTAGCCGCCATCACCGCAAACGCGCGTTCAAGGCCTTCGCGCGGCAACTCTTTAAAGCCGCGCCGGTCGGCAAAGCCGGCGGCATGTACGATTGCATCGATGCTGCCGAATTTCTCCCGCGCCGCCTCGACAAGCCGGGATGCTGTGCCTGCCTTGGCAAGATCGCCGGTTGAGAAAGCCACCTTGGCGCCGAGGCGTTCGCATTCCCCCACCACGCCTCTCAAGCGCGCGAACCCTGCCGCATCACTGCCCTGGCCATGCAGCATCAGGCGCGCGTCCGCCCTTGCCAGGCGGCGCGCCACCGCCGCGCCGATTCCGGACCCTGCTCCCGTGATAACAGTAACGCTCAAATTGCCCCTCGTAATCCCGACCTCGCCCGGGGGCAACTATAGGTCCTGCAATCTGGAATGCCAACGATCGAAGACCGCTCCACCGGCTATGTGGCAGCCGTCAGGCTGGCCTGCGTTTGCGTCGGTTCCGCTGATTACAAATACGAAAGCTTGGGAACGCTGAAATGGCTTGCTGGTTGGCTGGACGCGTCACGGATGGATTCAGGAGTTTCTCATGAACACCAAACTTTTCGCCTCGACGATTGTGGCGGCCTCGCTGCTCGCACCGGCCGTTGCTTTTGCACAAGCTGAAACCGCAGCACCCCCGCCGGCCGCCGAAAGCACAGCGCCGAAGGCGACGCACCAGAAGATGTCGAGCCAGAGCGGCCACTTCCAGCGCGGCACGACGACGGGACTCGGTACTCAGGGCGCAGGCCGTGCACGGCCGGGCGGCCAGTCGGTCGCGCGCAAGCCCGCCGACTAGTGGCGTAACGCGTTAGTTTGCCGAGTTGGTTCGTCCCGCATCATCGGGCGCGGCATCGGGGTAGAGTGATGACCTCGGTGCCGCGCACGGTGTTATGAGTATGACCCTCATGGTCAGGAGGGAGCAATGCGAGTCGTTACGGCAAAAGCAGCAGCGCCGCCGCGACCAGCATCGCCGCGAGCGACGACAAGGCCAGCGACCAGTGAATCCCGATCAGGCTGCCGATCAGGCCGACCGAGATGCCGCTGAACGTCTTCAAGCCCAGGCTTGCCATGTTGAACAGGCCGATCACGCGCCCGCGCTTGTCGGGCGGCGCGTCGAGCTGTACGAGGCTCTGCGCCATCGCGTTGAACGACAATTCGAGGAAGCCAGCGGCCAACAGGAAGCCGACCGCGAGCCAATAGACGTTCGCCAGCGAAAACACCGCCAGCGCCGCGCCCCACAAGAGCGCCAGGATCATCGCGGTGCGCGGCTTCGGCGACAACAAGCCTCCGCCTTCCAGAATCAGACCCGCCAGCAGTCCACCGGCGGCATCGGCCGCGAGCAGCGTTGAGTAGGCCAGACCAGGATCGCCGTGCTGAAGATCCATCGCGAAGTTCGGCATTTGCGAGCTGTAGGCATTGCCGACAAAGAACGACGCGGCGCCGGCGAGCAGCACCATCGACACGATGGTCGGATGACCCTTGATGTCGCGGATGGTCGAAATGATGTCGTTCAGCCCACGCACCGCGCGGCGTGGCGCAGGCTTGTCTTTGCGGAAACGCGGCCCATAGGGTGCCGCGATCAGCCACAGCACCAACGGCAGATAGAACACGGTGTTGAGGATGATGCCCCAGGCCGGGCCGAACGCGAGCAGGATGGCCGCGCCGACCGCGGGCCCCGCCAGCACGGCGAGATAGCGCGCCATCGCGTTGAGGCGTACTCCGCTTTCGAGCTCCGCCGGACCGACGATGTCATAGAGCAGCATCTGGTTCGGCGTCTGCCACAGCACGCCGGCGCAGCCGTGAATCACCAAAATCGCCATCGCCTGCCACATCTGCAAGCTATCGGTGAAGAAGAAATAGCCCCAGCTCAAGGACGCAACAATAAAGAGCGCCATGCCGCACTGGATGACGCGGCGCGGATCGAAGCGCTCGGCGAGCGCGCCTGACGCCACCGAGAACATCAGGAACGGCAGCCAGTGCGAGACCACCGCAAAGCCGCCCAAGGCCGGCGAGTGGAATTTCTGGAACACCACCCAGTAGCTGATCACGTGCTCGATATTGTCGGCCATCATCGCGAGCACGTAGGTCGTGAACTGCGCGCGAAAGCCGGGATGGCGCATGGCGGCAAAGGAACGCATTTTGGCCGGCGGGGGTGGTCCCCCTGTTGTTGCATCGTTCATGGCGATGGGATTTCCGTGATGAGGGATGGCGTTTAAGTCGGTGCCTTTGCTTCTAGCAGAGCTTCCGCGCGATCCCATCGAAAGCAGCCATGCGCGACAGGCCGCGCCCACCCTCTTTCCAACCGTAGCTTGAAATCAGAGGCCTGATTCAGAGGTCTTTATATACGCGCCCTGCCGCAGCGATCGGCCGGCCAAAAAGCGGCCAGCCTCCAGCACCAGATATATGAAGAAAAACTTTACAGTTTACCTTCATATATGTCATGGTGGCTGAATGAAGCCGAAGCCCGCCGATTCCGAAAACGCTGAAACCTCCGCCCTGGCCGCGGAACTCCACATCGTGCTCGGTGCGCTGAAGCGCCGCCTCCGCGAGCACGGCGATGTCGCCGATCTGACACCGGCGCAAAAATCCGTGCTGCTGCGGCTGGAGCGCGACGGGCCCGCGACCGGCAGCGCGCTGGCACGGGCCGAGGCGATGCGGCCGCAATCGATGGGCGCGATCATCGCGGTACTCGAGAGCGCCGGATATGTGACGGGCACACCCGACCCCTCGGACGGGCGCCAGACCATCATTTCGCTCACCGATCATTTCCGCGATTGGGTGAGCAAGGCTCGAGCGGCTCGGCAGGACTGGCTGCTTCGCGCCTTGCAGGCGCGGCTGACCGCGCCGGAACAGCGGCAGCTCGCCGACGCCCTGGAACTGCTCAAACGCCTGCTCGATTCCTAGTAACCACAAGGCTCACTTATGACCGTCACTACGCTTGATTCTAAGACCGCGCTCATTGTCATCGACCTGCAGAAAGGCATCGTCAGCTTCCCCACCGTCCATCCCATCGGCGAAGTCGTGCATCGATCTCGGTTGCTGGCCGATGCGTTTCGTCAACGCGGCCTGCCCGTCGTGCTGGTCAACGTCACGGGCGGTGCACCCGGCCGGACCGAACGGAGCCACAGCCTCGAAGGCCTGCCGGCGGACTGGGCTGATCTCGTGCCGGAGTTGAACACGCAGCCGAATGACGTGCTGATCACCAAAAAGACCTGGGGTGCGTTCACCAACACCGGCCTCGAGGCGCGCCTGAAGGCTCTCGGCGTTACCCAGTTGGTAATCTCAGGCGTCTCCACCAGCATCGGCGTGGAGTCGACCGCCCGCCATGCCTATGAACTCGGGTTCAACGTCACCCTCGCCGTCGACGCCATGACCGACATGCGTCGTGAGGCTCACGATTACAGTATCGCGCATATTTTCCCGCGGCTGGGCGAAACCGGCACGACCCGGGAAATCATCGATCTGCTCGGAAAGAGGAACTGACGATGGAATGGCTCGACTACGTCTCCTACTTTTTTGGCGGTGCTTTTCTCACCAATGCCGTTCCGCATTTTGTCAGCGGCGTGATGGGGCGGCCTTTTCAAAGCCCGTTTGCGAAACCGCCCGGCGAGGGACTTTCGTCTTCAACGATCAATGTCCTTTGGGGCTTTTTCAACATGGCCGTCGGCTATGTCCTCACCTGCCGCGTTGGAAACTTCGATCCGCGATCGACAGCGCATGTTGTTGCTCTCGGGTTGGGTGTTCTTCTCTTCGGCCTGATCACCGCGCGCCTGTTCGGACGGTTTCACGGCGGCAATTCGCCGGTGCGTTCATGAGGTTTCTCACGATCGCCGACATCGCACACTTCGGTCGCGCATGAGTCCGTCGAAGGATAAAGATGTCGCGTGGCCCGGCGGCGACGATCAAGCCGATCGGCTCGCTCCCGGCGTCTGGAAGGTGGTCTGTGTCGCGGCCATCGGCTCCTTCATGGCGCAACTCGACGCTACAGTCGTCAATGTATCGCTCGCCAGCCTTGCCACCGATCTGAACGTCAGCCTTTCGACGATCCAGTGGGTGACGAGCGGATATCTGCTGGCGCTTGCACTGATGCTCCCGCTGAGCGGCTGGCTCGTCGATCGCATCGGCGCCAGGGCTCTCTATCTCCGGTGCTTCGCGGCCTTTACCCTCTCTTCGACCCTGTGCGGGCTGGCATGGTCGGCGAATTCGCTGATTGCCTTTCGTATCCTCCAGGGCATGAGCGGCGGGTTGCTCGCACCGATGGCGCAAATGATGGTCGCCCGCGCAGCCGGCAGACACATGGCGCGGGTGGTCGGTATCGCCGCTTTGCCGATCCTGCTGGCGCCGCTGCTCGGTCCCGTCATCGCCGGCGCCATCCTCCAGTTCTCATCCTGGCGCTGGCTTTTCCTCGTCAATTTTCCGGTCGGCTTGCTGGCGCTGGCGTTGGCGGCAGCGTTCCTGCCCAACGATCGGGAGGAGACGAAGCCGCGCGGGCTCGACCTGCTCGGACTTGCGCTGATATCGCCGGGGCTCGTGCTGTTTCTCTACGGTTCGGACCATCTGGATCGATGGATGGGTCTCGCGGCCCTCGCTGCCTCCACCATCATGTTCGCGCTATTCCTGCGCACCGCAAACGCCAAAGGCGATGCTGCGTTGATCGACCTTCGGCTGCTCCGGGGCAAAGGGTTTTCCGCTTCGATCGCCGCCATGTTCATGGTCAACGGCGTCTCCTTCGCCGGCCAGATGCTGATTCCGATCTATCTGGTCAGCGCCTGCGGCCTGTCGCCAAGCCGAACCGGCTGGCTGCTGGCGCCGTTGGGGCTCGGCATGATGTGCACCTATCCATTCATGGGCCCGCTCACGAAGCGGTTCGGCATCCGCAAGCTCGCCGCGTGTGGTGCGCTGTTGGCCTTCGCAGGGACTCTGCCGCTGGTCTTTTTGGCCGAGCACGGTCTCGTCGTCACCGTGCTGGTGGCAGCCCTCTTCATTCGAGGCGTTGGCGTCAGCGCCATCGGTATTCCGTCGATCACCTCGGGCTATGCGTCGGTCAAGCGCCAAGACCTGCCGATGGCGACGACCGCCATGAACATCGTTCAGCGCCTCGGTGGCCCAACGCTGACAACGCTCTGCGCGGCCTTCCTGGGATGGCGGTTGTCGGCGATGGCAGATCTCGCGTCGATGTCGGGTGCCTTCATCGCGGCGTTCGGTCTGCTCTGCGCCCTGCACGCGCTGCTGTTCCTCGCCACGCTGCGGCTACCCTGGCTGGCTGCTGACGCTGAACCTGTGAGCGGTTGACGGTCGAGGAAGCAACAACAACGCGATTGGCATTCTTAACTATCGCCTTCGTTATCGCGCTCGGGCGAGACCTGAGCATGCTGCCGAATTTTTTAGCCGGGTCAGGCCTTTAACGAGGCAACCTCACGCCGTTGGAAGGCACCGTGGCAGAGATGTCATTAAACTGTCACTCGACTTTCTAATTGGGCTCTTATGCAGTGGGCATTGCATCAAGTGGTTCAACATGGAAGGGATACTACGATGCCGACAGGTAACGGGCAGGCTTCATTTTCTGAAGATATGACCCCTCCCTCGCAGGAAGCCCACGATGAAGGCGTGGTGGGCAAGGCGGTTGCCGCGGTTGCGGTGGTCGCGGTCGGCGCCGCCCTGTTCGAAGTCGCCCTTTTGCCCGGCATCGCGCTCGGCGTAGCCGCGGTCGCAGCACCGAAATACCTTCCGAAGCTCGGCGGTGCGTTGAACCCGCTGTTCAAGTCGACCGTTCGCGGCACTTACAAGCTCGCCCAGAAGTCCAAGGAAATGTTCCACGAAGCGCGCGAGCACGTGCACGACGCCGTCGCGGAAGTGAAGGCTGAAGCCGAGACAGCCGCCAAAGACACCGACCGCCACGCGGCCTGATCAAGCCTTTGGCTGGCCGGACGGCCAGTTCGTGAACGATCAACGGCTTTCGAACCACTGGTGCTTTGCCCGATCATTGAAGCAAAGCCTGCTTGCGCTTTAGGGACTTGAGGAATCTGGACTAGACGAGACCTGAGATCAGCAATGACCACGATGATGAACGTGCAAGTCGCCCACCAGGTCCCCGGCCGCATTCGCCTGAAAGTGCCGAATGTAAAAGAGAACCCGGAGTTGGTCGAACAGATCAAGCAGATGTTCCACGTGATCCCGGGCATCGAGGACGTCACGGTCAATCCGACCACCGGCAGCGTCGTGCTGTGCTACGACACCGACAAGCACGACGAATTCCACGGCCACCTCGAGCAGCACACCGGCGGCCATGAGCGGCCGCCCACCAACGAGATCGACGCGCTCGCCAACAAGATCGGGCAGGAAGCCGAATTTTTGGCCGAGCATTCCCACACCGCCCGCGTCATCGTCGATTACTTCAAGCATTTTGATGACCAGATCAAACTGGCGACCGGAAACGTCGTCGACCTGAAGATCGTGCTCGCTTTGGGCATTGCCGGTTTCACCATTTTCGAGGTCGGCGCCAGCGCCGCCACGCCCGTCTGGGTCACGATTTCGATCTTTGCGCTTAATCACATGATCCAGGCCGGCATGGCCGAGGCCGCCGCGCGCGCGGCGCAAAACTCTGAAGAAGATTCGGAAGAAGAAGAGGAGATTCTCGCACCGGCCTGATCGCACTTCGTTTTCTGGATTCAAAAAAGCCGGCCGCGAGATCACAACTCCATGGAATGTTCGATCCGACATTTGATGCGGGGCCGCGCCAGGCTTCATATTCCGGCGCTTCGCAATCGCCGCCTCGGCGAGCAACTTCTTTCCTGGCTGGAGGCGCAACCCGGCATCCGCAGCGCGCGGATCAATTTCGATTGCGCCAGCCTGGTGATGGAATACGACCCGGCGCATGAGCCATTTCTCATGGCGCTGCTCGAGCGTTTCAAGGGCGCAAGCCTTGGGGATATCAAGGCGCTCTGCGCCCAGGCAAACCCGGACGACGCGCCAAAGAAATCCGTGTTGCAGCAGGACTCGAAGGACGCGCCGCTGGCGTTGCCGACGATCTCGCTGCTGATGGCGTTTTCCGCCAATCCGGTCGTGATGGCGGTCAACGTGCCCTTGATGCTGTGGAACGCGATCCCGATCGCCAAGCGCGCCTGGAAGGTGTGGTCCAACGAGAGCCGGCTCAATATCGACGTGCTCGACACGCTCGCGATCTCAGCCTCGATGTTGCAGGGCAATCCGATGGCCGGCTGCATCGTGACCTGGCTGATCAAGCTCGGCGACTGGATCCGTGACCTGACCGCGGCAGGCCAGAAGCGCGCGATCTCTGAACTGCTGGAATTCCAGACCAAGACCGCGTGGCTGTTGCGCGACGGCGAGGTCGTCTCGGTTCCGGCGACCGAATTGAAGGTCGAGGACCTCGTCATCGTCTACCCCGGCGAGATGATCCCGGTCGACGGCGAGATCATCGACGGCCATGCCACCATCGACCAGAAGACCATCACCGGCGAGGGCCTGCCCGTCAGCCGCGGCAAGGGCGAAGCGGCTTTTGCGGCGACCGTGATCCGCGAGGGCCAGATCACGGTGCGTGCGCTGCGCGTTGGCACCGCAACCACCGCCGGTCAAATCGTTCGCCTGGTCGAAAGCGCGCCGATCGGCGACACCCGCATGCAGAACCACGCCGAGCGCTTTGCCGACCGTCTGGTGACGCCGACACTGGCGCTCGCCGCCGGCACCGCGGCGGTGACCGGCGATTTCAACCGTTTCCTGTCGCTGGTGATCGTCGACTTCGGAACCGGCATCCGCGTCGCTGCACCGACGTCGGTGCTGGCGTCGATGACGCACGCCGCGCGCGCCGGCATGATCATCAAGAGCGGCGGCCATATGGAGCGCCTCGCTGATATCGATACCGTCGTGTTCGACAAAACGGGCACCCTGACCCACGGCACGCCCGCCGTGATCGACGTCGTCTCCTATCAGAACCACATCACGCCGAACCACCTGTTGGGGCTGGCGGCAGCGGCCGAAACCAAGCTTCAGCATCCGGTCGCCGAAGCGCTGCGCAGCAAGGCGCGCGAGTTGGGCGTCAACGTTCCGCCCTGCAACGAGACTCAGTACCGGCTCGGGCTCGGGGTCGAGGGCCAGGTCAACGGCTATTACGTCCATGTCGGCAATGAGCGCTTCATGCGCCAGTGCAACATTTCGACCGACAAATCCGTGATCGATCGCGCCGGCCTCGATGAAAAAGGCTTCTCCAGCCTCTATATATCGGTGGACGGCGAACTCGCCGGGCTTGTTCCCTATTCGGACAAGATCCGCGACGAGAGCCGGCCGGTGATCAGGAAGCTGCACGAGATGGGTATCAAGAACACCATCATGCTGACCGGCGACAATGCGGTGGTGGCGCGTGCCGTCTGCAACGACATTGGCCTCGCGCGCCATTTCGCCGACATGCTGCCGGCCGACAAGGCGAGCGTCATCCAGGATTTGCAGCGCCAGGGCCGCCGCGTCGCCATGGTCGGCGACGGCATCAACGATTCACCCGCGTTGAGCTTTGCCGATGTCGGCATCGCCATGAAGTATGGCGCCGAAGTGACGCATGAGTCCGCCGACGTGGTCTTGATGGAAGACTCGCTGTGGAAGCTCGTGCAGGCGGTCGAGATTTCCAGGGGCGCGGTCAGCCTGATCAAGCAGAATTACGCGATCGTGGCCACGCTGAACGCGATCGCCTTGGGGCTCGCGTTACCGGGCGGATTGATCTCGCCGGAGGTCACAGCCCTGATCTCTAACGGCTCGGCGATCCTGGCCAGTGCCAACGGCGTGCGCCCGATGCTGCGGTACCAATGAGCGATCAGGTCGCCCTCGCCCCCACCATTGCCTCGGCCGACCACGCCGACCTGAAAACCGCGGTCAAATATCTCGAAGGCCGAAATTTTGCGGCGCGACTCGCCGACTATGCCGGCGTTCCGGTCAATCGCGTGCTCGGTGTTCTGCCCAAAGCCGTCAACCGGCAGCTTGCGGGCATGGTACGCAGCGCCGTGATGAAGGGACTGGAAGTCGCGGTCGATACGCTCGACGACAAGCCGCCGCGCTCGCCCGCGATGGGCTTTTCCTCGTTTCTCGCCGGCGTCACCGGCGGCGTCAGCGGATTGTTCGGCTTCGGCGCGCTCGCCTTCGAATTGCCGCTGACCACAACCTTGATGCTGCGCGCGATTGCCGAAATCGCCCAACACCAGGGCGAAGACCTCTCCACGCTCGAATCGCGTCTGGCCTGCCTCGAAGTTTTCGCCTACGGCGCCAAGCGGACCGACGAAAATCTCGACGTCGGCTATTACGCCGCCCGCACGCTGATCAGTAAATATACCCACGACATCGCCGCACTCGCGCTGGAACGCGGCGCGATCGATGCGTCGGCGCCTGTCGTGGCGAGCCTCGTCAGCGAAATCGTCTCGCGTTTCGGTCTGGTGGTTTCCGACAAGGTTGCGGCCGGCGCGCTACCGATTCTGGGCGCGGTCGGCGGCGCCACCGTCAATATCGTGTTTATGGATCATTTCCAGCGGGTCGCGCATGCACACTTTACGTTGCGCCGTTTGGAACGTACCTATGGCAGCTCTCGTATCAAAGAGCGCTATGCTGAACTCGCCTCCTGATCTTG
>Ga0210383_10003734_pt1 | contig 13608 bp, 9 predicted proteins | sample IncBWC14OmetaG_FD_160072 | JGI IMG/M metagenome (GOLD analysis project Ga0210383, IMG submission 160072) | Forest soil microbial communities from Barre Woods Harvard Forest LTER site, Petersham, Massachusetts, United States - Inc-BW-C-14-O ...
AATCACCAGAAGCAATACAACCGCGATTCCGGCGTAAGCGGAGAGGCGAGAGGGCACAGCGCTGGCAGGCGCGGGTACCGGCTCGGAAGAAGCGGCGAGCTTCTGGCGGCCACTGGAAATCTTGGCGGGCTCGACTTGTTCGTCTGGTGGATCCGCGGAAGGCCGCACGGCGGAGCGGCCGGAAGATTCTCGGCGCAGGCGTTTGAGGTCCACGCGAAGTTCCGCGGCGGACTGGCAGCGGAGGTCGCGATCCTTTTCGAGGCCTTTTGTGATGATGCGTTCCAGTTCGGCCGGAGCAGCGGGGTTAAGCCGCGCCGTTGAAGGCGGAGCGCGGTGCAGAATGCTGTCGAAGATCGCGGCGGAAGTGTCGCCTTGAAAGGGAAGAACCCCCGTGGTCATTTCGTAGAGGACGATAGCGAACGAAAAAAGATCGCTGCGCGCGTCCAGCGGTTTTCCAAGGGCCTGCTCCGGTGACATGTAGGCGACGGTGCCGACGGCACTGCCGGGACTCGTCAGAAATTCGGGCGCCAGGGTTTCACCCGCGGCATTGCTGCTGGTTGCGGAGTTAGGCGAATCAGTTTTGAGTTTGGCGAGGCCGAAGTCGAGAATCTTGGTGTGGCCGCGCGAGGTGACGAAGATATTCGCGGGTTTGATGTCACGGTGAAGAATTCCCTTGGCATGCGCCGCGTCGAGGGCATCGGCGATGTCGATCCCGATGGCCAAAAGATTGTCGAGTTCGAGAGGAGAGCCGTTGATCAGGTGTTTGAGCGTGCAGCCTTCCATGAACTCCATGATCAGGAAGGCGCGGCCGTCTTCTTCGCCGATGTCGTAAACGGTGCAGATATTAGGGTGGTTCAGCGCAGAGGCGGCTTTGGCTTCGCGGCGAAAACGCTCGATGGTGGCGGGGTCTTTGGCGAGCGCTTCGGGAAGAAATTTGATGGCGACGAATCGGTCGAGGCGCGTGTCCTCGGCTTTGTAGACGACGCCCATGCCCCCACCACCGAGGTGTTCCAGGATTCGGTAGTGGGAAAGAATCTTTCCAATCAGGGGATCGGTGCCTGGCATTGCAGCAATCTTAGGTTGCGATGGTGGGCAAGTCAACGAAGGTGACCCGTGATGGGAGGTAAAAAGAGCATCTGCGCAAGCGCAAATATCCGAGGAGCAGCAGTCTACTCGGGAGCGCGCCGTCGGGGCCGTGGCCCTTGCTGCGAACCTGCGGCTGCGGAAAGGCGCTTCATCCCGTAGAGTGCTCGATCGGCTGCCGAGAGCAATGTATCGATCGAGTCTCCGTCGTCCGGGAAAACGGCAGCGCCCGCGGCCGAGGAGATGGGAGGGTTTTCACCATCGGAGGCGATGCGATCGCGGATTCTTTCGGCAATCTGCTGGGCCTGCGCTGCAGTCGTCTCCGGAAGCACCACGGCAAACTCGTCGCCCCCAAATCGCGCGGGAGTGTCGATCTGCCGGGAATGGGCACGCAGAACCTCTGCCAATCTGCATAGAGCCCGGCTGCCCGCCAGGTGGCCGTGCGTGTCGTTGAGCTTCTTCAATCCATCCAAATCGAAAAGCAGAACAGCAAACGGCCGGCCTGAGCGTCCATGCCGTTTGATTTCCAATTCGAGTGCTTCGATCAGCCGCCGATAGTTGGCAAGCCCGGTGAGGGGATCGGTGCCCACCAACTGCTGTACGCGTTCATCCGTGCGCTTTCGCTCTGTGACTTCCGCGGCGAGGGCCAAATTTGTTACAGCGACGATGCCCACGAACGATTGCACCAGCAAAAGAGAGGTGTTCAGAGTCTCCCTGGAAAACGGGCCAAATCCGTGCATCGTGCCCCAGACGGCAATGCCCGCCAAAACGCACGTAGCGGTCGCAGCCTTGCGACGCCCAAAGCGGAACGCGGCCCAGATCAAGAATGGAATGGAAAGGTATTCGAGAGGGTAATTCCTGAGCTCGGCGTGAAAGGGCCCCCCGAAGACAATCCCGGCGGTGAAAAACAATCCGAGGAACAACAGAGCGAGCTCTATAATTTGCCGACGAGTCCAATCCAGGCGTGGATTTTCTTTCCAAAGAAGCACAAGAGGAGTCACAACCACCGCGCCGGCCCCATCGCCGAGCCACCACGTGCGCCAGATGGAACCAAACTCTCTCCAGTCCGCGAATCCGGACAAGGAGAGGGAGGTGACACCGACCGTGGCGCTGATTATCGTGCTCGCCATCCCTGCCAGGAACGCAAACTTGAATATATCCTGGGCTCGTTCAAACGCCTGTTGGCCACGGGCAAAGCGGGTTACCAGGTAGCAGGCCACCACACCTTCTAGTGTGTTTCCCGTCGCAATGCAGGCGGATGTGAGGACCGTGCCCGCTGTGGTCAAATTCGCAAAGAATGCGCCCAGAAATGCGCCTGGCCAGACACGAACGCCGAAAATCAAGAACGCCGCCAGGGTGATTCCTGTAGGCGCCCACAGGGCTGTGGCACTGGGGTTGACGAGTGCAAACCGAAGCCCCAGCTTGGCGGTGCCGAAGTACACCACCGCCAGGACGGCGACTATGGCCAAATCTTCGTGCTTTTTGCCCATAGCTAGCTCGGTCTATTCGTTCCGTTGTTGCTAAAGACGGCTCTGACTGACAGTCAATTAAGCCATCGCAGGAGGTTTTTAATCAACGGAACGGTGAACCAGCTGTACCAACGTGAAACACCTGTCCGAATGGACAGGTGCAGTTTTCAGGTTCAATCCTGGAATTTGGAGAAGAGATTGTTGAGGGATTCGGCGAGGGTGGGGTGCGCGAAAACGGCATCGCGCAGCGTGGTATAGGGGATCTGCCCCATCATGGCGATCTGAAGTTGACCCATGATTTCGCCGCCTTCGAAGCCGAGAACGGCGGCGCCGATGATTTGATTGGTGGCCGAGTCGACGATGGCTTTCATGAAGCCGCGGGATTCGTCGACTTCGAGCGCGCGGGCGACGTAATTCATGGGCATTTTGGCGACGCGGATGGCGCGATTTTGCGCGCGGGCTTCGGCTTCGGTCATGCCGATGCGACCTAGCTGCGGGTCGATGAAGACGGTGTAGGGCACCATGCGATTGTTGGTCGTGGCGCTGCCTTTTTCGATCAGATTGGTGCGCAGGATGCGGAAATCGTCGTAGGAAATATGGGTAAAGGCGGGGCCGCCCTTGATGTCGCCGAGGGCGAAGATGTCTTTCGCGGAGGTTTCGAGCCGTTCGTTGACGGTGATAAAGCCGCGGGCGTCGGTTGAGATTGCGGCGGCGGGGAGATTCAGCGTGTCGGAATTCGGAACGCGTCCGGTGGCGACGAGGAGATGCGTGCCTTCGACCTTGCGGGATTTTCCGGCGGCACGGAATGTTGCGGTGATGCGATTGCGGGAGCGGGAAACTTTTTCAATTTTGGAGTTGAGGTGAATCTGGATGCCATCTTCCTGCAGGATCGTGGCGACAGCTTCGGCGACGTCCTGGTCTTCGTGGCCGAGAAGCTGCGCGGCGCTTTGAATGATGGAGACGCGGCTGCCGAGGCGGCGGAAGAGTTGCGCAAACTCCAGGCCGACGTACCCGCCGCCGAGAACGAGGAGATGCGGCGGGACTTTGGCGAGCTCCATGATCGAAGTGCTGGTCAGAAAGGGAACTTCCGCAAGGCCGGGAATGTTGGGAATGGCGGGGCGGCATCCGGCGTTCAGGAAATATCGGTCTGCGGTGAAATGGAGTTCGCCGCGTTTGGGGGTGCGGACGGCGATGGATTTGGGGCCGGTGAAGGACGCAACGCCGTAGATCAGATCGAGGTTTTTGGTTTTGGCGATGCGATTCTCATTGCCGGAGCGGAACGAATTGACGATGTCGCGCTTGCGCTTGCGGACGCGCTCCATGGCGATGCGCAGGGCGCCGGTGTGGACGCCATAATCTGGGCCGCGGCGCGCGAGATAGGCCACGCGCCCGCTGGCCACCATGGTCTTGGTGGGGGTGCAGCCTTCGTTGATGCAGGTGCCGCCGACATGAATTTTTTCGATGAGAGCGGTGCGCAGGCCAGCATTGGCCAGCGCCTGGCAAAGCGGAGTACCGCCTTGGCCGGAGCCGATAACAATAGCGTCGTAATGCTGCGGGGGAGGCATAAGGGGCGACCCCGAAAAGTTAGGACAACGGGGCCAGCACTGTCAATTGTTAGAAAACAGAAAATTGAAAATGGAAAATGGTGACGAATGGAAGCAGCGCGCCAAGCAGGACTGCCTTCCCGCCTAAGCCTGGAATCGGCTAATTGCCCGAGCCGTTGGCCCAGGAGCGTGCCTGCTCAAAAGAATCCTCGGTCAGCCAGACGACTGAGTCTCGCTCAATGACGTGACTAAAGGCCTCGTGGGCTACGGACCTGTCCTGGAAAACCGTGGCCATCTCCGCGAGGCGGTTGGCGTTCAGGTTATCGAGTCCGTAAGCTGTCTGAAGATTAGCGAAACCCAATTGCAATTTCGCCCAGTCGGCGGTTTTCATCTCTTCTATATCACTCCCGCAATAACAGGCGATGCCGCTGACGACCTGAAAATAGACGATCGAGCTGGCGGGTTCGGGGCGCGTGGAGGCGATTTCCTTCGCAAACGCCGGAATTTCGCCGGGGTCCCCATACCACTGAGGCAACAAATAATTCGTATAAGGGCGAAAGAAGTGATAGTAGTCGGGTTCGAAGGCCAGCGCCTGATCCAGCAATTCTCGCGTGTCGGCCTTTTCCCATCCCTCATTTTGCGCAATACATTCCATGACGAAATACCACTGGGGGTCGCGGTCCTTCAGAGTTGCCGCCTCGAGCAAGGCCTGTTTGGCAATCGCTGTTCGCACATGATATTGCCTCCACTGCGTATTGGAGACGGTCTCGGCATAGCCGGTGCCGCGGGCGAAATCCGCATACGAGACGTAAAATTTGGCCAAGGCAATTCTTGCGCTCGCGGAATCCGGCCGGGCGGCCTGCCACTTTTTCAATCTCTCGGACTGCCGCTGATAATCGGAGTCCCCCGGCACAGCAGCATCCGGCATCCAGACCACCGAGTTAAAGAAATTCATGTTGCGCCAGGCGCCGGCGATAAAACGGCCCCGCTCCAAGCGGTTGTTTTGGGCGAGGGATTCGAGTTCGGCGTAGTTGCCCTGCTCCAGCAGGGTGTGGACCCGCTCCCCATACGCCATTTCCGCGGTATCCGGAAACTCGGGAAGGGCAGGCGCAGGGGTGCCTTGATGGCCGCGGCCATAGGCGCGAATGGTCTGCATGACGGTATCCATTGGCACGGCCGGTGGCGCCGCTTCCACGTGGCCGCAGGCCGCCAGCCCGAGAACGGGGACAATCAGGAGAAGCAAAAAAGCCGAGCTTGCGTGTCGGGCGTTGCGGATGAAAAGCATAGGGCGATAGTAAGGAGTTGGGTAAGACAAAGAAACTGTACTAAAGGGCTACTGGGGCGAAAGGCGAAAGGGGGCGGAAAGTGCTGGTAGAAAGGTACTAGAAACAGGGGGTAGAAATCGGTACCGCTCTGCTATTCGCGCAGGAGGGGGTTACCGGTAAGATTCATGCAGATGGGAAGCCGTTCGTGTCTGTGGTGTCGACTCCGGGTCCCGCACGGCGGCGGGCAGTTGACGGCACGAACCGGAACGACAGCCGGAGGAAAGACGCATGGCGATTATGCATTGCCGCAGCATTGAGCGACGCCGGACGGCGCGCGCCGTGGTCAGCATCCAAATGGTAGTGAACGGTTTTAGCGAAACGGACGTGCCGTTTAAGTTTTCGACTCGAACGGTCTCCGTGAGCCAGCACGGCGGAGTGATCCTGCTGGAAGCGCCGCTGCCGGTGGGGCAGCAATTCCAGATGGTCAATGAGTTCAACAACCGCAAGGCGATCTGCCGCGTGGTTTCGGTGCGGCTGGGAAAAGACGGAAAGCTGCACGGAGCGTTTGAGCTGCACTGCCCGGAAGGCAATTTCTGGAGCATGTCGTTCCCGGCGGCAGGCGCGCGGCCGATGAAGCGGGTGTTTGTGGCGAAAAGCGTGGTGCGGTAGGGAAGGAAGTATTCAGTTGTCAGTAAACGGTGATCAGTAAGAGGCGAACAGATAGCAGCGATCAGGAAACGGAAGTCGAAAGTTCAAAGAATCGCTATTGCCGAATGAATCCGTGACCGTAGCCCTGTGCGTCTGAGTAAGTCCCCACGATCTGTCCTAAATCATTAAATCCAGTGATCGATGTGGCCCCGGAAGGAAGGGCGTTTGGATCGTCAATGATCACAAAACTGCCGTCGGTGTTCCTCAGATACCCATGCTGGCCGGAGTTTGCATCCTGGAAATTTCCGACGATTGCCCCACTCGCGTTAATAAACATAGCGATAGAGCGTCCAGCAATTCCCGGTGGATCAAAAATGGTAAATGTTCCATCTGGTGCGCGCAGAAAGCTGTGAGAGACATTGCTGTAAACGGCGCCGACTATCGAACCGCTGGAATTGATGCAGCGTGCGTCCGTGCCAGCATAATTGGGGTCGCCATTTGAGGGGGCGGCCACAAACTCGAAACTGCTGTCGCTGTGCCTGACAAATCCCGACGAGGGGCCTACGGGATCAAAAGTGCCCACTGCGTCGCCCTCTGCGCTTAAGTAATTAATCCCTCCCCCTGGCGGACCGAAACCAGGTTGGAATGAGATGGGAAGAAGAATTAACTGACCGTTATGTGAAACCATGAAAGGATACGAAAATATGTTGTCCTCATAGAATCCAGCAATGTCTCCTGCGTCATCGATGGACGTCGGAGTTATTCTAATGGCCCCGGGAGGTATGTCGGCAGAGGTGAGCGGAGAAGAAAATTGGCCGTCGCTTCCGCGGGCGAACCCTTGCCACAGACCGAGAATGGTGGGGACGGCCACGTAGGTACCAGCGACGGCCCCGAAAGAATTTATGCTGGATATGCAGGTCCCTGCACCGTAGCCCTTCAGTGCTGCAGGGTCGTCGACGGTCGTGAGAGTTCCGTCCGGAGATAGCACGAATCCGTGGGACACAAAGCCTGTGTCCGTAAAACAGCCGACGACGGTGCCGTCATTGCGAATGGCGGTTGGACGCGTACCCATGAATTGGTTTGTGGGAGCCCCCAGTATGTCGATTGTTGCGTAAGTTGGAATATGTGGAGAGGCCGGCTGGCTGGAGGTGTTGCAGCCGGCGGCCAGCACCATGAGCAGCGGGATTAAAGCGAGTCGCAGACCGCGCCGTGCGTTAGCGGAAATTGCCATTGGAGAGCGCTTTGGGCACATGAGAGTAGGGCTCCAAGCCATCGTGCGCGTGATAGCTTTTGAGAAGAGCTGAAGGGTGAGAGTATACAGTCGATCTATTAAATCGCAAGTTATAAAACTGTGAGAGGCCAACGCTTGGGTTTCTCGCCGAAAGGCACTCGGGCGAATCAAATGAAGATGAATCAATTGGGAGGCTTGTGCGTGGTGCTGGTGGGGACGCGGAATCCGCTGAATGTGGGGGCGGTGGCGCGGGCGATGAGCAATTTTGGGGCGATGGAGTTGCGCGCGGTGCGGTGAGGACGGGAAGTTATCAGTTATCAGTAATCGGTAATCAGTAAGAGGGGAACACCAGCACGAGGCAGTCCTCAGGTTCTTCGGTTCAAATATTCCTTCAGGGTCGGGGCATTCGGAAAGAGTTTTACTCCCACCAGAAAATGCAGAATCGCGCCGACGGCCATGACCGACGGTACTCCGATCATTAACACCATTAACAAGCGATCATCCATGACTTTTTCTTTATGGGCGACATAAACGGTGCCGCCGTGTTCGGTTATAGGATCCGTCTGCGTAGTAGTAGGAGTCGGTGAACCATTATGAATAGCCTTGCCATGTAAATAGAAAAACGTCACTCCAGTTAGCCAAACCGCCACAAAAGCGACGGTGAACGCGCCGCGAAGGAATCGCTGCCATCCCGGATCGGCTGGCTCAGGGGTTGGCGATACCGCGGGAACCTGGGGAGCATTTGTTTGACAGTCCGCGCTAAATTGAGATTCCGACTGGCGGACGAGCCCGATTGAGGAAAGCGCGTTCATGAAGCCGATCCCAATACCAAACAGATACCAAGGGAAGAAGCCGGGATTCGAAGGGGGGAACTGAGGAGAAGCGGCATAGAGAAAGACGCTGGTGAGAAGAAGAGATCCGGTGGCCCAGACGAATTGCTTTGATTCGACAGGCTGCCAATGCCAACCTCTCGAGCTGCGATTCTTCAGCGAGGCGGAGAAAAGCACAACCATCAGAATCGCGGCGAAGCTCAATTCCTGACGAATGGTGAAATTGCTCCCGGTCATGAAGAGAATCATCATGGAACCTTGCCAGACGAACATAAGCTTGAAGTCGAACGACATCTCGGACCATTTGCGCGGGTAGTTCTCTGATTTTGGAGAGTTGAACAATGGCATGAGGCTAAGATACTACTTCGAGGTTTGAGGCCCGAAGACGAATTGTTCCGTCTTTGCGAAAAAGTCTATGGCAGATGTGAGCGATAAGGTAGTGGTGAGCGGGGAAATGAAAAATTTGTGCGTGGTGCTGGTGGGGACGCGGAATCCGCTGAATGTGGGAGCGGTGGCGCGGGCGATGAGCAATTTTGGGGCGATGGAGTTGCGCGCGGTGCGGCCGTACGAGAAGGCTTGGAGAGAGGCGCGGTCGGCAGTGGGCGCGGGGGAGTTGCTGGCCCGGGCGAAGGAGTTTGCGAGTTTGGCGGAGGCGGTGGCGGATTGTTCGCTGGTGGTGGGAACGACGGCGGTGGGGAATCGGGAGATGAAGCATCCGCTGCGCGGTTTGGAGGAAGGCGCACGTTTGATCGGGAACCGGATGAAGACTGGTCGGGTGGCGGTTTTGTTCGGGTCGGAGAAGTGGGGATTGTCGAACGAGGATTTGAGTTATTGCCACTGGTTGATGCGGATACCGACGCGGGTGGAGCACCGGTCGATGAACTTGGGGCAGGCGGCGGCGGTGGTGATGTATGAATTGGGGAGAAGAGGAAGAATTACCACAGAGGACGCAGAGTCGCCGCAGAGGACACAGAGAAGAGGGGGAAAAACCGCACCGTTAAAGACGACCCTTCGGCTCTGCTCAGGGCAAGCGGGTGCGGCACCCAGGAAAGAAACGAAGGAAAAGTTTGCGGAGATGGAGACGGTGGAGCGGATTGGGGAGGCTTTGCTGGAGGCGCTGCGGAAGAGCGGATACATTGCGGCGCGGGGCGAGGCGACGGCGGAGGAGAAATTGCGGCGGATGCTGCGGCGGTTTTCCATGGAGGCCGCGGACGCGGAAGTATTGTTGGGGATGGTGCGGAAGATTTTGTGGAAGCTCGAGCAGGAGTAGCAGTTGACGGCTGATAGTCTTCAGTCAACGGCAACTCGGTTGTGGTGATGGCTGGAACGCGAAATTAGCAAATGGGAAAATGAAAATGGAAGATCAAAAACCTCCGCCGTTAAGACCCGGAACTAACAACTACAACTCATCACCGCATGACCACGCTTCACATGCAACGGAAATTAGGGGGAAGGGGTAGCGGTGAGTCATGCGGGAGAGGCGGCAGAATGACTGGGAGGAGTGCCCTGCAGGCTAAGCAACTGCTCGAACTGGATGCCGTAGCCGGTGTCGCCGTTGGGGAGGCTGCGTTCGTAGACGACTCGGCCGGTGCACTGAACGTCGGTACGCGGGTTGCCGGAAAGATAGGTAGGCACGCGCAGGGTCATGGAAAGCGGGGCGCCGACCCTCAGCGGCAGCGGACTGCGCATGAACAGGCCGCAGCGGGAAATGTTCGCGGTTTCCGAAGCAAGTTCTGGCTCAGTTGAGCCAGCTTCGGCAACACGGAAGCGGAGTGGAATCTGGAGCGACTGACGGGGACTGGTGCGTTTTTCAAGATTTTGCATTGTGCTCTCCTGTCGCGAACGGAGAGGACGACGCGAAACATTTAGATTGTTGGGCGGAGTTTAAGAATAAAACCAATAGTGGGGAAGTCAAGTACCAATGAGATTAGATAGTCGTAATGTGGAATAAAGGTTGGGTTGTGAAGGCGAGGGAGGGATCGCAGCGAACAGATGTGGCGGCCGAGCTTAGGATCGGCTACTACTATGCGCGTCCACCTGAAGGTGGACGCTACGTCGGCATTTTTAGGAAGAAGTATGTGCCTAGGAAGAAGAAGACCAGGTCGGGGGACCAGGCGGCTAGCATGGGAGGGAGTTGGCCGATACCACCCATGGCTTCGAGGAGGGCGGCGACAGCCCAGTAGCAGATGCCGATGGCGACACCCAAGGCGATGCCGCCAATGGCGCCGCGGCTGCCCACTAGAATTGCGAAGGGGATCGCCAGCAGCATGCTGATGGGGGCGATGAGCGGGTAGGCGATTTTTTTGTGCCACTGGACGGTGAGGGAAGAGACATCGAAGCCCGCGCTTTGCAGGCCGGAAATGTAGCGTCGCAGGTCGCGCCAGCTCATCTGGAAGGCCTGAATGACTTCGCGATTGAAATACGAGGGCGGCTCGACAAGTTCTGGCAGCGAGGTGACTTTGAATGGGGTGTATTTTTCAACTGTGCCGTTGGAGAAATCGCGGACCCAGCCGGATTCAAGGGCCCAGGTTTTCTCCGTGTCCAACCACTGTGCGCGGTTGGCGAAAACGCGGCGCTTCATCTGAAAGCTGACAGGGTCGAGTTCGATGACGCTGAGGCCGCCGAACAGTTTTTGCGTGGGATCGAAAATATCGTAGTTGTAGACCTTGGAATTTTCCCCGAAAATCCACCGCTGCGGGCGGGTATAAGTTTGCGCGGGCTTGCCCTTGATCTGGTTGCGCAGCGCGTCCTGGCGCTGATTCGCGTAGGGGAGATAGGTGTCGTCGAGGATGAGCAGCGCGCCGGCAAGAACAATCCCTGAGAGAAGCAGCGGCAGGGCGAGGCGGTAGAGACTGATGCCGCTGGCCTTGAAGGCGACGATTTCGTTGTTTTTGCTCAGAACGCCGAGTGTGACGAGCGTGGCGACGAGAGCGGTGAGCGGCGTGAGTTGGTAAACGAGATAGGGAATCAGGAAGCGGAAATAGTCGATGACGATTAGGAATGGGATGCGGTGGCGCGCGATGTCGTCGAGCAGTTCAAAGAAGGTGAAGGTTTCAAACAGCAGGATGAACGCGCCGAGGACGAGCGCAAAATAGTAGAAGAAGCGGCGCAGCATGTAGATATCGATGATGGAGGGAAAATTGGAAGAGGTGACGGTGTACGTTTCCTGCAGGCCGCCATCGCCATTTTCCTTGCGAACGGCATGGCGCGCTTTGCTGCGGGTGCGGCGCTGGCGAACCAGGCGGCGCCAGGCCATGAAGCGCGCAATGACAGAGAGGGGAGAGGGCTCGCTCCAATAACGCTCCATGCGGGGAAGCAGGGCGAGGCCGGCGAGAACAAGAATTACGTTGGCGGCCCACATGCCGATGAAGGGCGGAACGACGCCCTGGCGAGCGAGGCCTGCGCCCATGATGAACAGCAAATAGTAGCCGGCGATGATCAGGACGGAGAGGAGCGTGCCCGCAGCGCGGCCTCCGCGGCGGGGTTGCGCGCCAAGGGGAACGGCAATCAGCGCGAAGGCGAAACATGCAAAGGGGAAAGCGAAGCGCTGGTAAAGTTCGACGCGGGCATCGCGCCAGCGCGGGCCGTGATCGTGCCACAGATCGCTCAGCGAGCGTTCGGGATTGCTGAGGACGCGGACTTTGTCGTTATCGAGCGTGGTGAATTCGATGGGCCAGTCGCTGCGCTCGAAGGCGGTGACGGAATACTGGTCGGGGGCTTCGCGCTGGAACTCGTGGGTGGTGCCGCTATTGAGATGCAGTTCGAGTTTCCCGGCGGCGGGCTCGGCGATGACGATGGCTCCCTCGGCGAGAGTGATGCGCGAGCCGCTCTCAGCGCCGGTTTCGAAGAGGAAAACTCCGTGCCAGTGCGTGCCGCTGGCGGAGACGTCGTTGATGTAGAGGACCAGGTGGGGGAAGCGCTCGTCGAAGACGCGGGGCTGCACCTGGAAAGAGATTTGTGAAGCAATGAGGCCGGCTTCGATGTCGCGGAACGCGCGGAGGCTGCGCGGGGCAAAAACGATGGTCATCAGGAGCGTGAGCACGGCTCCGACGACGGCGAGCACGCCGACGGGAAGAAGTATGCGCTTGCGGCTGATGCCGAGGGAAGTGAGCGCGATGATTTCGCTGTCCATGGACATGCGGCCGAGGCCGAGGAGGACGCCGATTAGTACAGCCATGGGGATGGTGAAAACAAGAATGCCGGGGATGATGCAGAGAAAAAGAGTGAGAATCTGCGAGCCGGAGCCGGAGTGGCGGACGAAGAGTTCCATCAGACGGACAAGCTTGGGGACGAAAAGCACGAAAGTAAAGATGAGGAGGCCAAGAAAAGCGTGTCTTACAATTTCACGAACAATGTAGCGATCGAGGATGCGCATGATGGGAAGGGGCAGTGTAACATGGGGAGAGAGTGGGGAGTTCGGAGCCGACAGTCTACAGTCGACAGTCTACAGTTAGCAGCGCGAACGCAGAACTAGAGACGGTTGGCTTCAGTTACCTGGTATCGGCTTTTTGCGCGGGGGCGGCCTGCCTAAGATTGCGGGCCCTACACGGGGAGTCTTGAACGGAATGAATCGGATTCATCTGGTAGTGCTGTGGCACATGCATCAGCCGCAATATCGCGATCCGGAGACGGGTTGCTACGTGTTGCCGTGGACGCGGTTGCATGCGACGAAGGACTACTACGGCATGGTGAAGCTGATGGAGGACGTGCCGGGGTTCCACGCGACGTTCAATATGGTGCCGTCGCTGTGCATGCAGCTGGAAGAGTACGCGAGCGGAAACTTCAAGGAGCCGTGGTTTCACCTGGCATTCAAGCATGCGGACGAACTGACGCGGGAAGACAAGGCGGAGATTCTGGCTCGGGCGTTTCAGGTGAATCACGAGCGGTTGTTGACGCGGTGGCCGAGATTTTTGGAGCTTTATGACTGGTCGCGAGCGGCGGGCGGTGCGCAAGCGCTGATCACCTTTCGCGCGCGAGACTGGCGCGACGTCCAGGTGCTTTCGCAACTGGCGTGGATGGAAGAAACGTGGTTCACGAAGGATCCGGTGATTTCCCGGCTGGCAAACCGCGGGAAGGATTTCACGGAAAAAGACAAAACGGAATTGAAGGACAAGCAACTGGAGTTGCTGGGGCTGGTGCTGCCGGCTTATCGCGAGGCGGCCGCCCGCGGCCAGATTGAACTGAGCACCACGCCGTATTACCACCCGATCTTGCCACTGATCTGCGATTCCGATATTGCGCGCGTGGCAAATCCGGGAACGCCGCTGCCGAGGCGGGCGTACCGGCGTCCGGAGGACGCGCGAGAGCAATTGCGGCGCGCGAAGGAATATCACGAGCGAGTGTTCGGCGCGAAACCGGTAGGATTGTGGCCGAGCGAGGGTTCGGTGTCCGACCAGGCGATGGCGATTGCGGCGGAGGAAGGGTTTCAGTGGTTCGGCACGGATGAAGGCGTGCTGGGTCGCACGCTGAACGTGGGATTTTTCCGCGACTCTTCTGGGATTGCGGCGAGCGCCGACCGCCTGTACCAGCCGTGGCGAT
>Ga0210383_10003735_pt1 | contig 13606 bp, 14 predicted proteins | sample IncBWC14OmetaG_FD_160072 | JGI IMG/M metagenome (GOLD analysis project Ga0210383, IMG submission 160072) | Forest soil microbial communities from Barre Woods Harvard Forest LTER site, Petersham, Massachusetts, United States - Inc-BW-C-14-O ...
TGCACCCGGCTCGCCGCGAGGCGATAGAGTGGTTACAGGTATCGCCATTCGCTACGCGGAAAAAATCTTACGGCGCATCCAAGCGGACGCGCCCAAAACCCCATCGCTATATCTGTGCAGGTCACGCATTGCACCGATGCCCGTCCTTGCGTATGAGTGTTATCAGCGCGTCTTCCATGATGGCTCCTTCACTTCGCGGCGGCGAGCGGTTCTACTTTTCTCCAATAAAATCCGGTCCAGTCGATTTGGGTCAGAGGCGTGTCAATCTGCTGGCTTGAACGGAAATCGTTCACCGCGTTGCGGCAATCCTCCAACGCACCATAATCGTCGATTATGACATATCCACCCACCGACAGTTTCGGATAGAGATTCAGGAGCGAATCCATGGTCGAAGAGTACATGTCGCCATCCAACCGTAAGATGGATAGTCTTTCAATGGGCGCAGTGGGAAGAGTATCTTTAAACCAACCTTTGAGGAAACGGACTCGGTCATCGAGTAAACCGTACCGAGAAAAATTGGCTTTCACTTCGTCAAGTGATACGCCAAGTTGGTCACTCTTTTTCCAGTGACGGTCTCCCTCGTCCTGTTGAAAGCGGCCATCCGGTTTGGGCAAACCCTCAAACGAATCCACCACCCAAACCTGTCGCGTGTCATCCGTGTACGCTTTCAAAGCAGCCCGCATGAAAATGCTGGCTCCGCCGCGCCAGACCCCGGCCTCGATAAAATCTCCGGGAACTTCATCGCTAATCACTTGTTTGATGCAAAAATGCAAGTTGTCCAATCGTTTCAGGCCAATCATGGTGTCAGCGTCTGCTGGCCAGTCCCTGCCTTCAGCGCGTCGCGCAAGGTCAACTTTCGCCTCGGAGTAGAGCCTCAACCCTCTTCTTTCCAAAATCGCGGCAATTGGAGGATAAGCGACCCACGCGAGGTGTTTTATCGTAAGTGGGGGACGACGCAGCGGACGATGTTTCTCGGGGAAAATGTACCTCGTTAAGCATTTCTTTAGTAAGTCTAAATAAAGTTCTGCCGAGTCAACTGAAACGAGAATCGTCAGCGCGTCTTCCATGATGGCTCCTTCACTTCGCGGACCTGCGCGGTAGGCTCTTCAGTGCGTCGGCTCGTGTCTCATCAAGAATTTCGGCGTAGCGCCGTACTGCCCGGCGGGTTGATGTAGTGGGACCGCCCGGAATCGAACCGGGATTGGCAGGTTAGGAACCTGCTGCTTTATCCAATTAAGCCACGGCCCCACAGGAAAATCATACACCGAAAGTTGCGTCCAAACTGTGTCCAAGCGAACGACAGAAGCCAACAATCAGTACAATCAACAGCAATCTAAAGCACTGAAAACAATCAACAGCAACAACCAAGCGAGAGTTAGGAAACCTGTGCTTTTGCCATTTAAGCAACGGCCCCGCGGGTGGAAATTTTAGCATGAATTTCTGGAGGGGCTTTTTGGGTGGGTGCTTGCGATTGTGGGGGGAAATACTCGAGAACCCCAAGGAACCCCAAGGAACCCCAAGGAACCCCAAGGAACCCCAAGGAACCCCAAGATGCCGGCCTGAAGGCGCGGCGCTAAGGTTTGCGATGAGTCGGGCTGGGTGGTGGCGGCAGCTGGGCTGCCGCTGGTCGTTTTGTTTTGGGGTGCGGTTGGGGAAACGTGGAAGCTGGATTTCCGCACTCCATGGGGCTCTGGTACTTCGGGCTTTTGGCTATTGGGACTACGCTGGCTATTTTTTTGCAAGGAGGGCGTGTTCTACTATGCCGGGTATGTCGCTTAGTTTGCGGGCCAGGGCGGGGACGTCTGAAATTGCTCGAGGTGGCAATCGAGAATGTGAGGCGCTTCGTCAGTCAGGTGGGGTTTGTCGCCAGCTATGCGAAGGTTGACGGAGGCGCCCGGGGCTTCTACTTTTCGTCCCGGAGCGCGGTGCGGCTTGATGCGTTGCGTCGCGTCGGCAATGTCCTTAGCAATTACGTGCGGAGCGAATGTTGTCTCAGGTACATTTCGAAAGAAAAGCCGGGGATCGCAAATTCGCCCCTGCCCTACAGGTCGCGTTGTTGGAAGCGGTAGAGGGCGAGGGAGAGTGCGATCAGCAGGTAGAGGATGGCGTAGAGGATCATGGTGACGCTGGGGGCGGAACGGGTGCCGAAGGGGGACAAATCGATGGTGCGAGCGATTGAGGATTGCATTACGTAGGAGGCGCGGCGCCAGACGGATTCGGTTGGCATCAGGATGCTAGAGAAGATGCCGAGGTTGATGAGGCGATCGGATTGCGTAACGGAGCCAATTTGTTCGAGCCAGCCGCCGATGAAGGCCAGGCCATGTAGACCGAGGACGATGACGCCGTTGGTGAGCGTAGAAAAGACAGTTCCGAAGAGGAAGGTGGCGGTCAGGACGATCAGGCATTCGAGATAAATGAGCGAGGCGCCCTGCAACGCGTTGTGCTGCCGGAGGTCACCGATGAAGTAGCCGACAGCGAAGACTCCCGCAAAAACGAGAGCGACGTAGGCGGCGATCATGGCCGCAAAGCCTAGCCATTTGCCGAGAAGCAATTGCCAGCGATGGATAGGCTTGGTGGCGACGGCTTGAATGGTGGAGGAAGCAATTTCGCCGGAGAGGGAATCGACGCTGGTGAGGACAGTCATCAAGACGGCCAGCATATCGATGGCGTAGAACCCGACCTGGAGCATGGTGCTGAGAATCTGATTGCGAATCAGAGGCGGGATATTGGCGAAATGAGGACTTCGAACTTGGAAGTGCATGCCCGTGCCGAAGAGGGCGAGAAATGCGGCTGCGGTGAGCAGCGCGGTCCAGAGAATTTTGCGGCGAGCGGCTTCCTGAAAGGTGATGCGCGCGATGATCCAGAGTTGCGTCACAGGCCCTGATCCTCTCCCATAATTTTCAGGAACGATTCTTCGAGTGAAAGATGCTGGGGAGTGAATTCAAAGACATCGACGTTCGAAGAGACGAGATAGCGAAGGATTTGGGGGAGAGTGTCTCGGGAGCCGGTAGCGAAGGACAGGAGATCGTCGACGATTTGCGCGGAGGTTGTCCATTCCGCGATGCCGAGAAGAAGATCCTGGCGCAGATTGTGGGCGCGAACGTGAACCTGGATTTCGCCATCGGGGGAGGAACGAAGATCGCGAGAGGCAACGACTTCGCCGTGCTTGATGAAGACGACGGTGTCACAGGTGATTTCGACTTCGCTCAGGAGATGGGAGTTGAGGAATACGGTGGCGCCGCGCTGGCGTTCATTGCGGATGATGTCGCGGACAAGATGGCGGCCCATAGGATCGAGGCCAGAAGTGGGCTCATCGAGGAAGACGAGTTCAGGCTCGTGAATGAGGGCTTGGGCAAGGCCGATGCGCTGCATCATGCCTTTGGAGAAGCCGCGGAGACGGCGGTCTCGATGAGGCGTGAGGCCAACGAGGTCGATGTAGGCAGGAACGCGATCGTGAAGTTGCGCTTGCGTTAGCCCTGCGAGACGGCCGTGGAGAGCAAGGAGTTCGGAGGCGGTCAGCCAGTCGTAGAAGCGAAAATCTTCGGGGAGGAAGCCGACCTTGCGACGGACTTCGACGTTGGAGTACGGATGGCCGAGGATTTGTGCCTGGCCGCTGGTGGGCTTGACGAGGCCGAGAAGCATTTTGATGGAGGTGCTTTTGCCGGCGCCGTTGGGGCCGAGAAAACCAAAAATCTTGCCGCGACGTACCTGAAGCGAAAGGCCGCGAACCGCGACCTTGGAGCCGAACTGTTTACGAAGGCCGATGGTTTCGATGGCCAGGTGATCGGTCTGCAGAGAGTCCTCCGTCAATCTCAAGTCGGCGGGAGCAGAGTTTCCTCAGGGGCTGAAGCCCAACCTCGCCACCGCTTACTGTCGGACCTAAAAGCTCCGACCCACTAAGCTTTCTAGTGAGCATAAGGATAGGACGAGGGGACCCCAAGACCCACCCTCACAAATCCAAGGGTGGGGCACCCTCTTCAGAAGTACACGAAACATGCAGTTCTCACATGGACTCTAAAGCTCCGCCACGCCAGCTCCCAAGAATCTTTATTGGAGCGAACTGGCTAATTGTACTGCGGAAGATGGGTCGCCATGGCCGATCAGGTTGTAGATGACGCCGTTGTCGATCCAGATGAGGGCGAAGGACGGGCGCTGATTGTTGGGATTCGGGAATTCTAGGAGTGTGCCGCGCACGCCATTAACGGAGACGGTTTCGTAGGATTGTATAGCGCGGGGAATCGGAAGAACGAGAGTGGACTTCCAGTCGACGGACTGGCAGAACTCGCGAGCTTTTACCGGGCTCCAGCCGGCCAACTGGAGAGCAATTTCCGCCAGTTGCTGGATGTTGAGATCGGAAGGGACATTGACGATGGGGCTGGGAGCCTGGATTACAACGAGGCATGGATTGGCGCTGGAGGAAGACGACGGCGGAGGCTGCCGATCCGTGCTCTCCTGCTCGCCTTTCTTGCAGGTGCCGTACTGAACTGCGACTGCGCGCGGGACTTGCACGGAGACGGTGGCGCCATCGACGGTAGCGGGAAGCAAAAGATCGGGACGCCCGGCCTGGTCGAGGACGTCCTGAAGGCGAGCGCGGTCGAGGGTAAGATGAAAGGCATGAGCGCCGGAAACTTCAAACTTGGGCGCATCCGTGCGGGTCGAAAGCAAGCGAACCGGGAAGCCAACGGCTTGTGTGGCGGCTTCGCGGGAATCCGCAGAGGATGATTTTTCATTCGTGGTCACGACGGCATTGTCTGAAAGCAGTTTGGCAAAGGCTTCGAGAGGTTGATGGGAAACGCCAGGCTGCACCGGACCGAAATCGATGTTGACGGTTTGGACGCGTTCGACGCGAAGGGTGGCGAGCAGGCGTTGAGCAAAGCTTCGGGTTGCGGGGAACATTAACGAGATCACAATGACCGCGGCGGCGAAGGAAGCAGCCCAAGTAAAACGCCAACGTCCGGAGAAGATACGGCCGAAGAAGGGAAGTTGTTGCTGTCCGGGCGCGGGAAGATTGGCCTTGAAACGGGCGAGGGCGATTTGCGGATCCGTTTCCGCGGCGGAAGATGTGTCGAGAGAAGCGAGATGCGAGGAAACGCGCTGGGCAGCGGCCGAGTAGGTTTGAAGGCGCTGTTGGCAGGCGGAACAAGATGCAAGATGCGATTTCAGTTCCGCGACCGCAGCCGGATCGACTTCAGCGTCGAGATAAGCACGCAACGTGTTATCGGTGGGGCAGTTCATAGAACCTCCTAATCCTTTTCACCAAAAAGTTCCAAATAGCATTTCTCGAAGCCGGCTTCCGCGCGGATCAACAAAGTGCCGACGGAAGTTGCGGGAATGTCGAGGTGAGAAGCGATTTCCTTGTAGGAATAGCCGGAAGCGCGCAGCAAAAGAATTTGCGACCACTCTGGTTTGAGCTTTGAGAGAGCGAGGCGGACGCGCTGCTGCGTTTCGGCACGAAGCAGGAGTTGCAAACCGTCTTCGGGCTGGTTGCCAGAGGAAGCTTCGTGGAAAACCTGGCCGGCAACTTTAACGTGACGAGTTCGAGCGCGCAGATCATCAATGCCGAGATTCATGGCGGTGCGGTAGAGCCAGCCGGGAATGTTGGCGCGAGCGATTGGTGGGAGGATGGTGCTGTGTAATTTCAAAAAGGCTTCATTGGCCAGTTCTTCCGCACGGCCGGAATCGCCCAACATGCGGCGGAGAAGGGAGACGAGGCGAGGATAAGTGGAGAGGAAGAGCTCGTCAAACGACTGTGGAGGGAGCGGGCCAGTATTAGAGGTAGACATGGAGGGGAGAGTCTTCTGCAATGGTTCTATAACGCCTTCCAGCACGGTTGTTTTCCCCCTGTCTGAAAGTTATACGCCCAAAGCCGGGGAATTGTGACAGTCAGCCATTGCACCTGGATGGGCAGGTGGGCCCAAAGTACCGTTTCGCCAGAGATGCCGGAGTGTGTATAATCCACGGCGATTGGTGGGATACCCCGTTTGAAGACAATCCTGACCTGGAGCGGAAGACATGCCTGAGATAAGCACGCAAGAAATCATCAGCAGGAAGGCCTTGGCGTTGTTTTTGATTTTTGGGTCGCTGGGGGCCATCGTCATGAGCTGGGTTTCGTATTCAGCCATGGTGGGGCGAGCGCTGTAGAAGAGATTGAGAAGTGAGGCCGGGTAATCGTCGGGTGAAAACCCAAAGAGCCCGGCCGTAGTGTTTCCGGCTGGCGAAAATGAGCAGGACTTGGTTGGCGATCCCTCCTGAATATCCACAGAATAAAAACCAAAGAACTAAGCCGGGTCTGCCGATAAGCAGAGTGTTCGGCGAGTTGTGCGCTTCGCCTGCGAGGCAGCCACTTGACCCTCCTGGTTCTGTTGGCAGCGTTGGCGCTTCCACCGCAACAAAGCAATGCAATCCCGGAAACGAAGGCTCCGGTTCCTCCGGAACAAGTGCTGGCTTGGCAGTTGGAAGGATTGACGGCGAAAGAGTTGCGGGAAGAAGTGGCGAGCCGCGGTCTGACCGAATGTGCCGAACAGCCGTTGCTGAGTGCGCTTGCAGCAGCGCGGGCGGATGTGGAAACGGTGCAGGCGGTTCGCCACGCGAAAGCGCCATGCACGGTTTGGAAGCTGGGATTGCAGTTGCCGACGGATTATTTGTATGAAATCGCTGGCGCGATGATGTGGAACGACTGGGGATACGCGTTGCGAACGATGCAAGCGGAGACGATGAAGCAGCCCGGGAATACGGATGTGCACCTGATCTACGCGCATTTGCTGGCGGCGTCCGAAGACTGGATCGCGGCGTATGGGGAAGCGACGACGGACGTGAGGTTGGCGCCGGATTCGCCGTACGCGCACGCGGAGCGCTCGACGATCTGCTATCACTCGCGGCTCTCGGAGTGTGCGGTGGCGGAGGCGATGACGACGGTCAGGATGCGGCCGAAAGATGCTATGGCGTACGTCGTGTTGGGGCACGCAAGAGAATTGCAGGGTTACGACGATGAAGCGTTGCTGGCGTATGAGATGCGAAACGGCTGAACCCGGAACATGCGGAATTTTTCCGGGATTTGGCAGGGTGTACGGGCACGAGGGCGCGTTCGAAAAAGCCGTGAAGGCATTCGACGAAGCAATTCTACTGGACGGCGGGAAGCGGAATATTTTTGCGACATGGCACAGCTTTATCAGACGGAGGGTTAGTACGGACAAAGGATTGAGAAATGGAAGAGGCGAAAGAACTCGCGCCGAATCGGGTAGAGATTTTGTTGGCGCTGGGAAACACATACTTGATGGCGCAGCGTTACCCAGAAGCAGTACGGGAGTATCGGGAAGTGCTGGAGTTGCGGCCTGAGATGGAGCCGCAACTGGTGAAGGCGTTGCGCGCGGAGGGGCATGAGACGGAAGCGGCGGCGGTGGACGTAGGAGGAGTAATGAAGTGAGTGGGGACTTAGGGGCGGCTCAGAACATTTCGGTGATGTTGCGGTTGAGATCCTTCGCCGCGAGAATCGCTCCTCGGGACGACAACGTTTGTTCGATGACGGCTCGTGCGAGTGGATGGACCTTGTGAAATAGAAGGAGAACGGCCCGCCTCGGAAGGCGGGCCCTACAACGGCTGACCCAAGATGCCGGCCTGAAGGCGTGGCGCTACACGGAGTGACCCAAGAGCTCACATGCAGAGGGCACCCGGCAAAAAATCACAAGCAGGATGACAATTTGTTGCGCTTTGGGGAGAGCTAGCGTTCGTCGCCGAAGCGCTTGATGTCTTCGGGACCTTCGTTGAGGGGCATGATGTCTCGGCCCTGGACGAGCTGGCGGATCTGGCCGACGATGTCCGGATTGGCGAGCGTGGTGATATCGCCGGTGTCCATATTGTTGGAAATGGCGGCGAGGACGCGGCGCATGATTTTGCCGGAGCGCGTCTTGGGCATATCGGGGACGATGTGGATGCGCTTGGGACGAGCGATCTTGCCGATCATGGTTTCGATGGTGGCGGTCACCTTTTCGAGCACGGCCTTTCTTGGAAGAACACCGGGCTTCAATGAAATATAAATTTCCGGGACGCGGCCTTTCACTTCGTCGACCACGGGAACGACGGCGGCTTCGGCAATTTCGCTGATGGTGAGGCAGGCGGACTCTAGTTCCTTGGTGCCGAGGCGATGGCCGGCGACGTTGATGACGTCATCGACGCGGCCGAGGATGCGGTAATAACCATCGGCAGGCAGAACCGCGCCATCGGCCGCATAGTAGGGCCAATCGCGCCAGTCTTTGCTGTGCGGATTGGAGTTGTACTTTTTGTAGTAATTGCCGACGAAGCGGTGGGGATCTCCCCAAATGGTCTGCATGATGCCGGGCCAGGGATTGCGAATGCAAATGTTGCCTGCGGCATGGGATTCCAAAGAAACTTCCTTGCCTTCCTCGTCGCGGATGGAGGGATAAATTCCAAGACAAGCAGGACCAGCGCTGCCGGGCTTCATGGCATCGAGAGCGGGTTTGGTGGTGCAGAGAAAGCCGCCGGTTTCGGTTTGCCACCAGGTATCAACAATCACGGCTTCACCTTTGCCAACAACCTGGTGATACCAACGCCAGACTTCGGGTTCGATGGGTTCACCGACCGTGGTCATGTGTTTGAAACGGTAGTTGTGCTTTTTGGGCTCGTCAGCGCCAGCTTTGCGGAGCATGCGAATGGCAGTAGGCGAAGTGTGGAATATATTTACGTCGAGGCGCTCTGCAATGCGCCAAGGGCGGCCGGCGTCGGGAAATTGCGGGACACCTTCGTAGAGAACGCTGGTGGCGGCGAGAGCCAACGGACCATAGACGATGTAGGAGTGACCGGTGATCCAGCCGATGTCGGCCATGCACCAATAGACATCTTCCGGATGAATGTCTTCATAAAATTTGGAAGTGCCGGCGACGTAGGCGAGATAACCACCGGTGCGGTGCTGGCAACCTTTGGGCTTACCGGTGGTGCCGCTGGTGTACATGAGGAAGAGGGGATCTTCGGCATCCATGGAGACCGGTTCGATGACGCGATTGCGATAGTCCTTGAGGAGATCGTCGATGAAATAATCGCGCTGCATGACCATGGGGGAATCGGAAGTGTACTTGTGGGGATAGCGCTTCCAGACGAGGACCTTGTCGATGGCCTGGCCTTCTTTTTTTGCGGTTTCGACGGCGATGTCGGCACTGCCCTTGTGATCGACCCAGCGGCCGTTGCGATGGTAACCATCGGCGTAGATTAAAACGCGGCTTCCAGAATCGGCGGCGCGCAGACCGCAGGCTTCCCCGGAAAAGCCGCCGAACACAACAGAATGGATGATGCCGAGCCGCGCACAGGCGAGCATGGTGATGGGCAGCTCGGGGATCATGGGCATGTGTATGGTGACGCGGTCGCCTTTTTGCAGGCTGGCAAAATCGCGGAGCAGAGCAGCAACTTCGTTCACGCGGCGATAGAGTTCCTGAAAGGTGATGACGACGTGAGATTCGTCTTCGGGCTCGGGAACGAAGATGAAGGCGGCCTTGTTCTTCCATCTGGCCAGATGGCGGTCGACGCAGTTGTAGGAAGCGTTCAGGCGGCCGCCAACAAACCATTTCCAGAAGGGCGGATGTTCGGTGTCCAGCGTGGTGTGCCAATACTGATCCCAGTGGAGCAGTTCGGCATATTCGCGAAAACATTCGGGGAAATTCTTTTCACTGAAGCGCTCGACGATGCGGGGATCGTTGAGGTAGGCCTGGGCGATGAAACGAGCGGGAGGGCGAACGTACTCCTCTTCCTTCCAGTGAACGGCAATCTGGGCCTCGTTTAGACCTTCCTTCTTGGTGGGACGCGGCTTCCGTTCAGGCTGCTTTTTCTCGAGGGATCTCGGCACGGCACTCTCTCCAATGAATATTGAGGAAGCTGTCAGGCCCAGCACAATGCGCGGGAGTGGCGCTTTTGACGGACAAGACGCCGGGGGACCAGCGCCGCTCCAAGGCCCGAGTGAGAATCATCCTATGGCGAGAGATGTGGCGTCAATTGGGAGCGGAGAATGCGAGCTTCGCGGTTGGGTGGTGCTAAGGCTCGCGTTGGGATCGTTCGTCGCGGACTCCTCAAGAAAAGCCTCAGGGCTCGCGGACTCGCCGTGCGCTACAGGTCGCGAATCCAGACGGTTTTGGCGTTGGTGAATTCGCGGATGCCGTAAGGGCCGAGTTCGCGGCCGTGGCCGGAGGCTTTCACGCCGCCGAAGGGGAGGCGCGGGTCAGAGGCGACCATGGAATTGATGAAGACCAGGCCTGACTCGAGTTCGTTGATGAAGCGCTCGCGTTCGGCGGGATCGTTGGTCCAGGCGCTGGCACCGAGGCCAAAGCGGCTGTCATTGGCGATGGCCAAGGCGTCATCAATATTTTTCACAGGGAAAATGCTGGCGACCGGACCGAAGAACTCCTCGCGATAAGCCGGGGAATCTTTAGGAATGGAAGTGAGAACGGTGGGCTCGTAGAAATTGCCGGGCCCCGCTACGGGCTTTCCACCGGTAAGGAGCTTCGCGCCTGCCTGAATGGTTTTGCGGACGTCGGTGTCGATGTCCTTTACCGCGTCAGGAGTGGCCAGAGGGCCGACATCGGTTTTGGGGTCGAAGGGATCACCGAGTTTGAGGGATTGCATCTGGCGAACGAATTCCATTTCGAAGGCATCGGCGATTTGTTCGTGAACGATAAAGCGCTTGGCGGCGATGCAGGATTGACCATTGTTGATGACTCGCGCTTTCACGGCGGTGGTGGTGGCTTCCTGAAGATTTGCGCTGGGCATGACGATGAAGGGATCACTTCCCCCGAGTTCCAGGACTACTTTTTTGATGCGCTTTGCGGCGGAGATGCCAACCTGAATGCCGGCCTGCTCGCTTCCGGTGAGAGTGGCGGCAGCCAGCCGCGGGTCCTTGAGGACGCGATCGACCTGCGCCGCGCCAATGAGAAGAGTTTGGAATACGCCTTCCGGGAAACCGGCGCGGAGGAGAATGTCTTCAATTTTCAGAGCACATTGCGGGACATTGGAAGAGTGTTTCAGCAGGCCGACATTGCCTGCCATCAGGCCTGGAGCGATGAAGCGGAACACCTGCCAGAAAGGGAAGTTCCAAGGCATGACGGCGAGAACGATGCCGAGCGGTTGATAACGGATAAAACTTTTGGAAGCGGCGGTCGGGATGACTTCGTCGGCAATGAATTTTGCGGCATGCTCGGAGTAATAGCGGCAGCCCAGGGCGCACTTTTCAGCTTCGCTGATGGCGGATCCAAGAGTTTTGCCCATTTCAAGGGTCATGATGCGGCCGATCGGTTCCTTTTCGGCCTCGAGAATTTCCGCGGCCTTGAACATCCAGCGGGCGCGATCGGCGAGCGGGGTGTTGCGGAAACTCTTGAATGTTTTGGCGGCTTTGGCGATTTTTCCGTCGACCTGCGCGTCCGTGAGGGCGTCAAATTTCTTGATGACTTCGCCGGTGGCGGGATTGATGGTAGCAATGGCCATGAAGGATGCTCCGTCCGAGAATTCGTTGCTTCACGTTGAACTCAGGGAGGTAGTTTAACGTAAACCTTACTTTTTTACAGGAGAGATATTTTGTTGTCCCTGGATCGTCGGCGGGAGGTCAGAATACCAAGCCAAACCGGGTGTGCAGTTCGCGACGACCTGCATTTGTGACGTTCAGAGCGCGACTGTCGAGTTCCTGCATCACCCACCTACGCTTCAGGGCGAGTTTCAGGAGGGCTGCGCCGAGTGCGCCGCCGAGATGGGGACGGCGCTCGCTCCAGTCCAGGCAAGGGCAGGCAAAACGGCGGCGAAGAGATCTTGCGGCATGGAGGTCGATGCCGAGGGATTCGAACGCCTTTTGCCCAAGTGGAGTCACGTCATAAACATGGGTCGCGTCGCGCGCGGAGGCCAGGGCAAGCCAGCGGAGCGCGTGAAGGCGGTCGTGCAGGGCGACGCCTACAGTTCCGGCCATATGGTCGTAGCAAGTGCGAGCTTTGCGCAGATTGTCTGGTGTGCGCGGAACGAACTTCGATCGAGGAACGCCGGTAAGAACACACAATCCTTCGAGCGCGCTGGCTACATCGGGACTTTGCAGACTGTAAAAGTGATGCTTCCCCTGTTGAATTGCCTTGACGAGATGAGCAGCCTTGAGGCGATGCAAGTGAACGCTGGCGGTGGAGGGAGTGACGCCAGCCATTACGGCAAGCTCCGTGCTGGTGCGCGCGTGGCCGTCCATGAGGCAGTAAAGCATGCGGGCTCGTGCGGGTTCGCCGATGGCAGAGGCGATGGCAGAAACGGCGGTATCGGGGTGAGCGGTAACATCCATACTTTGATGGTAGACGAAGTGTTGTTGCGCGGCAAGGGGCAGACTGACCTGCGTGGACCCAAACGATCCCAAACGCACATTGATGAGCCGGCGCGAAGCCATTGCGGGCCTGGCGGCATTTTGTGCTGGGTTGACGTTTGGAAAGGATGAGTCCGGAATTCCGGGGACAAAGGAGCAAGGCGATGGCGAGTACCTGCGTTATCCGCTACCAGATCGATCCGTACCAACGTGAAGGTTTCCAGAAGTATGCCGAGAATTGGGCGCATATCATTCCTCGCTGCGGGGAGGGAACCTGGTGGGATATTTTCTGCCGTATGAAAGCACAAACGATATTGCCTGGGGATTAATTGCATTCGAAACGCTGGCGGCCTACGAGGCGTACAGGGCGAGATGGCGGTCCGACGAAGAAGCTCGGGAGAATTTTGCGATGGCGGCGAATAAGCGGCTGATCCTTGGCGAGGAAAGGAATTTCATAGAGGTTGTAGACGGGACGTTTGGTCTGCCAGCAAAATAGCCTCGGAGGCGACTGGGCGCATATGAAAACGCAAAAAGAAAAAGGGGAAGCATTTCGCGCGCTGCATGCGCGCAGCCGAGCCTTTTTGATTCCGAATCCGTGGGACCTGGGAACCGCGCAGATGCTGGAGCGATTGGGCTTTAAGGCACTGGCTACGACCAGCGCGGGCTATGCGTTCTCGGTGGGGAAAGAAGACAACACTCCGGATCGTATGGCAGTGATGCAGCATTTGGCAGAGATTTCTGCCGCCACGGACTTACCGGTGAGCGCGGACTTGGGCAATGGATTTGGAGATTCGCTAGAAATTGCGGCGGCAGCGATCCGCCTGGCTGCAGACGCGGGGGTGGTGGGAGGTTCGATAGAAGACGCTACCGGGCACGCGGACCATGCGATTTACGAACATACACAGGCTGCTGAACGAGTCAACGCAGCGGCGGAGGCGGCACGGAGTCTGCCCTTCCCGTTCACATTGACGGCGCGCGCGGAAAATTATCTAAACGGTAAGCTGGACCTGAAGGACACGATCAGGCGCTTGCAACTTTACCAGCAGGCGGGGGCGGATGTTCTTTATGCTCCCGGACTCACGAGCAGAGAGGATATCCGGGCAGTTGTGAAGTCGGTGGATCGGCCCGTGAATGTCCTGGTTGGATTGCGCGGGATGAACCTGACCGTTGAGGAGCTTTCCGAACTTGGCGTGCGGCGTGTGAGCGTAGGCAGCGGGCTATACCGGGCGGCGCTTGGCGCATTCCTACGTGCTGCGCGGGAAATGCGAGAACGCGGCACATTCA
>Ga0210383_10003736_pt1 | contig 13603 bp, 14 predicted proteins | sample IncBWC14OmetaG_FD_160072 | JGI IMG/M metagenome (GOLD analysis project Ga0210383, IMG submission 160072) | Forest soil microbial communities from Barre Woods Harvard Forest LTER site, Petersham, Massachusetts, United States - Inc-BW-C-14-O ...
CGGCCAGCACGGCGTACGGCACGAAGAAGACCGCCCACGCGAAGCTGTAGAGCACCAGCGCGCCGCGGCCGCCGCGGGAGTTGGCCAGCACGATCACCACCGCCACCGAGGCGTCCTGGGCGATGAGGGTGGCGATGCCGGCCACGGCCAGGGACCGGACCCGCACGCCGACCCCGGCCGGGAAGCGCAGCACCGGCCGGAGCCGCAGGTGGAGCCGGGTGACCGGGACGAGCGGGGTGGCGACCAGCGTCGCGACCCCGGCCGTCGTCCCGACGGCCAGCACGATCCAGGCGGCCGCCGGCACCGGGTGGCGCAGGTCCACTGATCCGTCCGCGAGGTGGCCGAACCAGAAGTACGCGCCGATAACGACCAGGCTGGACAGCACGGGAGCCAGCGCGGGCGCGGCGAACTTCCGGTGCGCCTGCAGGATGCCGTACAGCACCACGGCCAGGCCGTAGAGCAGGATCTGCGGCGCGAACACGATGAGCATCCGGGTGCCCAGGGCGACCATGGCCGGCCGGGGACACCCGGGCGCCGCGCCGAGCAGCACCGAGACCAGCGGCCGCGCGGCAATCGCCACCACCGCGCTGACCGGGACGAGCAGCAGCACCGTCCAGCTGAGCAGGGCGGCCGACGTCCGTTCCACCTGCTCGCGATCCGTGGCGCGCGCGCGGGCGGGTCCGGCCAGCACGGGCACCGCTACGGCGGTGAGCGCACCGCCCATCACGATGTCGTAGATGATGTTCGGCACCATGTTGGCCGTGGTGTAGGCGGTACCGAGACACTGCGCTTGGACGGTGTGGGCGAACACCACCTGCCGGCCGAAACCGATCACCCGCGCCAGCATGGTGATCGCGCCGATCAGCACCGCCGCGCGGCCTATTCCCCCGATCTGTCGCCGAGCATTCCCCCGCTCGGCCACCGGGACGGTCACTCGTCTGGCGGTGCTAGGTCGATATTTTCAGCCGAACGGAACGTGGCGGCAGCGCCGTTGAACTTGGCTGGATCGCCGCGCTGGGTGGGAATCAGGACCTTCGGTGCCTGCTCCGGGGGACGCCGGCCCAGCATATCCAGCCAGCGCAGGGCCGGCGTACGCTCGATCACCTTGGTGAAGCTGACCTTTTCGCTGGCCGCGGTCAGCGCGGTGATCCCGGCCAGCAGCGCGATCCGGGCCGGCCGCGGCAGGCCCGCCGCGGCGGCGCCCAGCGCCGCGCCCAGCGCGTTCGCCCCGCAGTCGCCGAGCATGGCCCGCTCGGCCAGGTCCTCGGGCAGCAGTGCCAGCGCCGCCGCCAGAGGCGGCAGCAGTGTCAGTCCCGCCGCCTGCCGGGGCGCCGCAGCATCGGCGCGGTGGCCGCTCACGGACCCGCCGACGGCGATCAGCGCGCCCGAGGCGACGGCGACCTTGATCGCCCGTCCGGGCCGCAGGTCGAACAGGTTCAGCAGGTTCGCTCCCCCGGCCACCAACCCGGCGTTGATGGCGATATCGGCGGGCGAGCCCCCGGCCATCGCGGCGCTGGCCAGCCCGGTCACGCCGATGCCGCCCAGCTTGATCGCGCCGGTGGTGACCTCGCCGTGGCGCAGAGCCCCCAAGTGGCCACGGAACCCGCGCCGGTCCCCGGACCCCGCCAGGTCGTCGTAGCCGCCGAACGCCGCCGCTCCCGCTCCGGCCAGGGCCATGGCGCTACCCGATCTGCCGGTACCGGACCTCATTGGCCCGAGGGTGGCCAGAGCGAGTGCGCCGGCGATCGCGCCGGCCGCGACCGCCGGTCCCTCGAGCAGAGTGACCGGCTCGCCGCGGTGGTTGGTCCGCGACCAGGTCTTGGTCCCGCCCGGCGGCCGCTGGTTCAGGACCGTATAGGCGAGCCTGGTCGCGCCCGACGCGACCGCGCCCGCCGTGGCGCCCCCGATCAGCCCCCTGGCGCGGCTCACTTCTTCGGCTTCTTCTTGGTCGTCGAAGTGGCCGACGCGGACGGGGACGCGCTCGAACTGGGCGTGGGCGCCGGACTCGGGGCCACGGCGCTGGCGCCGTTCGCGAATCCGTAGCTGCCCGGGTTGCCGCCGTTCAGCTGTATCGCCAGCGCCTGGATCACCACGCTCTGCCCGGCCACGAAGTCGGCGTCGTCGACGGTGGACACCTTGGTGGCCGCGCTGCTCGCGCGGAGCACGGCGATCGGGCTCCCCGACCCCGAACCCGCCGAGACGCCCGCCACCACGGTGGCCGAGCTCTTCGCGGCCAGTTCCTCGGCCACGGGCACCAGGAGCTGGTCAAGCGGATCCGCGCTGCCGTCCTGCGGAGCGGTCTGCGGGGTCACGATCACGGCCAGCGTGGCCGGCGCCGAGGGCTGTCCGCTGACGGTCAGGAACCCCTCGTTGGCGTATGCCCCGAGCATGGTCTGCGCGTTGGTGTCTTGCTGGCTGCCCGCCGACGAGCTGATGCTCGGCTGTGTATTCACCTGCTGGCCATCGGCCTGGCCGGGTGTCGACGCCGGGGCCCGGGTCAGGATCTCGCTGGCGATCACCTGCGCGGCCTGCTGCTGGTAGGGCGTGCCGGTGTTCAGCACGATGTTGTCGGCCTGCGACATGGCCAGGGTGATCTGGTTCAGGCCGTCCAGCGTGGTGTCGCTGTTATCGAAGAACTTGGGCTGCAGCGCGATCTGCCCGGTGACCGTGGCGCCCGCGTCCTGCGTCGCGGCGTTGCTGATCGCGGTGACCACCGAGGCCGGCGCGCCAGGCTCGGTGATGATCAGCAGCCGCTGGCCCGCCAGCAGGTCGTGCAGCACCACCGGCTCGACCGCCTGGGCGTAGTTCTGGCCGAGGTTGGCTTGCTGCTGGGCCGCGTCACGCTGGCTGCTCGCCTGATTGAGCTCATTCTGCAGCTTGGCGGTGGTCTGGTTCAGCAGGTTGTACGTGGGGCCCTGCAGCTCGGTGGAGCCGAGCACGATCCCGATGGCCAGGGCGAGGAATACCGCCACGATGGACACCAGGTGGTAGCGAAAATCGATCACTAGAGTCTTCCGATAAACGAGTGCCAGGTCGCTTCGAAGTACCTGGCCAGGACGGGTTCGGCCGGCGAGAACAGCACGGCCACGAGCACGGTCACGGCCGCGGCCAGGACCAGTATCAGCAGCGACCAGCCGGAAATCCGGCTCTGGTAAAGCTGGTGCACGCCCCGTGCGTTGACCAGTTTCCCGGCCACCCGCAGGTGCGTAATGAAGGTACTCGACATGCCCGGCCGGCCCTTGTCGAGAAACTCCTCCAGCGTGTGGTGGGTGCCCACGACGGCGATCAGGCTCGCGCCCTTGGCGTCGGCCACCAACAGCGCGACATCCTCGCTGGTCCCCGGCGCGGGACAGGTGATCGCGTCCAGGCCGAGCTCGTGCACCCGGGCCAGTCCCGGCGCGCGGCCGTCCGGGTAGGCGTGCACGATGAGTTCCGCGCCGGAGCGAAGCGCCTCGTCGGACACCGAGTCCATGTCGCCGAAGATGGCATCGGGCAGGTAACCCGCCTCGATCAAGGCGTCTGCGCCGCCGTCCACCGCCACCATGACCGGCTTGTACTCGCGGATATAGGGCCGCAGGGCGGCCAGGTCCTCGCGGTAGTGGTAGCCGCGCACCACGACCAGGACATGCCGCCCGGCCATGTCCGTCTCCATCGGGGGAGCCGCGATGCCGTCGGTGAGCAGGGCGTGCTCGCGGCGGAGGAACTCCAGCGTGTTCGCCGCGAACGATTCGATCTGCACGGCGACCAGGGACCGGGCCTCGGTCAAGGCCGCCTCGATCGACTCCTGGGTCAGCGGCGTCCCCTTGGCCACCACCTGGTCACCGAGATACAGCGTCTCCTCGTCCAGCCGGACCACGGCGCCGTCGGCGACCCGGACCATCACGTCCGGGCCGACCCCGTCGATGACCGGGATACCGGCCTCGAGCAGCAGCTGCGGACCGAGGTTCGGGTAGCGGCCGGTGATGCTCATCGAGACGTTGACCACGGCCGCGATCTTCCGCCTGATCAGCTCCTCGGCGCTCACCCGGTCCACGTCGGAATGATCGATGATGGCAATCTCGCCCGGGTTGAGCCGCTTGCTGATGACCTTTGTGGCGCGGTCCACACGCGCCACGGCGACGATGCCGGGTGGCTCCCCAGCCCGACCCCGGAACACCGGCGGAATCACGGACGGCAACTTCATCGGAGTCCATCCTGCCAGAGCCGGCCGCGCGAACGGCCCCGTTGGCGCTCACGGCGTGTCATGAATCCTGCAACTGATCGTCACCGCCGATCACGCAGGGTGTGTTGCACGGTACCACCTCAACCTGAAATCCAGCGGCCAGAAGGGCTCCCCGGTTTTGTCAGACCCATCGGGTAGTGTTGAAATCGTGATCAAGGGGCCGCGCTTCACGGAAGCCGACGCCGAAGCTCACGTTCACGGCATTGCCTTCAAGACCGGCCCGCCGCAGCGGGTGGGCGTCGAACTCGAGTGGCTGGTCCGCAATCCTCGCGATCCAGCGCAGCCGGTCCGGGCGGAACAGGTAGCCGCCGCCCTGGCCCCCTTTGAGGCCGATACCCCGCCCAGCAAGCAGGGCTACCCGGAACCCGAACAACGTATCGTTCGGCATCAAATTCCTGCTCTTCCCTCGGGTGCGACCCTGACGGTGGAGCCTGGCGGGCAGCTTGAGCTGAGCTCGGCGCCCGCGGTCACGCTCGGTGAACTGGTTGAGGTGACCGGGCGGGACCTGGCCGCTCTGCGTGACGCTGCCGCGGCGGCCGGCCTCGAGCTTTGCGGCTACGGCCTTGATCCGCTGCGCCCTCCGCGGCGCGTGCTCGACCTGCCGCGGTATGCGGCGATGGAGAAGTTCTTCGACCGCGACGGTCCGTGGGGCCGCCAGATGATGTGCGGCACCGCGTCGGTCCAGGTCTGCCTGGACGCGGGCGACGACGGCGCGGGTGAATCCGGGTACCGGTCGCGCTGGCGGCTGCTGCACGCGATCGGGCCGGTTCTGGTGGCCGCGTTTGCCAACTCGCCGCTGCGCGACGGGCGGCCTACCGGCTGGCACTCGGCCCGCCAGCAGGTGTGGGCCAACATGGACCCGGGCCGGACCCGGGCGCCGGCCGCCGACGGGGATCCGCGCGACGCGTGGGCGGCCTACGCTCTGGACGCCGAGCTGATGTGCGTCCGCGAGCCCGCCTCCACCGACTGGACCGCGCCGCCCGGGCTGACCTTCCGGGACTGGGTGCGGGACGGCGGGTCCGGCACGCTGCGCCCGCCGACCCCCGAGGACCTGGACTACCACCTGTCGACCCTGTTCCCGCCGGTCCGGCCGCGCGGGCACATGGAACTGCGGATGATCGACGCGCAGCCCGGCGACGGCTGGATCGTGCCCGCGGCCGTGGCCACGGCCCTGGCCGGCGACGAGCGTGCGGCGGACGCCGCGCTGGCGGCCGCCGAGCCGGTGTGGGCCGGGAATGAACAAGGCCCGGGCCCGCAGTGCGACGCCCGCGACCCGTGGCTGCGAGCGGCCCAGTCCGGCCCGGCCGACCCGCACATCAGCCGGGCCGCCAAGCAGTGCTTCGAGGCCGCCGACGCGGCTCTGGGCCGGGCGGGTGCGCCCGCCCCGATCCGGCAGGCGGTGGCCGACTTCACCGAGCGATACGTGCTGCAAGACCGATGTCCCGCCAACGACCAACTGGAGGCAATCACATGACGCTGACGGGGGACGCGCTACGGGAGATGATCGCGCGGGAACTGACTGGCGCGCGGCAGCGGACGGCGCTGCTCACCGAGAGCGTGGACGAGGCCGACCTGGTCAGACAACACTCGCCGCTGATGTCCCCGCTGGTCTGGGACCTGGCTCACATCGCCAACCAGGAAGAACTCTGGCTGCTGCGCGAGGTCGGCGGGCGCGAACCCCTGCATCCGGAGATCGACCCGCTCTACGACGCGTTCGAGCATCCGCGCTCCGAGCGCCCGACGCTGCCGCTGCTCCCGCCCGCGCAGGCGCGCGCCTATAGCCATGAGGTACGGGGCCGGGTGCTCGACCTCCTGGAGCGAGCCCGGTTTAGCGGTACCCGGCTGCTCGGTGACGGGTTCGCGTTCGGCATGATCGCCCAGCACGAGGTGCAGCACGACGAGACGATGCTGATCACCCACCAGATCCGGGCGGGGGCCCCGGTGCTCGCCGCCGTGGCGCCCAGCCCGGCCGCCGCCGACGCGCTGCGGCTGCCGTCTGAGGTCCTGGTGCCGGGCGGCCCGTTTACCATGGGCACCTCCACCGAGCCGTGGGCGCTGGACAACGAGCGGCCCGCGCACGCGGTCGACGTGGCCCCCTTCTTCCTGGACACCACGCCGGTGACCTGCGGCGCGTACGCCGAGTTCATCGCCGACGGCGGATACGACGACTCCCGCTGGTGGACGGCGGCGGGCTGGGAGCACCGGCAACGGGCCGGGCTGTCCGCGCCGCTGTACTGGAGCCGGGACGGCGGGCAGTGGGTCCGCCGGGTCTTCGGCCAGCTCGAACCGGTCCGGCCGGAGGAACCGGTGCTTCACGTGTGCTGGTACGAGGCCGACGCGTACGCCCGCTGGGCGGGGCGCAGGCTGCCGACCGAGACCGAGTGGGAGAAGGCGGCCCGGTTCGACCCGGTGACCGGTCTGTCCCGGCGTTATCCGTGGGGCAACGCGGAGCCGGAGGCGGCGCAGGCCAACCTAGGTCAGCAGTTCCTGCGGCCCGCGCCGGCCGGCTCCTACCCGGCGGGAGCGGCGCCGTGCGGGGCCCGGCAGCTGATCGGGGACGTGTGGGAGTGGACGAGTTCGGACTTCGGTCCGTACCCCGGGTTTACGGCGTGGCCCTACCGGGAGTACTCGGAGGTGTTCTTCGGTCCCGAGTACAAAGTGCTGCGCGGCGGGTCGTTCGCGGTCAGCAGCGTGGCCTGCCGCGGGACGTTCCGCAACTGGGACTACCCGATCCGGCGGCAGATCTTCTCCGGCTTCCGCACCGCCCGCAGTGGTACGCCGGAGACCGCCTGATGTGCAGGCACCTGGCCTACCTCGGGCCGCCGGCCACGCTGCGTTCGGTCATCATCGACCCGCCGCACGGGCTGTACCGGCAGGCCTGGGCGCCGCGACGGCAGGGGCCAGGGGCGATCAACGCGGACGGGTTCGGGGTGGGCTGGTACCCGGCCGCCGACGTTGACCCGGTCCGGTACCGACAGGCGGCGCCGATCTGGACGGACGAGTCCTTCGCCGAGGTAGCCGGGGTGACCCGGGCGAGCGCGATGCTCGCGGCCATCCGGAACGCGACGCCGAGAACCAGCCACGGCCCGGCGGCAGCCGCGCCGTTCAAGCATGGCCGGTGGCTATTCAGCCACAACGGCGCGGTCAACGGCTGGCCTGAGTCCACCGCGGCGCTTGCCGCCACGCTGCCGGCCATCGCGCTGCTCGAACTAGAGGCCCGAGTCGACTCGGCGTTGCTGTGGGCGCTGGTGCTGCACCGCCTCCGCCAGGGCCGGGCGCCGGCCGAGGCTTTGGCCGACACCGCCGAAGCGCTGTACGCCGAAGGCGTGACCGGCCGGTTCAACTTCCTGCTCACCGACGGCCAGGTGATCGCCGGCACCACCGCCGGGCACACCCTGTACTACCGGCGGCAGCCGGGCGGTGTCACCGTCGCCTCGGAACCAGGCGACGACGACGCCGGCTGGATCGAGATCCCCCGCGACGGCTCGCTGGTCACCGCCACGCCCGAGCAGGTCAGCGTAACGCGGTTGCCGGCTCTGAACTCCATCATCGCGGGTGTCACGACCGCCCACGAAACTCCCGTCATACCCGATGCCCAAGACCCTCACCTGGAAGGATCGCGATCCGTTGACCTCACTTGACCGTCGGCTGCCGCCCGGCTTCCTCGCCGAATCGCTACGCGCCGACGCGCGCCGCGGGTTCGCGTCGGACCCGAAGTCGCTGCCGCCCAAGTGGTTCTACGATGCACAGGGCAGCGCGCTGTTCGACAAGATCACCGAACTGCGCGAGTACTACCCGACCCGCGCCGAACGAGAGATCCTGCACGCCACCGCGGCCGAGATCGCGGAGCAGACGCAGGCCCGGACGCTCGTCGAGCTCGGCTCGGGGTCCTCAGACAAGACCCGGCTGCTGCTGGACGCGCTGCGCGCGGCGGGCACGCTGCGCTGCTACGTGCCGGTGGACGTCAGCGAGTCGGCCCTGGTCGCGGCGGGTGAGGCGCTGTCGGTGGAGTACCCGGGCCTAGACGTGTGCGCCGTAGTCTCCGACTTCGAGGAACATCTGGGGTTCCCCGCGGACAGTGACGCGCCCGCTCCCCGGCTGGTCGCCTTCCTGGGCAGCACGATCGGGAACCTGCTGCCCGACCAGCGCGCCGCGTTCCTGGCCCGGGTCCGGGCCGGACTGCGCCCCGGCGACTTCTTCCTGCTCGGCACCGACCTGGTCAAGGATCCGGCGGTGCTGGTCGCCGCGTACGACGACGACTCCGGTGTCACCGCCCAGTTCAACAAGAACGTCCTCGCGGTGCTGAACAGCGAGCTCGGCGCCGACTTCGACCCCGACGAGTTCGAACACGTCGCGGTGTGGGATCCGCGGAACGAATGGATCGAGATGCGGCTGCGCTCGCTGGCCGACCAGACCGTGCACCTGCCCGCTATCGGGCTCACCGTGAGCTTCGCCGCGGGAGAGGAGATGCGCACCGAGGTGTCGGCCAAGTTCCGCCGCGCCGGAGTCGAGACCGAGCTGGCCGCGGCAGGTATGGGTATCCGTTCGTGGTGGACCGACTCCGCGGCGCAGTTCGGCCTGTCGCTATCCGTCCCTTGCTGACGGCAGGCTCATGGGCCGCTGCTGAGGCGCTCGAGCAGGCACACGGTCACGGTGTCACCGGCTTGCTTGCCGATGAGCTGGCGGATCTCGGCCTTGACCGGGAGCTTGTGGGTGCCGTCGCCGAGGGCCATGAACGAGCTGCGGAACGGGTGCCGTCGATGGTCCCGCGCGCCTTATTCAGTTGGCGAGGGCTTGGGCTTGGTGGAGGCGAAGAAGTGGGTCTGGGGCCGGTCCAGGCGCTGCCCGTCCAGGATGACGTCGACCTTCTCGTTGTAGAAGGCGATCAGCCCGGCGATGGGCAGCAGCTGGCGGGTCGGGAAGTCGTAAGTCCAGGCCAGATCGGGATGCACCGTGCCGCCCGCCCGGACGGACCAGTAGCCGCTGGTCATGCCCTTGTACGGGCACGCGGTCACGGTATCGCTGGGGATCAGGTGCGCGAAGTCGACGTCGGTGCGGCTCAGGTAGTAGCGGGTGGGCAGCCCGGTCTCGAAGACCATCACCGAGGAGTCCGCGTCGGCCAGCACCACTCCGTCCCGCTCCACGCGGACCGGCCGGTTGGAGCGCAGCGCGTCGACCCGGGTGTAGGGACTACGCGGATGGACGAACACCTGCTCGTCCTCCTCGAACCAGGCGTCCAGCGAGGCCCAGTCAAAGCGCACGGTGCCGCTCAGCCCGGCGACGGGTGAATCGGCCAGGACCCGGGCGGCCCGCGGCCGGTACAGGTCCCCGACGCGGAGCCCGTGCACCGCGACGACGCCACGGCTGGTCTGCTGGGTGTGCCCCTCGGGGTCCAGCAGTTCCTGGCGCACGTCGGCGACCGGGATGTAGTACTGCGGGTAGTTCGGCCATTCCCAGACGTACAGCGCCCGGCTGGTGTCGAGTACCTGCTCGCCGCCGAGGAAGGCCCGGATCCGCCGCGGCACCGGCTCGACCTGGTTCACCGTGGTGATCGCGGGCGGATAGTCGCTCATGGCTCGGCTCCTCCTCGGGCGTGTATGCCGGCGGATAATGATCGTGCCATGTCGAGGACAGGCCGGCGGCTCCGACCCGGTGGTGAGAGCGCGCCGACGGGGTGCGCGAGCGCGAAGGGTACGAATATGAAGTACTTGCTGATGATCTACGGCAACCAGGAGAAGTGGGCCTCGCTTCCGGATGCATGGCCCGAGGCCATCGCCAAGCAAGACGCGTTCAACCGCAAGTACCAGGCGACCGGTGAGCTGATCGGCGCCTACGGGCTGGCTGACGCGGCGGAGGCCAGGCTGGTGCGCCGGGAGAACGGGCTGCCGGCCGTGACCGACGGGCCCTACCTGGAGACCAAGGAGTACATGGCGAGCTTCTACCTACTCGACTGCGAGAGCGAGGAGCGGGCGCTGCAGATCGCGGCGGACATGCCGTGGGCGGACGTGGAACCGGTGGAGTTCTGGCCGGTCCCGCATGAGGCCAAGCCGGACGTGTGACCGGCGACCGGGGCGTCGAGGATCTGCTGCGGGAACTGGCGCCGCAGGTCCTCGGCGCGCTGGTGCGCCGGTACGGGCAGTTTCACCTGTGCGAGGACGCCAGCCAGGAGGCGCTGCTCGCGGCGGCCGTGCAGTGGCCGACCGACGGGATACCGGAGAACCCGCGCGGCTGGCTGATCACGGTCGGCTCGCGCCGCCTGATGGACCAGGTACGCAGCGAGGCCTCGCGGCGGACCCGGGAGGAACTGATCGCGGTGGCCACCCCGCAGTCCGAACTGCTCGGCCGTCCGGCCGACGCCGAGCCCATGGACCGCGACGACTCGCTGGCGCTGCTGTTCGGCTGCTGCCATCCGGAGCTGTCCTCCCCCAGCCAGATCGCACTGACCCTGCGCGCGGTCGGCGGGCTCAGCACAGCGCAGATCGCGGCGGCGTTCGGCGTGCCGGAGGCGACGATGGCCCAGCGGATCAGCCGGGCCAAGCAGACGATCAAGGAGAACGGCTTCGACTTCAGCCTGCCGGCCGGGGCGGAGCGAACCGAGCGGCTGCGCGCGGTGCTGCACGTGCTGTACCTGGTCTTCAACGAGGGCTATACCGCCAGCGAGGGGGACGAGCTGACCGTGCCGGCGCTATCGCGGGAGGCCATCCGGCTCACCCGCTGGCTGCACCGGCTGCTGCCGGAGGACAGCGAGGTGGCCGGCCTGCTGGCGCTCATGCTACTGACCGACGCGCGGCGGGCCGCCCGCACGCGGCCGGACGGGTCGCTGGTGCCGCTGGCCGAACAGGACCGGCAGCTATGGGACCGGGAGCAGATCGCCGAGGGCATCGCGCTGGTCAGCTCGGTGCTGCCGCGCGGCGAGGCCGGCCCCTACCAGCTGCAGGCGGCCATCGCGGCGGTCCATGACGAGGCCGCGACCATGGCCGAGACCGACTGGCCGCAGATCCTGTCGCTCTACGACGTGCTGGAACTGTTCGCGCCCAATCCGTTCACCACGCTCAACCGGGCGGTAGCAGTAGGCATGGTGCACGGGCCGGAGGCGGGCCTGCGGGTGCTGGCCGAGCTGGCCGCGGACAAGCGGATGGCGCAGCACCATCGCCTGCTGGCCGCCCGGGCGCACCTGCGAGAACTGGCCGGCGACGAATCCGCGGCCGCCGCGGACTACCTAGAGGCGGCGCGGCGCGCTACCAGCCTGCCCGAACGCCGTTACCTGGCCGTCCAGGCCGTGCGGCTGGAGGCCGTCGCCCAGCAGGCCGGGTAACGCCGAGCCGACCACGCGGAGCGATCGAGGGGCCCGGTCAACTCATCATGCTGGCGAACATGCCGGGCTCGTAGGAACCTCCCTTCTGGCGTACGATCACGCCGAGCCGGTTAGCCGCGTTGATCATGGCGACCAGGCAGACCAGCGCGGCGATCTGGTCGTCGTCGTAGTGCTTGCGCACCTGGGCCCAGGTCTCGTCGGACACGCCGTGGTAGGCGTCGGCGAGCCGGGTGCCCTCCTCGGTGAGCGCCAGCGCGGCCTGCTCGGCCTCGGTGAACACGGTGGCTTCACGCCAGGCAGCGACCAGGTTGAGCCGGACCGAGGTTTCGCCGGCGGCTGCGGCGTCCTTGGTGTGGAGGTCGACACACCAACCGCAGCCGTTGATCTGGCTGGCGCGCAGCGCCATTAGCTCCTGGGTGGCCTTGGGCAGCGGCGACTGTGCGATCACCAGGCTGGCGTTGGCGAACCGCTTGCTGAACTTGGCGCCGATCTCGTTGTCGAACATGTTGAACCGGGGTTCCATGACTTCGTCCTCACTTGTGGCGTTGCGTACTGCGCGGATCGTTCGCGCGGCGTCCTGACGAGCATGGAGATGCCGGCCATCCGATCTTTGTGACAGTGCAGTTGGTGACCTGCCGCACCGATCGTGGGGTGTCACAAAGCGGCTGGGACCGGGGTCTTGTGTGTGGCACGGTCCAGAGCGAACGGGTAGGAGCCAGCTATGAGCGAGCGCAGCGAGCCAGGAATGGACACAGCCGGGCCGCTCGCTCGTGGCGGGCGCATGGACGCTGCTACCGGGGCGTTCGCCGCCCACCGCAACCTGCTGTTCACCGTCGCCTACGAGATGCTCGGCTCGGCCGCCGACGCCGAGGACGTCCTGCAGGAGACCTGGCTGCGGTGGGCGGGCGTCGATCTGCACACCGTGCGGGATCAGCGTGCATACCTGGTCCGGATCACTACTCGCCAGGCGCTGAGCCGGCTGCGTACCCTTCGCCGGCGCAAGGAGTCCTACGTCGGCCCCTGGCTGCCCGAGCCGCTGCTGACGGCGCCCGACGTGGCCGAGGACGTCGAGCTGGCCGACAGCGTCTCGATGGCGATGCTGCTGGTGCTGGAGACCCTCACGCCGACCGAGCGGGCCGTGTTCGTGCTGCGCGAGGTGTTCGATCTGGAGTATGACGAGATCGCGGAAGCCGTCGACAAGAGCCCGGCCGCGGTCCGCCAGATCGCGCACCGGGCGCGGGCACACGTCGCGGCACGCCGGCCGCGCGGGGTCGTTTCTCCGGCCGAGACCCGAGCCGCGCTGGCGGCATTCCAGCGAGCGGCCGAAACCGGTGACCTGCAGGGCCTGCTCGATATCCTCGCGCCGGACGTCGTCTTCCTGGGCGACGGTGGCGGAGTCGTGCAGGCCGTGCAGGCGCCCGTCGTGGGGGCCGGCCGGGTAGCCCGCTTGCTGGCCCTCGGGCTGGGCAGGATCGCCGCCACGGCCTCGCTGCAGCCGGTACAGGTCAACGGCTACCCGGCGCTGATCCTGCGGCTCAACGGCGACGTCGACGCCGTCATAGCGGTACGAATCGACGACGGCCTCATCACCGGGCTGTATGCCGTGCGCAATCCCGAGAAGCTGTCACGTGTCGAGCGGGAGACCGCTGTGAGCCGTTGAGTCAGAAAGACTCCATCGAAGGCCCACCAACTGGGCTAATGGCCGACCGCGGCGTCCCTGGGGGTTAGGCCAGTCTGCGCGGGTAGCAACATCGGGTCGGCGGCTGGCGTCGGCACCGTGAGATGGCCGCGAAAAGGCGGCCTTCGGGGAGGGAGGCAATGTGAGCGAGTTCGAAGGCCTGAAGAACGATGCAGAGCAGTTCATGCAGCGTGATGAGGGCGGCCAGCAGAATCAAGGCAGTCAGGACCAGTCCGGCCAGCAGGACCAGTCCGGCCAGCAGGACCAGTCCGGCCAGCAGGACCAGTACGGGCAAGGCCAAGGGGGCCAGGACCAGTACGGCCAGGACCAGGGCGGCCAGGACCAGGGCGGCCAGGACCAGGGCGGCCAGGACCAGGGCGGCCAGGAC
>Ga0210383_10003737_pt1 | contig 13602 bp, 14 predicted proteins | sample IncBWC14OmetaG_FD_160072 | JGI IMG/M metagenome (GOLD analysis project Ga0210383, IMG submission 160072) | Forest soil microbial communities from Barre Woods Harvard Forest LTER site, Petersham, Massachusetts, United States - Inc-BW-C-14-O ...
CTACGAGTATTTGCACCAGTTAAGCGTATAAGGGACGCACGAGCATGATGACCGACGATACCATCGCCGGGAGGCCAGCCGGGCAAGCCGCGGGATTTTCCGAAACTCGCGCTTCCGGGAAATCCGGGATCGCGATTCGCCATTGCGACACGATCGAGGACTACAAGAAGTGCGTCGAACTCGAATTTCTCACATGGGGCGAGGAGATCACCGTGCCAACGGGACTCTTCGTGGTGGCGCATCACACGGGCGGCCAGGTGCTCGGCGCGTTCGACGGCGAACTAATGGTGGGATTCACGATGGCGGTGGCTGGAATGCGAGGCGGCGCTCCATTCCTGCATTCACACATGACGGCGGTGCGGCCTGAGTATCAGGATCGCGGCGTCGGGCGCGCGCTGAAGCTCTTTCAGCGCACGGACGCGATCAAGAAGGGCTATCGCTCGGTGGAGTGGACGTTCGATCCACTGGAGCTCAAGAACGGCCGGTTCAACATCGTGCGGCTTGGAGCGGTGGCGCGGCGGTTCATTCCGAATTGCTACGGTATTACGGACAGCCCCTTGCATGTGGGAATGCCGACGGATCGCCTCGTCGCGGAATGGTGGATCGAATCCGAGCGCGTGAAAGGCATCCTTGAGGGCGCGCAGCCAAAGAGCGGGAGCGGCGCGGTGCGAATTTCTCTTCCCGTGAATATCGGCAAGGTGAAAGCCGATGATCGGGCGGCCGGGGAGCGCGTGCAGACGGCGGTGCGCGAGCGATTTCACCAGCTCTTTGCCGAGGGCTACGTCGCAACGAGCCTCGAAATCGGCGAGAAGGCAGCGGACTACGTTCTGGAGCCTGCCGATGCGATCGCAGGATTGCAGATGCCGAATGCCAGCGCGCACCAGTAGTAGCGAGAGCTAGGCATCGCGAAGCTGATGTGTCGCGTCCGGGGCGCTTAGGAAAGCGGGTCACAATGGCGATCTCGGGTACGCACGCAATCGAGGATGTCGCCATGAAGACGTGATTTCGCCGATTCAAGAATCGCTGCCAAATTGGCCGTGCGTTTCTGCGCGCGAATGTGCTTTGCTTTTCGGTGGCTTGCACTTATTCTCTTCCATCTTCTAAATGATGCGCCTCAGAAAAATCATACTTCGCGAAATTCATCTGCCGCTAGTCGAGCCTTTCGAAACGAGTTTTCATCGGCTGTCGAATCGCCGGATGCTTCTGATCGAAGCGGATGTGGACGGCGTCTCGGGGTGGGGCGAATGCGTGGCGGGCGAAGACCCATTTTACTCCTACGAGACCGTCGAGACGGCGTGGCACATCATCCGAGATTTTCTGTGGCTCGCGCTCAAGAAGCAGGAATTCGCGGCGGCGGCCGACGTCTTCGACATGCTCGGCCAGGTTCGTGGCCACAACATGGCAAAGGGCGGGCTCGAAGCCGCGATTTGGGATGCGGAAGCGCGACAGAAGAGCGTTCCGCTCGCGAAGCTACTCGGCGGCACGCGCTCGGAGATTAACTCCGGCGTTTCGATCGGAATTCAGGCGAATACGGAAGCACTGATCGCAAAGGTGCAGCGCGAGCTCGCCGCGGGCTATCAGCGCATTAAAATCAAGATCAAGCCGGGGAATGACATTGAACCGGTGCGCGCGCTCCGCGAAAAATGGCCGCGCATCCGCCTGATGGTGGACGCAAATTCGGCATATACGCTCGAAGACGTGGCGCGGCTGAAGCAGCTTGACGCATTCTATCTGATCATGATCGAGCAGCCGCTCGGCCATGACGATATCTATTCGCACGCGCAATTGCAAAAGCAGCTGGAAACGCCTATTTGTCTCGATGAATGCATCCACGATGTGGAGCACGCTCGCGCAGCCATCGAAATTGGCGCGTGCAAAATCATCAACATTAAACTTGGGCGCGTGGGCGGGCATACGGGCGCGCGTCGCGTGCACGATCTGTGCAAAGAGAAGGGAATTCCGGTGTGGTGCGGCGGAATGCTCGAGTCAGGAATCGGGCGTGCGCACAATATCGCGTTGTCGTCACTCGAGAATTTTTCGTTGCCGGGCGACGTGACGGCCAGCAAGCGCTATTGGGCGGAGGACATCATCACGCCGGAAGTGGAAGTATCACCGCAGGGCACGATCAAGATTCCGAGCGGCCCGGGAATCGGTTATGAACCGCGCGTGGACCGCATCGAATCGCTCACTTGCCGTCGAGAGGTCCTCGAATAGGAATTGTCCGCTCCCTCCGAGCCATCGCCCGCCGTGCCGGCAACCCCCACCAAGCTTCTTCGCCGCCCCAGCTCCTTCCTGCTTGGACTGGGAATCTGCACCATGCTGCTGATGTGGACGTTCAACTACATCCTCGGGAAAATTGCGCTCGATCATATTGACCCGCTTTCGCTCGCCGTCTTTCGCTTCGAAACCGCGGCGGTGGCCATGCTCGCGCTTTATTTCTTCGCAGGTGGCGAACGGACGCGCATTCAGCGCGGCGATTTTGGGCGCATCGTGCTGCTCGCGTTTTTCGGCGTGATCGTGAATCAGGGGGGATTCACCGTCGGATTAAACTTCACCAGCTCGGATCATTCGGCGGTGATCGCCGCGATGGCGCCGGTGATGGTGCTGCTGATGGCTTGCGCGCTGCGCCTCGAAAAGCTGACCTGGGGCAAGGCGCTCGGCATGGCGATATCGTTCACGGGCGTGATCGCACTCGAAACCGAGCGCAGCGCCGGCGGTGCACACTCACCGTTTCTCAAGGGCGATGTAATCACGTTGGTGAGCACGGTCGGCTACGCTTCCTATGCTGTGTACGCGAAGAAAGTCTCGAAGCGCTACGACGCGATTTCGATGAACACCTATTTGCTCGCCAGCGCCGCGTTGATTTTGCTGCCGCTGGCGATTCACCAGGCAGTGACAGTGAATCTGCGCGCCATCGGCTGGGTGGGCTGGAGCGGAGTGCTCTACATGGCGATCTTTAGCTCAGTGTTCGCGTATACGATTTTTTATTGGGCACTGCGATATATGGAAGCGTCGCGCGTGGCCGTGGTGAGTTATTTTCAGCCGATTGCCGTGATTCTCTTCGCTGTGCCGATTCTTGGCGACCTGCCTACGCGGCACCTTCTGGCAGGCGCGGCGCTTGTACTCCTCGGAGTCTACCTGGCGGAACGCACGGGGAAGCGCGGCTCCCAAGCGAAGAGCGGCGCGCCCGAAAGCCAGGCGGAAGCGCGATAAAGAAGTGTGATAGCGTTGATGCCGGAGTGGCGCCGCGCGATGGCACGCAAGAAAAAGCCGCGAATTCGCATCGAGAAGGACGCACGACGAATTGCGCGCGCGTCCATCGGATCGCCGCCTGCTGGTCGCACGATTCCCGACAAGCGCGACAAACCACCGAAGCACAAACCGACCATTACTGCGCTGCTGGACGAGTAGATCGCTAGACTAGAACGGGATATCTTCGTCGGAGATTTCAGGTCCTGCGCCGGGGCCGATATCGTCAGCCATCGGGCCCATTTCGGCATCGGGATCCGCGCCACCGCGCGCGTGACCGGCAGGCATTCCTCCGCCAGCGCCAGCCGCCGCGCTTTCGGCGCGCGACGTGAGCATGCGCATCACGCTGGCGACGATTTCCGTGGTGCTGCGCTTCTGGCCGTCGCGCTTATCTTCCCACTGGCGCGTCTGGATGCGTCCTTCGATGTAGACAAGCATGCCCTTCTTCAAATACTGCTGCGTGATTTCCGCGAGCTTGCCCCACAGGACGATGCGGTGCCACTCGGTGCGTTTCTGGCGCTCGCCGTTGCGGTCTTTGTAGCTTTCATCCGTGGCGAGGGTGAAATTCGCCACAGCCTGGCCGCCGGACGTGAAGCGCGTTTCCGGATCACGGCCCAGGCGGCCTACGAGGATTGCTTTGTTGACGGACATGCAGGCGAGTATATCCGAAGTCGGGGCGAAACGAAAATGCGCGGCAAAGCTGGTTCAGCCGCAGGATTTCGGCCGGCGGCTAGCTGCTTAGTGCGCTGCGGCGGGGCGTATCGGCGCGCCGAGATCGTGCAATTTCGCCTGCGCACGCTTCGATTCATCCGAGCCGGGGAAGCGCTTCACCACTTGCTGCAAATCCTTGATGCCCGCCTGCTTCTTGCCGAGCTGGATTTCTGCCATCCCTTTCTTCAAGAGCGAAGCCTCCAGCTTGAAGCTCTTGGGATAATTCGTCAGAACGATTTCGTACTGGCTGATCGCGTCGGGATAGTTCGACTGCGCGTAAGCGATTTCGCCGAGGTAGAACTGCGCGTTGCCGGCGAGATCGTCGGTGGGGAAATTCTTTACGTAGTCGCTGAACTCCTGGCGCGACATATCGTATTTGCCCGTGGTGTAGTCGCGCAGCGCGTTCTGATAGAGCGTGTCGGCGGAGATCGGCGGCATCGCGTGGCCGCTGGTGGGCGCCGGCGCGGACGCTGGATCGGGCGAACCCGTTGAGGGTGCCATGCCTGTCGGATTTGTGCCGCCGCTCGTGGTGGCCGGCGCGGAATTCGAAACTTTCGCGTCAATGCTTTGCAGCGTGTTCTGAATGTCGGTGAGTTGCTGCGCGAGCTTCGCCACGCGCGCCTGCATATCCTGCAAATTGTCCGAGACGCCCTGCGATTGCTGCGTCATCGTGTCAATGCGCGAGCCGGTGTTCGCCTGCACTTGCTGCACGGTCTGCTCGAGCACGCCCATCTTCGAATTGAGCTGGTTCGCCGTGTCGAGCGACTGCTGGACCAGCGTCTTCATCGACGCATTGTTCGTGTCGATCGCGCTGCGCATGTCCTGCTGACCTTGCAGCAATTGCTGCACCTGCTGCTGCAACTGAATCATTTCCTTCGAGACGGCGCCTGCCGGCTGAGGAGCGAAGATCACGCCTCCGAACGCGCCAGAAATCATCGCTGCCATTGCGAATAGCATCCATCGTGTACGCAAAGGGGTGCCTCCTTCTTGCTTGCGAGGGCGTTCTTGGTTTCGCGGGCGGCGCGATGCTGCGCTTCGCGCCGGATGCCGCGGCTCCCTCAAGCTTGTCTGCTCTATTCTTGCACGAAACATTCTCTCGCGGACCCTTCTTGCAGAAGCGCGCCTCGCTCAACTGGAGCGAAGTGCGAGAGGGAATTGACGCTGGGCTTGCATTGAAGCGTTCGCTGTGGATCGTCTTGCTTCGTCTTATCGTCTTCGGGACGCTGCCTCCGGCGGGGAACTGAGCTCCCGGCCGGAGGCGCGCCTCCGATCAGTGCTTACCGACTCTCCTTACTGGGCCATCACGAAGTGCGCGCGGCGGTTCTGCTGCCAGCATTCTTCGGTGTGGTCGGTGCAGAACGGATGCTCCTTGCCCCAGCTGGTGGTGGTCATGCGGCCGGCATCAATTCCCAGCGAGACCAGGTAATTCTTCGCGGCCTCTGCGCGACGCGAGCCGAGGGCGAGGTTGTATTCCGTGGAGCCGCGCTCGTCGCAATGGCCTTCGAGCGAGACGCGCACTTCAGGATACGTGCGGAAAAACTCCGCATCCTTTGTGAGCGCGTCGCGTGCGTCGCTGCGCAGGTCAGACCCGTTGAAGTCGTAGAACGCGTCTTTCACATTCTGCGCGAAGAGCTCGCTGATGCTCGCCTTTGGAGCTTCGGCCGGAGGAGCGGCTTGCGGCTGCGAAACTTCCACGCGCGCGCTGGCCGTGGCAGTTCCGCCGGGACCCGCAGCGGTAATCGTATACGTGGTTGATTGCGACGGCGTCACGGGCGTGGAGCCTTCGGGCGCCACTTTGCCAACTCCCGGCTGCAAATCGAGATCCGTGGCGTTCGTGGAAGACCATGAGAGCGTCGCGGACGCGCCCGAAGCAATCGGGCTCGAAGGCGCGTTGAGGGTTACGGTTGGCTTGGTCGGCGTTGGAGCGGGAGCCGGAGCGGGCGGCTGTTCGGCAACTTTCTTTTTGCAACCGCCTACATAACCGACCAGCGCAAAGACACCTAACAGCAGGGCAAATCTGCGGACTTTACGAAACTGCATTTCGTTGCCTCCTTCGGCGTTTCGCGAGGGCTTAGCGTCGCACCGAAATTAATTTTTTTCTACTGCGCTTGCACTTCAACCGCGTATTGAATTGCGCGCCGGCATTGGGCTCGGCCGACGATAGGGTATAAGTTTCGCCGTGCTCGCCGCTGCTGCGGTGGCTCACTTCCGTGAGCCGCTAACGCTGCGACCAGCTCGGCGATTCGTTCTGCGATTCAAACGTCAACTGCCTTGCCATCGAGCCGTCGGCGAGCATGGACCAAATCTGCCGCGTCCCTGACCGCGTCGACTCGAAAACGATGTGGCGTCCGTCCGGCGCCCAGCTGGGGCGCTCGTTGCGCGCCTGATCCTTCGTGAGTTCCAGCAGCTGATGGCTCACGATGTCCATCACGTATATATCGAAATTACCGGTGGGCCGGCGCCACGCAAACGCGAGAAGTTGTCCATTCGGTGACCACGAGGGGTCAACGACGTAGCCCATGTCCGGCATCTCGATCTTCTGCACGTTCGAGCCATCGGAATCCATCATGTAAAGCACGGGCTCGCCGCCGCGGTCGCTCACGAACACGATTTGCTTGCCCGTTTTCGGATTCCACACGGGAGACGTGTTTACGCCGGCGGCGTCTGTCAGCCGGTGCAGGCGCGCGCCGCCTGCATCCGCTGCATAGATTTGCGTGTCTCCACTTTGGCTGGACATGAAGGCGATGTCGTCGCCATCGGGCGAGAACGCCGGCGACGCGCTCGTCCCGCGGAAGCGTGGAAAAGTGATCAGCCGGTTCGAGGCCGTGGAGTAAATGCAGATTTGCGCGGAGGTAACGTTACGGAACGGCACGAAACAGGTAAATGCGATGCGCGTGGTATCCGGCGACCATCGCGGCGTGAGCGCGATGGACTTCAGGTGTGTTAGCTGTCGCTGGTTTCCACCGTCGTAATCCATCACCCAGATTTCTTTATTGCCGCCTTTGCTGCTCACATAGGCGATTTGCGTCTGCGCGATGCCGGGGAGGCCGCCGGTGAGGACGGCGATGATATCGTCCGCGAATTTGTGAGCGATCCTGCGCGCGCCCTGGTCGGTGCCGTCGTCACGGTAAATCTTTTGCAGCGGAATCGGCGCAGTGGGATTGTGTACATCCGAGAGATAACCTGCGACCGAAACATTCGTGCCCTCAAGCGTCAAATTGCCATACGCAAGCATGTACGCGTTCGCGGGTGGCAGCGACCACTGCTCCGCCTTCAATTCGCCCGGCTGGCTCGGCACAGACGTGGGATAAAAGCTCGGGCTCACAAGTTCGAGCACGCCGCTGTAGTCGAGGTCGGCCCACAGAACATCGTGGAACGTCTTTTCGAGCGGCTGCGCTTGCGGAGTGCGCGCCGCGAAGTCGGCGACGGCCACACGAGCTTTCGCAACTCCCAAGCCCGTGCCCGTGCGAAACCATCCTTGGTCCTGCGCGTGGAGCCCCGGCGCGGCGCACGCGGCACAAATCCCAAGTGCCATCACCGCCAGCGCCTGACTGACCCAGCCCTTGAAGAATCTGCTTATGCCAACTTGCATCGAAAAGTCCCCAGTCCTCTTAGATTGCTCCGGCGGCACTTCCGCCGCATATTTTTTAGCGTTTGTAGTCAAAATAAAAATCCACCGACGTGGTGGAATATCCCGCCGGCAACTGAGCGAACGGGCTCGAATCACGAATCGCGCGCACTGCCGATGAATCCACGGAGTAATTATTGCTCGACTTCGTGATCTGAATGTTCGTCACAGTGCCGTCGCGCAGAATCGTGAAATTCACTTCCACACGCGGCGCATAGGCCACACTTCCATCAATCGTCGACTGCAGCCAGTTGCCGCTTATTTTCCGCTGCACGGCTTCCACGTACCAGGGAAACCGCGAGCCGAAATCGCCGCTGCCCGCAGAGCCGCTGAAGCTGATGCCCGCCTGCGTATTGCCCTGGCCCATCGCGAACGATGTGACGGGCACCGTGGGCGCGCCTCCTTGGCCGTAAGGCACCGCGTTCGGCGGGGGTGGCGTTGGATTCTCGAGCACCTTCGACGGGTGGTCCACCCTCGGACGCGGCGGCGTTACATTCTGTTCTTTTGCCGGCTTCGGCGGCTTGATTTTTGAAATGGTCGGCAACGGAATCGCATCGGGCGCCGGCTGCTCGATTTTCGGCGGCTCTTCTTTGTAAAGCCCCTTTGTCTCGTCCACCACGCGATTCGGCGTCTCGAGCTCCGGATGCGGCAGCGGAATCTGCGGCACGCTGCCGACGATTCCCACTTTCACCGAGCCTGCTCCCGGCGAGCCCCAATTTTCTTTCGATGGCACGAAGAATTCGCCTACCACGAGGAGCCCCAGGAGCACGATGTGCAGCAGCACGGCCATCGAGAGGCCCCAGCGGAACAGGGCGGCATCATCGCGCGGCGACTGAGCAATGGCTGACATTTCTTTATTTCGCGGACCGCTCCTCGAGCGGCTGCGTCACCAGCTCCATGTTCGTAATGCCCGCTTGCTTGAGCGCGTCCATCACGGTTGCGAGTGAACCGAACGGCACGGTCTGGTCGCATCGCACGTACACCGATTGGTGCGCCGGGTCCTTCGATTTCGAAAGAATCTGCTGGCCGAGCTCATGAATATTCACCGGCGCGTCGTTCAGGTAGACCTGTTGCGCGCGATCGATCGTCACCACCATTCGAAATTGTGTGAGCTGCTTCACCGTCTTCGTCTTGGGGACGTCGACTTCGATGCCCGACTGCAGAATCGGCGCGGTGATCATGAAAATAATGAGCAGCACGAGCACCACGTCGATGAACGGCACCATATTGATTTCGGATAGCGTGGTGCCCGTTTCGCGTTGGATTTGCGGCATGGCTTTTGCCTGTTAGCTATACAGCGTTTCAATCTTGGCAACGAACTCCGAGGCGAAGCTGTCCATTCGCGACGCGACGCCGCGAATGCCCTGGAGGTAGTGGTTGTACGCAATGACGGCCGGGATGGCCGCGAAGAGTCCCGCGGCCGTGGTGATCAAAGCTTCCGCGATGCCGGGCGCCACCGCGCGCAAGCTCGCCGTGCCCGCGTCGCCGAGGCCGGAGAACGCGTCCATCACGCCCCACACCGTGCCGAAGAGTCCGATGAATGGCGACACAGAACCCGTGGTCGCGAGCCACGACATGCCTTTTTCCAGACGCCGCACCTCGTCTCCCGCAGCGACTTGCATCTCCACGCCGACCGCGCGCGGATTTTTCAGTGCGATGTTTCCGGCTGCCGCGGCTGCATTGGGACGGCTGCCCGCTCCGCTCAGCTGGCCTTCAAGTTCGCGATAGCCCGCTTCGTAGACGGCGACAAACGGAGTGCCTCCCGCGCCGGCCTTCAGAGTCTTGGGATCCGGCAGACCCTTGCCCGCGCGGAACATTTGCAGGAAGCGCCTGGTCTGACGTTCAATCGCGCCCAACTGCCGCGATTTTTGGAGGATGATGGCCCAGGAAAAAACGCTAAGGATGAGTAAGATAACGAGGACGACTCTTGCTACGCCGCCGGTTTGTTCCAGCAGTGTGATCGGATTTGCGTATAGGATCAGTCCGAGCCCTGAAATTGGTCCCTCCCTCTCTAAGGCACCAGCCGAAAAATATATCGTACTCCGACCCAATTAAAGTTAGCACACGCCCAAAGCAGATTCAAAGGCATAAGACGCGCTCGAACATTTTTGTGCTGCCCTTCTCGACACAGAAGCGCACCTGAAAATTCTACCGCATGCCCGGCTCACTTCGCCGTGCGTTTCACTTCGCAGGTTCACATCACAGGGGTGCCGAGGATTTGCCGGGGCCTCCATGCGTAGAAACGCGCCTGTGCTAAAATTGTGTTTCCTTCGCACGCCAGTTATAGGAGGCGTGTGAGCTCGTGAAAAATGGACCGCTCATTCGACATCGGCATCGAATCGCTCGCCGGGAAGGGAAGCGCCGCTCCCGCGAGCGACGTGCGCCCACGCGCGAAACTCGCGGACAGAGTCGCCCAGTTTGCCCAGCAGGCGGCGCTGAGTTCCGATTCCGCAGATAGTGCGTCCCCGCTCGGTTCCCGCGAAAAACTCTTCTACCTCGAAACCTTCGGCTGCCAGATGAATGTCCACGACTCCGAAAAAGTCGCTGGCGTGCTGCTCGGCCGCGGCTATCGGGCCACGGACGATGCCGCCGCTGCGAATCTCGTCCTCTACAACACGTGCAGCATCCGGGAGAAAGCCGCGCAGAAAGTCTTCACGCGGCTTGCGGATTGGAAGCGCATTTCGCAAGGCAAAGTGATCGGCGTACTCGGATGTGTCGCCCAGCAGGAAGGAGAGGAAATTTTCGAGCGTGCGCCGTGGGTGAGCCTCGTCTGCGGCTCGGCCAGTTATCGCCGCTTGCCCGAATTGCTCGAGCAGCTCGAGTCCGGTGGGCGCCGCGTGATGGGACTCGACCTCGACACGGACGAAACGTTCGAAACCGAAATGACGCGCCGCGACAATCCCATCCGCGCTTACCTTACGATCATCGAGGGCTGCGACTATTCGTGCGCCTATTGCGTGGTGCCCCATACGCGCGGGCCCGAACGCAGCCGCTCAAGCGATGCCGTGCTTGGCGAGGCGCAACGCCTCGCGGACGCGGGCTACTCCGAAATCCAATTGCTTGGGCAGACGGTGAACTCCTATCGCGACCCTTCGCCGCGCGGGCTGAATTTCACCGCGCTTCTCCGCGCGATCGCTGAAGTGCCCGGCATCCGGCGAGTCCGTTTTACCACGTCGCATCCGAATGATTTCCATCGCGAGATCGTCGAGGCCATCGACGAGATTCCCGCGCTCTGCGATCACGTGCACCTTCCGGTGCAGTCCGGCTCCACGCCCATTCTTCGCGCCATGCGCCGCACGTACACGCGGGAGGAGTATCTGGAGAAAATATCGTGGATGCGCTCTGCGCGGCGCCAGTATGCGATCACCACAGATGTGATCGTCGGCTTCCCGGGCGAAACGGAAAGCGACTTCGCGGAGACGCTTTCGCTGCTCGATGAAGTGAAATTCGATGGCGTCTTCGCGTTCAAGTATTCTCCGCGCCCGAATACGCCCGCAGTCTCGATGGCAGACGCCATTCCCGAAGAAGAAAAGAGCCGCCGGCTCGCCGTCCTGCAAGAGCGTCAGCGCGATATTCAGGCGGAAGCGAATCAGGCGTTCGTCGGGCAGACGTTCGAGGTGCTCGTGGATGCTCACCACCCCGCGCGCAGTCAGTGGTCCGGACGAACCACCGGAAATCGCATCGTAAATTTCACTTCGCCGCGACAAAACATTTTGGGACAATATCTCTCAGTAAAGGTCACGCGCTCGGGGCCGAATAGTTTAGTAGGCGAGCTGCAGTAGTTGGGAGGCTGCCATGGAACTCGAGGTCAAGATCCGGGGATTGATGATGGATCCGGTGACCAACATGCCCGTGGTGGTGCTGAAAGAAACCCAGGGCAGCGGAATCCTTCCGATCTGGGTTGGCGTTTACGAAGCCAACGCCATCGCGCTCGAAATCGAAAAAGTTCAGACGCCCCGCCCGATGACCCACGATCTGCTAAAGAACGTCCTCACGGGCCTGGACGTGCACGTTCACAAGGTGGTTGTCTCCGATCTAAAAGACGACACGTTCTACGCGCTCATTTGGATGGAGCGCGATGGGCAGCTCATGTCCATGGATTCTCGGCCGAGCGATGCTCTCGCGCTGGCGCTGCGGCTCGATTGCCCGATCTTCGTGGACGACGAAGTGCTGAAGAGCTCCAAGATGGCCAACGTGGTCTCCGAGAAAAGCTCCAGCGAAGAACTCCGCAAATGGCTCGAGAACCTCAACGACGAGGATCTCGGCCGCTACAAGATGTAGTTCTCCCGCGGTTCATGCTGCTTCGTGGCATTACTTGATTGGGACGTTGAATTTCGTGAGCAGGTAGAAGACTGCGCCCGCAAGCGAGTCCTGGCCCGCATGTTGCAAAATTCCCGGCCGCAGATTGCCGCGAATCACCGCGAGCAATCCGAAGAGCGCGCCGTAGATGCCGATCACGATCGCCTGTTTCCATCCCTGGTAGATGTGTACCCAGCCGAAGAGAATCGCCTGGAGCATCGCCGCGACCCAGCGATTGCCCGTCGCCGCAAGCATCTGGCGCTGCAAGTAGCCGCGGAACACGGTCTCCTCGCAGAACCCCGCCGAGCACGCGAGAGCAGTGAACAACGCCAGGTCGCGCCAATTTTGCGGCATGATCGCCCGCAGGCGCGAAATCGACGAGGTGTCCACATGCAAAAGCTTCTGCGTCGTCACCAGCACGGAGATGGCGACGATCCAGAATCCAACCGCGATTCCGAAGTCGATCGCCACGTTTTCGAATTTCGACCAGTCGCCGCCAATGATGTCGCGGAGCTTCTTGTGTTCTAACTTCAGCCCCAGCAGCCACACGTAGCCGAGCAGCGCAAATTCAAAGCAGATCGAGACCAAATATAGACTGGCCCGCGCGCGGCTCGATGCGTGTCCACTCGTTGGCAACGGGTGATGAATTTCGAAGAAGCCGTAGCCGACCATCATGGCAACGAACAGAATGGTGTGCCACCACGGCGCCACTTTGCTGCGGTCGTAGATCTTTGGGATTGCGAACGGCGAGGCGTAGTTTGCCGGTGACGGCGCAGGATTAATCGGTGAAGTCGCCATATGCTATTCCTGTGATGCCTCCGAGAGCAGTTCGAGTGTAGCAAGCCGGTACAGGGCCGCCTACCTGCCACACGGAGCAGCGAACGCACGAGTAAACGGTTTGCAGCTATTCCATGAAGTCGGGCTCGCCGCAGCCCTACTTGCTCTGCGCGTCGCGACCCGCCCGATAAGCTTCCACAGGCATTTTCGAGCGGTGCATTTTTCACTTGCCCCGTACAATAAGACTCGGTAAAGTGAGCCTACTTCTTGTGTTGTGGCTGCGCTGGTGCGCTACATATGGCCCCGCGGTTGCCGGCGCAAGAGCGAGGGGTCGAGCTTGGCCTGCGTCCTGTCTGTTGCCAATCAAAAAGGCGGCGTCGGAAAGACCACTACTTCTATCAATCTGGCCGCCGCTCTCGCTCTGCGCAAGAAGCGCACGCTTCTGATTGATCTCGATCCGCAGGCGAACGCCACCATCGCTTTTTTCACGCCCGCCGATCTGCAAGCCACTACCTACGACATCTTCGCCGAGCATCCCATCGAGATGGCGAAGGTCATGCTCCCCACGAAAGACCCAAATCTTTTCGTTGCGCCCGCGCGCTTGCATCTGGCCCGCCTCGAGCAGCAGCTCGCCGGGCAGTTTGACGCTCCTTACAAATTGAAGGATTCGCTCGCGCCCGTGCTGAAGGATTTCGATTTCGTGGTGATGGATACGCCGCCCGCGCTCGGCATTCTCACGGTGAACGCGCTCGTCGCCTCCACGCACCTTCTAGTGCCCATTCAGGCCGCCTACTTCGCCATCGAAGGCACCGACGACCTGCTCGAGACCTACGGCCGCATCCGCTCGCGGCCCAATCCGGATTTGAAAGTCCTCGGGGTGGTGATCACGCTCTTCGATAAGCGCACCAACATCTCGCGCGATACGCACGAGCAGATTC
>Ga0210383_10003738_pt1 | contig 13595 bp, 11 predicted proteins | sample IncBWC14OmetaG_FD_160072 | JGI IMG/M metagenome (GOLD analysis project Ga0210383, IMG submission 160072) | Forest soil microbial communities from Barre Woods Harvard Forest LTER site, Petersham, Massachusetts, United States - Inc-BW-C-14-O ...
GACCAGAATGACTGCGAGTGCATCCGCGCAGAGGTTCCGCGTCGCTCGGCGTGTGTTCTTAGCCGGCGCGGGCGGCGCAATGCTCGGCCTTTGGGCGCGCCGGATCGGAGCGGCGCGATACCGCAAGAGTGACACACTCTTGCGTCCTCCCGGCGCCGTGCCCGAGGATCGTTTCACCGGGCTGTGCATCCGTTGCAACAACTGTGTGCACGCCTGCCCTTCAACAATTATTCACCCGGATACCGGTCAGGAGGCGGGGTTCGCTGGTTTCGGGGCGCCCGTCATTAAATACGACACGGACTATAAGTATTGCCTGGAAACGTGCAACGCCTGCACACAGGTTTGCCCGACAGGCGCGCTGGCGGCGCTCAATCTGCAAGATAAGAACAAGTACATCATGGGCGAGGCGCTCGTTGATAACAATGTCTGCCTCACGGCCCTCGGAAAGAAAGAATGCGACGCCTGCGAGCTCTCGTGTCCCTATGATGCGGTGAAAATCACGTGGGACGAGGAACAGTACATCGCCTACCCTGTGGTCAACGATAAGTGCATCGGCTGCGGAGCGTGTGAAGTCGTGTGCCCTACCACTCCAGCGAAAGCCATTCGCGTGTGGACCCAGAAGCCTGATTAGCTATCAGGAGTTCGATGCACGGCCTCCGGCAAATCGGGTCCGAACTATCGAGCCGCAGAGACGTAATAGCCTGGACGTGCGCGTAACGTGAGGTTAGGGCGTGAAACGGTCACCTTGATCTCGTTAAAGCCGAGCGGAGGATCGATGCTCGGCACATAGCTGAGAACATATTGCGCGTGCAATTCACCCCCAATTCTATCAAGCGCGGTACGTATCGTTTCATCTCGAAGTGCCCGGTAATGGATGCCTCCGGTTGAAGCCGCAGCCACCTCAAGTTGGCGATTCTTGATCTCGTTTGTGCCTCGCATGAGAAGCCACACAGTGGGAGTTAGCAAATCAGTCTGCGGGTGCCCCGCGAGGTCCGTGCCGGGAGGCGCAACCGTTACGGGCGGAGCATGTTTCGAAACTTTCACGGGAGGGATTTCACCTGGCGCGAAGCGAAGGTCGGCCGTCGTACTGCTAGGGCCGATGGCATAAATGGTAATGTCTGCCAGGTGCGCGTTCTCGACGACCTCCCGCAACTTCGCCTCGCTTGAGTAATCCTGTGACTCCCCAACCACCAACATGATGCGCCGGTAAGGGGACCGCTGAGTCTGTAAAAGCGCTACCGCCTTGGCCATCCCATCGTAGAGCTTCCTCTCGGGCACCTGAAATTCCAGTCCGGCAATCGCTTTCTGGACGGCGTCGTGATCCTGAGTGAAAGGCTGCCGAATATCTACCGTCGAATCGTACGTGACGACAGCAGCTTCGCCGCTCAGAGCCATCACCGTCTCGGTGAAAACGATTCCCATGCCGTGAATGACGGGCGCCATAACCTGTATGTGCGAGCTTGTCTCGATAACCAAAGCCACGGCCAGCGGATCGCCAGCAAGATCGAAGCGATCAATCGTTTGTTCCGCACCTCCACCAAAGACATGGAAATCCGACTTTGAAAGATCGAGCACTAGCTCGCCACTTTTGTCGGTCACTGTAACTGGCACAATCACTTCGTTCACGTGGACCCGAATTCGATCTTTTGCTAGAGGCGCTTCTTTAGTTTGTTGTTTGCCGCTCGGATCGGGAGAGGACATTCCGCGTGAGGCCTGGGCGCGACCTGCTGGTGATGGCGTTAGTAATAGCAATGAGGCGGTCGTACAAACGAACTTGGTCAATCGTGCCATAGGAAGATTCTATGTGATTCGAAACTGCGCGGTCTCGTTGTCTAGGCGCTTTTGTGAATCAAACGGACCCTAACTCCTGATGAACGCCGTAAGCGGAGAAGTGAGTTCCAGTAAGGTTATGCAACTAATCGGGACGTAGCCGTGTGGTGCAACACTACGTTCTGAGTAGCCGACGACTCTGAACCAAGTCGAGACCATGAACAGAACTGGATGGGACGGCTCACAACCGTCTACACAGATTGAATTATACTGGGCGCCAAACGGCTCGGTGGGAGAGCGCGACCTGGCGATCCCGTTCTATGACAAGGGAACCCTATCTTAGGAGGAACCAATGTTGCGAAGGATTCTCAGCACGATCGCAGCAGGAAGCTTTGTCCTGATTTTCATTCTCGGTGCGGCGGGGCAGACGCTAGCACAGCGAGCTAAAACACCCCATCCGGGCATGGCCCCGCTTGACCAATACCTGATGGAGCCAAATGCCGAGCTAGAGCTGGCGAAGAGCGCCGCCCCGGAATCCATCTCGCGGGATGCCGAGGTCATGGTCCTCGGACGGCATGGCTACGAAAGCGTCGTCAAAGGCAAGAATGGTTTCGTGTGCATGGTCGAACGATCATGGACCGCCGGAATCGACGATCCCGATTTTTGGAATCCCAAACTGCGTGCTGCGATCTGCTTCAACCCGCCCGCCGCGCGAACCTACCTTCCAATCACTATCAAGAAGACCGAGTTGGTGTTGGCCGGACGATCGAAAGCTCAAATATTTGAGGGAATCAAGGTAGCTTTCGACAAAAAGGAATTGCCTGCGCTGGAATCCGGCGCGATGTGCTACATGATGTCAAAGCAATCGTACTTGGGCGACCGTGACGGGCATTGGCATCCCCATCTGATGTTTTTCGTTCCGCAAACCGATGCTTCAACCTGGGGCGCGGATCTGCCAGGCTCCCCGATTTTGGGAGACAACGACGCTCCGGACCGGCTGACTGTTTTTCTGATTCCAGTCGGCAAGTGGTCTGACGGTACGGCAGCTCCCATGGAGGATCACTAACGGCGATCGCGGCAAATCCTGCCCGGTTGTAGGTGCAAAGCGCGGTGATCTGAATCTCCAGAAACTTGTTGACGAAGTTCTCTGGAATTAACAAATCGGCTTGGACAAGTTTCTGGCACCAGCGACGAGTCGAAGACGCCGTCAGGGCTAATCCGATACTTGACAACGCTATCCGGCAGGTTAATCTTTCTCTGGCAGTTGAAGTTATCGACGGGTCATGAAGCACAACATGAACTGCAATGGTCCGGGCGATGCCAGCTCTCCTTCGTAACCATCCACTCGTAGCGCGACAACCTTCAAGAGCCTTGACAGAAAACATCTCGCATCGACGATGAAAAATCGCGCGGCAACAAGGAGGAAGGAACAATGAAGCTCAAGAAGATCAGCCGGCCCGTTCTGATCGTTGGGATGGTGTTCTCCAGTCTGGTTGGTATCGGCCTTGCGGCCCAGCAAGACAAGTACACCCTAAACGTGCCGGGTGGGCTCGCGTTCTCTGAGTTCAGGGGATATGAAGGCTGGCAGGCTGTCTCCCTCAGTCACAGCGAAAGGGCGGTCGCTCTGATCCTCGCTAATCCCGTGATGATCGACGCCTACCAGGCCGGCGTTCCCGGCAACGGCAAGCCTTTCCCCGATGGCTCCAAGATGGCAAAGATCCATTGGGACCCGAAAAAGAGCGAGACAGCTCCGGGTCCGACGACGGTGCCGGGCACCCTGCAAAACGTGGACTTCATGGAGAGGGATAGCAAGAGGTTCGCGGACAGCGGCGGATGGGGGTGGGCCGCGTTCGAATATGATGCCGCGTCCAATACGTTCAGGCCTGCCACACTAACTGACCGGCCGCCACAGGCGAACGACGCCAAGTGCGGGTTCACGTGCCACACGATAGTGAAGACAAGAGACTACGTTTTCACGGAGTACGGGAAGCGGTGAGCAAAGACACCAGTGGTAGGGAGGTGCGGGACTGGTGACCCTTCACGAGCCCCGCCGCCCGAGATTGCCCCAGCGATCGGCTCTTGGCTGATCAGCTGGTGCCAAATATGCCGGCGAGTTGATTTGAAACTCGCAGGTCACGCAACTGCTGACTCAGACACACCCGATGCTCTCAAGTTCTGACGCACTAGACTACTGCAACTGGATTTGTTTGGTAATCCGGGCAATCTGGCACTGCCGCCAATCGTGATAGATTCGGACCCGCCATCGTTATGCATGATGACCGAAACGCGGGGGCGGACAGCACGGCAGTGCGCGTCGCCTTATGGCGGGCCTTACACTTCCAAGTTGATCCGCCTCCGCATGTGCTCGAAGACGAAATTGGTCTCAAGCTAGTGGCTCCGGACGAGGGCTGGCGCGGCCGCCCGGACATGGACCCACACTTCACGAGCCTGTTTCGCGCCTCCATCGTGGCCCGTGCTCGCTTCATCGAGGATCTGGTTGTGGAACAAGCCCGCCGCGGCGTCGGGCAATATGTAATCCTCGGGGCTGGCCTCGACAGTTTCGCGCAGCGCAAACCAGAGATCGCTTCCGGCTTAAAGGTGTTCGAGGTTGACCAGCCCGGAACTCAGGCCTGGAAGCGCCAGCGCTTGATCGATCTCGGCTTCGGCATCCCGGAGTGGCTGCGGCTCGTTGGGGTGGATTTCGAGGCGGGCGGATCCTGGTGGGAGCAGCTGGCAGCCTCGGGCTTCGATGCAAGTCGGCCAGCCGTCGTGGCCTCGACCGGCGTCAGCCTGTATCTCACGAAGGACTTAATCGCTGCGACGTTGCGCCAGATTGCGGTGCTCGCACCAAGCTCCGCGCTGGCCATGACGTTCATCCTGCCATTTAAATTCGCCGAACCAGAGGAGCGTCCTGGGTTTGAGGCAGCGGAGCAAGGGGCACGGGCAAGCGGGACGCCGTTCGTCAGTTTCTTTACTCCGCCGGAAATATCGGCACTTGCCCGCGAGGCCGGTTTCAGGGAAGTCCAGCACGTGTCGGCAGTCACTCTCACGCAGCGCTACTTCGCAGGCAGGGCCGATGGCCTTCGGCCGGGAAGCTCGGAGGCGCTGCTGGTAGCGACTACCTAAGCGGTCGGTCCAGGCTGCAAAACCAGTTCTGGTAGACGATGGCAAAAGCCGGGCGCAGTCCGTCGCGGCGGACGTCCCTACGACGACCAATCGCCAGCCTTCTCAAATCGCAGCAGAGACGGCGATATCGGAGAGACGCTGGAAACGTTCGATGTTGTCCACACCATTCATGACGCCGGTGGTGAGGCAGACGAATGTCAATTGGCGTTCGGGATCGACCCAGAAGAGCGAGCTGCCTGCGCCGTAGTTGCCGAAGGTGCGCGGCGACGTGAGTGTTCCAAAAAGCCCGTGGCAGATCGAGTCTCCTCGCACCTGAAAACCAATCCCCTGGTTCGCCGGATAAGGCTCCCAGCCGCGGGCGGTGACGAGCGGTTTGTAAAGCTCGTTCGGTTTGTCGCCGGACCAATTCCGGGTGGCGAGATCAAGAATCGCGGGCGAAAGGATTCGCGCACCATCGAGTTCGCCGCCGCGCCGCAGCATTTCCGCAAAGCGAAATAAGTCCGAGACAGTCGAAATGCATCCGACCCAGGGCATCTCGGAGTTCTCTTCCTCAAACGCGCCGTTCGGTCCGAGGTTGCTATGTCCGAGGTGGTCTATGGGCGAGCGATCGAGAAAGATGGGAACGATTTTGCGCGCGCGGAGATCCTTGCGAACGCCGATTGAGGTGTCCTTCATTTTCAGCGGCTTCAGGATTTCGTCTTCGACCAACCTGCGATACGAGCGCTTCCTAGGATCGGTCCGGCGGACCGCCTCGCCCATCAAGGCGTGCGCGGCCATCGGGGAATAATTGATCACATCGCCCGGCGTGGCGGCGCAGTGGACGTTGGCGCAGATTGCGGCGACGATTTCATCCAGGCGATCAATGTAGATGCCTGGCTTGGGCGTGAAAACGCTGGGCAGGCCAGAGCTGTGGGTGAGGAGATGGAAGAACGTAATGTGCTGGCGCTGACCGCCAGAGAACTCGGGAATAATCTCGGAGACCTTCGTCGTGAGCGCGAATTCGCCGCGCTCGATCGCGCGGAACACGAGCACGTTGGTGATGGCCTTGGTGGTCGAAAATAGGCTGAAGATGGATTTCTTGTTGACCGGCCGCCGGGTTTTGGGGTCAATGAGGCCGATTGCCTCGTGAAGGCCGATGACTCCATTTCGGGCCACCAGAATCACGCCTCCATAGTAGCGGCCACGCTTGATATCGTCCTCTATCACAGCCTTCAAATGGCGAAGCCTGTCCGCCGCCAAAACCTGCTTCTTGGCTCGATTAGCCATTCCCCTGCGCTCCGTGTGCAGCGCGATTCGCGCGCGCTATTTGCGGAAAAGAAACGTCAGTAGAAAAATCACCAGCCTGAAATTTAGAAGCTTCAGGGCGTTGCGTGCTTCGGCGCCGGTGAGCTTCGCGGTGAGGGGCATCGACCCGAACACCTTACCTTTCATCACCAGCTTGCCACCCTCGCGCTCAAGCGAGGTGATCTGCATCAGCTCGTTGTTGTCCGGGCCATAGATTTTCATCATCGCTGCTGGCCGATCTTGTCGAAGTTTATTTTCAAGTCCTCGCACATCTTCATCGCCGTGGCGCGCCCTGCACCGAAGACACCACCTCCCGGATGCTGGAACGGTCCGACCAGATAAAGCCGTTCGACGCCGGGCACTGTGTTCATTCCAAGATCTGGCGTGGGACGATGCGCGCCCGATTGATAAAGGTACGGGGCGGCGCCGTGCAGATCACCCCGCTGAAAGCTCTCGGAGCATCGTTCGAGATCCAGGGGACTGTCGCAGACGTAGGCGATGATGTTCTGAGGTGTTAGATTCTCACAATACTTCGCCGTCCGATCGATCATCGTTTGGGCAAATGCGTCCTTCGCTTTGTCCCAGTGCTTGGGTCCGCCACTGGGATGCGAGTAAGGAACATAGTCCCAGATATGGAACGTGGATTTTCCGGGCGGACAACGTGTGGCGTCAAAATTCGACGGGCAGGCAATACCCAGCAACGCAGAGTCTGGAATGCGGCCGTATCGCAGGGCGTCAAAGTACTGGCGCAGAACAGTCATGTCCGAAGCTACCAAGTCGGTGAAGTAGGACTTGCTGACGTGCGGTCCGGCTTTGAAGCGCAGAGGTTCGTTCAAGGCGCCGTGAACCGTGAAGCACGAATTCGCCGAGAGCTCGACGCGCTCCGCGTCGCGCGTGATCCGCGGTTCGACTCCAGGGACGTATCTGCCGAGAAAATGCGGGTGGATGGAGCCGATGACAGCGTCCTTGGCGGCGTATTCCGTTCCGTCCTTGGTTCGAACGCCGACAGCCCGGCCGCCCTTCACCAAGACCTGCTCGACGGACGTGTTGTTGAGAACTTTTCCTCCGTGCGCTTCGATACAGCGGATGAGCGACGCCGTGAGAGCCCCACTACCTCCGATGGCCACTCCAATGCCGTAGGTTTCCATGAATCCAAGGAAGACGAATATGCCAAGGCCGGTTCCCTTCTCTTCCGGGCCGGTCAGGTTTTCGGAGACCATGCGCACGAAAAACAAGCGCACTTTTTCGTTCTCAAAATTCTCCATGATGATGTCGTAAGGACTCTTCTGCATCAGGGCGAACAGCTCGCGGCCTTCGGGACTTTGATCGAGCATCGCGAGCATGGCACCCATCGGCGGCGGCGGGGTGTAGAACGACGCCGAGATCATGGGAAGGTACTTCATCGCGGTCTCGGCGAACTTCAGAAACGTGTCCGCGTCCTTCTTCGAGAACCTGGAGATTTCCTCGTAGTTTTTCTGGCGATCCCGATACAGGCCGATTGATGTACCGTCGTCGAAAACGACCATGAACGGGATTTCGGGATAGACGTATTTCAGCCCGTAGCGGGCGAGGAGCTTGAGCTCGTCGCTCTTAATCAGCGGATTGCCCTGAATGAAAATGTGGCCCGTGCTAAACCGGTCGTGCAGGTAACCTGGGCCCGTGAGTTCGGCGGTGACGACGCCGCCTCCGTGCCAGGCGTTCCGCTCGAGCACCACAACATTCTTACCGGCAGACGCCAGATACGCCGCGGCGACCAGCCCGTTGTGCCCGGACCCGATGACAGCAACATCGTGACTTGTGGACATCTGAAATCCTGCCCTTCAACGAAGAATTTGCACGCGGGAGAGCCGCTGGCGTTCCGCTGTTGTTTCGAGCGCAGTCTGTAATAACTTCGGTCCGCGTTCAACCTCTTTTTGCCTCGATCCACGAGCCGAACCGAGACGCTGAGGACGCTATTCTCTAGGTGCATTCATTGACACCCAGGGCGCCTCCCGCCTAGAATCGCGCCTGCGCGAGACGCCGATCGGCGTCGAACTGTAGGAGTCTCGCGTGTCCCCCCGGAGATCAGCCATCGCGCCTTCACCAGGAAAACCCAGGATCGCAATTGTGGACGACGATGTGAGCCTCCGCGCGAAGATCGCTTCGTCATTGCGCTCCAAATTCGAAGTCCTGGAAGGCAAGGACTACGAAGCAGCCTACGCGCTTCTGCAGGAATCGGATCTCGATATACTTCTGCTCGCCTTGCCGATCGCGTCAGGGGGCATTCGCGAATGCGCGGAACTGCTCGACCGCCTCGACGGCAGCAATATTGACACGCTGGTGATCGTATTAAGCTCCGACGAAAAGAAATCTACGGCGCTGAAGGTCATCGATAGCGGGTCCTACGACTATTTCACCAAGCCGGTTGATACGGACGTACTCCGTCATCTGCTTGAGCGAGCTGTTGAAAAACTACACATTCAACGCGAGAACCGCATCCTGCGGGAGGAAATCAGCCGCAAGAACACGCTCGGCGATTTCATTGGCGCAACCGACGTGATGCGCCATCTCTTCGATTCCATCAAGCGAATCGCGCGCGCCACGACCAACGTGATAATCCGCGGCGAGAGCGGGGTGGGAAAGGAGCTGGTCGCACGAGCAATCCACGAGCAAAGCCCCCGCCGAAGCCGAGCATTCGTCAGCGTCAATTGCGCTGCCCTGCCCGAGGCGCTGATGGAGTCAGAGCTATTTGGCTACGAAAAAGGGGCGTTCACCGGCGCGGCGGGCATGAAAGAGGGACGAATTGAGGTCGCGCATCAAGGGACGCTCTTCCTTGACGAGATAGCGACCCTGACGCCGTCCCTGCAAAGCAAACTCTTGCGCGTGCTGGAGGATCGCTCGCTCACGCGGCTGGGCGGCAAGAAATCGATACGGGTCGATTTTCGGCTGATCAGCGCGACCAACGAAAACCTTGAGGAAATGACGAAAGAGGGACGCTTCCGGGAGGATCTCTATTACCGGATCCACGTGGTGCCGATTTTCGTCCCGGCACTGCGAGAGCGCGTCGAGGACATCCCCGTTCTCGCCGATTACTTCATTAGCGTCTACTGCGCCGCGAACGGCGTGCCCGCCAAGCGCCTGGCGGACGAGGCGTTGCTGGCGTTCAAGTGCTATTCGTGGCCGGGAAACGTCCGCGAGCTCGAAAACGCCGTACAGAGGGTCGTGGTGATGACGGAGGCGGACACAATCTCCCTGAGCGATTTGCCGGTCGAAATCGTCCAGGCGACGGGCCGCGATTCGAAATCCCGGTTTCATCTGCCAGCCGGCGGAATCGAACTGGACAAAGAACTGGAAGCGACGGAACGGCGTTGGGTGCAGGAAGCGATGCAGCAAGGAAAGCAAACCAAGTCGGAAGCCGCGCGTCTGCTGGGTGTTGACCGCAACCGCCTGAATTACCTCTGCCGAAAATACGGACTTTGAGCCGCTTGCCTCCTCATCTGTTGACTATTTCAGCGCGGAAATGATTTGCGGATGAATTCGTCCTCACTGGACGCCTATCTCGATCGGATTTTCGTCACGGGCGAGTCGAAATTGAGGCGGCGCAGACCACCGGGGAAGCTGGTGAGCCGAAAATCGAGCAGGGGAACCACTCCGAAGGGCATTGCCGCCCGATATTTTCTGCGATTAGCGCAGTTCGATCGGCGTCGGAGACGGTAAGCGTCCGGGGTTCATGTCTTCGCGGGCCCAATTCGTTGAATTACTCAACGGAGCCATTGGAAAGTCAACATTCGGAACAGTCGGGCCTTCGCTCTTGGCCGGGCGATTTCGCGTAACTCCCACGTTTGCAATCGCATCTGGCGGATGCCCGGCCGACGCAGGTTTGGCGCGACGATTGCATTAGGTAGCTGCGAAGTAAGAAACACAAGACTTCTGGAGGAAAACATCATGAAGCCCAGCAAGACTGCAAAGAAGCTCGGATCCAAGAAGCTCGAAAAGAAAGTCCCCCTGACGACCCTAAAGAACCTGCGATAGTACACAGCTTTTCGGGAACGGTGCCCTTGGGCCTTGTTGAGGCCGGCGAAACAGTTCCCGGCAATTGGATTCGGCGCGGATGGTGAAAGGGTTGCCCCTTCGGGGCAGCCCTTTCTGTTTTACGCGCTGGCGCACCTACCGTTGGGCGCCGGTGCCTGCAGAAAAACTACCAAACTTGTGACCGAAGCCACCTGTAAGCCCCTCGACCAGCCTGCCATGCTAAAGGACGCGATCTGCCGGCGATCTTGGCGGTACCGGTCATACCTTCGCGCAGCGAGCCGTCCGGATTCGCGAAAACCGTGACGACGGCGAAGTAGTTCGTGAGTTCCTGGCCCAGGCGTTCGAGCTCTTGCGGCTGCGCAACCGGCCGGTCCGGGGCTGCAGCGGGGAGCACTTGAGCCACGCTGCCGGCGTAGGTGCGGTAAGGGTAAGGCAGTACCTTCAATTGCGCGCGCGCACCGGCCGGTACCTGTTCGAGTTCCCAGTCACGCACCAGGATGCGTGCCTTCATTGTGCTGCGGTCCACGACTTCGCAGAACTCGTCCCCGGCCGCAAGGTATTCCGTGGCCTTCTGCTCGACGAGGGGCGTTGCCACGACTCCGGCGAATGGCGCCCGAACATACAACGCGTCAACCTTGCCTTCGGCGATCCTCCACTCTGCCTCGATTCGCTGCTGGTCCTGAAGTGCGCCAGCAATCTTAGCGGGATCTGAGCGGGCTTGTTCCAGGCGGACTTCGCTACTGGCCATGGCGAGCTGCTGCTCCAGAATTTGGGCGCCGGATTCGATATCCGGATTTTCCAGGATGGCAAGCGTCTCTCCAGCCGTAACCGTATCGCCTTGTTTCACGAATACCTGTCGCACCGCGCCGGCCACACCTACCCGGATGTGTGCATTCTTGCCGGGCTCCAGCACGAAATCGGAGGCTACTCTTGTGGGAATTGGGGGAATCAAGAATAGAAGAGCCAGGCCGAGGGCGCCTGCTTGTTGTGTCCGCGAAAGCTTCCAGGCCATGTATTTCTCTCTCTTCTCGCGCCACCACGCGCGGATATGTGGCAAGGCATTCCTCACGTCCTTCCCTGCCAGGAGGTAAACAGCTGCCGCCGTCAGGACGTATCCCCAGCCGCCAAACTTGCTGACTAAAACATTCTTGACGAACAGCAGGACGAGAATCAACAGAGACACGCTATAAACAATTGCCGTGATGCCGAAGAGCAAGTAGATCCGCCGCTGCCGCCGTGTGGCGAGAGGCAACTCCAGGTCTTCTCGAAGAAGGTATTTGCGCGCCCAAGCCCGAAGAAATGAAAAGGCCTCTTCGCGAAGATTGTCGATCCGAAGATATTCGGCGAGCGCATAGTAGCCGTCCGCCTTGATGAGCGGGTTCAGATTTACGAGGGCGCCCTGAATCCCGCTCAGCAGCATCGCCTTGTAAGCGAAGTCGTTGGCGAATGAACCTGGAGCAGTAAAGCGCCAGAAAAAAGCCGCGATGGCGCAGATTACCAGCTCGATCCAGATTCCGGCGAACAGAACCCATTGCCGGCGTCCCAGGCGATCAAACAGCATGATGTCGGTGGTGTCTGTGTAGAACGCGGGCGTAAAGTAAATCAGCAGGAATCCCATCTGATGAACGTCGCCGCCGAAGTGCTTGCACGTGAGGCCATGTCCGAATTCATGGATGCCACCCAACCCCAATAGCAGAAACCAGAAAATCCAGATGTCGTAGGCTGTCTTGCCCTCAAAGGAATACAAAGAAGACGTGTCCCTCTGTACTTGCGCCCAATCTCCGGCCACCAGATAGGCGGCTGCGACAAACATGGCCAGCGAGAAGAAAACAAAGCCGCGACTAAACATCCATCCCATATACGGATCCAACTTCGCGAGCGTCCTATCGGGATCCCAGGCCTTGAACGAAATATAGAGCACGTTCGATTGGTCCACGCGGCTCTTGCGGTCGTCGCGAATCCGCTCGAGCACGGCCAGATTTTTTTCCCCGACAGTTTGTTCCCATACGTCCGGCTCGATGCCATCAAGGAACTCCATGACGTCCGCTTCGCCCAGGAAATCGTCCGGGTGGCGATCGTTCCACGCTCCCGCGACCTCCGCGCGCGTGCGAGTGCCATCGCAGAGCGCGAGCAATTCGTATTCAGACGCACCGTAACGATTGTATGAATTCGTTTCCAGCACTTTGATGACATAGCTTTTTTCGCCCGCAAACATCTGCTCGCTGATTCGCAGGTCCGTACGGAATTTGGGGCGTCGCAACCCTTTGGCGAGAACGCTCGACGCTTTCAGGCTGGTGGGACCAAAACGCATGGCGGATCCGCTTAAGGCCTCGTGTGAGCCGCGTCTGGCCAGAGAACACGCACGGCCATTCCCGGACGCAGGTCGGACAGGCCTTTGCCGGTGAGCTCGGCTGTCACGTCGTAACTATCGCTCGCGGGATCAATCACCGGACTAACTTTCATCACACGCGCGCTGATAAACCGAGTGGGCTCGCTGACGAGAACCAAATCTACTGCAGCGCCATGCGCCGGACGCTGCGGCGCGGATTCTGGGATCTGGAACTGCACCTCGAGGGGAGAAAGTTGGCTGACTCGGAAGCACTTGTCCCCTTTGGCAACTTGCTGCCCTTCTCGAATGTAGCGAACCACAACGGCACCGGCAAAGGGTGCGCGTAAGCGCGTTCCGTCGAGTTCGATCTCCAGGCGATGGATTTCCGCCTGACTGCTTTCGGCCATTGCTTCCCAGCCGTGCAGGTCAAATTCCGCGCCTTTCGCCTCGAAATCGGCTTGTTCCAAATCTGCCTGGCTGGAAAGGCCCAGCGCCCGCAGCTGCTGCTGCCGCGCGAACGCCGCTCCCTTGGCCTTCAACTCGGCTTGTTTGAATTTCACGTTGTTCTGGGCCACCTGCAAATCGTCTCGCGCTTTAACCAGCTCGATCTGCAGCGTCCGGTCGTCAAGCTGGCCAAGGATGTCGCCTTTGTTGACCGCGCTTCCTTCGTCCTGCGCCACGGAGACAACGACTCCATCGCGCTCGGTTGCAATGTCCACTTGATGCTCTACAGAAAGTACACTGAGGACATCGTGATGCTCGCGAGCCGCTGGCCCGGAGGCAACTTCTGGCGCAGCAACCGCGGAGGCAGCCGCTCGGCTGCCGGCGTCAGCGGACGCGGCATGGGCCGGTGAAACTGCCGATGAATCTCCGCAGCCCGACGCCAGGAAGGCCAGTGCGGTTCCAAAGAAAAGCGTCGCGCGCGTTGTCATATTCATTCTTCTCCCCCTACGGCAGCCAGGCCCAGATTTCCTGCCAGGCCCAGCGGAACGGGTCGCGCAAAAGAGCATAGCCCACGGGATACCAGCCGCTCCCCAACCACCCGCCTCCGGCGCGAATTCGCGCGCGGCCAACC
>Ga0210383_10003739_pt1 | contig 13595 bp, 21 predicted proteins | sample IncBWC14OmetaG_FD_160072 | JGI IMG/M metagenome (GOLD analysis project Ga0210383, IMG submission 160072) | Forest soil microbial communities from Barre Woods Harvard Forest LTER site, Petersham, Massachusetts, United States - Inc-BW-C-14-O ...
TCAAACTGCTGACCCACGCAAAGCTGTAAAAAAGAAAGACGTTTGCCGTGCGGTTGTCGTACGACAGACAAAAGCGTTTGCACGAAAGGACGGCTCCTACATCCGGTTTGATGAAAACGCAGTCGTTATTATCGAGAAGCAAGGAAAAGAGATGGGACCAAAAGGAAATCGCATCTTTGGTCCCGTGCCACGTGAACTCTCAGAACGAGGATGGCATTCCATTGTCTCTTTGGCGCCTGAAGTCGTATAACTATTTGCATATGCACGTCAAAAAAGGAGACAAAGTAAAGGTTATTTCAGGGAAGAACAAAGGTGTCACCGGCACTATTGTCCGTGCACTTCCTCGTCTCAACAAGGTTGTGGTGGAAGGGGTTGCGATTGCCAAACGACACCTCAAGGGTCGTGCGGGTCAGGTGGGTCGTATTGCAGAGCGACCACGACCAATCGATGTTTCAAACGTCATGCGGATAGAAAAATAATTATGTCTATAAGCAAACAAAAACAGCAGAGTGCCTACACCGTTCTTGCGGAGACTTTTGGATACACTAGTCCGATGCAGAGTCCTCGGGTCAGTAAAATTGTTGTTTCTTCAGGTGTCGGTAAAAAGCGAGACAAAAAACAACTCGAACTCATTGAGGATCGTCTCATGAAGATTACAGGTCAGAAACCTTCGGCACGGCCAGCACGTCTTTCTATAGCGTCCTTCAAAGTACGTGAAGGGGATACAGTTGGTCTACAGACAACACTGCGTGGTGCACGCATGTACGATTTCCTCGATAAACTCATTCATATTGCGTTGCCTCGTACCCGAGACTTCCATGGTATTACGGCCAACGCCATCGACAACATGGGCAATCTCACCATCGGCATAAAAGAACATACTATTTTCCCTGAAACCTCCGATGAGGATTTGAAGGATGTTTTCGGCTTCGCGGTCACCATCGTTACGACTGCGAAAAACAAGAAAGAAGCTGAGGCATTCCTTCGGTATTTAGAGGTTCCGCTTATCGTTGACTCGAGCCCAAAACGCTGATATTCTAAGGACACGCTCTCCGGAGCTTTATTTTTTATGGCAAAAACGTCCCAACTGGCGAGGTACGCAAAAAAAGCGAAACTCGTAAAGAAATACGCTGCGAAGCGGACCGCTTTGAAGTTGGCCGGTGACTGGGAAGGTTTTCAAAAGCTTCCACGAAACTCCTCGCCAGTACGACTCAAGAATCGTTGTGCCATTAGCGGCCGTTCTCGCGGCTACATGCGTGTCTTCGGTCTTTCCCGGATTCAGTTCCGAGAACTTGCTCGCGAAGGAAAAATTCCTGGCGTTAAGAAAGCATCATGGTAAGTGACCGCGTCGGGGATTTCATCATACGTCTTCAAAATGCCGCTCGTATCGGCAAACCCGAGGTCGTTGTTCCATACTCAGGACATCTTTTTGCTATTGCGAAGAAGCTCCAAGAACTTGGTTTTCTTACAGCCGTGAAGGTACAGACCAATGAAACTAGTGACGTTAAAAAAACATTTGTTGCGACACTTGCATACGATGCGCGTGGCGTCTCCAAGTTGCGAGGGGTCAAACGTGTGAGTAAGCCAGGACGTAGACTCTATGCGCCACACACGACAGCACATCGAGTGAAGGGGGGTACGGGTGCTCGCATTTTTTCTTCTTCTTCAGGCATCATTTCTGACAAGGAGGCACGCACCAAACGTGTCGGTGGAGAAGAGCTTTTCGAAATTTGGTAATCCTATGAGTCGCCTCGCAAAAAAATCTATCGCGATAGGGAAGACATCTGTTGCTGTGGAAGCAGGGGTGCTTTCGGTGAAAGGTCCGAAAGGGACTCTAACCAAACGTGTCCATCCTTCAATTTCTATAACGGTTGACGAGACGGGTGTCCGCGTTGCCCCAAAGGATCGTTCTCGTCTTGCGAAAGCGCTCAGTGGTACCTTTGCATCACATGTTAAAAACATGGTTACCGGCGTTGAAACTCCCTATGTCAAAAAACTTATTCTCGAAGGGGTTGGCTACCGTGTTGAACTTAAGGGTAGCGATATTGTCCTTTCAGTGGGCTTCTCACATACCGTCGCATTGAAAATACCAGAAGGTGTCTCAGCGACCGTTGAAAAAAACCTCATCAAAATTGAAGGCGTCGACAAAGAATCCGTTGGCCAATTCGCCGCAAACATACAACGGGTGAAGCCTCCAGAACCATATCTTGGTAAAGGTATTCGGTACGAAGGTCAGATTATCCGTCGCAAGCAGGGTAAGAAAGCTGCATAATTACGAGACTTATGAATAGCGGATCAAAAACAAATAGTGAGTTGCGGATACGACGACATGCGCGTGTCCGTGCACACGTCAAAGGAACCGCTACACGTCCTCGTCTTGCGGTCTTCAAGAGCAATCGTTTTGTGTCGGTACAGCTCATCGATGATACAGTCGGCAAGACTATCGCTGCTGCGCACGGTCGTGAGTTTAAGGGCTCTCAATCGGTACAAGCAAAAGCGGTGGGTGGAGCAATCGCGAAAGCAGCAAAAGCAAAAGGTATTACCAGCATCGTCTTTGATCGCGGAGGGTATCGCTACATCGGGCAAGTAAAAGTACTTGCTGATGCAGCGAGAGAAGAGGGTCTTACTTTCTAATACGTATGGATACGACAACAACTTTGGAAGAAGAGGTAGTACAGCCCATTGAGAGTGAGGTGGAGGCTGCCCCAACAGAGGTGGCACCAGCTGCAGCTGTTCGAGGTGAACGTCCTCCTCGAGGAGCAGTCCGCGGGCGCGCTCCTCGTGGCAATACTCGTACTCGCGCTCCTCGTGAACGTGGTGAGTTTGAACAGGTCACCATAGACGCACGTCGGGTGGCACGTGTGATGGCAGGAGGTCGTCGCTTTAGTTTCAGTCTCGTGGTTGTTATTGGAGATAAGAAAGGTCGCGTTGGCGTTGGTCTTGGGAAGGGTATTGATACTGCACTCGCGATAGATAAAGCAACACGAGACGCAAAGAAACATCTTTTTGTTATTCCGCGCACCGCATCCGGCTCCATTCCACACCAAGTACGAGCAAAATACGCGTCTTCCACGGTTGAAATTATTCCTTCGAAAGGTCGCGGTATCGTTGCAGGGTCCGCAATGCGTACCGTACTTGATCTTGGGGGGGTCACGGACGTTGTAGCAAAAATTCATACACGTTCTAAAAACAAACTCACCATCGCCCGTGCAACGGTTGCCGCACTTCGAGCGCTCAGCACCCGCTAATGATTTTTGTATGCAACTACACTCACTCTCTCCTCGCACAAAACGAAAGATATTCGTGGTTGTTGGACGTGGCGGTAAACGTGGCAAAACCAGCGGCCGAGGCGGTAAAGGACAAACGGCGCGTGCCGGACACAAAATCCGTCCAGAAGTTCGTGATCTCATTAAGAAACTTCCAAAACGTCGCGGGTACGGTAAGAATCGATCCCGCACCATTCGAACCAATCAGTCCGCTATTGCAACCGTCAATATTGCCGCATTAGAAGCATCGTATACTGCGGGAGAGACGGTTTCACCCGCCTCACTCGTCTCGAAGGGGCTCGTTCGTCGCACAAAAGGCCGTGCACCAAAAGTGAAAATACTGGGAACTGGGCCGCTTACCAAAGCACTTGTCATAAAGCAGTGCACTGTCTCTCAAACCGCCCGTGCCGCTATTCTTGCAGTGGGAGGTACCTACAATGCTTAATTCTTTTTTTCACAAACTCAAACTCGCCTTTGGCGATTCCGAAATACGAAACCGCATCTTCTTTCTTGTAGGAGCACTTGCTGTGTTCCGTCTCCTTGCAGCTATACCCGTACCGGGAGTGAATAAGGCAGCGCTTGCAGCCTTTTTTGCAAACAATCAATTTTTCGGTCTCCTCAATATTTTCTCAGGCGGTGGTCTTTCACAACTTTCGATTGTGATGCTCGGCGTCGGCCCCTACATTACAGCGTCAATCATCATGCAGTTGGGCACCATTATTTTCCCACAAGTAAAGCAAGCCTATTTTGAAGAGGGTGAAGCAGGTCGTGCCAAATTTATCGAATGGAGTCGACTCCTCACGATCCCAATCGCAGTACTCCAGGCCGTTGGTTTCTTATTCCTGCTCCAAAGCCAAGGCGTAATTGCGCATTTAGGGTCGGTGGGACTGATTGCAAATATTGGGGTCATTGCCGCAGGGTCGCTCTTACTCATGTGGATCGGCGAACTGGTGACCGAATTTGGTATCGGTAACGGTGTGTCGCTGATCATTCTTGCTGGCATCCTTTCTCGTATCCCTGCAAGCATTTCACAAACCTTGTTTGCAGCGTCGTCCGCAAATATCCCAAGCTACATTGCGTTTGTAGTCCTTGGCCTCGCTATGGTGTACGCAGTCGTGGTTGTGTCCGATGCCGAACGATCCATACCGATTGCGTATGCGCGACAGGTGCGAGGAGCGGCGCTTTCGCAAGGCGCGGCAACCTATTTGCCAATCCGTCTCTTGCAAGCCGGTGTGATCCCAATCATTTTTGCTCTCTCACTATTACTCTTGCCGCAGATGGTACTTTCAATCCTTGCGACTGCGCACTTCTCTTTCACTGCAAGTGCATCACTGTGGTACACCGCCTTTCTTTCTAATCCATGGAAATACGGTGCGGTCTATTTTGTACTTGTGGTTTTGTTTACGTATTTCTACACCGCGGTTACGTTTGAGCCACATCGAGTGGCTGGTGACCTGCAAAAAACCGGAGCCTTTGTCCCTGGGGTACGTCCTGGCCGTGAGACCGAAGAGTATATAGGCAACGTCGTAAACCGAGTGACCCTGCCAGGCGCCATGTTTCTTGGTTTCCTTGCAGTGGCTCCCTCCATTATCCAAGGCCTTACCGGCATCACGACCTTGATACTCGGTGGCACGGCACTCTTGATTGGTGTACAGGTCACACTCGATCTAGCACAAAAGATTGATGCACAGGTCTCGCTTCGAGAATACTAAGAGTGCTAGAGTGAACTGATGGATACACAAACCATTTTTTTTATCGGGAAGCCTGGGTGCGGCAAGGGCACACAAGCAAAATTGCTTTCTGAAAAAACAGGGTGGTCTGTTATTTCCGCTGGGCAAGAATTTCGATCGATCGCAGCGATCGATACAGCCGTTGGCCGTAAAATAAAATCAGAAATGGAAGCAGGGCTTTTGGCGCCACACTGGTTCGCTATGTATCTCTATCAAAAAGCATTTTTCCTGCTTCCTGAAGATACCAGCGTCATTGTGGATGGATTTAATCGCAAAGTACCTGAAGCAGAACTTATCATTCAATCCCTCGCATGGCTTGAGCGGCCGTTCTCCATTTTGCATATAGATATTTCAGATGACGAGGTGCGACGACGTCTCTTGGGTCGTAAAGCATCTGAAGACCGAGTCGATGATGTTGCTGTTGAGGAACGGTTACAGGAGTACTACACCTATACCCAAGCAGCGGTTGATACTTTTCGTGCAGCGGGAGTTCTCATTGATATTCAAGGAGATAAAACACAGTCAGAGGTTGCACAGGACATTCAAGCAGCACTCCACCTTGCATGACCATTACAGACGACACACAGAAAGCAGCGCTCATTGAAGGAGGAAAACGTCTCGGACGAATTCTACAGACGCTTCGCACCGCAGTCTCTCCTGGAGTAACCACGGAGGAGCTCGATGATATGGCAGAAAGACTCATTCGTGAGGGAGGCGACGACCCTTCATTTCTCGGATACACACCCGAAGGAGCACATCGACCGTACCCTGCGACGTTATGCGTTTCTATAAACGAAGAAGTAGTGCACGGCATTCCAAATGAATCAAAAAAGACTCTTAAAGAAGGGGATATTGTTGGACTCGACCTCGGACTTACGCATAAGGGCATCATTGTTGATGCGGCCATCACCGTACCCGTTGGGCACGTATCTGACATCTCTCAAAAGCTACTCAACGTAACCGAACAAGCATTAGCAGATGGTATCGCCCAATGTCGTCCTGGAAATCATGTGGGGGATATCTCGCACGCTATTGCCAAGACTATTGAAGACGGAGGATTTTTTGTGGTCAAGGCGCTGGGAGGGCATGGCGTTGGTGAGTTGGTGCATGAAGAACCATTTATTCCCAACCATGGTCGTGCAGGCACTGGTCCAGTCTTGCATGAGGGTATGGTGCTTGCGCTTGAACCAATTGCAAGTGTTGGAAAGGCATCGGTTATCCTTGCCCCGGATGGATACACGTATATAACGAAAGATGGTTCTCGCTCCGCTCATTTCGAACACACCATCTTGATTGAAAACGATGGAGCACGTATCATGACCCAATAATCATCTCGTTATTTTCTGAAATTTCATGGCAAACAAAAACCCGAAGGAGGAGCGCACGTATGTGATGGTAAAGCCCGACGGGGTCAAAAAAGGTCTCATTGGGGAGATTATTAAGCGCTTTGAGCAACGTGATTTGAAGATTGTTGCGCTGGAAATGTTTCAGCCAACGTTTGAAGACATTGATAACCATTATCCAAAAGATGCGGTATGGGTACGACGTCTTGGTGAGAAAACGCTCTCAACCTATGAGAAGTACCAGTTTGACGCGATGGAGGATTTTGGCACCACCGCGCCTGAAGAGATTGGTCCTGAAATTCGAAAATGGCTTGTCGACTATATGCTTTCGGCTCCGTTAGTGAAAATGGTGGTCGAAGGTACACATGCCGTTGATATGGTGCGCAAAATTTGTGGTCCAACGATGCCGTATCAAGCGGATATGGGCACGCTTCGAGGAGATTTTTCAAATGATTCCCCCGCAATCGCAAATGCCGAGAAACGAGCAGTCGCAAACATCATCCATGCGTCTGAAACACCCGAAGAAGCTGCACATGAGATTGAACACTGGTTTGGCAAAGCCACACTGCATCGGTATAAGCGGCACGGGGATTAAGAAGAGGTATACTACGTACAGAGCCATTCTTAAAAACGCAACTTGCCTCATTTTCGGGAGCTTTGCATTCAGGCGCGCTTGGTGAATTCCGTGAGGAAATCTGAGAGCCGTCGTTCGGGCACCCACCTGGCATACTAAAGTTGCATTAGGGAATGGCTCTGCAAAAATCCCGTCTCGAATAGAGACGGGATTTTTGCAACTCGTATGGTACAGTGCCCGCATGGCACTACGAGTGACTTTTTGTGGGGGCGCAGATACGGTCACTGGTTCTAATTTTTTAGTGGAGAGCGGGGGAGTACGCATACTGGTTGATTGCGGGATTGAACAGGGTGCAGATTTTTGTGAAGAATGTGTGTACGGAGCATTTCCGTACGACGTCAAGACAATCAATGCACTTGTCCTTACTCATGCACATCTTGATCATGTAGGGCGCATACCGAAACTGATACATGATGGTTTTCGTGGAAAGATTTTCATGACACCACCCTCAAGGGATATTGCTGAACTTATCTTGCGGGACTCCGTCCATATTCTTGCAGAGGAAGCAAAGGCTCGAAACCGCGCACCCCTGTATGACGAGCAGGATGTCGACACTACACTTTCACTCATTGAAACACTTGAGTACCATACTGAGAAAGAGGCTGCGCCTGGGCTTTCTATCTACCTTCGTAACACGGGCCACATTCTTGGGTCAGCAAGTGTACGAATTACAGATAGGGAAAGAGCGACAGTTGCCCTCACCGGAGATATTGGGAATTCACCGTCGCCACTGTTGCCCGACTGGGAGCCTATACCAGATGCCGATGCGATCGTCATGGAAAGCGTGTACGGTAATCGTCTGCATCCACCCCACCAAGAGCGGGTAGGGAATCTGCGCGACACACTCAAAGAATCGTTGTACAAGAGTGGTACGGTGCTCATACCGGCTTTTTCTTTGGAGCGAACACAGCTCATGCTCTATGAGCTTGCAAAGTTTTTTGCGGCGAAGGAACTTCCGTCTGTCCCCGTATTTCTTGACTCACCGCTCGCGATAAAAATCACCGCACTCTATGAGAAATGGGGGCCAACCTATTTCAAGCCTGTGGTTGAGGAAGAAATGAAACGAGACAAGAACATCTTTGAGTTTCCATTTCTACGTCAAACGCTCTCGCGTAGAGAATCAGAGGATATTGAACAAACCTCAAATCCAAAAATAATAATTGCGGGGGCAGGGATGAGCCACGGCGGGCGTATTGGGCATTGGGAAGAAAAGTATCTTCCTGATCCAAGTACTACACTCATTATGGTTGGGTACCAAGCGCCTGGATCACCTGGGCGACGCATGGCAGAAGGGGCTTCTTCGGTGCGTATACAGGGTCGTACTATTGCTATACGTGCAGCGGTAAAAATACTTGAAGGGTGGTCGGGTCATGCCGATCGAGATGAACTCTTGCGCTTTGCCGAAGCAGCTGTGTCTAACAAACGACCGAAGGCTATTTTCACTGCACTTGGGGAACCAGCTGCTGAACGGTTCCTCGCGCAGCGCATTCACGATTATCTTGGAGTGTGTGCCATTGTTCCCGAGACAGGGCAGACCTGGGAGATTACGAAGGATTCGGTTAAGAAGCTCTAAAGAAAAACGCCCCGAGGGGCGTTTTTCTTTAGATGACCTTTTTGGCAATGCGCGTAAATATTTCTGGGTGTTCAGTTGCGAATGTTGCAAGTACCTTGCGATCAATGGCCATATTATTTTTCTTTAGTTTCGCGATAAACGTGCTGTAGGAAGCATGACCATTCTCGCGGACTGCGGCATTGAGCCGAACTATCCAAAGCTGACGGAAATCGGTTTTTTTATCACGACGGTGTGCGAACGCATATCTGCCCGCATGAAGCAGTGCTTCGTGTGCGTAGCGTTCCTTCTTTGAGCGGACACCACGGTATCCCTTCGCTCTTTCGAGAAGATTCTTGCGACGCTTCTGTGCCAATACACCTCCTTTGACTCGTGTCATATAGAATAATTAATACCGATAGTAATTAGGTGCCCGGGAGGAAACGTCGGCGAACACTTTTCGTTAAAGAGAGTGACACCATAGCACGTTTCGCACGACGGCTGCCGCCGCCTTGTTTTGCATTGAAATGATTTTGGCCAATCTTACGGACAAGCAGTTTGCCTGTACGGGTGACGCGAATTCGTTTGGAATAAGATTTGTTAGTTTTCATTGTGTTTTCTGCTCCTTTTCTCGTTTTTGTTGCGCCACCAGGTCTCGTTCAATGACCCCTGCGAAGCCCTTTGGACTTCTTGCAACAGGTTCAGCAACCTTGTAGGCGTAGGGGATACGCAAGAGGAACTTCTCCAGACGCTCCTTGAGAAATTGTTCATCCATGCCTTTGTACCGGCCTTTCAGGAAAAGTTCGGCGCGTACCCGATGTCCTTCCGCAAGCCATTCAGCGGCCTTTTTGGCCTTGAGCAGCATGTCGTTGTCACCCGTACCTACCTTTATCTGGACCTCCTTGGTCTCGGATATTTTCACTTTTGCCTTGGCGATTTTCTCCTTTTTACTACGCTCGTACTCAAATTTACCATAATCCATGATCTTAGCAACGGGTGGGATCGCCGAAGGAGAAATCTCTATAAGATCCAATCCCGCTTGTTTTGCTGCCGCAAGAGCTGCTGCAAGCGTCAGAACCCCTAGGTTCTCGCCTTCCGCACCAATCACACGCAGTTCAAGCGCGCGAATTTCGTTATTTATGTGAAGTCGGTCAATAGCCACTGGAAGTTCCTGAAATATACCATAAAACCTAAGGAGAGCGCAAAGCCTGAGGATTCGAGGAAGATTTTTCTGCGAAATACCCGAAGTCTCCTAAGCGTACTAGAATGAGAGGTATGCCGCCCGAAATGACCGATGAGGAGGCCGTGCGCCAAGCGCTGGCCGATAAAGACATATTTTCGGTACTTATCGAACGGTATGAGACGAAGCTCATGCGGTATCTGACACGTCTCGGAGTTAGTCTTCAGGAGGACAGGGAGGATCTACTGCAAAATGCGTTTATAAAAGCCTATAAGAATCTCAACAGTTTTGATCAAACGCTAACCTTCTCTTCGTGGATATATCGAATTACCCACAATGAAGCAATGAGTTTCTTCCGCGCTCGTCGTGCACGACCACAGGTCATCTTGGATAAAGAAGGACAGAGTCTCATTACTGAATTACGAGACGAAGAATCCGACTCTACGAATCTGAGTGAACTTCGTCTTTCACACGAACACATCGAGAGGGCATTTTCCCAACTCACCCCCCAAGAACGAGACGTTCTTACATTGCGTTTTTTCGAGGACCGCTCTTATGCTGAAATGTCGGACATTTTACAAGTCCCCACCGGAACGGTCTCAACGCTCCTGTATCGTGCCAAACGTGCCTTGCGAGCAGTCCTACCAGAATCACTTTCATCATGACTATGGAACACAATCAAGAAAATGATCCTCTCGCCCAGCGCGTCCTTGAACGTATTAAGGACGAGCGTCTTGTGCCGCGTCCACGTTGGGAATTCATAGCGAAAAATTATTTCTTTTGGGTGCTTGGGGCTCTCGCGGCAGTGCTTGGGGCGTTGTCATTTTCTGCAACGCTCTTCGAACTTCAAAATCTTCAAAATATTGATTGGCGTCTCTCGGTTGCAACACACCCGAATTTCTTTTCTTTTTTCCTAGCTGCCGCGCCGCTCTTGTGGCTTGTCGCGCTTGTCCTCGCGTCTCTATGGGTCTATCTAAATGTGCGCCATACGAAATACGGCTATCGATATTCCTTGATTGTCCTCGCACTCGGTGCAGTACTGACCTCCTTGGTATTGGGAAGTGTGCTCTATGCAGTGGGTGTTGGCGGCCCTATTGAAGAGAGTATTGGAGATCGTTCACCGTTCTATCGCCCCATTCTCGCCAAAGAACGTTCGTGGTGGTCAGCTCCAACACAAGGACTCTTGGGAGGTCAGGTTGTATCGGTATCATCTAGTACTGCATCTTTCGTTCTCCGAGATTTCAACGGACAAGTATGGAATGTTGCAGACGGTGATCTGTATAGTTTTGATGCAGCACGAGTCATTCCTGGTGCGGTTGTGCGCATGGTTGGGGTACCGACCACAACCACTACCACTATGTTCCATGCATGCTTTGTGTTTTCTTGGGAGAATCAACGGAGGTTCTTTGACGAAGCATCGTCACCGCATCCTCTGGTGTTCGCGTCGACAAGCCAACGAACGTTGCACTCCGCTACGAGTACTGGTATGTGTACGGGTATTCGTCCATATCAGCAATTACAAAGTATTGATCACGCTGGATTATAAAGTGCTATGCACAGATGCCAATTCTTGGCACCACAACTCATCGAGCAAAGAGTATGCTTCATAGAGTTCCAGCTCTCGGAATCTCATATTGCGGTAAAGATTTCATGTCGAAAACACTCCCTTACATACTTGGCGTCATCTTGGTACTTTTTGGCCTCTTTGGCTTTATTTCAAATCCGCTGGTAGGTGCCAATGCCTTATTCCTCTCCGATGCAGTGCATAATGTGATGCACCTTATCTTTGGTCTGGGGTTGCTCTCAGCTGCATACTGGGCTCACCAAAGTTACGGATTCTGGCTCAAAGGTATGGGTGCACTACTCCTCCTCTTGGGTCTCATTGGTCTCTGCACCGTTTCTTCTCTCGGCGGAATACTCCTTGGTATTGCGACAACGAATGGAGCTTCTAATTGGTTCAATTTCATCATGGGCGGTGTGATACTTTTCGTTGCCAGATATACCCGAGCGTAGAGGGCTCTTGGCTTTCAACACTCCTTGTGCCCTAAAGAATGGAAGCGTATTGTAGCGACTATGAAACGCATGAGTGTTCTCGTGCTCCTGGTTCTTGCCTTTGGGGGCATTGCTGACTCCTTCTATATTGCCCAGAACGAAACACAAGGCACGCCACTGTTTTGTGGCACTACCCTCTCGGGATGCAACATTGTCACAGCCAGTCCGTACGCATATATATTTGGGATTCCTCTTGCTGAATACGGTGTTATGTTCTACAGCATTATGTTCATGCTTGCGGCTCTTGAACTTGTTATGATGAAGCGATTGGTGCGCCGCTTCCTACAATGGGGCGCATTGTTCGGGGCAGTGGGCTCTCTCTATTTCGTATGTGTGCAAGTATTTTTCATCGGTGCACTCGGTAGCTACTGTCTTACCTCTGCAGGGATTGCGTTTCTCATGCTTCTGTTTTCAACGCTCCTTGAGCCCATACGAACACCAGATACACTCTCTATATCCGAAACGACACGCACGGAGACATCATTGTCGATGCCTCCGCGCGTCTGAACGACTCTATGTACAGATTCCTTGTCCTACTTACCCTATTTTTCTTCCCGATAGGTACCTACGCTGCACCAGCACCCGCATCTTTTTCAGCGGCTCACTCATTACTCATTGCAAGTTCTTCAGTGGGGAATGTGTATGCCACAGGAGTATCGGTAGTACTCACGGCACCGGTGACGAGTGATTTTTGTGCCATCGGTGGGTCAATTATTTCAGCAGCACCTATTGCGGGAGACGGACTTCTCATTGCAGGTTCCATAAGTTCGAGAGCTCCCATTGCAGGCGATCTTCGAGCTGTCGGGGGAAGTATCGAGGTACAAAAACCAGTCGCGGGCGACTTAGTTGCCCTCGGCGTATCGGTCGATGACGAGAGTCATGTAGGGGGGAGCGTGCTCGTGGGCGCTGTAAAAGTGGCGGTGATGGATGGTGCCTCAGGCCCTGTGACCATATATGGAAATGATATTTCGCTCTCAGGAAACTTCGCTGATGACGTCACCATTTTCAGTAGTGGGCACTTAACTGTCGCGACCGGAACGATCATTCATGGAAAACTTTCGTACGAGGCACCAACGCTAGCTACTATTTCTGCTTCTGCACAGACGCTTGGCGGGGTCGAGTATACGAATGCTGCCTATCTTCCAAATCCGCATACGTCGCAAGCGCTTACCTTTGTCAGTATCGGTGTGTTCCTACTCGTCCGGATTTTGGGGGCACTCATTCTTGCTGGTCTCCTTGCGGGACTATTCCCTAAACTTGCGGAGGCCATTACAGAACGTGTGTACGTCGGAAGAGCTCGGGGCGTGCTCCTCACACTCTTGCTTGGATTTGCAGCATTCGTTGCGACGCCAGTGCTCCTGCTGGTGCTACTCTTGACCTTCGTTGGCATTGGGGTTGCGCTCCTCCTTTTTGTTGCGTATGCACTGCTCGCAGTGCTTGCGTTTGTCTATTCGGGAATTCTCTTGGGGAGTGTCCTCGCTCGTCAGGTGAGTGACCGTGCGGAAGTACTGTGGCGGGATGGGGTTATTGGTATGCTCGCACTGTCTCTTTTAGCGCTCATTCCGTTTGTCGGCTTGTTCATTGTGTTTTTTGTGAGCATGTTCTCTGCAGGAGCCCTCTTATTACTCTTTTTCAGCTTCGCATTTCCTTCAGAGAGATCACATACTGATCTAGTATCATGAGCACGATGAAACTACCCGCGGTAGGATCCCCAGCTCCTCGTTTTACACTTCCAGACCAAGATGGGGTGGAGCATGCGCTTGCGCAGTATGCAGGGAAGTGGGTTCTCCTGTATTTCTATCCAAAGGATCAGACACCAGGATGCACTATCGAGGCTTGTA